>Ga0180430_10003020_pt1 | contig 14707 bp, 13 predicted proteins | sample SS_ome_9_FD_132999 | JGI IMG/M metagenome (GOLD analysis project Ga0180430, IMG submission 132999) | Hypersaline lake sediment archaeal communities from the Salton Sea, California, USA - SS_1_S_2 metaG | ecosystem: Environmental > Aquatic > Non-marine Saline and Alkaline > Hypersaline >... | reverse complement strand
GGGTAATTCTTTAAGGTAATTTCCAGAAGAATTTTCTGATCTGAAATCGACATCTTGTCAAAAACATCGAATTGTTCCTGCATAGTTTCCAGGCCAACCACCCGGTGCCCCAGAGATGCTGCCATCTTCATCAACTCAATATCGACAATTTTCTGATAATTTCCCGGCGGCAAACTGAACAACATCATCACAACCCAGGGCTTCATATAGGTGAAGGTCATTTCCGGCATTCCCGCCTGCTCACCAGCCTCGACTACCATTTTATAGAGACGCTCACCAACAACATCGGGGAGTTTACGTCCATCCATCAGCCACATACCGGTCAATGACTGCAAAATTACAGATTGATCAACCTTGACTTCCATCATGAATTGATCCGTTGAATTCAGTGTGTCATGCAATTTATCGGAAAAAGCCAGCACTCTCGGATCCCCCGAGTGAATACTTCCATAAATATAGGAAACCGGAGCCCCGGGACGTTCAATACTGAACAGCAGCCCCTTGTCAAAACTGCCCGCCTGACACCAAGAAGGAATAAACAGAAACAGAAAAACAACTATTCTGAAAAACAGATTCGAATTTATTACCAAGTTAATCTATCCTTGCAGCGTGAACAACATCAGCCACTATAACCCAATTATCGCCAAACGTTTCAGAGGCTTCCTGCCTGTTGTCATCGATATCGAAACCGCCGGTTTCAATGATGAGACCGATGCCATTCTGGAAATTGCCGCAGTGCCCCTGAAGATGGATGATCATGGTGAGCTGTCATTACATGAAACTGTCCATACCCATGTAGTGCCCTTTGAAGGTGCCAATCTCGACCCGAAAGCCCTGGCATTCAATGGTATAGATCCACATCATCCATTTCGCGACGCACTGGAAGAAAAGGAAGCTTTAAAGCATATCTTTACGCCAATTCGCAAGGCTGTTAAAGAATCTGGCTGCAACCGCGCAATCCTGGTTGGCCATAATGCTTTTTTCGATCTGGGTTTTATCAATGCCGCGGTAGAGCGCACCAATTTCAAAAGAAATCCGTTACACCCGTTCAGCACACTGGATACAGTTTCGCTGGCTGCACTGGCCTATGGACAGACTGTGCTGGCAAAAGCAGCGGAAGCCGCCGGTCTTGAGTGGGATAATTCAGAGGCGCATTCGGCGGTGTATGATGCAGAGCAGACAGCGCGCCTGTTCTGCATCATCATGAATAATCACAAAATCCCTTTACAGGAAACCTGATCAGCCTTCTTCGCTGTCAACCCAGTTTTCCGAGGCTTGCTTGACCATTTTCTGCAAATCACCACTGGCATGCATTTCCAGCGTGATATCACAGCCACCAACCAGTTCACCATTGATATAGATCTGCGGGAAAGTAGGCCAGTCAGCATAACGTGGCAGATTTTCAAAAATTTCAGGATCTGACAGTACATTCACATAAGCGAACTTTTCGCCACAATCCTGCAGAGCTGCGGCTGCACGGGAAGAAAAACCACACATGGGAAACTGCGGTGTACCTTTCATATAGATAACTACAGCGTTACCTTTGACCTGCTGGTCGATTCTGTCTAAAACATCCATTGGGTATCCTCATAAACTAAAAGCTGTTTTGATATGGGGAGTCTAACCGAAAAGTTCAAGTGATATAAACCACGCTTTAATTAATCTATATCGAGCAAGGTGTGCATGAAACCATGGTTTGTCCTTTTTGGACAAACTATGATGATATTCATACCATTTCTGTCCTGTTCTAATCTAAAAATAGACATAACAAATTATCAGGATCTGAAAAAGTAATATCAATTTCTAAAAAGCGGACGCTTTTTTGCAACCAGGGAGCTTCTGCTCATTCAAGCACCTGGTGAAGATTTTTGTAGTGATTATGCTTAGAACAAATTCTGCACAAAGTAGCAGCTTCACCATCATAGCCTGCAGGCAAATGAAACGGACTGCCACATGCATTGCATTGACCAGTTTCCAGTGGAACTTCATTCTGGGAGGAAACTTCCCAGTTACGAATGGAAATGGCATTACGTTCACAAACATCCACACAAATAGAGCAGCCCGTGCAATTCTGTGGTTCTATGGAATATTTGCTGACTGAATCTGTCAGTTCAAGCCTCAGCGCACTATGTGGACACAATCTGACACAGGCGTCACAACCATCACAGCGCCCTGCATCAATTTCTGGCAAGCTGGGCCAAATTGTCTGGGCAGTTTTCTCCTCCAATAACTGCCCAGCCGGTGTATAGGCCTGGTCGGCAAGAAGCAATAGCTCCGGCGTTTCAATCTTGCGTTCAACCCCGACATTAATTAGTGAACGCAGAAAATGCCTGCGGTTAACCGCAGGACCTGTCGGCGAAACCATCGTTTCATCAAGCAACCTACGCCATTGATTTAATACCATGCGCTCAAACTTAATACCTGCAGACCCCATCGCCCACAAGGATTTATTGAGTAAAGAAATTCTTTCAGACACATCAACTTTTCCACTTCTATTGCAATTACAGCAATCACCGGTGGCAACCATCAGGTAACGCGCACCCTTGTTGAAAAGCAACATTATATCCTGTAACCGAAGTGAATTAATGCATGGAAACACACCATCACCAGAGTTCGCTTCGCTCAGTTCGCATGCACAGAACGCAAACAGTTCTCCCTGTTTTTCCCTGAGCAGTATTGCGTGGTCTCCGCCGCTGATTGCACCTTCAGGACAAACTGGAACACATAAGCCGCACCCGTCACAGGCCTGTGTATCAAGGGCCAGCGTTTCTTCATTCAGTAACCAGGCCTGTTGAGGACAAACATCGATACAGGACTTGCAACTGGCATTTTCCATTAATGCATGAACACATTGCTCACCTGCTATCTCTGGCAGCCGGCTATCGTGCTTATAGCGCTCTATAAGTTCATGCATCTGAAATCTCTATGATGTTTTCTTTCAGTTTTTTAGTGACCGAATATAGCCGATGATCGCTTTGAGATCGGCTTCAGCAATATCAGCCCGCCCAGGCATTAATGGGCTGCCTCCATATTTGGCAGTGCCATTTTTTAGAATATTCAATAAGTCCGTATCACTACCCTTGATGCCATCCCCGTCAGTATCATAGGCAAAGTCACCCGATGAAAAACTTCTCGGCTTGGGGTTCATCGCAGCAGCTGCTGCCCCATCACCTTGCCCTGTTGCTCCATGGCAGGTAGCGCAACCATTTGAGTTATATAGCGACTTACCATCTGCAGCGATCACAACCGCCCATGGTGATATCATTAAAAAAGCCAGTGCTGCACTGGGTAGTGACTTGCCAAAATATTGCATCACAATCTCCGTTATTGATTAATCAAGATTAAATGGGTTAATTAAACTGCTGGACCAATACCAGGCATGAACTTCACTGGAACCGGTTCCGGTTCAGTAACAGGATAGAGACGTTGCTCAATTTCTTCGGAACTGGGCCTGGGTATATCAAGAAATTTTGCCAGCAGGTCACGCAGTTCTTCACAGTAACTGGCAGTCAGCATGGCCACTCCAGCAAAATATGCTGTATCACAACGAGCAGCGACACGTTCTGCAAAAGACAGAAGCCAACGCAGAAGATGTTCATCCATAAACCGGGTAATCGACTTCAGGCCTTCCATGCTGGCCTGGGTTTTAAAAAGATGAACCAGGAACTGTAACTGCAAGACCAGGTGGTCATCAGGAATGACACGCCAGTTCTTTGCCATCAGACCATATTGTTCATACCAGTTCCTGACCTGGAACATACTGTCCTGGCAGGCAAGGTTTTCCTCATCCAGCCAGACAGATTCTTCAGGCGAAGCCGAAATCCCATAGTTAAGATAAATATTTGCATAGTCAGCAGCCAGATCATCAATAAAAGCATCTTCCATCTTTTCCGGGATTAAATGCATGGCCCGTTTCATCAGGTCAATTGCCTTAATACCATCATCCTCAAGTAATTTTAGACCCAGACCGGCAGGAAATGCTGTTTCACCAAGTGCCTCCAAAAGCTCGGGGGTTGGCTCAGTTTCATGCAGTACAGCCAGCATCGCGATGTCCTCGGCGATTACCTGGCAGAATTCCTTTAACTCATCGCTGGCAGTTATATCTTGCGCAGTTGATTCGTTTACCATCACTTCACCTTGCCTTTGCTATGGGCGACAAACCCGATTGATGGATTGGTCAAATCAATATTTGCCATATTTTTCACTTGCCGGGATACCTGGTCTTTGGGACCAAAAGCAACCGTATCCAACTCGCCATTCCAGATTTTTTCTACAGGACCAATATCCAGCACACGCATCATGCAGGCCATGACGCAATAAGGCTTGCGCCCAGCTTCTATCTCATCAACACACATATTGCATTTTGAAACGATATTCATTTCCGGAATGAACTGGGGCGCACCAAAAGGACAGGCAGCTTCACAACGACGGCAACCGATACAAAGTGTGGAATCGATATCTACAATGCCATCTTTTTTCCGTTTGAAAATGGCGCCTGTCGGACAGGTTGGCAAACAGGCAGGCGACTCACAATGATTACATGACATGTTAACCTTGTAGGCATAGACATCCGGGTATCTTCCTCCTTCAATATACTGAACTTTTCTGAAACGTGGCCCAGGAGTCAGGCCATTTTTATCCTTGCAGGCAATCTCACAGGCACGACACCCAATACAATCAACATTGTTATGCACAAAACCCAGCTGCTTGTCTGGCTTGACTGGTGTATAGGTCTCGCGCTTGCGACGTTTTACAGCTTCCTTGATCCTGGCCTTATCTTTTGGTTCTGACATTTACCATTCCTCCAAGATTAAAGATCACGCCTGAAGACATGAGCACGGGATGTTGCCAACTTGTCCCAGCCCGGGCGATGCTCTAAATCAGTTTTCCTGATATCACAAAGCACTGTGTTATATGCAAATGCTCCGGCAGGGCTCGGCTCGTCAAGTGTCAACATGTCAGGGTTCCCTGATCTGTCCACACCATTATCATCGAGGTCAATCCAGGCTCCTTCATGCAAAACAGCAACACCCGGCATGCAGCGTTCAGTCACATAGGCAGGCACCACACACTTTCCGCGTTCATTCCATACTTCAACCGTATCTCCGGTTTTCACGCCCAGTTTTTTTGCATCTGAAGCATTTAATGTCACTTCCTGCTCGTAGGTTTCACGCAACCAGCTGCAATTGTTGAAAATTGAGTGCGTGCGCCAGCGTGGATGTGGTGAAATCAGATGGAAGGGGTGTTTTTTGGTTTTTGGGCTATTCAGAGATTCCCAGGGCTCTATCCACTTTGGAATCGATGGAATATGGTAACCGTACTTGGTTTTTGTCCAGTCATCGATATTAGCCAGTTCTGAGCTGAGAATTTCGATTTTCCCAGTTGGGGTTGGAAAGGCGATGCCTTTTTCAATTTGATCCTGAAAAGCAACATGAGGACGATTCAGTTTGAATTTATAAACACCTCTTTGTTTAAATTCATCCCATCCCATTTCGACATGCTGATGGGCCATAACTTTGCCGTTCCACCATTCTTTTAAATAGGCTTCATCGACGTTGTCATTTACATGAAAGTAATCACGATTCGCCTTGGGATTGTATGCTTTGCCAAATACTTCACCACCAATACGGTAAGCCAGCTCAGTAAAGACCTGTAAGTCTGTCTTCGATTCACCCATAGGTTCAATGACTTTGGGACGATGAATGTAATAGTGTCCCTTGTACCAGGGCAAGGCAGTATCGTGTCGTTCAAAATGAGTTGCGATCGGAAACAGAATATCGGCATAAAGACCGGATGGTGTAATGGTTGAATCCATGCAGACCACCAGCTCCAGCTTTTTCATCGCCTCGATTTCTTTGTTGATATTGGTTAGCTGGTTAAGCCAGTCTGAGCCTTGCCAGAAAATCCCCTTGATATTGGGAATTTGCCCATCAGTGTTGTCTTGACGTGGCCAGAGTCCAATTTCCTCTCTTTTGACATTTGGATAATTTAAAACACAATGCGCCCATCGGTCAGACTTGATCGACTGGAACCAGATATTTGAATACTGATCATAAGGGTAGGCCACTGCTTCTGCATGCCAGGCTTTACCAACGCCTTCAGCACAACCACCAAGCTTGCCAATATTACCAGTCATTGCCTGCAAGGCAGCCGCCATGCGATTATATTGCTCACCGTAAGCATTACGTCCGGGGGCCCAGGAAGCTTTTAAGGCAGCAGGTTTTGTACGGGCGTACATATCAGCCAGTTTTTTGATGTCTTTAGCCGCTACCCCACAGATCTTTTCTGCCCATTCGGGTGTCTTCGCTTCACCATCGTATTTACCAAGGATGTAATCCTTGAAGTTCTCTTTACCATTTACTGAGTCCGGCCACCATTCAGGCATGGTACCGGCATCCATTCCCATGCAGAACTGATCGATAAATTCCTGATCATGCAGGTCGTTGGTGAAAATATAATGAGCCATTCCAGCCATCATGGCTGCATCTGTATTTGGCTTGATCGGGATCCACCAGGCGTCATATGCCGCTGCAGAATCTGTATACTGGGGGTCTACAAGCACAAACTTGCAACCACGCTGTTTTGCCATGCGCATATACATGAAGGTGTTACCACCATGAAACGTATATGCCGGATTCCATCCCCACATGATCATCAATTTGGAATGTGCAAAGGTATCATCCTCATTACCATCCTCAATCGTTCCAAAGGTCCAGCGTGAACTGGTGGTCGTTCCCTGGTAGGAAGGCACAGACCAGGAACTGGTTCTACTGCCGAACATTCCGAGAAAACGTCCCAGTAACCCCTCTATCTGATCGGACTTATGTAATACACCATACGAAGCACCTGCATAACTTTGATCCAGAATACTTGTTGGACCATAAGTGTCCTTCAGGTAGATCATTTTCTTTGCAACAAAATCCAGGGCTTCATCCCAGGAGACACGTTTAAACTTTCCTTCGCCCCGCTCACCGACACGCATCATGGGATATAACAATCGTTCTGCAGAATAAAGCCGCTGGCGATAGGAACGTCCACGCAAGCAGGCTCGAAGTTGTGGTTCTTCATTGCTGTCCTTGCCAAAATGACCGTCCTTTTGATATCGACCATCGTCACTGGACAAGCGTACGATGACATCTTTCCACTTGTGTGCCACCAGCATATGACGTGAACCACAATTGTGTGCACAGCTTGTTACCACTGTCTCCAGTTCATCGTCTCTGGGATAGGGTTCATAAGCAAAGGCCTTCGCCTCCCTGGCTGTCTTCAGCTCAATAAGGCCACCTGTTGCAGCGGCCATACCGCCTGCTGCTGTGGTCTTCAGGAATGAACGCCGGGATAAATTCAGGCGTTTGAACAGGTCTTCTCTGTTATTCTTTGTGTTCATCAATACCTCTCTATATGCGACGGCATCACTTTTCAGCCTGTTTTGCCGGCAGACGAAAACGCGCTTCAGATTGTGTTGGTCTGTCTTTCGCCCACTCTGGTGTTTGAGGAGACATGCCCTCCCAGGCATGTCGCGGATAAGGATAAGCAATCCGGTACCACTGTCGTCCACCATGACAGCCATAACAAATATCTGAATCCTTCGCGCCCGCTTTTTCGATTGCATCAGCCTTCAGGAAATTGACCTGGTGACGGCTGGTTCTAATACTTACATGGCACAATAAACAGTTGTCTTGAAAAAGATCTCGTGATTCAGCCCAGGGACTGGGTAATCCCATCAACTTGTACGGACTTGCCCCATGACACATCAGGCAAATTTCGGGGTTAACATTCTTGCGTAAAGTAAAATCCCTGTTTGCAGGATCCGGAGGATTCACTGCCTCTTCGCGTGGATCATAGCCCTGATGACAGGTATTACATTTTAATTTCATCAATTCCTGCGCAAGCGGTGTAACCAGGTGTCGACGATGGAATGTTTCCTGCTCACCCTCGTATGTATGTAGTGTCTGGTACCACGCCAGAGTCTCAGTAGACTTTAAGCCTGCTGGTGTCTGTTTGCGTGTTTTTCTATTCAGGATTTCCTGATGGCAGGAAAGACACAATGCATCACTTGCCTTGTTGATGGCCGGTTTGAAGTGTATGGAAATCCAGCGAGCATTCTCATAACCATTATCGACAGCAAACCCTTTTGTACTGCATATGCTCAAACCAAAGAGAAAGGCAATGGAAAATAATTTAGTTATTGAAAACTTCATTTCACACCCATTGGCTAAACGCAAACCGTAATCTGCTTGTTACAATGAAAATATTATTTGATAGGAAAGCGCATCCTTGCGCTCATTAGCATCCCTGCCTTTTTTCAGAAAAGCCGTGGCTTTTTATCTCCAGCCAGACATACCTTGCATGCCGGACATTCCACCCATGCCTGACATGCCATCCATGCCTTGCATACCGGACATTCCGCCCATGCCTGACATGCCATCCATGCCTTGCATACCGGACATGCCGCCCATGCCTGACATTCCTGACATACCACCCATTCCGCTCATACCTGACATTCCAGTAGCTGGATAGAAGAAGATTTGTCCCTGAGGAGTGATCTTGAAGTAACCTGACATGCCACTCATACCAGACATACCTGACATACCACCCATACCTTGCATTCCGGACATACCGCCCATGCCTGACATGCCATTCATGCCTTGCATTCCGGACATGCCGCCCATGCCTGACATGCCATTCATGCCTTGCATACCGGACATGCCGCCCATGCCTGACATACCCCTAGGTACCCAAACCCATTGGCCGCCCATGCCTTGCATTCCGGACATACCACCCATGCCTGACATGCCGTTCATGCCCTGCATTCCTGACATGCCTCCCATTCCTGACATGCCTCCCATGCCTGACATGCCATCCATGCCTTGCATTCCGGACATACCGCCCATGCCTGACATGCCGTTCATGCCCTGCATTCCTGACATGCCTGACATTCCGGACATGCCTCCCATGCCGCTCATACCTGACATTCCAGTGGCTGGGTAGAAGAAGATTTGTCCCTGAGGCGTAATTTTAAAGTAACCGGACATACCGCTCATACCTGACATACCCGACATGCCTGACATGCCTGACATGCCCGACATACCGCCCATGCCTGACATTCCATCCATACCTTGCATACCAGACATACCACCCATGCCTGACATACCGTCCATACCTTGCATACCTTGCATACCCGACATGCCATACATGCTGGCAGATGCCAAAGGTGCAACAGTAAGTGCTACTGCAACTGTGATAGCTTTAACGATTCCTTTAAGTAAAGGCATTCGAAACTTTTTCATTAGTTTTCTCCTCCAAAAATGGATTTTTTAATCACCTGATAAATAAGGCTGTCCTACTTAGTTTTAAAAATTACCAAAGAGATAGTGAAAATGAAGCAAGCGCTACTTCTTGTGCCACCCTCGAACATCATATTTCCCCAACATGCCGGGATGGTTAAAAGGGGTATACCAGTAACCCTGGTTATCAAGAAAGTTGAGACTCTTGGGATAAGGTTTCTGTACACCGGTTAACGCTTGTACAAACCAGCCCTTGTCATGTCGCACCCATTCAATTACCGGTGCACCATCAGGACGTTGAGAGGGATTAATACCCGCCACCGGATACTCCGCAGATACTGGAAACGCAATGGAACACATCAGCATTACAAAACCGAATCGAAGCATTCGAAACAACATTCCTTTCTCCTTCAGATATTTTTTCTCTTCATAGCTGATTAGGCAGCTTGTTAGCTATGAGCAATAGCCATGCCACATACTATTAACCATTGTTTTTTAGGTTTTTTTTTGGTTTTTCTGGAAGTTTGAAAAACTTGGACAAGCCATAAAGCTGTCAAGTTGGCAGGAGTAGTTTTGTGATTTGAAAAAAGTGCAGCTGTTTGGTTAATCTAAACCCAAACAGCTGCTAAATTTTTATCTTTCAGATCAATAAGTAACCGTGGATATATACAGTAACTTTAGAGGGTTATACAAAAAGCTGACATCTTGTCAGTCGCCTATTTTTTTAAAGCGCTATTGCGTTTACTTCAAAAGCACTACTTTACCGTCAGATGCCCTTATAGCTATCTGATAATGAGGATAATATGGTGAATATTCACTCACCAGGTTGACCAGATGGAACCATTCAAAACGGCGTATAGGCCTGCTTTGCCCGACAACAAGCCCTACCATTCCTGATTCAGCTAACCAATCATGTGCAACTTCATATACTTCTTCCCAATTATCAATAGGATAAGCTATTGTCGGTGAATCAATCTGTGGCTCATCGCATTGATCATGCCTGGTATTTGTTGCTGCAGTCTTGTTCACCGCCTCCTGTTCTGTGACTGGATGAAACATCATTGAACCATCATCCGACTTAACCACTCTCCAGTACTCGAATGCAGACATATCGGGTAAAACAGTTTCCTGGGTTACAGTATCGGCTGATGATTTTTCAGTTTTCGAGGCATTCTTTTTGACTTTAGGGCGCAAGATCAGGTTACCGTCATCCTGCCAGTCTGCCTGCCAACCCCGGCCTTTTAAGGCCTGCCCCAGCTCTTTTCTATCCAACATGGATATTTCTGGTTTCCTGGCGGACGGGCTTACAGTTGGAGTTTGACGATAAATTACGCTGCCATCATCTGTTTTTGATTCATGCCAGCCCTGTGTTTTCAAAGATTGCTGCAAGCTGTCAGCCAGGCTGCCTGAAGATCCCGCCAGGACAGAGATGGGCATGCTCATTATTGACACACCCAATGTCGCACAAAAAGACAGGCGAATAATTGATGATATATATTTCATTATTAAAGTTCTCCTTCCCAAGGAAAAAATCTGTAATTCAAGTCCAAATATTAGCTGAGCAATTCCTGTACCAAGCCAGTGAAATAAAGGGATTTTTATGAAGCGGCTGGCATAACATGGCAAAGAACATGACAAAATGTCAGAAATATTTTTTCCCAAATGATTACACTTAAAAAATTACCTGCAAAAAATAAAAGCCAGCTTAGATTTAATCTCCATGAAATGGTTATCAAAAAGCCTGAATAGAAAATTTATAGTCGGAACTGCTTTTGGCCTTGCCCTAAGCTCCATGATATTTTTACTACTGTATATAAATTTGTATGAATCAGAGTTGGGTGAAGAAAGATCCCGAACAGCCATTCAGGTTAATAATACGCTACAGACTTCACTGGAAAATGCGATGCTGAAGCGCGACCTGCCAGGACTGGCAAACATGGTCGATAAACTAGGTCAGCAATCAGAAATTGTTTCAGTATTTATAACAAAACCCTCTGGTGAAATACGCTTTTCCAGTACTCCAGGACAAGTAGGCAAACATCTGGATGAACTTTATCAGGATACAGTATCAACAACGCGTTTTACAAAAGATGCGCATGGAAATGAAGTTCTGCGCAGTATAAATCCTGTTCATAACAAAGAGCCATGTTTCGTCTGTCATGGTCCAATCACTAAAAGCAAAATCAATGGCATTCTCTATGTAGACTATGATGCTGCCCCACTAAAAAATAAAGTCAAAAGCACTACCCTGTTACTGATGGGAGCAGGTTCCACAATTGTCATTTTAAACTTGCTGGGTGGCTGGTGGTTTATCCGTCGATACATCCTTAATCCGATAGATGGTCTTATGTGCACCAGCGCGGAATTAACAAATGGTAACCTTAAGGCCCGGGTTGAAATGCCAGGATATGATGAGTTGTCTACGCTTGGACGCAGCTTTAATTACATGGCAGAAAAACTGGAAGAAAAAATACAGGAACTGGATGAGCAAAAAACCTTTTTACAAGGGCTGGTAGATGCAATCCCCGATGGAATCAGGGTCATAAACCAGGAATACAATGTAGTGCTGACCAACGAGGCATACCGCGTTCAGCATGAACTGAAAAATGAAACCGGTGTTGGCCAACCTTGTTACCTGGCCACGCACAACACCAACAAGCACTGTCCACCTACTCTGATAACCTGCCCAGTCCACGAGATACAGAACAACAACAAAACCGTCAAAGTATTACACAAGCATAAAACACTAGAGGGAAATACACTTGATGTTGAAATATTTGCAGCTCCCCTGAATGCCAAAATCCAGGGTGAAGAAAAAACTCTGGTTGTCGAATCAATTCGGGACCTTGCCAGGGAAGTCAGGTATTCACAGGAACAGAAACTCTCGGAAATCGGTCGCCTGGCCACTGGTGTAGCCCATGAAATACATAATCCATTAGCCTCTTCAAAATTGGCACTGGACTCTATTGAGCAGACACTTGCATCAAATGATTCAAGTGACGAATCAGTCACAGAGCACCTACACCTGATCAATCAACAAATTGACAACTGTATTCAAATCACAGGAAAACTATTAAAACTGGGTTCGGCTCCAACTGAAACCATAGAATTAGTTGATATCAATATTGCACTTCAGGAAACGCTGAGTCTTCTAAGATGGCAGGCCGAAGAAGACAATATCGTTATCCACGAAAACCTGGCCCCTGAATTATTACGGGTATTAGCCTCAGACAGCGAAATACGCATGGTGATTTTGAATCTTGCGCAAAACAGTTTCCATGCAATGCCATCAGGAGGAGAACTGACAATAACCAGCTATTCAACACCACAACTGGTTACCATAAACTTCGCAGACAATGGTGTGGGCATCAAGGAAAAAGACATTCCATTCATCTTTGATCCCTTCTTCAGCCGCAGGGCAGATGGTATGAAAGGTACCGGACTTGGACTGTCCATCAGCCTTGCCATTATCGAAAAATACTCAGGTTCAATTCAGGTGGAAAGCAAATTTTCCAGTGGAAGTGTTTTCACAGTCACTCTTCCAAATCCAAACAACGCCCTGGGTGAATCAAAATGAGTCGAAAGATACTTATTATTGAAGATGATGAACTTCTAAGGCAACTGATTCTACAGCAGTTGCAAAATCTCAAGTATGAAGCTGAAGGCGTCAGTAACTGGAGTAAAGCACAGGCATATCTGGAAAAACATGAGCCTTCACTGATATTAACAGATGTACGCTTACCCGATGCAAACAGTCTTGAATATATTGAAGAACTGTCTGAAAACTATCCGGTGATAATCCTTACTGCATTTGGTTCAGTGCAAGATGCAGTTGCAGCTATCAAGTCAGGCGCAACAGATTACCTGCTGAAGCCAATCAGTTTTGATACCTTGGCACTGACAGTACAGCGTGCCCTGGAAAATGCATCATTACGCTCAGACCATTACTTCTGCAAAAAACAACTGCAGCGTCATTACCACGATAAAACATCACTGGTTGGAAACAGTGAGGCGCTGAACGAAGTCAAACAAATAATTTCCGCCGTGGCACCAAATGATATTACCGTATTGATTCAAGGTGAAAGTGGTTCCGGTAAAGAACTTGTTGCGCGTGCCTTGCATACCCAGGGGCACCGCTCTAAACGAAACTTTGTCGTCGTTGATTGCTGCACCCTACAGGAGAACCTGTTTGAATCTGAGTTATTTGGTCATGAAAAGGGAGCTTTTACCGGTGCAGACAAGCAAAAAAAAGGGCTTATTGAGGGTGCTGAGGGTGGCACTCTTTTTCTTGATGAAATTGGTGAGATCAATGCGAGTGGTCAGGCAAAACTCCTGCGAATACTGGAAACCGGCCAGTATCGTCGTCTTGGTGGCACCAAAGACTTGACCGCCGACGTCCGTATTGTCGCCGCAACTAACAGGGACCTTGAGGCAATGTCTCACGAAGGTGACTTTCGTTCTGACCTGTACTTTCGTCTGAATGGTTTTTCTATTGTGGTGCCACCCTTACGTGAACGACGTGATGATATTCCTGCTTTGGCTGAATATTTTCTTTTGAATCACAACTTTTCCACGCACATTAACAAAACGCTTTCTTCATCAGCTAAGCGTAAACTGGTTGCCTATGATTGGCCGGGGAATATTCGTGAACTCAAAAACATGGTTGAACGTTCAATCATCCTTTCAGGAAGTCGCCAAAAGATCCGCCCTGAACATTTCACTTTAAACCAGTGTGAAAATGGACAGGAAATTGTTGTCAATCTTGCTTTTGAACATGATCCTTCGCTGGAAGAATTGGAGGCACGCTACCTCGACAGCCAATTACGAAAATATTCAGGCAGACGTGCCAAGGTGGCTGAAGTATTAGGTATCAGCGAAAGAAGTGTTTATCGAATGATAAAACGGTACAAATTAGAAGAATAAGGCTGGTTAACTTTTCTCCCGAAGATGAAGGTACAGCCGACTTGGTTAACCAGGTAATATCCAGTCTGCTTTTTGCCACACCAAGGCGTAGCCACCGCGGCTTTACGGTATAATGCTTAATTTTTATCAGGTTTCATTCGGAGTATTACAGTGTCCATAACCTCACCGATCCGCAAGACCAAGATCATTGCGACCATAGGCCCAGCCAGCGATTCGCCCGAAATTATCGAGGCTTTAATCCGTGCCGGAATGAATGTGGTGCGCTTGAACCTTTCCCACGGCAGCTATGCCGAGCATGAGGAGCGAATCGAGCGAATTCGTAAAGTGGCCAAACGCATTGGGGCCCAGATCGCCATTATGGTGGACACCCGGGGCATCGAAATCCGTACCGGTAAACTTGCTGGCGGCCAGGCAGAACTCATGGCTGGTGGTCCTTTCACCCTCTACACGGACGATGAGAACGGCGATTACACTGGTGTGTCGATTACTAACCGCAG
>Ga0180430_10003019_pt1 | contig 14709 bp, 11 predicted proteins | sample SS_ome_9_FD_132999 | JGI IMG/M metagenome (GOLD analysis project Ga0180430, IMG submission 132999) | Hypersaline lake sediment archaeal communities from the Salton Sea, California, USA - SS_1_S_2 metaG | ecosystem: Environmental > Aquatic > Non-marine Saline and Alkaline > Hypersaline >... | reverse complement strand
GCCGCCGGCACTGAACGCCGGCAGCGAGAGAGATCTGTACGCGGCCTGCGGCCGTGGGCACGGACGCGGACGATGATCAAGGGGGGATGGAGAAAAGCGCCGCCAGGAGGAGATCTGAAAATGGCTCTATCGAGGAATACCGGAATCGCGCTGCTCTGCAGCATTCTGCTCGTACTCCTTACCGCCATGCCGGTCATCGCCGACACCCAGGACGGCTCCATCTCGGGGACCGTGGTGGACAGCAGCGGTGTGCCGCTGCCGGGAGTCACGGTGAGCGTCAGCGGAACGCCGCTGCAGGGGCTGAGGACGGCAGTGACCGACGGGGCGGGGCGTTACCGGGTACCGCTGCTGCCCGCCGGAAACGGGTACCTGGTGCTCGCGCGGATCGACGGCTTCCAGCAGACGCGTCAGACCGGGGTCGGCGTGAGGGTGGCGGCCAACACCCGCGTCGACTTCACCCTTCCGCCCGGCGGTGACCTGGGAGAGATCATCGTCTCCGCCGAAGCCCCTCTGCTGGATACCCGGCGGACGGCCAGCGGCGAGACGGTCCGCGGCGAGCTGCTGCTCGAGGTGCCGGTGGTCGGTCGAAGCTACCTCGATGCCCTGGTGCTCGTTCCCGGGATCAGCGGTTGGGGCAACGTCGTCGCCCACGGTGCCCAGTTCAACGACAACGTCTACCTCGTGGACGGCGTGGACACCACCGACAACGCCCACAGCACCCTGGGCCAGTTCTTCAGCCAGGAGCTGGTCAAGGAGGTGGAGGTGAAGACCGGCAGTTTCGAGGCCGAGTACGGACGGGCCCGGGGCGTGATCACCAACGTGGTGACCAGGTCGGGGGGGAATGAGTTCCACGGTTCGCTCCCCGTCTACTACACCAGCGACGAGTTCAAGCGCCACCAGCAGTCGGACCGCTCGACGTACCAGGAGACCGACTACGAAGTGCTGGACGTCCAGGCCACCCTGGGCGGTCCGATCAAGCGGGACCGGCTCTGGTTCTTTGCCGGCCTCGGGCGTTGGCGGGAGTCCAATGCCGGGGTGAACCTCTTCGGAGAGGACATCACCTGGCACGAGTACCGCGACAGCCGGATGCTCAAGCTGACCCTGCAGGCTTCCCCGTCCCACAAGATCGTCGGCGAGTACATCGACGGGCCGTCCGTGGTGGAGAACATCGGCTCGGACAGCACCAACACCATGGCCAGCGCCTACGCGAGTTACGAGGACCGCGGCGGGCTGACCAAGCTGCAGTGGACCGGCATCATCAGCCCCGAGACCTTCATCGAGGCCCGGGCGGCCCTCCACGCTGTTCACCTGTCCTACGGACCGCAGAACGCGGATCCGGGCGACGATCGCATCGTCGAATACCTCGATGCCGGGGGGCATGTGATTTCGGGCAACGTGCCGGTGATCTTCGACTCGCATCGGCCGCGGGCGCAATATCACCTGGTGTTCAACCACTACCTTTCCGGGCTCGCCGGCGAGCACCTGATCAAGGCGGGGGTCGAGTACCAGGACTTCGAGTTCCGTGATCGCTACGACTACCCCGATAGCTACGCCATCCGGCACGGTACGGACAACCAGGGCAATGAGCGGCAGGACACCTGGCTCAGGCAGACCTCCTCCGACACCACCAACCGCGGCAGCATCCTCACCGTTTTCGTCCAGGACCAGTGGGTGATCGGAACCGACTGGACGGTGAACGGGGGGGTGAGGTGGGAGCGGCAGGAGCAGAAGAACGACGTGGGCGAACGGATCCTCGATTACGGGAGCCTGGTCTCGCCGCGCATCGGGGTCTCCTGGGACGTGAGGGGGGACGGGCGGTCCAGGGTCTACGCGCATTTCGGGCGTTACTATGATGCCGCCGGGACGCTGCTTGGTGCGATGCTCAACCGCACGGGCACCGAGTCGTGGCTCTACGAAGGGGACTACGAGACCGGGGAGTGGGAGCAGATCGGCCACACCTCGCCCGAGGTCAACCCCACCCAGGCCGATCCCCGGTTGAGGCCCAATCGCGAGGACGAGTTCGTGCTCGGCGGGGAGCTGGAGGTGGCGCCGCAGACCACGGCCGGGATCCGGCTGATTCACAGCTACCAGAAGAAGATGATCGAGGACGTGATCGGCAACGAGGAGGCGTGGCGGGCCTGGGAGGAGGAAGACCACTGGTTCTACATCACCAACCTCCGCGGCGCTCGGTCACGATACCAGGGGCTGGAGCTCACGCTGCGTCGGCGACTGTCGGGGAATTTTCAGTACCTCGCCGGGTACACCCTCTCGCGCTCCAGGGGATCGGTGGCGCTCGACCCGCAGCTGGCCACCGTGACCACCGATTACGCCGATGTGAAGGAGCTGATCTACAACCGTTACGGCTACCTGCCGTACGACGCCCGCCACATGGTTCGGGCCCACGGTGCCTGGCACGGCCCCTGGGGCCTGGTGCTCGGCATTGGTCTCGACTGGCGCACCGGGCGCCCGTATAACCGGTTGGGCTTCATCGGGGACTACGTCGACGACACCAACCGTCTCAACGGCTACGGCTACCGCTACTTCGTCGACCCCCGGGGTTCGCACCGGCTGCCGAACTACTGGTCGCTGGACCTGCGCTTGATGAAGCGCATCCCGATCAGGGACACTGAGTTGAGCGTATTCCTGAATTCGTTCAATACGACCAACAACCAGTTCGTCATCGCCCGCCAGGAGATCGACGATGAGCAGTGGGGCCAGGCCCTGCGCTGGCAGCGGGCGGGATACCTGGAGCTGGGCGCACGCTATTCATTCTGAGGGCGATGAGCATACGGCTATTCATGCTGCTGATCCTGGTGCCTGTGCTGGCCGGCTGCGCCGGCAGGCCGGCCCACCACCGGTGCGAGGGGGAGGCACGGACGGACTGGATCAGGGACAACTCGATGGTGCTGGAGACCACGGACCCCCATGCCGGCCTCGAGGACCTGGAGCCGCTGCGCCGGCTGGTGGGGGACGCCGACATCGTGGCCCTGGGCGAAGGGACGCATGGCACGAGAGAGTTCTTCCTGCTGAAACACCGCATCGTCCGTTTTCTCGCCGAGGAGATGGGGTTCACGCTCCTTGCCATCGAGGCCAACATGCCGGAGTGCCGGCGGGTCGGTGAGGTCGTCAATGGGGGGGACGGCGATCCGGTAAAACGGCTCGGTGGTCTGCTCTGCTGGCCCTGGTACACCGAGGAAGTGCTGGATCTGGTGCTCTGGATGCGCGACTTCAATGCTTCCGGGCGAGGACGGATGGACTTCACCGGGTTCGACCTGCAGTTCCCCTGGCTGGCCATGGCGCAGGTCGTACGATTCCTGGAATGCCATGACCCTGACGGAGCCCTTGTGGTGAAGGAGGCCTACGAGGCGGCGAAGCGAGCCGCACGGGGCGGCGCCGATCCTGCCTTTGCCACCCGCCGCGGGGCCGAGGTGCTTGCCCTGCTCGAGGAAAGGGCCGGTGCGTATCGAGGTCGTGTCCCGCCAGGGGAAGTGGCCCTGGCGCTTCAGAACGCTCGGCTGGTTCACCAGTGTTACCGGCGGAAGAGCGGCGGCGGGCACCGCGACCTGAGCATGGCCGAGAACGTGCGCTGGCTCCTCGAGCAGACGGCACCGGGGGCGCGGATCGTGATCTGGGCCCACAACGGGCACGTGAACCGCGAGGAGTGGGCCATGGGCGGGGCGCTGAACGATTGGTACGGCAGGCGGATGGTGGTCATCGGGTTCTGCTGCGCCGAAGGTGAATACAGTGCCGCCGTAGAGCGGACCATCGGCGTGCATCCCCTCGCCGCCCCCCCTCCCGGGAGCGTCGAAGCGCAGCTGTCGGATACCGGGCACCCATTGCTGCTGCTCGACCTCCGCCAGGCCAGCGCCGACAGCCCGGCATCGGCCTGGCTCACGCGCCGTCCCTTCATGCGCAGCATCGGCGCCGTGGTCCAGGATGAGCAGTTCTTCCGCATGCCGCTGGCCGGTTCATATGACCTCCTGGTCTTTGTCGAACGAACGACCCCCACACACGTCCTGCCCCAGTGAACAGGTCACACGATATTTATCATCGGCCGATATTTTCATAATGGATCCGGTGAATTTCTCCGATACGAATCATAAAAAAGGTAAAACGGAGCCCATATTCAGTCAGGACATGATTCCGCTCACGGCGGGGTCATCGCGGAGAACAGGGAATGAACGATGAGCGGTTCGGCGAATTACTGATCAAGGAGGGGCTGGTCAGCCGCACCCAGCTGGAGCAGGCCGTCCGGATCCAGCAGGATCGCGGGAAGGGAAAACCCATCGGGCAGATCCTCACCGACCTGCGCGTGATCACCCCGAGGCAACTCGACTTCATCCTCGACAAGCACCGCAAGCGTCAACCTCTCGGTGAGATACTGATCCAGCGTGAGGTGATCAGCAAGGAAGAACTCCAGTTCGCGCTGGAGGAGCAGAAGAGCACCGGGCTGCCGCTGGGAGAGACGCTGGTCAGGCTGAGCTTTATCACCGAGGAAGTGATGCGGGAGGCCCTCTGCATCCAGCTGAACATCGCCTTCATCGACCTGGAGAGGTGCCACCTTCCCGCCGAGCTCAAAAAACTGATCAACATGAACTATGCCCGCAAGCATTCGATCATCCCGGTGGACCGCATCGGCGACAGCATCACCCTGGCCATGAATGACCCCACGGACAATTCGGTGGTGGAGGAGCTGCAGGCGATCACAGGGTTGACCATCAACCCGGTGACCTCGACGCAGGCCAGCATCAGGAGGGCCTTCAAGAGGCTCTATGGTGAGGAGAAAGAACGGAAACCCGGTGAGCGCCAGACCGTGGATGTGATTCTCGAGGATTCGGGACGGGACGCGGAGGATTCGCTCTACATCGATGAGGCCCAGGAAACCAGGAAAGCGGACCAGATCGTCCGCGATATCATCAAGGTGGCCACCGAGCATGGGGCCAGCGACGTCCATCTCGAGGCGCTGGAGCGCCAGATGACGGTGCGCTACAGGATCGATGGCGTGCTCAAGGATCTCTCGATCACCGACCTCGAGGAGGCCCTGGAAGCGAACCGCCGTGCGGTCATTTCGCGGCTGAAAATCCTGGCTTCTCTCGACATTGCCGAAAAACGGCGGCCCCAGGACGGAAGTTTCCGCGTCCGGACCCAGCGCAGCGGCGAACTGGCCAATCTCGACTTCCGTCTCTCCCTGATTCCGGGCTACTACGGGGAGAATGCGGTGCTGCGGGTGCTCGACCAGCGTGCGGCGCCACGGTCCCTCGATCAACTCGAGCTCTTTCACGACATCGAAGTAAAGCTGCACCAGGTGCTCGGTGCCCCCGAAGGTATCTTCCTCGTCACCGGCCCCACCGGCTCAGGCAAGAGCACCACCCTCTTCGGCGTGCTGATGCACCTGCACCGGCCGTCGATCAAGATCCTCACTGCCGAGGATCCGGTGGAGTATGTCCACGACTCCTTCATCCAGTGCGAGGTGAACGAGCGGATCGGCAATACGTTTTCCGGGTATCTGCGCTCCTTTCTCCGCCATGACCCGGAAGTGATCATGGTGGGGGAGATCCGGGACCACGAAACCGCGGAGATGGCATTCCGGGCCGCACAGACCGGGCACCTGCTGCTCAGCACGCTGCACACCAATGATGCGGTCAGCGCCGTGACCCGCCTGCGGGACCTGGGGGTGGACAAGAATCTCATCGCCTCCTCACTGCGAGGCGTCCTGGCCCAGCGGCTGGTTCGCCGCATCTGTGCCGATTGCCGACAGGAAGCGGAGCCGCCGGCCGAGCTGCTCAAGGAGTTCTTCGATGTGCCCTCCAGTGAGTTCACCTGGTATCGCGGGGCCGGGTGCCCGAAATGCAACTACACCGGGTACCGGGGTCGAGTTGCGCTCGGCGAGCTGTGGATTCCCGGGGAAAGCGACATCCTGCTTATCAACAAGGGGGCGCCCATCGATGAGATCCGGGAGAGCTCCCTTCAGGGTACGATCTGCATGATGGATGATGCCATGTCCCGGCTGAAGAACGGCGAGACGAACCTCGAGGAGCTGATCCGCATGCTTCCCTACTCCAGTGTCTTCAACTATCGTCAGAAGATGGCCGCGGATCGGAAAGCGAAGAAGAAGAAAACAACCCGCAAGAAGCGCACGCGGAAGAAAACGGCTGTTGCCTGATGATTCCTGCCTGATGACATAATCTGTTCTCTAATACACTATTGTGTTTTAATTATTAAGTTACGTTTCAGCTTTCCCCTCTGGCCGTATGCCCTCCCCTGTTTCAAGAGGGTCTCCAGTCTCGGCCTATCATGTAAAGTATTAATATAAAGTGTTTTAAATTCTTTTTGGTTGGTGTTGCGCAGAGTCTCGACCCTGAAGTGGGGTTATCTTTAATGTAATATAATTATCAGGTTATGTGATATCCAGGCTCCGTCAATAAGATGAAAAAGTCTGATATGTATTTTATTTTAAAAGATTTAAATCCTTACACCTGTTGTTGACCATAAATGGCACATCTCTTGCTCTTATTTATCGGTGGATTCAACCACAGGGGATGACACTCATGGCCCAAACGCACAACGAGAACATCGTAAAGGTCCTGCGCATGTCGCGGGCGATGATGCTGCTGGCGGACGAGGGGGACCACGTACGCAAGGACCGGAGCTGCGGTGTCCTCTATGGGACGCTTCGGGATATGGCCTACAAGCTCCGCCGGCTGGCGGAAGAGGAAAGGGCCCTGCACCTCGATGAAGGAGTGTGGGATGTGGACCAGGGGTAACACAAACAGGGGCGAGGGATGGCTATCAACAAAACGATCAACGGATGCACGGTGAGGCTGGAGAAGGGCGACATCACCGATTTCGAGGTGGAGGCCTTTGTCTTTTACGCCCGGGAAGACCTGAAGCTGATGTCGGGGTTCGGCAACGCCATCGCTACCCGGGGCGGTCCGTCGGTGCAGAAGGAACTGGACGAGCTGGGTGAGCGGCGGGTGGGCGAGGCGGTGGTCACCGGGGCGGGGAACATGAAAGCCTCGAACATCATTCACGCCGTGGGGCCCAAGTTCCTGGAACCGGACATGGACGAGAAGCTGGCCGCCACCATGCGCAACACCCTGGCCGCGGCGGAGGAGAAGGGCTTCAAGCAGGTCGCCTTCCCCGCCATGGGCGCCGGCTTCTACGGTCTCGCCCGTCAGATGTGCGCCGCGGTGATGCTGGAGACCATTCGCGACCACCTGAACAACGGCAGCGGGCTGCAGGACATCATCATCCGGGTCATCGACACCCTGGAATACGAGCCGTTCGCCGAGGCGTTCAACGGCCTCGACGAAGGAAGGAGCCACCCCAATGAGTGAAGCGCTTCATTATGCCTCTCATACGCTGCAGGAGGTTGCCCTGGTCTTCATGGCCGTGGTCTACACTCTGCGCCTCTTCTGGATCTTCAGGAGGTTCCCGGTGGGCAAGGAACGCCAGGCGCCATCGGGGACCAGGGGAAGCGTGATGCCGCGGGCGAGCATTCTGCACTCCTGGTTCAACGTGGCCCAGCCCTGGGCCATGGAGAGCTCCCGGAGGAACCTCTTCCTCTACATCCAGTTCGTTATCTTTCACCTCGGGGTGGTGGCGGCCATCGCCCTCTCCTTCGTCATCCCCTACGGACCGGGGCTGCTCGAGTCGGCGGCCCTGGTCAAGACGATCCAGGTGCTCTGTTTCTCCGCCTTCCTCGTGGCGGTGATCCGCATCTTCCGCCGGCTCGGCTCGGCGCACATGCGGGCGATCAGCACGCCGGACGATCACTTCTCGCTGCTGCTGCTCACGGTCTGGTTTCTCTTCGCCGGCCTCGCCGCGCCGAACAATTACGCCGGGGGCGAGACAGTGCTCATGATCTACTTCTGGATGACGGCCTTCTTCCTCGTCTACGTCCCGTTCAGCAAGATCTCGCACTACCTCTACTACCCCTTTACCCGATTCTACCTGGGCAAGACCCTGGGGCGGCGGGGCGTGTTCCCCATCGTGCGGGGCTAGCGGTGCGGGTCTGACCGCGGAGAGAACCGGGGACAGTGTCCCCCCCAACGGAGAGAACGATGGCCAAGGAAAGATCACATAGAGCGACGAAGGTCCTGGAGAGACTGGAACAGAAAGTCAATCGGCAGATCGCCACCTCGCTGATGGCCTGCGTGCACTGCGGCAACTGTTCCGAATCCTGCCACTACGTGCTGGCCAACCCCGACGACCCCACGTACCAGCCGTCATACAAGGCGGACCAGCTGCGCAAGCTGTTCAAGCGCCACATCGACTGGACCGGGCGGGTGATCCCCTGGTGGGTCAAGGCGAAGAGTGTCTACACCGACGAAGAGCTGGAAGCGCTGAAGGACGTGGTCTTCGGCAAGTGCACCAACTGCCGGCGCTGCTCGATCAACTGCCCCATGGGCGTGGACCACGCCACCTTCAACCGCATGGCCCGGGGCCTGCTCGTGGCCGTGGGCATCATGCCCGAGGGCGTTTCGGTGGTCTCCAAGGACCAGTGGGAGATCGGCAACCAGATGGGCGTGCTCAAGGAGGACTACCTCGACACGCTGGAGTGGATGGAGGAGGAGCTGCAGGACGAGCTGGGCACCACCGAGGTCAGGATCCCGGTGGACAAGGAGGACGCCGACGTCGTCTACTCGATCAACCCCCGCGAAGTGAAATACGACCCGCGGACCATCGCCGAGGCGGCCAAGATCTTTTACATGGCCGGTGAGAACTGGACCATGCCCTCCGAGGGCTGGGACATGACCAACTTCGGCCTGTTCTCCGGCGACGACGACCTGGGCGGCGCGGTGGCGCGCCGGCTCTTCGAAAAGGTGGATGACCTCAGGGGCAAGAAGCTGGTCATCTCCGAGTGCGGCCACGGCTACCGATCCACCCGCTGCGAGGGGCCCAACTGGGGCAAGCGGGACGTGCCCTTCGTCATGGAGAGCTCGGTGGACACCATGCTCCGCTACATCAAGGAAGGGAAAATCAAGGTCGACAAGACGAAAAACACCGAGCCGGTGACCTTCCATGATTCCTGCAACAACGCCCGCAGCTGCGGGCTCTACGAGGCCCCGCGGGAGCTACTGGGCCACGTGGTCACCGACTTCACCGAGATGTACCCCAACCGCGCCGAGAACTACTGCTGCACCGGCGGCGGGGGCGCCATGTCCATGTCCGAATACACCCCGGAGCGGCTGAAGTCGGCCAAGGTCAAGGCCGACCAGCTCAAGGCCACCGGGGCCAGGGTGGTGGTCACCTCCTGCCACAACTGCGTGGACGGCCTCACCGACCTCATTCGTCACTACAAGCTGGACATGAAGGTGACCCAGCTGGTCAACCTCGTGGCCAACGCCCTGGTCGTCGACGAGCTGCCCGCCGCCGTGCCCGCGGACGAAGCGGCTGCCGAAGCGCTGGCGCTGCCCCTGGCCGGGAAAACGGTTCTCGTGGTGGACGACGAGCCGGACATCCGTGTCTTCTTTGCCTCGGTGCTCGAGGACAACGGGGCCACGGTGCTCGAGGCGGCCGACGGCGACGAGGCCATCGAGCTGGTGCGCCGGGAGAAGCCGGACCTGGTGACCCTCGACCTGAACATGCCGGGCCGGGACGGCGGCCAGGTCTTCGAAGCGATTCGCAAGGACGAGGAGCTTGCCGCTACGCGCATCTGCATCGTCACCGGCCGCCCCGAGCTGCGTCGCCTGATCTACGACCGGCCGGTGCCGCCGCCGGAGGGCTACCTGGACAAGCCGGTGGACGAGGAGACGCTGCTGCGCAACGCGAGGAAGATCCTCGAACTGACCTGAGGCGGGGAACAGGACCGACGGCGGACGGGGGACATGATGGAGCTGCCATACAAGGACTATTTCGATGCGGTGCCCGGCTACCTCACGGTGCAGGACCGCGACCTGAAGATCGTGACGGCCAACGACCGTTTCCGCCAGGATTTCGGCGATTTCGAGGGCCGCTACTGCTACCAGGTCTACAAGCACCGCGCCGAGCGCTGCGAGATCTGCCCGGTGATGCGCACCTTCTCCGACGGCCAGCGGCACAGCAGCGAGGAGACGGTGACCTGCGTCGACGGTCGGGAGGTCTCGGTGCTCGTCTACACCAAGCCGATCCGCAACGGGAACGGCGAGATCACAGCGGTGCTGGAGATGTCCACCGACGTCACCGAAATGAAGTCGCTGCAGGCCCGGTTGCGGGCCAGCCAGCAGCGCTACCACACGCTGTTCGAGGAGGTGCCCTGCTACATCTCGGTGCAGGACCGTGAGCTCAACATCTACGATTCGAACAAGGCGCTCAAGGAGACCTTCGGCCGCTGCCTGGGGCGCAAGTGCTACGAGGTCTACAAGCGGCGTGACGAGGAGTGCTACCCCTGCATGGTGCAGGATACCTTCACGGACGGCAAGCGCCGGGTGCACGAGGAGGTGGTGACGTCGCGGGACGGCAAACTGCTCAACGTGCTGGTGCACACCGCACCGATCCGCAACCCCGAGGGGGAGATCACCGGGGTGATGGAGATGGGCGCCGACATCACCCGCATCCGCGAACTGCAGTCCCAGCTCACCTCCATCGGCCTGCTCATCAGCTCCATCTCCCACGGCCTGAAGGGGCTGATCAACGGCCTCGACGGCGGGATCTACCTCGTGAACAACGGGTTGAAAAAGGACAATCCCCAGCGCGTGGAGAAGGGCTGGGACATCGTGCTGCGCAACGTGGGCCGCATCCGTTCGATGGTGCTCGATATCCTCTACTACGCCAAGGACCGCGAACCGAACTGGGAGACGCTCACCGCGGCCTCGGTGATCGAGGAGGTGCGCGGCGTCATCGCCGACAAGGCCGCCGAGCAGGGTGTGGCGCTGATGCTGAACCTCGATGCGGAGACCGGTGATTTCGAGGGCGACGCCAAGGCGGTGCGCACCCTGCTCATTAACCTCGCGGAGAACTCCCTCGATGCCTGCCGCCTCGACTCGAAAAGGGACGGTCACGCCGTCACCTTCGGCGTCCGCGGCGGCATCGACCACGTGCACTTCGAAATCGAGGACAACGGCATCGGCATGGACGGGGAGACACGGGAGAAGGCGTTCAGCCTCTTCTTCTCCTCCAAGGGCGGCGAGGGGACCGGTCTCGGCCTGTTCATCTCGAACAAGATCGCCCAGGCCCACGGTGGTTCGATCACCCTCGACTCCGCACCGGGCAAGGGCACGAAATTCACGGTTTCGCTGCCGCGCAACCGTCCGATGCGCGATGAGGAGGAACTCGAGTTCAGCGATCTCGGCGTGGTTTGATCGATGAGCGTATTCATGCACTCGTCTTAATCCGACCGGGGATGGCGGCAGCCGAACTCCCCTGCCCCGGTCCATCATGGTGGAGGCAACCGATGAGCGAGACAACGAAGACGGTTCTGATCGTGGATGACGAACCCGACACCTGTACGTATTTCTCCACCGTGCTGGAGGACCGGGGGTTCGAAACGGTTACCGCCGGCAACGGTGCGGAGGGGATGGCCTGCCTGGAAGCGTCGATGCCCGACCTGATCACCCTCGACGTCACCATGCCCGAAAAGTCGGGCGTGCGGCTCTACCGCGAGATCAAGGCCCACGAACGGTGGAAGTCGATACCGGTGATCATCATCACCGGCGTGGCCGACGACTTCGAGAAGTTCATCTCCAGCCGCAAGAGCGTGCAGCCCCCCGAGGGCTACCTGGCCAAACCCATCGACGTGGAGAAGTTCCTCGGCCTGGTGGATGAGCTGACCGGCTGATCCGCTCCGCCACCGACCGGCACCCGGCCTGCCCCGCGGCGGGCCTTCTCGTGTACAATGTGGCCTCATCGAACAACCGTGGAGACGACCATGCCCAGACTGATCGAAGCACCGGCGGTGATCGAGGCCGCCGGCACGAAGCCGAAGCGGATCGAGGAATATGCCGGCCGGGTGAAGAGCGGCCACGAGACCGTGAGCGTGGCCCGCATGAAATCACCCGAGGGCTGGGTCGAACCCGGCCAGACCCCGGCGTTCGAGGAGATCACCCTCGTTCTTGCCGGAATGCTGCGGGTCGAGCACGCCGGCGGCGCTCTCGAGGTGCATGCCGGCCAGGCGGTGATCGCCACCCCCGGGGAATGGGTCCGCTACAGCACGCCGGAACCCGGCGGCGCCGAATATGTCGCCGTCTGCCTGCCGGCGTTCTCACCGGAGACCGTGCACCGGGACGACGGGTGAACCGCGGATGACCGTTCTCGACTACCTGCTCTTCGCCGCCGGCTTCGTCCTGCTCATCAAGGGGGCCGACCTGCTGGTGGACGGCGCCTCGTCCATCGCCCGACGGCTGAAGATCTCCGACCTGGTCATCGGCCTCACCGTGGTGGCCTTCGGCACTTCCTGCCCCGAGCTCTTCGTCAACCTCGCCTCCAGCTTCACCGGGTCCAGCGACCTCGCCTTCGGCAACATCCTCGGCAGCAACATCGCCAACATCCTGCTCATCCTCGGCGTGGCTTCGGTGATCCGCCCGCTTGACGTCACCGGCGGCACCGTCTGGAAGGAGATCCCCTTTGGCACGGCCGGGGTCCTCCTGCTCGGCCTGCTGGCCAACGACATCCTCTTCCGTGCCGGCGGCCGAACGTCGCTGTCGCGGCTGGACGGGCTGGTCCTCCTCGCCGGTTTCGCGGCCTTCCTGGCCTACTCCTTCCGCATCGCCGCCCGCCCGGAGGGGCTCGACGACCACGCGGCGGTGAAGGCCCGGGGAACGGGCCGTTCGCTGCTCATGGTGCTGCTCGGCCTGGCCGGCCTGACCCTCGGCGGAAAGTGGATCGTCGACGGCGCCACCGGGATGGCCCTGCAGTTCGGCCTCAGCGAGTCGCTGGTCGGCCTGACCGTGGTGGCCGTGGGTACGTCGCTGCCCGAGCTGGCCACCTCGGCGGTGGCCGCCCGCAAGGGCAACGTGGAGATCGCCGTGGGCAACGTGGTCGGCTCGAACATCTTCAACGTCTACTTCGTTCTCGGCACCAGCGCCGCGATCCGCCCGCTGCCCTTCGACGCCAGTGCCAACGCCGACCTGCTGATGGCCTTCGTCGCCAGCCTGCTGCTCTTCCTCACCATGTTCACCGGCCGCCGCCGCTCCCTCGACCGCTGGGAGGGCCTGGTGCTGCTCGTCATCTACACCGGCTACACTGCCTTCATCGTCTGGCGGGGGTGAGCTGTCGGGCGGGCCGAACAGCAGCAGGATGGGGGCGCCGGCTGCATACTCTCGATAGCTCGCTTGCCCTTTTTTCGTAAAGAAATTATATTCACTGCATGTATGGTTGGCTCAAGCCGATCCCAGTATCATATCTCTCTGTATATTCAACCAAATGAGGCGGTTACCATGCTCAGAGCAGGGACGAGTCTGGCTTTCATCCTCTTGTTCTCTTCCATTGTGGTGACTGGCGCAGTTATCCATGTCCCGAGCGACCAGCCCACCATTCAGGCGGGGATCGACGCGGCCGTAGATGGAGACACGGTGCTGGTGGCCGACGGCACTTATACTGGCTCTGGCAACCGCGACATCAGCTTCCGTGGCAAGGCGATCACCGTCAGGTCAGAGAGCGGGGCGGAGAATTGCATCATAGATTGTGAGGAGCAAGGCAGCGGCTTCCATTTCACAAACGGTGAGAGTCTGGATTCGGTGCTGGACGGATTCACGATCCGCAACGGAGAATCTTTCGATGGTGGTGGGATCTTCTGCAACGGCTCCTCCCCGACGATCACCAACTGCACCTTTAGTGATAACACAGCGGATTATTTTGGTGGTGGGTTCTTTTGCTACCTCTCCTCGCCAACGATCACCAACTGCACCTTCAGTGCTAACCACGTAGGTGATTATTATTATGGTTATGGGAGTTTGGGTGGTGGCATCTGCTGCTTCCATTCCTCACCAACAATCACCAACTGCACCTTCAGCGCTAACCACGCAGGTGGTTGGGAAGGGGGTAACGGTGGAGGGATCTACTGCGAGTCCTCCTCGTCGACGATCACCAACTGCACCTTCAGTGCTAACGGGGCACATGGGGGTGGTTATTATCCTTATGCTATCGGTGGTGGGATCGTCTGCGGGGACTCAACGACGATCACCAACTGCACCTTTAGTGATAACACCGCTGATGATTACGGTGGTGGGATCTTCTGTTACGGCTCCTCGTCGACAATCACCAACTGCATCGTATGGAACAACAGTCCGGATGGCATCCATGACGCATTGGGCGTCGCAATCGTCTCCTACTCCGACGTTCAGGGCGGCTGGCTGGGCGAGGGAAACATCGACGCCGATCCGCTGTTCGTCGCCGGACCCGAGGGCGACTACTACCTCAGTCAGGTGGCTGCGGGGCAGGTCGAGGACAGCCCCTGCATTGATGCCGGAAGCGAAGCGGCGGAGTGCTTATGCTTCAACATTCCAGAGGGATTTACCTGCCTGGATCATCTGACCACTCGCACAGATCATGTTAACGACACCGGTCTGGTAGACATGGGCTTCCACTACGGCGAGATTGTCCCTTTAGATTCAGTCTCGGCGGAGCTGACCTGCGTGCCGCTGTCCGGGATCATTCCCTTCCAGACCCACATGAGCGTGGATCTGAACAATCCTTGGGCCGGCTCAACGCGGATCATTGCCGGCCGCATTGACGTGGACCTGGCCCGCGGACCGCATGTCACCAACTGGCGGTCCGGGTGGGCGGAGGTGG
>Ga0180430_10003018_pt1 | contig 14715 bp, 11 predicted proteins | sample SS_ome_9_FD_132999 | JGI IMG/M metagenome (GOLD analysis project Ga0180430, IMG submission 132999) | Hypersaline lake sediment archaeal communities from the Salton Sea, California, USA - SS_1_S_2 metaG | ecosystem: Environmental > Aquatic > Non-marine Saline and Alkaline > Hypersaline >... | reverse complement strand
TCCGCTCTCCCGAAACGACAGGGGATCCCTGGCCTTCGCCGGGCAGGTCGATCCGCCAAACGAGGTGCTCATCCGACCAATCCGCGGGAATCGGAGCAGACGAATCCAAACCGGATCCGTTGGGACCCCGCAGCCGCGGCCACTCCGCCGCCTGCACCTCCGGCAGGAGGAGCGAAATCGCGAAGAGGAGCGTCACACAGAAACACCTGGACCTCATGCCGAATCCTACCAGAGCTTGGGAGGCTTCGCATCCGTCTTCGGATGGGGACGCAAGGGCTTCGCATCGACCCCACGGCGCCATTCGTCGAGTTGCGCCGCCAGTTCTTCCGCTTTCTCCGCTTCGAACTGCACCAGGTTGTTGTGTTCGGCGAGGTCGTTTCCGAGGTGGTAGAGCTCGTATTCCCCGTCCTCGAGGTCCTGGATCAGCTTGTATTCCCCCACGCGAACCGCACTCGCGGGAAACCCTCCCTGGTTGGCGTAGTGCGGGTAGTGAAAGAAGATCGGCCCGCGTTCAAACTTGGCGAACGGGTTGCGCAGGAGCGGAACGAGACTCACCCCGTCGACATGCTGGTCCGGCTCGGGTGGAAGACCTGCCATCTCCAGCATGGTGGGGTAGAAATCCGTACTCACCGCGGCGCGGTCGCAACGGGTGCCGGGGGGCGTCACCCCGGGCCAGCGAACGATGACGGGTTCGCGAATCCCCCCCTCGTAGATCCAGCCTTTTCCGCCGCGGAGGGGCAGGTTGGACGTCGGATGTCCCTCGGACGTGGAGAGCCCCCCATTGTCCGACATGAAGATGATCGCCGTCTCCCGCTCGCGGCCGGATTCCTCGAGCGCGTGCAGGACACGTCCCACCGCCCGGTCGAGGCTTTCGACCATCGCGGCGTAAACCGCATGATCCTGCCGAATCCGGACATCGCGGGTATCGTCCGTCCCCGGCCACACCTGCCGTTCGCCACCCACCTCGAAACTCTCCTGCCGATTCGTGCGTCCGAGCCGCTCGGCCTTTTTCCGGTATTTCTCCACCAGGTTCTCCGGTGCCTGCAGGGGTGTATGCACGGAATAGAAAGAGAGGTAGACGAGAAAGGGATCCTCCGACCGGGCCATCTCCCGCACGAACGAGCTGGCCTCTTCCGCGAGCCGGCCGGTGAGAAACTCGCCGTCGGGACCCGGGTCGAGGTTCTGCACGTTCTTGTAGGGCGCAAAATAACTACGGGGAAGCCCATTCGCCCCCCCGCCCCGGTTGATCTCGAAACCCTGGTCCGTCGGCCAGTTGCCCTTGTCGCCGAGATGCCACTTGCCCGCGAAAAAGGTGCGGTAGCCGTGCTTCTGCAGCGCTTCCGCGAGGGTGAACTCCTCGACCTCCATCCGGGTCTTGAATACAGCCGGTTCGAACTTTCCGCTCCGGCGCCCGCTGAAGAAGTTCGTGGTATCGGTCCGGGCCGGGTATTTCCCCGTCAGGATGCTGGCCCGGGTCGGCGAACAGACCTGGCTTGCGGCGTAGAAGTCGGTGAAGACCATGCCGTCCCCGGCGAGGCGATCGAGATTCGGTGTCTCGTAAAAGGTGTCCGGGTTGTTGAACCCCACGTCCATGTAGCCGAGGTCGTCGGCGAGGAAGAACACGAAGTTCAATCGCTCCTGTCCCCGCAACTGTGACAGGCAGAAAATCAGGAGGAACAGCAGGAGGATCGGGTCGCAGGGTCTCTTCATCGTCGGGCGCGATCCTTTCACATTCGCGTGCCGGTGACAATCGAAACCGGAAGCGTCATCGTGCACGGTCAGCCAGGTGACGGATTGTCCAGTCTGCATTGCTTGACACCGGCCGGGGCATTGTGACTCTGTGGCGCGGATGGGAACTCTTCGGCCGGCGCGGTCGCTCATCTTGTCCCGTCGCCTTCGGGTCGTCATCCGCTCGAAATCCAAATCCACCCCCCTAAAGAAAATGCTCTACACCATTCTCATCGGGATCATCATCACGATCCTCATCGGTATCGCCGGTTCTTTCGTCGGAGGCTACATCTCCGGGATCGTCGGCATCGGCGGGGGCGGACTTCTCTGGACGCTCATCTTCGGTGTGATCGGAGCACTCGTGCTCCTCTTCGTCTATCGACTGGTCATGAAGACCGTCGCGAAGTGAGGCGACTTCACCTCGGCGGCGATTACGCCACAGGATCACGGCGGTTCCTTCCGGAGCCGCCGTTTTTTGTGAACACAAACCGGGGAGTCTCGGAGAGGTGGAGACTCGAAAAGTGCAACCACGCGAGTTCTCCGGTGTTCCCCCCGTCATGACTCGAAACCGCTCGTTCCCCGTCGTTGCCTTCCTGCTCGTCGGGACCTGTCTCGTCGCCAGCGCCCAGCAGCAGAAAGGGTCCCGATTCGATCAGTGGGACAAGGATGGCAATGGCACCCTTTCTCGCGAGGAACTCCCCCCGCCCGCTCGCCGCAATTTCGACCGGGTCGATCGAAACGGAGATGGAAAGATCAGCCGCGAGGAGGATGCCGCATTCGTGAACAGACTGCGAACGAAAGGAAAAGGGAAGGGGACGGAAACCATCCGCCGGCTATCCGACATTTCCTACGCCGATTCCGAGAACCCACGGCAGACCCTCGATCTCTTTCTCCCAAAGGACCACTCCGCCGCATCGGATCCCCTGCCCCTCATCGTTTTCATCCACGGGGGAGGTTGGCGCAACGGCGACAAGCGTTCCGGCTTCGGTCGCTTGCAGGAATTCGTCGCCAGCGGCCACTACGCCGGCGCTTCGATCGGCTACCGGCTCACCGACGAGGCGATCTGGCCCGCCCAGATTCACGACTGCAAGGCGGCCCTACGCTGGCTGCGAGCCAACGCGGAAGAGCACGGCATCGATCCCGGCCGCATCGGTGTCTGGGGCACGTCGGCGGGAGGTCATCTCGTCGCGATGCTGGGAGTGACCGGGGCGGAGGGCGAACTGGCCGGTGATGTCGGTGAGAACGACGCGGTCTCCTCTCGCGTGACGTGTGTCGTCAACTTCTTCGGCCCCTCCGAACTGCTCACGATGAACGATCACGATTCGACGATGGATCACGATGCTCCGGACTCGCCGGAGAGCCGATTGATCGGCGGAGCGATACAGGAGAATCCCGACAAGGCGAAGAACGCCTCTCCGATCGAGTGGGTCACCGGGGACGATGCACCGTCCCTGATCGTTCACGGGACCGCCGACCCACTCGTTCCCTATCCCCAGTCCACCGCGCTCGAAGAGAAACTCGAGGCGGCGGGAGTGGAGACGATCCTGCTGACGGTGGAGGATGGCGGCCACGGCAGGGGGTTCGGTCCCTCCGTGAACGAAGCGGTGACCGCCTTTTTCGGTCGGCACCTCCGGGGAATCGAAGGAAAATTGTCCGACCAGACGGTTGCGGCCAACGAGTAGCGGGGCGACCGCTCACGCACCGATGGCGCGCCGGAAAAGAAAGAGCCACCGCCCCCGGCCGGAGCGACCGGCGATGCGCTACCGCAATCGCATTCTCAACGACGACCTCGACCGGGCCCATCGCGACTTCTGCGGCGTGGGTTTGAAGCAAGTCCGCGACTATCTCGAGGCAGCCGCCACTCCTTGCGCCACCGCCTATCGCCTTGCGCTGGAAATCGAATGCGCCAACCGCCGGGCCAAGCGCAAAATGGGTCAGGACTCCTCGCGCCGCCTCTACCGGAAGAAGCGAGAGCTGATCGGAGCGTTCATCGATCATTGCCAGGCTCATCAGTTCCCCGTTTTCCGGGACGAGGCCCACGACCGCGGCCAGCCCGACGTGCTCTACGCCTACCTCCCCGGGTGCGATCAGATCTCCTGGCACGGGAAACTCGAAAACCACGTCTCGATCCCGCGACACGAACGAGACTGGGACGGCAGGAAGTACTCGACTCTTCGCAAGCTCGAGAACGCGATCCGGTTGGGATTCCCGGAAAGTCCTTGGTTCGATCGGTCCTGACTGGCACGGCACCCGCCCCGGGGCTATCCTGGAAGCTCAGTCATGGGAAAGACCTACGAAGAAATCACCCCGGCCCTGGCCGATTGGGTGAAGGAGCAGAAACTGTTCTTTGTCGCCACCGCCCCCCTCGCTGCCGACGGTTTCGTGAACTGCTCGCCGAAGGGCCTCGACAGTTTTCGCATTCTCGGCCCGCGCGAGGTGGCTTATCTCGATCTCACGGGCAGCGGAATCGAAACCCTCGCCCACCTGAAGGAAAACGGACGAATCGTGATCATGTTCTGTGCCTTCACCGGACCGCCCCAGATCGTCCGGTTTCATGGGACAGGCGAAGCGATCCTGCCGGGCGAAGCGCGATTCGAGGATCTCTCGCGACACTTCACCGAACACATCGGAACGCGATCGATCATTCGAATCGACGTCGACCGGATCAGTGACTCCTGTGGCTATGCCGTGCCTCTCTACGACTTCGTGGGTGACAGGGAGGTTCTCACGAAGTGGTCGGAGAAGAAGGGGCCCCGGGGAATCGAGGACTACCAGAGAACGAAAAATACCCGTTCCCTCGACGGTCTTCCGGGACTGCCTGGTGACGGATGAATCACGGCCGGCTCCGCCGAGGAAGGAGCACGCCTGGAGAAGGTCCCGTCACGCGCTGGCGTCGGTGCGCCGATGCACGGGCATCAGAGCCCGTCCTCCAACTCGAACTCGGGCAATTCGGGCGGCGGGGGCTGATCGGCGAGGAATTTCTCCACCCATCCGATGTTGTAATCGCCCGAGCGAAACGCGTTGTGCTTCAGGATCGACGCCTGGAAGGGAATCGTGGTCTTGATACCCCGGATCACGAATTCGTTCAGCGAACGAATCATCCGCGCGATCGCAATCTCACGATTCGCTCCGGTCACGATCAACTTGGCGATCATCGAATCGTAGTGAGGGGGTACGGTGTAACCGCTGTAGACGTGCGTATCGACCCGCACGCCGCGACCGCCGGGAGCATAGAAGAGATCGATTCGGCCGGGACTCGGAGCGAAATTGTTGTAGGGATCTTCGGCGTTGATCCGGCACTCGATCGAGTGACCTCGAGGTTCGCTCTCCAGGACGTGTTCGGAGAGGCGCTTGCCTGCCGCGATGCGGATCTGCTCCTTGATCAGGTCGCAACCGCGAACCTCCTCGGTGATGGGATGCTCCACCTGGATACGGGTGTTCATCTCCATGAAATAGAAGTTCCCGTCGTCATCGACGAGATACTCGATCGTCCCGCAGTTCTCGTAGCCGATGTTGCGGACGAGGGATTCCGACGCCTCCGCCATGCGGGCCCGGAGATCGTCCGTCAGGAGAGGCGATGGCGTCTCCTCGATGATCTTCTGGTTGCGCCGCTGCATCGAACAGTCGCGCTCCCCCAGTTGGACCACGCCACCGTGAGCGTCGGCCGCAACCTGGAACTCCACGTGGTGCGGATTCTCGACGAGTTTCTCGATGTAGACGTCGGGCGTCCCGAAACACGCCTCTGCCTCCGCCCGGGCCGCGTGAAAGGCGCTGACGAAGGCCGCCTGGTTGAACGCGGGGCGCATGCCGCGACCGCCTCCACCCGCGCTCGCCTTGACCATCACCGGAAAACCGATCTGCGACGCGACCTCGAGAGCCTCTTTCTCCGTCTCGACGATTCCCTCACTTCCCGGGGTCACCGGGACACCGTATTTCACGGCGGTGGCCCGCGCCTGATTCTTGTCACCCATCATCGCGATCACCTCCGACGAGGGACCGATGAACTTGACCCGGCACGACTCGCACAACTCCGCGAAACGGGGATTCTCCGAGAGGAACCCGTAGCCGGGATGGATCGCATCCACGTTCGCGATCTCCGCCGCAGACAGGATGGTTTCCATCCTGAGGTAGGACTCGGAACTCGGGCCCGGACCAATGCAGATGGCGTCGTCCGCGAGATGGACGTGCATCGAATCGACGTCCGCCTCGGAATAGATCGCGGTGGTCCGCACGCCCAGTTCCTTCGCGGCCCGGATGACTCGCAGAGCGATTTCCCCGCGATTGGCGACAAGAATATTCTTAAACATGGTGCGGACGAGAAACGCCGGCCAAAGCCTCAGGCGGTTTTCACGCGGAAGAGCGGTTCGCCATACTGAACGGCGGTCCCGTTCTCGACGAGAACCTCGACGATTTCACCGGAGACGTCCGCACTGATTTGGTTCATCACCTTCATCGCTTCGACGATGCAGACGATGGTGTCGGCCTGAACCCGGGCACCGACCGACACGAAGGAATCGGCATCGGGCGCGGGTGCCGAGTAGAACGTTCCCACCATCGGGGAGGGGATCTCTACCACGCCGGCGGGCAAACCTCCGTCAGGAGCCACTCCCGAAGCATCCGCCCCGGGACCCGCGAAGGGCGCCGCCAATTGAGCGGGGGCGGGCCCGGCAACCGGTGCCTGCGAGGCAATCAGGCTGCGGATCGCCTCGATATCGAGATCCCCACCCTTCTGCAATTCGAGCTTGGTGTCATCCTGCTCCAGTTTGAACTGTGACAAGCCATGCTCATCCATCAGTTCCACGATCTGTTTGATATCTTTGAGATCCACGGCAACAAGCGGTTGAAGGTGATGCGGAGTGTGAGCAGGCAGTCGGCAGCCACTGTGTACGAGGCTAACGCATCTTTCCAGCCAAAATCGGCCGGATAAAACGCGATCGTATTCCCACCGTCAAGCGGAGTTGGGAGAAAAAGCCGCTCACACCCGGCGCGCCTTCTCCCCTTCTTCGATCAACTGCCAGAATTGCCTGGACTGGTGCACGGCATCATCATCCCCGACGGGCAATTCGGCCCGGTAGAGAAAATCCTGGAACGAATTCCGGCTCAGAACACGATGTACGACCACCGCCTGGCGGTCTTCCGACACCTCGAAATAAATACGTGTTTCCTTCGCCCGGTAGCGATAGAGGGCCTTTCCCTTGCGGTGGATGATCCCGAAAGGCGAGTCGCTCTCTTCCTCACTGAGATGCTCGAGATCATCCGGGGTCACCCGGAACTCGTCGAGCAGGGCGAGTTGTTCCAGCGTCGGCAACTGGGAGATTTCACTGGCACTGATCTCGTTGAATATGATCTGGAGCACGGGGCATTCTGTTCCTGAGCCGCCCCGCCGACAACAAAAAATGTGCGGCGGAGCCGTCACTCGTCCGACCGGCCAACCCGCCCGCACACCCGAATATCCGGCCCGAATCGTTCGACGGTCATACCGTGAAGCCGCGCCATCGCTCCATCCCCCGGCATCACCCTCTTCTCACCTCCTCCCACGATCGGCGCGATGTAGAAGACCGCCTCGTCGATCAGGTTGGCGGCAATGCCGTGGGAGAATAACCGTCCGCCGGACTCGAGGAGTACCGAGGTCACTCCACGTGCCCCCAGCTTTTCGAGCACACTGGAAAGGAGCGCACCATGATGCACCTCGGTGCGGTGGGCGTGTTCGTCGGTAAAGACCTCGTAGTCACCGGAAATCTCTCGCATCGCGGTCAGGATCACGCGGAGCGGCTGCTCGCGCCCCTCCGCCCAGTGACCGCGCAGGTTGAGCCTCGGGTCGTCCACCCTCAGCGTCTCACCGCCCACGAGGATGGCATCGATTTGTCGGCGGAGCCGTTGCACGTCTTCCCGGGACTCCTCGCTCGTGATCCAACGTCCACGGTCCGGAGGCAGGGTGGTGCGTCCGTCGATGGTCATGGCCGTCTTCGCGATGACCCAGGGGACGCCGGTGGTGATCCACTTGGCGAAAAATCGGATCAGGTCGCGCGCCCTTTCCTCCAGCACGCCCTCCCGCACCTCGATGCCCGCATGCCGCAACATATTGAGCCCCGCCCCCGCGTGACGAGGGTTGGGATCGCGACATCCCGCCACGACCCGAGCCAGACCCGCCTCGCGGATGGCCGACACGCAGGGAGGCGTCTTTCCCTCGGTCGAACATGGTTCGAGGGTCACATAAATCGTCGCGCCACGAAGCGTCTCCGCGCCGTGCCTGCTCTGCGCATCACGAATCGCTTCCACCTCCGCGTGCGGGCCGCCTGCTTTTCGATGCCAACCCGTTCCGAGAATCTCGTTGCCCTGGACGATCACGGCACCCACCGGCGGATTGGGACTCGTCACTCCGAGGCCCTGTTCTCCCTCCGCAAGGGCCTGGCGCATGAAATGCGTATCCCTGTCAATGTGCGCATCCCCCATCCGGCGACCATAGCCTCTTGGCACGAACACGCCAAGCCCCGCGCGTCGAGAAAGTGACCCCGGCGTGGCACCTTGATCATCCGATGATACCACGTGAACAGCCGGCGGCGCTTCTTCTCCCATCAAACCGGCTCTCGCATCCCGACGAGTTTCGGACACTGTCCGGCCCGAAACGTCCTGATGCGACGAGACGAAAAAAGGGACAGCCGACTCCGGTCGGAGTGTTCTCCCCGGTCGCGGCGTTCACGCTCCTCGCCTCGTCGATCTCGCACGGAAACGAGCCCATCGATTTCAATCGCGACATTCGACCGATTCTCTCGGAGAATTGTTTCCATTGCCACGGTCCCGATGCCGGCACCCGGAAGGCGGACTTCCGCCTCGACGAGGAGCACGCCTCCCGCGCCGACCTCGGGGGCTATGCCGCGATCGTTCCGGGCGAACCCGGGGAATCGGAGTTGTGGTGGCGGGTGACCAGCACCGATGCCAGCGACCAGATGCCGCCTCCCGAGTCGAACCGGCATCTCGACGCGAAGCAGAAGGATCTTCTCAAGCGGTGGATCGAGAGCGGCGCCGAATACGATCTCCACTGGGCCTATAAGACTCCGGTCCAGCTGGAGGGAACGATCGACAACTTCGTCGAGGACATCCGTGCGAGGCGAGGCCTCCCCTCTTCTCCGGAGGCGGAAAAGGGCGCTCTTCTTCGTCGCGTGAGCCTCGACCTGATCGGCCTTCCCCCCTCGCCAGGGGAACTACACGCCTTTCTCACCGATGATTCGCCCGGCGCCTACGAACGTGTCGTGACCCGCCTGCTCGCCTCGCCCCGCTTCGGGGAGAAGTGGGCCCGGTCCTGGCTCGATCTCGCGAGATACGCGGATTCGAACGGATTCCAGGCCGACCAGTTGCGTGACAGCTGGGCCTACCGGGACTGGGTCATCGAAGCCCTCAACACCGGCATGCCATTCGACCAGTTCACGATCGAGCAACTCGCGGGCGATCTCCTGCCGGACGCTACCCTCGACCAGAAGATCGCGACGGGCTTTCACCGGACCGTCACCTGCAACGTGGAGGCGGGCGTGCATCCCGAGCAGAATCGCGTCAACCAGGTGGTCGACCGGGTCAACACCACCGGCACGGTCTGGCTGGGCGTGACGATGGAGTGCGCCCAGTGCCACGATCACAAGTACGATCCCTTCACGATGAAGGATTACTACGGGCTCTTCGCCTATTTCAACAACACCCCGGTCGAGGTGCGAAATCCGAGCGGCCAGGGCGTGTCCTTCGACTTCTACGGGCCCAAGATGGACCTGCCCCTTCCACCGGCGCGCCAAGAGAAAAGGGCGGCCCTGCAGGCGCAAAAGAAGCAACTCGAGGCCGATCGGGCACGCGTCGCCACGTCACTCGATGAGTCGTTCACCGACTGGGTGACAACGGCGCGCGAGGCCCTCGGTTCCGAACCGGACTGGCGCATCCTCGAGGTGACCTCTTTCTCCGCGCGCCACGGCGAATCGTTCGAGCGACGCGAGGACGGATCCCTCTTCATCACGGGAGACGTGCCGGACAAGACGAGCTATTCCGTCACCGCCCGCATTCCCGAGGGCCGGGTCGGAGCCATCCGCCTCGAGATGCTGAGCGACCCGAAGTTGCCGGCCGGGGGGCCTGCGCGGGGCAACGGCAACCGGCCCAATGCCATCCTCACCGAGCTTGTCGTGACATCGGATGGCGGGGAAATCGCACTGGTCGACGCCATGGCCGGTTTTTCGCAGAAGGACTGGGATGTCGCCGGCGCCATCGACGGCGATCCGAAGACAGGTTGGGCGATCAATCCCCGCTTCGGGGAGGACCACTGGGCAGTCTTCGAGACAGCACCGCATGATGTCCCGGCAGGCGCCGAATGGCGATTCCAGCTCGACCAGGACTACGGAGGTGGGCGCGTCATCGGGCGCCTTCGGCTCGCGGTCGCGGAGTTCGCGCCGGCGGATGCCGATCTGCCGGAGTCGATCCGAAAGATCCTCGCACAGACCGGGGAGAAGCGATCGAAAAAAGACGAAAAGGAGCTGCGCCAGCATTACGAGAAGGAGCATCCCGACCTGAAGGAACTCGATCGGGGACTGGCGCGACTCGACGCTCAACTGAAGAAGCTCGAACCCGATTCCACCCTCGTCATGGTGGAAATGGAGGAACCGCGCGAAACGCGTATCATGAAGCGCGGGAACTACCTCGATCCCGGAGACAAGGTCGAAGCGGCGACTCCCGACGCGTTGCACCCGGTCGACCCCTCCCTGCCACGCAACCGTCTCGGACTCGCCAAGTGGCTCATGGATCCCGCGAATCCCTTGACGGCCCGCGTCACGGTGAACCGGATCTGGGCGGAGATCTTCGGAATCGGAATCGTTCGAACCCTCGAGGACTTCGGCACCCAGGCGGAACCGCCCACCCATCCCGAACTGCTCGACTGGCTCGCCACGGAATTCGTGCAGAGTGGTTGGGACATGAAACACGTCATCGAGCAGATCGTGCTGTCCGAAACCTATCGCCAGGATTCCCGCGTCTCGGAGGAGGCCCTCGCGCTCGACCCCGAGAATCGCTATTTCACGCGGGGTCCCCGCTTCCGTCTCAGCGCCGAGGCGATTCGCGACCAGGCCCTCGCCTCCAGCGGTCTGCTGTCGACCAAGATGACGGGGGAACCGATCATGCCGCATCAACCGGCGGGAATCTGGCGACAGGTTGGACGGAACGAGCCCAAGTGGATCGATGCACGAAACGAGGATCGCTTTCGCCGCGGAATCTACGTGGTCTGGCGCCGGGCCGCCCCCTTTCCGAGCTTCGTCAATTTCGATGCACCCGACCGGAGTTCCTGCGTCGTGAGCCGTCCCCGCACGAACACTCCACTCCAGGCCCTGACCCTTCTCAATGATCCCGCCTACACCGAGATGGCCCTCGGCCTGGCGCAACGTGTCCTTTCCGACCGTCCCGATGCCTCCCTCGCGGAACGAATCGAATACGCCTACGAGAGGGTTCTCTCACGTCTTCCCACCCCAGAGGAGACCGACCACCTCACCTATCTCGCGCAGAACAAGATGGCCCGGTTCGCCGATCATCCCGACGAGGCGGATCAGGTGATTGCCGGGAATCGAGGCATCCTCGAAGGGACGGATGGCTTCGACTCGGCGGAACTCGCTGCCTGGTTCTTCGTGGCGAACGTGCTTCTCAATCTCGACGAAACGGTGACGAAGGGGTAAGGGGCACGTGCGGCCCCGGGTGCTCAGTCTCCCGCGGGGTTCGCTCCCTCGAGATTCGCCACGAAAGCCTCGTATTCGCCCGGTTTCATCTCGACGAGGTTGCCCTCTTCGGGGAACCGTCCTTCGCGCACATCGTCGATGTATTCTTGGAAGGCCCCGATTCGCTCCTCTTGGAGCCTCCGGTTCTCCTCGAGGAAATTCCGGTAGGCCTTGGCGTGACGCGGCAGCCTCTCGTCGTAGTCCCCGAGAATGTCGTCGGAAAACAGAAACTGTGTATCACAACCGGGACCCGATCCGAGCGACATGAGGATGAGCGACGTGCGTGAGGAGAGAAAACCGGCGAGGCTGTGGGGTACGACCTCGAGTTCGGCGGCCCAGGCGCCGGCGCTCTCGAGTTCCTTCATGCGACGATAGAGTTCCTTCGCCTCGTCCACCGTCTTTCCGATGGCCCGGTATCCCGTCCACGTCACATGCCGCGGCACGAGCCCGAGATGTCCCACCACGGGAATCCCTTCTCGCGCCATTCGCTCGATGAGGAAGGGACTGCCCGAGCAGTAGACCGAACTGGCACCTGTCTCGAGCGCCCCGAACGAGACGCGAATCGCCTCTTCCGGAGTCGCCATGCCGTGCGGCGTGGCACAGGAAAGAAAACTGTTCGGAGCTGCCTCGACGAGCCGGGGCAGGCGGGCCTGCGCCTCGGGAGAATCGTAACTGCAACTCATCAGGTCGACACCCGCCTCCTCGGCGGCGGCGGCTTCCTCGGGTGACTTGACGTGAATGTGGGTCAGCACGCGCTTTCCCTTGCATTGTTGCAGGTCGTAGACGGTGTATTTCTTGCGCGGACGAAGCATGACGGTTGCAGTATTCCGAAAGAAGAACCCGGACGCAAGCCGCGCGGGCTGGAGAATGCGCACCTACCAGGCCGCACCGAGCCGGGGCTGGGGATCCCTGCGATACGGCATCCAGACCACTCCCACCGCCCTGGCGGAGCAGTTCTTCTTGTAGGGCGTCAGCCTGATTTCCTCCAGTTTCTCGTTCATCGGGTCCATCGCCTCGCGCAAGGCCGCCACTTCCTCTTCGCACTCTTGCTCGAGAGCCTCGAGATCCTCCTGGAGATCGGCGACCTCCTTCTCGGCGCGCGCCACGTCCCGGCTCTCCCGCCACGCCCGGGAAGCGCCGGACACGGCACTGCGACTGCGCGTGCTCACGCTGCGCCCCATCACGGCTCCGAGAATCGTGGTTCCGATCCGCATCGCGGTATCGATCTTGGCGCTCGACGCCTGCGCTTTCTGCTCGTCGACCTTGTCCATCGCACGCTCGATGCGATCTTCCATCGCCTCGATCTTCTTCGCATACTTCTCCCGCAATTCGTCGAGTTTCGCGTCGCGCACCTCGTGGGCCGCGTGAAGCAGGCGGGCCCGGAAATCTCCCTCCGTTTCCCCGAGGCGGGAATAGGCGCCCGTCAGGGGACTCTGGAGAATCGTCACGAAATGGGTTCCATAAAGATGATCGACGAGCTCCTTCCTGAGGCTGGTCCACAACTTCGAGTCGAGCAGGGCCTGGGGAAGGGGGGCGAACGTGGCGGCGTCGGCCGGATCGGTTCCCAGTTGCGGGAACGAGAGGCCCTCGGGCAAAGCGATTTCCTCGTCCCAGTCGATTTCACCCGACTCCGGATCGATCGGGTTGACCAGGACCTCGGTGACGGTCCCGTTGATCCCCTTCTTCGCATCACTGTAGCGCGCTTCTCCCACCCGGAGAGCCGCCGGCACGTAGGTCACATCGGCGGCATTCACCCCGGGGCCGAGGGGGATGAAGTAGTCGTCCGCCCCCCGCGGCAACCGGGGCTTGATCGCACCGGGCTTCTCCGGCTCGGGGGCCTGTTTCGCCGGAGCGGGCGCCGCGGCCCGGCGAGCCTCGCTTTCCCTCCTCTTGCCCTCCATCAGCTTCTTGATCTGGCGCCTCGCGAGCGGACCGGTCAGATAGCTCATGACCCAGCGCACGTGGAAGACGACCGGCCCCTCCTCGTGCACGTTGTTCATGAGAAAGACCCGGCTGCCGAGCCCCGCGAGCAATTCCTCCATGCGGGAGCGATCAAAACCGGCATCGTTGGACGCCGCCGCGCCCTCGAGACCGTCGAGGACGCGCGCCTTGTCTCGCTCGGTCTGGAGCCGGCCGAGCCACCAGGTCCCGATGTTCGAGAGTGCCTTGTAGTCGAGATCCACCGGGTTCTGCGTCGCGAGCAACACGCCGAGACCGAAGGCTCGCGCCTGCTTGAGCATCGTCATCATCGGCTTTTTCGACGGCGGCATCGCCGTCGGAGGCAGGTAGCCGTAGATCTCGTCCATGTAGAGAAGCGCCCGCAGGCTCGTCGTACCGGTCAGCGCCCTCATCCATCCCAACATCTGGTTGAGCAGGAGGGAAACGAAGAACATCCGTTCGGGATCACTCAGATGGGCGATCGAGAAAATCGCGATGCGCGGTTTCCCCTCGGGCGTGTGCATCATCCGGCTGATGTCGAGCGGCTCGCCCCGCATCCAGCTCGCGAATCCCGGCGAGGCGAGCAGGTTGTTCATCTTCATCGCCAGCTCGCGGCGATCCTTCTCCGGCATGACGGTTTCGAGATCCATCACTCCGATCTTTTCGAAGGGCGGCACCTGGATGTGGCGGATCAGGCTCTCGAGCGTGATGCCGTGCCCGGCCTGCCAGGTGCGATTGAAAATGTTGGACAACAGGATGTGCTCGGGATCCTGGATCGGATCGGCATCGATCCCGACCAATGACAACAGGCTCGACACCGTCGATTCGATCCGTTCCGCGAGCAGTTCGGCGTCGTCGAGAACCTCGAACTCCGGCACGTCGAGGGAACTCAGGATCGAGACCGGCAACCCTGCACTGGATCCGGGCGTGTAGACCGCGAGGTCGACCTTCTCCCGAAACGACCGGATCCGCTCCGTTCCCTGCCCCCAATCGGCGAGGCCGTTGCGCCACAGGTCGGCCGTCTTTGCCGCGAAGTCATCCGGAGTGAGTCCCTTCTTCTTCGCGTCGTCCTCGTTGATCCACGGACGGAAGTCCTGCGGCGCCAGCTCGGGAAAAGTCAGGAGAAGATTGGCGATATCCCCCTTGGGATCGATCACGATCGCCGGGATGTCGTCCATCGCCGCCTCCTCCAGGATGGCCACACAGAGACCGGTCTTGCCCGATCCCGTCATCCCCAGCACGGCCCCGTGAGTGACGAGATCCTTGGAATCGTAGAGCACGAGCTCATCCCCGTAGTCCCTCGCTTTCAGGTCGTAGG
>Ga0180430_10003017_pt1 | contig 14719 bp, 10 predicted proteins | sample SS_ome_9_FD_132999 | JGI IMG/M metagenome (GOLD analysis project Ga0180430, IMG submission 132999) | Hypersaline lake sediment archaeal communities from the Salton Sea, California, USA - SS_1_S_2 metaG | ecosystem: Environmental > Aquatic > Non-marine Saline and Alkaline > Hypersaline >... | reverse complement strand
TCATTGCGGCTGCAACAACCCGAACGCTGCAAGATCGATTGCGTCACATTTGGGCGGTATCGCACCGTTTGGTGCTGGTGACCGGCAATGCGGCCATCGTATCCCCCTCCGCCACACCGGAAGACCAGATCGCGGCTGTGTTCAACCAGTCCCAGGTGACGCCCGTTTCGCTGCCGGTTAAAGTGCAGCGCGTGGCTTTTCCTTATTTGCCGCCGCCGTCGCAAGAGGGAAGGATTGCCGCTCAGCAGGAGCAGGCGGATATCGGCGTGTCACTGGTTCGATTCGAAAATGACATCCGACTGAATTTTAAAGCAACGGATTTCACCGCCGATGAAATTCAATTCGTGCTTTCGTTTGGAGAAGGCCGCGCCGGTGTTCCGGTCGGTAAATCCGCCCTGGCGACGCTGGCCGATGCCGTGGTCAACGAAAGCGGACTCGGTCGACTGGATAAGGAGGCCCTGGCCCAGGCCCTGGCCGGGAAAAAGACGGATATCCGTTTTGGTGTCAGAGACGATCGGTTCACCCTCGAAGGAAGCTCGACACCCGATGAAATCGAGCTCATGTTCCAATTGCTTTCGGCCTATATCGTCGATCCCGCTTTTCGGGAAGATGCCTGGCAATTGGCGCTGAACCGATACCAGCAGATGTATCGTACCCTGCAGCAATCGGTCGATGGTGTCTTGAATCTATATGGTTGGCGGTTTCTAAGCGGAAATGATCCGCGATTTGGTCTGCCATCGCCGGAGGCCTTTGAAGGCTTGTCGGTTACAGATGTTGAAAACTGGATTGTTCCCGCGCTGCGCCAGGGGGCTATGGAGTTGGCCATCGTGGGTGATGTGGGCCGTGAAACCGTTGTCCGCATGGCGGCGCGCTATCTTGGCAGCCTGCCGGGAAAACGGGCCGAGGCCATCAAACCCGAAAACCGAACGGGGCCGGTGTTCCCCGCCGCCCGCCAGATGAATGTTGACGTCGTCTCCCAAATCGAAAAAGCACAACTGGTCATGGCATTCCCAACCGATGACATGTGGGATATCGGGCGAACCCGCCGGTTGAACATTCTGGCGGAAATCGTGTCGGAGCGTCTGCGGTTGCGTATTCGCGAAAAACTTGGCGCGGCCTATTCGCCCGGGGCATTCAGCCATCCCAGCCGCACCTATAAAGACTACGGGCTTTTTATCATTTATATCCCACTGGCGCCGAAACTGGTGGATACCGTCCAGACCGAGGTGGAAGCCATTATTCGAGATATCCGGCAAGACGGCATCTCCCCCGAGGAATTGCAACGGGCCCTGGAGCCAACCTTGACCGGGATCAAGGATCGCTTCCGTGAAAACGGATATTGGTTGAATACGGTCCTGGCCGGTGCGTCTTTCGCGCCTGTCCAACTGGACTGGTGCCGGACCATTATCGCCGATTATGCCAGCATTCGTGCCGGCGATATCGAACAGTTGGCACGGCGCTATCTTGATTTATCCAAGCGTGCCGTTATCAGCGCGCGTTCCGCCGGGGGGGTCTGACCGGGGCGCTTTACCGACCACCATGCCCGCAGGCGTGAGCATGACCTTGGTCAATACGCGGGGGTAGGGGCCCTGGGGGGTGGGAGCACGACCATCAAACGAATATCCGCCTGTATTCGTACATCTCCCATGCGCGCGTGCTTTTGACGCTGTTTTACGTGCGGCAGCGATGCTTATTGCCTGACAAGGACGGTCATGATATGGAAACCCGAATCTTTTTTCGTATGGAAAGGACGTCAGATGCGTGAAACAGAAGTATCAGATGGTATATGGGATGCCATCTGGGCATTTTTTGCCTCGGTGCGATTGACCATCCTATTGCTGCTTTCCCTGGCGGGGACATCGATCATCGGCACCTTTATTCCCCAGAACAAACAACCGATGGAATACTTGCAGGCTTTCGGCGAATTCGGCTACCGATTGCTGTCGGCGCTTGATTTTTTTGATATGTATCGCTCCTGGTGGTTTCGCCTGCTGATCATTCTGCTGGTACTGAACATCATTATCTGTTCGATTGAACGGCTCGCATCCATTCGTAAAATTCTGTTTGTCAAAACCCCCCATTTTCGACGCACCCGTTTTCAAAAAAGTCGAAATCGGGTTGTATTTGATGACGACCGCAGTCCGGAAGCGCTGCAGACCCTTTTCTTGCCGGTTTTGAAAAAAAAGTTCGGTTACACTCATCAGGAAGCGGGTGATGGCGGGCTTTTCCTATTTGCTGAAAAATGGCGCTGGACGCGCATCGGCGTGTATATTGTCCATTTGAGCATCGTTATTTTGTTGCTGGGGAGTCTCGTCGGTTCAATTTTCGGATTTGAGGGGTTTGTGAACATCCCCGAGAACGAAACGGTGGATTCCATCTTTCTGCGTCAGACCGGCCAAGCTTTTCCGTTGCCTTTCGCGGTTCGCTGTGATGATTTCGACGTCAGCTTCTACGACAATGGCGCCCCTAAAGAATTTCGCTCCAGTCTCACCATACTAGAGGATGACCGGATCGTTTTGCAGAAGGACATCATCGTGAATGATCCCCTGCGCTATCGCGGCATAAATCTGTTCCAATCCAGCTATGGCAAAATGGCACCTGGAGACGGGCATGACCACACCGAGCCCCCCGAGGAAGTGGAATTGAAAATTACCGCCAAGGCGACGGGTCAATCCTTTACCCGGAAGGCGGCGATCGGAGAACAATTTGACTTGCCGGATGGGGCCGGCCGGGTGGTGATTGCCGGTTTTCAGGAGGCGATGCAATTCGGAGGACAAAACCTGGGGCCGGGTCTGATCGTCGAGGTGATGCCAACGGAAGGCGAGAAAACCGAAGTTCTTTTACCCCTGCATTTCCCCAATTTCGATAAGATGCGGGGCGGGGCGCTTACCTTCACCGTTCTCGGACAGAAACAGCGGGCGTTTACACCCGATGAAAAGGCTGAGCGCTACTATACCGGCCTCCAGGTGACCCGGGATCCCGGTGTCCCGGTGGTCTATACCGGGTTTGTGGGCATGATCATCGGTTTCATGATTACCTTTTTCATGTCCCATCAAACCGTGTGCGTCGAAATAACCGCCCGGGGCGGACGGACCCACGTGGCCGTGGCGGGCAGTGCCGATCGCAATAAGCTTGGCATGGAAAGAAGGACGGCGCAACTGGCGGAACGGCTTAAATCTCTGTCGTGAATATCACGCGGCCGCTGAAAAAGCATCGGCGCCTTTTTCGTTCAACCTATCGACCCTAATTATAATAAGGATATGCCATGAGCAGTTCGCACATACTCTCGATCATCACCTTTATCTATGGGCTGGCCTTTTTTTTATACCTCTTTGAATGGGTCTTCAAAAAAGAAGCCGCCGGGCGCATGGCCACCGCGGTGGCCATCCTGGGGTTTACCGGGAATACGGCGGGTATCATTTTGCGCTGGGTCGAGTCCTATCGTATGGGGATCGGTCATGCCCCGTTGTCGAACCTATATGAATCACTGGTTTTTTTTGCATGGTGTATCATTCTGCTGCACTTGTTTGTCGAGTGGCGCTATCGCAATCGAATTATCGGCCTGATCGGATCGCTCCTGGCTATCAGCGCGCTGGCCTATGCATCGCTCAAACCCGACCAGATACAGCCCCTGATTCCGGCACTCAAAAGCAACTGGCTGATTGCCCATGTGTTTACGTGTTTCATCGGATACGCTTCTTTTGCCATTGCGTTCGGCATCAGCCTGCTTTACCTACTGCGCCATATCGGGGGGCCCGCCATCCTGGAACGGTTGCCTTCCGACAGTCTGATGGATGAATTGACCCATCAACTGGTGATGTTCGGGTTCCTGTTCCTGTCGGCGGGCATCATCAGCGGCGCCGTCTGGGCCAATTCCGCCTGGGGACGTTACTGGGGCTGGGATCCCAAAGAAACATGGTCGTTGGTCACATGGTTTGTGTACGCCACGCTGCTGCACGCACGATTTATGCGCGGATGGCATGGCAACCGGATCGCGGTATTGTCGATCGTCGGTTTTCTGGCGGTTTTATTCACTTATTTTGGTGTCAATTATTTACCCGGGTTGCACAGTTATGGGGCCATGGGACAGTGATTTTAACTTGACATTTCAGGCGGTGGCAGGGTAAAAAAAGCAAATTTTAGCTGGAAATCAAGGTATTGAAGGCTGCCCGGTCTTGAGCGGGGCAGCCGGGACAAAAGCCGTCCACCCTTTTGATCCGAGTGGCGTGGATGGTTTTCTTTGTAGGAGAGTTGAGAACAGGCGATATTCGAATAGATTTTGGTAACAGGTGATAGAGGTAGGATACGGTGGGGAGGATCCCTGATCTTGGTGGCCGACGGTAGATGGAATGCTGAAAATGGTTCTGCGACAATGCATCATTAAAGCGTTTCTCTCCGAAGACAGGCTTGCCGATTGAGGGGATTTTTTATTCTGTTCAGCAGCCAGACGGAGTTTCCATGAGTAATACAGACGACACCAAACAAGTTGCAGGGGATGATCGGGAAAGGGTGCCGAACGCCAGTGAAACAGGCGGTCCTATCATTCTTTTTTTTATGATCGGGATCGTTCTCAGTCTCGTCGTGGGGTGGGTAGTTTTCCCCAAGCTGTTGTATTCGCAGAAAAAACAGCCTATTGATTTCAACCATGTCCAACATATGGAACTGGTCGACGAGGGATGTGAAAGCTGCCATTTTTTCCGTGAAGACGGCAGCTTTTCCGGCGCACCGACCCTTGCCCAATGTATCGACTGCCACGAAGAAGTCCAGGGCGACACGCCGAACGAAATCAAATTTGTCGAAGCTTACGTTCAGAAAGATCGGGAAGTCCCTTGGCTGATCTACGCCAAACAGCCGCAATGTGTTTATTTCTCCCACGTGGCCCATGTCAAAATGGGGAATATGGACTGTGTCACCTGTCATGGTTACATCGGTGAATCCACGGAACTTCCGATCTACGAGCAGAATCGCATTTCCCTATACAGCCGTAATATCTGGGGCAAGAACATCGGTGGCTTTAAAAAGAACACCTGGGATCGCATGAAGATGGATGACTGCGCTGAATGCCATGTGAAAGAAGGGGTTCGTCAGGCAAGTGTGCAGACGGGCAAAGGCGGCTGCTTCGTCTGTCACAAATAAGCGGCTCAAGGACGATTTGAGGGGATTCCAGAAAGAGACGAGGGGTATGTCGATGAAAATAGACCGAAGAAGCTTTTTAGCGATGAGCGTCGGTGGTGCCGTGGGAACGGCCCTGACGCCGCTGCCCTGGAAAATACAAGACGACCTGGCCATCTGGACCCAGATGTGGCCGTGGACACCATTCCCACCCGATGGCGAAAATACTTACGTCAATTCCGTCAGCACGCTCTGTGGGGGCGGCTGTGGGATCACTGTGCGCAAAGTCGGGGAACGTGCCGTTAAAATCGAGGGCCGGGATGACTACCCCACCAACCAGGGCGGCATTTGCAACCTCTGCGCTTCCGGGCTTCAGATGTTATACGGTCCGACCCGTATCCCCTACCCGATGAAACGGCTTGGTGAGCGTGGTGCGAACAATTGGGTGCGGCTGTCCTGGGAAGAGGCTATTTCGATGGTGGCGGAGCAACTGGGGGAAATCCGACAGGCCGGACAACCGGAAACGGTGGCGTGTCTTTCCACCCGCCCCTATGGCTCCATGCCGGCGCTGCTGAAACGGTTTATGACGGCTTACGGATCGCCCAATTTCATGACCACGCCATCCATGATGGACGCCTACGACATGGCGCTGAAGCGGATGCATGGCGTGGACGGGCGGATAGGCTTCGACCTTGAAAACGCCGACTATGTTCTCAGCTTCGGCAGCGGCCTCATTGAGGGCTGGGGCAACACGGTTCACATGATCCGGATCAACAGTAAATGGAAGGACACGAACGCGGTCATCAAGCAGATCGAACCGCGTTTGTCCAACACAGCCGCCAAAGCCGATCAGTGGATACCCATCTCACCGGGAACCGAAGGGATTCTGGCACTCGGCATCGCCTATGTGATCATCAAAGAATCCCTTTATGATTATGACTTTGTGAATAATTTTTCTGCCGGTTTCGACGAATTTCGACGTGCCGTACTGAGTGGGTACAGTCCGGGCAACGTGTCCAAACAGACCGGTGTCGATCAGTCGACCATCGTCGCTTTGGCCCGCGAGTTTGCGCGCGCACGGCGGCCGATCGCCCTTTGTGGCCGTGGTCAGGGAACGGTCCCGGGTGGTTTTGGCGAATACGTCGCGGTGCATGCCCTGAATGCCTTGGTGGGCAACATCAATCGCCCGGGAGGGGCCTGGGCCATGCCGCGGCCTGAGATGGATGGCTGGTTGGAGCCGGTTCTGGATGCTTCGGCGCAAGCCGGTCTGGCCAAACCCCGCCTAGACGGTGCCGGTAGCGCGGCTTTCCCGTTTGCGGAACAGCTTTTCAACCGTGTTCCAGGTGCTTTGAAAGCCGGTGAGCCCTATCCCTGCCAGGCCTTGCTGGTTTATGATGCCAACCCGCTCTACAGCATGCCGGGGAGCGGGATGGTGCGCGAGGCTTTACAGCAAATTCCGTTTATCGTCAGTTTCGCCTCCCACATGGACGAGACAGCCATGATGGCGGATGTGATTCTTCCCAATCTGGCCCACCTGGAACGATGGGAGGATGTCCCGGTTACGGAAGGCTTTCACCGTCCGATGCTTGGACTGGCCCAGCCGGTTGTCGACCCGCAGTTTGACACGATGCATGCCGGCGACACCCTCCTGCAATTGGCCGCAGCGCTGGGGGGTACCGTAGCCGCCTCCCTCCCCTGGGAGAACTATGAGGCCTGTTTGAAAGAGGCCCTGTCGCCGCATTGGGCTGAGCTTGAAGAGCGTGGTTATTGGATGGATGAAAACTTCACGCCGGATGACTGGTCCCTGGCTTTTCCGACCGCCTCCGGTAAATTCGACTTTGCGGTTTCCGGCGCTGATCTCAAGACGCTATTTGCCATGACCGCGCCCCAAGGCGACGACGGCAGCTACAATCTGAAACTGATCCCTTACGATTCGGTCCGGATCGCCAATGGCGCTGTGGGCTCCCCGCCGTTTTTGATCAAGATCGTCTCCGACAAGGTCTTGAAAGGCGAAACGGTACTGGTCGAGGTGAACCCTGAGACCGCCCGTGCCGCCGGTTTTGGCGAAGGCGACCCAGCAGTTTTGAAAACACCCTTGGGGGATGCCACGGTGCGGGTGCATTTGTCTGATGGATTGATGCCGGGCCTGGCAGCGTTGCCGCGGGGGCTCGGGCATACGGCCTATGACCGTTATCTTGCTCAAAAAGGCGTCAACGCCAATGATTTGATTGGATCCGTCGAAGACACGGCCTCCGGCCTTGACGCGACCTGGGGTATTCTTGCATCTCTGGTGAAAGCCTAATTCAACAGTACGAGGTTCTGATGAAACACTCTGGCAATTTAGGTAGGCCCAATCGTTATGGCATGGTCATCGACTTAGATAAATGTACCGGTTGCGGGGCCTGCATGGTGGCCTGCATGGCCGAAAACAATGTCCCCTTCCGAGAGGACGAAACCGACAAACGGCTCAGTATTTCTTGGATACAGGTCTACCGTTTGACCAACGGCAAACCTTACCCCGATGCCGAAGTATGCTATCTACCCCGGCCCTGTCAGCATTGTGCCGGCAAGCATGAAGGCCATTCGCCCTGCGTATCGGTTTGCCCGGCCACGGCCACGGATTATGATCAACAGACCGGAATCGTCAGCCAGATTTATACGCGTTGTTTTGGCTGCCGCTACTGTATGGCGGCCTGCCCGTATCACGCACGCCATTTCAACTGGTGGGATCCGGTATGGCCAAAGGGGATGGAAAAATATCTGAACCCCAACGTTTCTGCTCGGATGCGCGGCATCGTTGAAAAATGCAGCTTTTGTTTCCATCGGTATCAGAGAGCCATGGAGAAGGCGCATGCGGAAGGGCGTCGGGAACTGGACGAAATCGAATATCAAACGGCCTGCACCCAGGCTTGTCCCGCGGGGGCGATTATTTTCGGGGACTTGAACAATCCAGAGCACCAGGTTCACCAGATTGCCAAGCCGAATCTCAAGAAAGGTGGACGGCCTCAGAACCCTCATGCTTTCAGGCTTTTGGAAGAGCTTGAGACCAATGCAAAGGTTTATTATCTATCCAGCAAACAGTGGGTTCAGGACGCTATCCATAAACCGCATCTGCTGGATCAAAAAGAGGCACACCACTAAGTGATCACCCGCGAAGCGGAAAAAGCATACAGGGCCGGCTGGCTGGACGCGGCCCATTCCATCAATCGACAGCTTTTTTAGGAGCACTGGTTTTATGGATTCTGCATTGATACCCAAAGGAGTCAAACGTTGCCCGATCTGGCAATTCGCACTGGGGCTCGGTGTTGTTGGTGCGGTTTTGCTGTGGGGCGTTTACGCCATGTTCCTTTGCTGGTTCAAAGGATTGAACCAGACCAACATGAACGATTATTATGGGTTCGCTTTGTGGATCTGGGCGGACCTGGCCGTCATCGCTCTGGGGGGTGGCGCTTTTTTTACCGGCCTGCTGAAATATATTTTCGGTAAGGATGATTTAAAAAATATCATCAATTATGCCGTATTGATCGGGTTCATCTGCTACAGCAGTGCCTTGCTCATCCTGGCCATCGATGTCGGGCAGCCGCTCCGTTCCTGGTTTATCTTCTGGCATGCCAATGTCCATTCCATGCTGACGGAAGTCGCCTTCTGCCTGAGCTGCTATTTCGCGGTTTTGACGATTGAATACATCCCGCTCATTTTAGAAAATCGCCAGTTGGATAAGGTACCGTTTGTGCATAATCTCAGCCATACGATGCACGAGTATATGGCGGTTTTTGCGGCCACGGGTGCTTTTTTGAGTTTTTTCCACCAGGGCTCTCTAGGCGGAGTGGCGGGCGTGCTTTTCGGGCGGCCTTTCGCCTACCGCGAACATTTGTTCATCTGGCCCTGGACGTTTTTTCTCTTCACCTGGTCGGCGGCGGCCTACGGTCCCTGCTTTACCTTGCTGGTCACCCGCATCACCGAAAAGATTACCCGCAAACAATTGGTCAAAGATACCACGATCCAGTTGCTGGCGAAGATCGCCGGGTGGATGATGTTTACGTATATCATTGCCAAAATTATCGACACCGTCTATTGGGCCACCACGACGGCCCCGTCCCTGGGGTTCACGCTCAAGGATTTTTACAGCAACAACCCGGTATACGGCTATTGGATTCTTTTTGCAGAGATCGTCCTGTGCGGTGTTGTCCCGGCATTGATGCTGATTACACCGAAGATCCGGAGCAACCGGCTGTTGCTGACCCTCGCGACGATTCTAGCCGTGATCGGTGTTTCGCTGAACCGCTGGGTGATGGTCCTGCAGGTGATGGCGGTGCCCGTTATGTCCTTTGATACCTGGGCCATGTACTACCCCAGCTGGCAGGAAGTGGCGACCACGATTCTCCCGGTGGCCTATGGTATTATTTTAATCATGATTTCCTATCGCTATCTTCCCATTTTCCCCCAGGAGGCGGAATTGAATCCCCTGGAACCAGAGGCCGATATGGCGGCCGCGGCGGATACCGAAGGGGCTATTGAAGAGGGGCCGGAACCGGGATTGACCCCGGCCGAAGCATAAACGGACTGTAAGGAGGCAATACAATGTTTCCATTCAATTTCGAGTGGATGTGGGATATGTCCCACATAGTCTTTATGGGAGGGCTGTGGTATGCACTCGGTATTCTGGGGGCCGGAATGACGTTTTGCATCGTCAAGGCCATTTTGGATACGGCCAATGGCAAGGGTGGGCATCACCACTGACGCCCGGGCGACCAAAGCGCTTTCTTGCTCCGTTCCACAGGAGAAGGAAGCGCTTTTTTTTTGCGTCTTTGATAAACACCGGTTCCATTGGTTTTTGATGGGCGGCGATGCGCTGTTTTCTATCGGGTGATCTCCCTGAAACATCAACAGGAAGTCTGAAGGCATGGATAAAATCGTTGTAGAAGGTGGCAAGCGCCTCACCGGGACGGTCGCCATCAGCGGTGCCAAGAATGCGGCACTGCCTATTCTGGTTTCCGCGCTGTTGACAGACGGGATGTGCACCTTTACCAATGTCCCCGATTTACAGGATATTCGCAGCATCCTGTTGCTGCTGGAAAGTCTGGGGGCGCGTGTCACGGCGGATGGGCACACCATTAAAATTGACGCGGCCACCCTGGCGGCCAGCGAGGCGCCATATGACCTCGTACGGAAAATGCGGGCCTCGATTCTGGTCTTGTGTCCTCTAGTGGCACGTCTCGGTCATGCGCGGGTCTCCCTGCCGGGGGGATGTGCCATCGGCGCCCGTCCCATCAATTTGCATCTCAAGGGGCTGGAGCGGCTGGGTGCTACCATCGATATTCGTCACGGCTATGTCGAGGCCCGGGCCCGTCGTCTGAAAGGGGCCGATATTTATTTCGACACCGTGACGGTCACGGGAACGGAAAATATCATGATGGCGGCGGCATTGGCAGACGGCGTCACCGTATTGCGCAATGCGGCACGGGAACCGGAAGTCCTTGCCCTGGCTGAAGTGCTGATGAGAATGGGGGCCGATATTAAGGGCGCTGGCACATCGGTGGTGACGATCAACGGTGTTGAGGAACTCCGGCCGACCACGTTCGAAATCATTCCCGATCGCATCGAGGCCGGGACATTCATGGCAGCGGCCGCCCTTACGGGTGGTGATGTGACCTTGACGCACTGTCAGCCCGAACACCTCAGTGCCGTCAGCGACAAACTGCAACAGGCGGGAGTCGCTATCCGGTCGCAGGGGACGTCCCTGCATGTTACGGCCGAGAAAGCGATCGCCAGCGTTGACGTTCGAACCCAGACCTATCCCGGGTTTCCAACGGACATGCAGGCCCAATTCATGGTGTTGATGTCCTGTGCCGAAGGGCAGAGTATTATAAAGGAAACCATATTCGAAAACCGGTTTATCCATGTCAGCGAATTGCGGCGACTGGGCGCCGATATCACGATTTCGGGGGATACCGCGGTGGTGCGTGGCGTCAAGGCGCTTTTCGGTGCTCCGGTGATGGCTTCGGATCTTAGAGCGAGCGCTTCGCTTGTTCTGGCCGGACTGGTGGCTGAGGGCCTGACGGAAATCAACCGCGTCTACCATATCGATCGCGGCTACGAGCAGATCGAAGAAAAAATGCGCAACATCGGTGCTGCGATCTGGCGCGAAAAGGCATCATAACCCGATCCGTTATCGGTCGACACAACCGATAACCGACGTCATGCCAACCATCCCTTCGGCAGGAAAAAAAATCGGTGTGGACGGCCACACCCGCAGGCGGCAAACCATTGGCCAGGGGGGCTAACCCTGGTGACACTCGGATATTCAGTTGTTAGCGTACTGAATATCCGATGGGAGTCTGCGCGTGGCAATCCGAATCGGTCTTCGCGATACCCCTGATCTTCACTACGATGCCTCGGATGTATACAACCGTCCGCTGATCCCCATGGTCGCTGCATTGGCGACGGGAATCTTTGTCGGCGGCAGTTGGCCGGGCCATTTCCTTGAAGCGATGGGTATCGCGATATTCCTGTCCGCCTTTCTCCTATATAAAGGGTGCCGAAATCACAGCGCCGCATTGTCCCCGCTTATTCTGCTGGCTCTTCTTGGTTATATCCTTATGTCTCCATGGTTGCCGGTCGATTTTCCGGAAAACCATATCAGCCATTACACGACTTCCCAGCGATGGCGCATCGAAGGGACCGTTGTCGATGTTCTTCCCGAGCGTCACGGTCGCCGCCGTTTAATCCTGAGGGTGTCCCATCTGCAGGATCTGCATCAAACGTTGAAGGTGACAGGGTGCGTTCGCGTTACAGTGGCCGGCGATGCACCGGAAATTTTTCCCGGGACAACGTTGGCGTTTCGCAGTCGTATCAAAGCTTTTCGGAACTTTAACAATCCCGGGGGTTTTGACTATCAGCGCCATATGACGTTTCAGCAGGTTTTTGGATCCGCCTTTGTTCACGGCGAGCGCCTTGGCATCGTCGGGTGTGAATATCCTCCCGTGCCATCCTTGATCTCCCGTTATCGCAGCCAGGCACGCACCGTGATCGAAACCCTGCCCGACATTCCGACCCAGGCCGTCATGAAGGCGCTTTTGATTGGCGAGCGCCAGGCCATCCCTCCGGAGTTGCGCCAGATTTTCAACCGCTGCGGCGTCGGACATCTGTTGGCCATTTCCGGTTTGCACATTGGTATCGTAGGCGGGTTGGTTTTCTGGCTTTTTCATCACGGGTTAAACCGGTTTTCTTTTATCCTGGATAGAGGGTGGGGTCGGCGTGGCGCCACCGCATTGGCGATCGGCCCTATCGTGGCATATGCCATCCTATCGGGGTTGTCGCCTGCAACGCAACGAGCCTTGATTATGGTATTGGCGTTTTTGGTGACGTATTTTATCCATAAAGACGGCGATACCCTGAACTTTTTAGCGCTGGCGGCGCTGGTGATGCTGATCTGGCATCCACCGGCGTTATTCTCCATCTCTTTTCAGATGTCGTTTGGCGCTGTTTTTTGGATTGTTTTGGGTCTGAAATCGATAAAGGACCAGGTGACTTCCCGGCCGGACTGGCCCTTCCGGATGTGGAACCGGATAAAAACGTTTGTGCGGGTGACACTCTGGGCCACGGCGGGGACACTTCCGCCGGTCATGTATTATTTCCAACAGATTTCGCTGATAGGCCTGATTGCCAATTGCCTTCTGGTACCCTTGATGGGGTTCTTCGTCCTGCCGCTGGGAATCCTTTCCTTACTCGTGATGTCCATCCATACCTATATGGCGGAAGCCGGCATTCAACTGGCGGGATGGGGGCTTGCCCAGGCACTTCGGATAATGCAGACGCTGGCCGCTTTCGATGGCGCGGCCATACCCACCGTTGTGCCATCCGTCATCGAAATCATTTGCTACTATGCCCTTTTGGGGATGGTCGTGATGCGAAAGAGCGTCCGTCTGCGGCGTTGGGCTTTTCTTTTCGTGTTGATGGTGCTGGTTGCCGATGGCCTTTATTGGGGGCATGCGCGTTTCTGGCATCGTGATTTGCGTGTAACCATCATGGATGTCGGGCAGGGAAGCGCGGCCCTGGTGGAATTCCCGGGTGGGGAGACCATGCTGATTGACGGGGGCGGGTATTCCAACAATCAGTTTTTCGATATGGGCGAACGCGTCATCGCACCGTTTTTACGCTCGCAAAAAATCATGCAAATCGATACCCTTGTTTTGAGCCATCCGAGCAGTGATCACATGAATGGCCTGGTTTACATTCTGGGGAATTTTCATCCGAAAAGATTGCTCTGGACAGGGGCGCGCGCCTCTACGGATAGTTTCCGTGATTTTTTTGCAGCCGTGCAATGCAGTGGGGTCAACGTCCCAACGTTTTTTAAACTGGATCGAAACCGGATCATCGGTGGTGTCGCCATGGATATTCTTCACCCGCCAGCAACGGTCGGCGAGAAGAATCACCCATCATCGGGAGACGCCTATAATAACCATTCACTGGTCGTTAAGCTGACCATGGGAGCCTGCAGTATTATATTCCCGGGAGACATCGAAGCTTCGGCTGAAGCAGAATTGCTGGAATGCTGTCGTGCGGCATTGCCCAGCCGAGTACTGGTGGCCCCTCATCATGGCAGCCAGACGTCCAGTTCGATGGGGTTTCTAACCGCTGTCCATCCGGAAATCATTGTCATATCGGCCGGCTGGCGGAACCGGTTCAGCTTCCCGCATACAAGCGTTATCGAGCGGTATAAGCGACTGGCCGCCAGAATTTATCGGACGGATCACAATGGTGCCGTTGGCCTTCGGACCGATGGCCAACGCTGGAAGGTCAAAACGCGCTAACCGGGAAGATGCGTGAAAAACAAAAGGTTATACGATTCCTGTTTTCGTCTGGTGGTGGTGCGATATTGCAAGATGGTCGGTTGCTCTAACACCGGGAACCTCGCCTCTCTTGGGATGGTGGTTTGATGGACAACCTTGATCTCCTGTTGGAATTCCGTTAATCTATTGCCAAGTGAGTGAGCTGGCGAGACTTGCGAAGATCTTTGTCGAACACACCGCAGGGGCATCACATTACATTTGTTAATGCCCCAAGATGGGTATTATTCGCAGCCATTTTCAATGCCCAACGATCATCTCTTTCGGATAAGGTTGGCTTTTTTTTCGCCATAACCGACAACCCTTGATTTCCAACCCGAGGTAAATATGGCACTTCCTGATTCTTTCAAAGCTTTTGTCGTCAGTGAAACACCCACCGGGGATTTTCAGCGGTCGATCGTCGATCGCCCCCTGAACACGCTTCCGGACCATGATGTGCTTATCCAGGTCCACTATTCTTCGCTGAACTATAAAGATGCCCTTTCGGGGCATGGCAACAAAGGGGTGACACGCCACTATCCCCATACGCCGGGCATCGATGCCGCCGGGGTGGTCGTTGAGAGCCGGGTGGCCCACCTGCATGCGGGGGATTCGGTATTGGTGACCGGTTTTGATCTGGGGATGAACACATCCGGCGGGTTGGGGCAATACATTCGCGTTCCGGCGCAATGGGTCATCCCCATGCCGCCCGGCCTTACCCTAAAAGCGAGCATGATATATGGCACAGCAGGATTTACGGCCGCCATGTGCATTCATCG
>Ga0180430_10003016_pt1 | contig 14719 bp, 10 predicted proteins | sample SS_ome_9_FD_132999 | JGI IMG/M metagenome (GOLD analysis project Ga0180430, IMG submission 132999) | Hypersaline lake sediment archaeal communities from the Salton Sea, California, USA - SS_1_S_2 metaG | ecosystem: Environmental > Aquatic > Non-marine Saline and Alkaline > Hypersaline >... | reverse complement strand
GCTTCCTTCTCTGAAACGCGGGTTTCTTTCCGCTGCGTAAGAAGCGTCTCACGATTCTTCATTACCTGCTCCGACGCACGGGCCTGGGCCAACGATGCGTTGACCGACGTCAGGTCGGCCGTCAGCTTCGCAATTTCGTCATCGAGATAAACCAACTGCGTATCGAGCAGGCGGAAGGTCGCCGTATAGTCGTTGAGCATCCGTCGGTAGTTGCCGTTTGCATCGACACGATCGGCCGGATCGTCGTCAGCGGCCGGTTTGCAATCGCGATAGTATTCTTCTTTACCTTCGGCACCGAATAACGTCTCGAGTGTTTCGTCATCGAGCGAAGCGAACAGCGAATGCGAATCGTTGGGCATAAGCTCGTAAACGATCCAGGTACCGTCTTCTCGCTGAGCATTAACGACAGCCTGCTGCAATCGGGCAACCATCTCGGGATAGAATGCCGGATTGAGAGCAAACTTAAGGGTAGCGGTTTCTTCGCCAACGCTTATGACTTCGAACTCGCCGAGATATTGACCGCATTCATCGTAGTTCCCACCGGCATCTTCGTGAACGAACGGAGCTTCTTCGAAGACGTGGACAAACGACTCTTCGTTCATCACACCTTTGGCCGTGGTGGTGAAAGTAATCGAAAGCTGTCCCGAGCCGTCGGGTTGTCCCTCGGGTTGGCATTCGGGCCAGAATCGACCACGATTGATTTCGGTAAAGTAAACCTCGGCTTTGAGCTGCTTAATGCCCTTGATTTCCGTGCCGTTTGCGGCAATGGCATCACCGATCTTTTTCGTCTCAACGCCGAAAGGCAGCGTCGCCGTACTGACGAGAATCTCGTTGCCGGGCAACGTGACGGATTCTCTCAAACCCTCGAGGTTCAGCGTTCCACCGTTTTCCAGCACGTCGTTGATTTGTTGGCGCAGTGCAACCTGCTCATCCAACTGCTGAACTTGGTCTCGCCAATATTGCTGCGTCTTCAAGGTCATCATCGCCATGTATAAGAAGAACAACGTGGCACAAAAGACCATCGACATGAGGACTTTATTCCAAATGCTCATGGTGCGTTACGTTTCCGTGGGTTTGGGCAATCGGAACCGATCGCCGGGGAAAATGTTTCGATTTCACGCACTCTGCCGTCGTCACCGATTCGGTAAGAAAGGCGAGATGCGCAATTTCCAATACCTCGATGATATTTAGAGCGACACCCACTGTCAAGTCTTGACTTCCTTGAACCGCAATAAGTTGGGGATTTATAGCTCAAACCTTGCGAATTGGCGACAAAGAAGTGACTCTATGTCCACTACTTCGATTTACACATCCTGAATAAACCGCATATTCTTATCCATTTTGCCCACATGTCCGTTTCAGAATTGCGATGACCGACTTTTTCGTCGCCTACCGTTTTTTCGTGTCCAAAGCGCTGCAATGTTCCCGAATTGCTATTGTTTCCCCTGCGTTTTCTTAGAAAATAGGAGGAACTTGACCGATCGGCCCCTATTTTCTTCGCTAGTCGCCTGCTTTCCAATTTTCGGGCACGATCGGTTTCGCCGAATGGCAATAGAAGTGCCAAATCGAGACACGAGGGAACGTGTCTTCTAAATAACGAAAGGATTCGAAATGTCGGGGCTGATCATTAGTGTGTCTGGTGTGCGCGGCTGCGTGGGAACCGATTTGACGATTCCGGTCGCTACGCGTTACGCGGCCGTCTTTGCGAGGCATTGCGGCGCGGGCCCGATTCTCATTTCACGCGACAGCCGAAGCTCGGGTGCCGTCTTTTCTGCAGCAATCGCCTCGACCCTTGCCGCCTGCGGGCGCGATGTCATCGACGTGGGTATCGTCTCGACACCGACCGCCGGACTGATGGTTCGGCATCTTGGCGCTGCCGGTGGAATCCAGATCTCGGCCAGCCACAATCCGATCGAGAGCAACGGAATTAAGGTGCTCGACGCGACCGGTCGAGTGATTCCGATTAGCGAGTCGGAAAAGGTGTCGGCCGACTATAGCGACGCGGATCTCGATCCTTTCAACTGGGTAACACAAGATCGGATGGGAACGGTCGCCGAGTGCGACGATCCGATCGGACCGCATTTGGACGCCGTACTTGCGATTGTCGACATCGAACGGATTCGCGCGCGGAGATTTACGGTTCTGCTCGATGCGAACCGTGGAGCCGGTGGAGCGCTGGGGCGACGATTGCTCGAAACGCTCGGCTGCAAGGTAACGGTCGCAGGCGAGACGCCCGACGGGCAGTTCGAGCATCCGCCGGAACCGATCGCCGAGAATTGCGCCGAAGTAGGGCAACAAGTCGTCGAGCTCGGAGCGGACGTCGGATTCTGTCAAGATCCGGACGCCGACCGATTGGCTCTGCTCGACGAGACGGGCCGGTATATCGGCGAGGAATTTACCGTCGCCCTATGTGCCGATCATCTTCTTTGCAGCAGGCCGGGCGAGACATTCGTAGTTAACTACGCAACCAGTGCAATGTGCGACGAGGTCGCGCGGCGACATAACTGCCGACTGATCCGCGCGTCGGTCGGCGAAGCGAACGTTGTCGACGCGATGCACCTTCACGACGCGACGTTCGGCGGCGAGGGCAACGGCGGACCGATCGACCCGCGTGTCGGACCGATCCGCGACAGCTTCGTCGGAATGGCACTGATACTAGACGCATTGGCCGCCAGAGATACGAAGCTATCGGACTGGGCGGCGACCATGCCTCAGCTTCAGATCGTCAAAGAAAAGGTCGACCTACAGCCCGCAATACTACCGGCCGTTATCGATGCGATGGTCGAACATTTCGGCGACGCTACGCCCGACCGCCGCGACGGTCTGCGTCTGGACTGGGTCGACCGTTGGCTGCTGATCCGCGGCAGCAATACCGAGCCGATCGCCCGCATCATCGCCGAGGCGGCAGATCCTTCAATCACCGCCAAACTTTGCCAAGCCGCCCGGCAGATTGTCCATCGCATATGTGGAACCGCCCCGCCGGCCCAGTCCGTCGTTTTAACACACGAAGAAATCGTCATCACTCCCTACATGAACGATATCGGGCAGTAAAGACCTTGCCGCTCCATACGAAAACCTAAACTTTAGGCGTTTAAAAACATCCTTACTATGATATAATTAATTGTCATTATTGTTCATCAATGGCATCCAACCAGTGCATCAGCACTCCGATTATCATAAGTCTGGATTCTATCTTGGAACGAAAACAAGTTAAAAGTCATCGCTCTAACAAAGGGTTCACACTGGTCGAGCTCCTGGTCGTTATTACGATCATTGGCATCCTAGTCGGTCTATTGCTGCCCGCCGTTCAATCGGCTCGAGAGTCCGGCCGTCAAACGCAATGCAAGAATAATCTTCGGCAGATTGGGCTCGCGCTGCAAAGTTACGACGAAGCGAATGGCACGTTTCCTGCCGCCGCCGAAATCGCGATCCCCGAACAATGCAAAAGCAGCGACTGCCGGGGTACCCCGCTCTATGTCATTTTGCTACCTCATATCGAGCAGCAAAATCTGGACAAGAGATACGGTCACACGCACACGTGGGGATGGGCCGGCTGGTGGTCGGAAAACTCGGACATCGCTTCGATGCAGCTCCCCGTTTATCAGTGCCCGAGCGACTTGAACACGACGGTGTTTCCTAATGCCCGAACTTATTTCGGCGTTACCGGCGGGCGAAGTGGCGGGGTCCACGGTTGGCGGGGCGATGTCTTCACCGACGGAATGTTCGCGATCAATCGGCCGCTAGATTCCGCTCGTATTCGTGACGGCTTGTCCTCAACCTTCGCGATGGGCGAAAGTTCGCACCCGGCCAAATGGGGAATGGGGCCCGGCTACGGAAACGCCAACGTCGGCGGCCCCGTCGCCTGGGCACACGGCGGAGGCTGCCGTCAATCGGGGAACTGTCCTGCAAACAGCCAAAGCCTCGGCCGTGCATTTCGAAGCACGAAATATCCGCTCAATTCGAGCATCCTACCGATGGCCGACGACGACGAAAACGACGCCCCGTACGGCAGCAATCATCCGGGCGGAGCCATGTTCGTTTTTGCCGATGCCCATGTTTCATTCATCAACGAAATCGTCGACATCGATACCTATCAATCGCTTTCTACCTTCGATGGGAACGAAATCATTGGTGGATCGATCGAATACTGATTGCTCGCATTTGATATTCGATCCATCGAGTCCCAAGCATCCCGCAGGCTTCAACCTAGGCAGAAAACTATGACCGCTGCAGCGACACATTGTACGACTCATCTTTTCATCGCGACTCTTTGCCTTCTGACGACCGTCATCATCGGTTGCGGGTCCGACCGTCCCGCTACGATGCCCGTGCGTGGACGGGTTACGATGGACGGCCAAAACATGACTGCGGGTCGTATTACGTTTTATCCCAAGGCAGGTCGACCTGCGACGGGACAGATCAGCGGAGACGGCAGCTACACGCTAACGACCTTCAAGCCTGGAGATGGCGCGGTCGTTGGCGACCATGTCGTTACGATCAAAGCAACGAAAGTAACCGGAGCGCCCGTCGCACCGATGACGTTCGAGGACGAACTAAAAGGCGGTGGAACTCAACCCGCTGCGGCAGACACGCCGACGATTGAATGGATCGTGCCAGAATCATACAGCCGCCGAGAAACGACGCCACTTAAGGCAGTCGTTGAAGATCGAGATAACGTGCAGGATTTTAAGATCGTATCGGAATGAGATTCGCAGCATCGCCAAACGATATCGGGCAGTAGGCAACCGCTGTTCAGAAAAGCCTGCAGATAAAGAAGAGTATAACCGCCATAATCAGGCACGTACTGCCGATCACGAACTTTTGAAACAGCAGAAACAGCAGACCAACGGGCACGAGCGCAAAGGTGGTCAGCATTAAAGCTCCTGCGGCGAAGAACGAAAAACCTGAGAGTTTTTTCGTTCCAATCTCTTCTTCGGTTTCCTCATCACTCAGCCTCGTTGGCTTCTTGTCATCTGAGTGCATTTTCAATACGTGCACGATGGAGGCGATGACTACCCCGATGACAATAATGATTACACCAAAAAGAATCAGGCAAGCACGCGCCAAGCCTTCATAACCTAGACAGAATAATTCCATGGCTAGATATCCTTGGGCATTTGGATGGCGACACAAAAAGCAAGCGGGAAATAGGCTCTGATTATCTGCATCACAACATGCTACAGAGAACTAAGAGCAGATAGGAAACGACCAAGCAACCTAATCCAAACATGCCATAATGCAGAAACAACAACGCTATACCAGCAATAAAAAGCAATAAGCCTGACAGACTCAAAATCCGACTGACAATCGGGAAAGTCGCCACCCCTTCTCGCACTTGGACAAATCCGTCATTCGCTGATTTGTCCGCGAATTGCTTATCGATCGAACTCCGCGCAGAAATGAAATGTGCAATTGCGGAGGGAATTAAAAAGAGGATTCCCCAGGTAAAGAATCCCCAGGACAAATTGAATCGAAAAAGTCGACCTAGAAGCTTGCGGGCATCGCTGTAGGGCAACCAAACTTCATGCATCGTTTCGGTATACCAGGCAACAAATCCATGATAGGTATTGTACGAAACAAAAACGGAAACTTCTTGAGTGTCTTCACGAAAGCCTAGTCCCCGAAGTTTCCGTTTCAATCTCCACTTTGCCAGACGCTCAAAACCTCGATAGAAATAGAGTGCACCACAACCCATACCAACTATTACGAACAAGGCGAAAATCGCACCGAGCCATTCAGGAAGTTGATTGGCAAAAAGTATCATCTCATTCCGTAACAATGTGAGGCCCGTTACTTTCAAATGTTAGCTTCATTTCAACAATACATTCCCTGCAAAGGAATTTCATCGTTTCTCAGAACGATGAAGTTCCTTTGCAGGGAACGAATGGAATATAAACGTCAATATTTTTTTAGAGCATCTAAACCCAGGGTTACGCTTCGCTCACCCTGGGCTACGATGAGGTTGACCTTCGGCCAACTGATAACTGACAGTGGCCAACCATCCCCTACCCAATTCCGTGCGAGGATTCGTACTCGGAGATATCGGATTCGTGGCGGAGCGTTAGGCCGATGTCGTCCAGGCCCTCGAGCAGGCATTCGCGGCGGAATGGGTCGAGCTCGAACTTGAGCGACAGACCGTGGTCGTCCGTGATTTCGCACTTCGTTAGATCGACCGTGAGCTTGTAGCCTTCGTGCTCGGCGGCGCGGCGGAAGAGTTCGTCGACATCCGTCGCGGAAAGCTTAATCGGCAGGATGCCGTTCTTCATCGAGTTGTTGTAGAAGATGTCCGCAAAGCTCGGAGCGATCAGCACGCGGAAGCCGTAATCGGCCAATCCCCAAGGGGCGTGCTCACGACTCGAACCGCTGCCGAAGTTATCGCGGGCCAACAAAACCGTCGCGCCGGCATATTCGGGTTTGTTGAGCTCGAAATCGGGATTGTCCGACCCGTCGGCCAGGAATCGCCAATCGAAGAACAGAAACTGGCCGAAGCCTGAGCGTTCGATTCGTTTCAGAAACTGCTTGGGCATCAGTTGATCGGTATCGACATTCGCCCGATCCATCGGCAGGACCAGACCAGTATGTACGGTAATCGGTTGCATGTTTTTACTCTCGAATATTTTGTTTTGTCTAAATTCTTTAGCTGCGGAACCTACTCCCGCGCTTGATCGTCGTGGACGATCCGAATTGTGTGCAATGATTTAATTTGACGTCGTTGCAGTAGTATCAAACAGCGTCAACCGCCAGGTCAAGCGCGGGGCAAGCCACCGCGCGGCTAACGGTTGGTTCGTGAACACGAAGCGTTTCTTCAATGCTCACTACCCACTGCCTACTGCCCACTCTTCTACCCAAAATCCCAGTTCCGCACGTCGACGAAATGTCCGGCGATGGCCGTTGCGGCGGCCGTTGCGGGGGAAACCAAATGCGTGCGGCTGCCGGCACCTTGGCGGCCTTCGAAGTTTCGGTTGCTCGTCGAGGCCGATCGTTCGCCCGACTCGAGCTTATCGGGATTCATCGCCAAGCACATGCTGCAGCCCGGCTCTCGCCATTCGAAACCGGCTTCGATGAAGATCTTATCGAGTCCTTCTTCCTCGGCCTGCTTCTTGACCAGACCGGAACCGGGAACGACGATCGCGCGAACGGTGTCCGCTACTTTGTGACCCTTAGCGACCTTGGCCGCCGCACGCAGGTCTTCGATCCGACCGTTCGTACACGAGCCGATAAATACCCAATCGACGGTGACGTTGACCATCGGCGTGTCCGCTTCGAGACCCACATATTCAAGCGCAGCCTCGGCCGCTTTTCGCTGGACCGGATCGTCGATATCGGCCGGGTCGGGCACGCATTCCGAAATGCCACATACCTGACCGGGATTTGTTCCCCAGGTGACTTGCGGTTCGATGTCGGCCGCTTTATAAACTTCGACGCGATCGAACTCCGCACCTTCGTCCGTCGGAAGAGCCGACCAACATTCGATCGCCGAGTCAAAGTCGCCGGGCACCGCCGGACGTCCCTTCAGATATTCGTAGGTTACTTCGTCGGGCGCGATCAGACCGGCACGGGCGCCGGCTTCGATCGTCATGTTGCAAACCGTCATTCGCGATTCCATCGACATCGCTTTGATCGCCTCGCCCGTGTATTCGACACAATACCCGGTGCCGCCCTCGGTCGTGATCTGACCGATGACGTAGAGGATCAGATCCTTGGCCGACGAACCTTCGGGCAGCTCGCCGTCGATACGGATCTCGAATGTCTTCGGCTTCAACGGACGAAGCGTTTGCGTGGCCAGCACGTGTTCGATTTCGCTCGTTCCGATTCCGAACGCCAACGCGCCGAACGCGCCATGCGTCGCCGTGTGACTATCGCCACAAACGATCGTCATTCCCGGCTGCGTATACCCCTGCTCGGGTCCCATCACATGGATCACGCCTTGGCGGATATCGCCCATGCCATAGTAGGTAATGTCGAACTCTGCACAGTTCTTTTCGAGCGTTTCGATCTGCGTCTTCGCGATCGGATCCTCGATCGGGTCGGTGTGACTCGTCGTCGGTACGTTATGATCGGCCGTGGCGACGGTACGCTCGGGCCGGCGAACCTTACGATCGGCAAGCCTTAATCCTTCGAATGCCTGCGGACTGGTGACTTCGTGCATCAGTTGCAGATCGATATAAAGGATGGGCTGTCCGCCCGGCTCTACCGTTACGACGTGATCATCCCAAATTTTTTCGAACATCGTCCGAGGGCGTGCTGCTTCAGTCATTTTTTTAAGTCGATAGTAAGTAGTAGGTAGTGGGTAACGTTATTTCAAGGCGAGAACGGTTTCGCCTTATTAAACGACCCGTTAATTCGAGAAAAGGTTCAGATATTATACAACAGTCGAGACGGCGCGACGAGCCCCTTGGCCCGCTTTCTCGACAGCTTCGCAGTAAGAAATGCAGGCCAGATCAAGAATCCTGGTCGCCCAGCTGATCGGACGAAGCGGCCGATGAGGCCTCGACAATGGCCGATTGCACCTCGGGAGACGACGGGAAGTCGGGCGGCGTGTCCTGGTCCGAAGATTCGGACTCGGTCGTCTGGAGCTGAGGCTCGGTCGCCGGAAGCTGCGGGGGGTCGGTCGGATCGGCAGGGGCGTCGACATTTTCAGCCCACCAACGGGCAGCCTGGCGACGGGTCCAGCGATCGGCCTCCGGGCAATGCTTCAGTGCCTCTTGGAGCTCGTACGACGACCCGTATCGATCTTCTGGCTCCTTAGCGAGACATCGCAGGACGACCTCCTCGAGCGCGGAGGAGATCTCCGCTCCTCGCTCGGTCGGCGGCGTGACCGGATCGCGGGCATGGGCGATCAAAACCTGCATCATCTTGTCGGCCATAAACGGCGGTCGACCGGTTAGCGCGTAATAAGCGACGGCCCCCAGCGAGTAGATATCGCTCCGCTCGTCCGGCGCCATCTGGTCGGTCGCCTGCTCGGGCGACATGAACCAGGGCGTCCCCGTAATCGTCCCGTCGAGCGTAATATCGGCCGCCAGATCGGTAAAGGTCGACTTCACCAGACCGAAATCGAACAGCTTCGCGACGTCGTCGATCCCGCCGCGACGCGCGACGAAGATATTCCCAGGTTTAATGTCACGATGGATCAGACCGACCTGATGCGCTTCGGCCAGCGCGTCACATATTTGAAGCAATAGATGAACGGTCCGCGGGCCGCTCATCGAGCCGTAGCGATCGACCAAATCAGCCAAGTTCATGCCAGGCATAAATTCCATCACATAATAGAACGTGCCATCGTCGGCGATTCCATAGTCGAAAATCTCGACCGTGTTCCAGTGCGATAGGCTCGCCATCGCCTGCACTTCACGACGGAATCGGGCAATCGCGCCCGGATCGGTTTCGCGATCGGGACGAATCAGCTTAATCGCGCAAGGTCGTTTCAGTAGTTCGTGCTCGGCGAGATAGACTTCGCCCATGCCACCGCCACCGAGCCGCTCGCCCAATGTATATTGTCCCAAATGCCGGGCCTCAATCGCTTCACGCCTTAAATTGCCGATCGTATCGACGCCTAAGATACTGGTGATTGCGGTCGTTACCAGGATCAAGGCAACCGTTCCGATATCTTCCCAGTGCACGCTTGCTGCAACCGAAGAGGAGAAAATGTGAACGATTGAAAGCAACAGCAACGGTGCAGCCGCCATCATGCCGATCGCGATGATCGCTCGACGTGGAGGATTCGGAATAAACAACGCGTACGTATAGATAAGCGGTACCCACATGCCGACAGGCAATCGAATATTCGCGGGCGACCCGCCATGAAGTAGCGTGCGATATTGGATGATCAAAAACATCAGCGCGGGCAGGCCAAAAATAAGGAACTCGGCCACGCGAAGTCCGCGCATCGTCCACTGAACACGATCGAGCCATAACATGACCGTGAGCGCTCCAAGTACGCAGACGGAAATCGCCTGGGCCGGAAACATGACAAGCCGCAGCAGATCGCTTTGCCCCCATCCGATGATCAGAAATCGGAGCAAAAAGACAACGAAACCGGCAGTTAAAACGGCCGCACTCAAGCGAAGCCGCCGTCGCAACATCGACACCAGCTCAAGCACTTCATGCTGTCCGGAGCCCGTAACGAGGTCGACACGGACATGCCCGTCGAATGCATGACTTCCTGCACACGCAGGCGCGTACTCAGGCGAAACGACAGGCTCTTCCGATTTGGCGGCAGTCTCTAGAGCTTTCGCCTCACTTTTCGCCTGATCTGAGACCTCTTCCCCAGTAACCGGACTTCCGTCCGGCCGGTAGATAATGGTATCTCCGGCATTATTCGAGGGACTGTTGTCAGAAGGGGCCGGGTCTAACATAGGGGGATTACGCAGTTGGGGAGAATTAAGTATGAAGCTCTATTATACTCGGTAAGTGGCTTCGCGTGGCTGTAAAGTTACAGGCCATCCGTGTCTAACAATTATAACTACAGAACGCGCCGAGGGAAACAAGTACACTAATGTACCCTGCTCAATTCGCTTCTACAGAGCTCCAGATCACGGGCTGAATCGTTACGAGATCAAGACTTAGAACCCAATAGCACCGGCCGAGTTCCACAATTTCTTTGTTTTTTCACATATATTGCTTGAAAAAGACAGTCACCAAACGCAATCACGTCCCCGGATTTCTACAAAAGTCGACGTGGGAAATCGCTTCGATCCCATACGATAGCATTTCAAGGCGAAAACAGCGCACGCTCGTACACCACTTAAGGACCTTCATAGCCACACAATCGACAAAGTCGATAAAATCTCACACAATCGTTCAAGTGTGAATCTTTTCGAATCGAAATAATTGAAAGGAGAAACCGTTTACAACTGAACGATTGCGGCCTGCATTTCGATTTGCCGGCTCGCAAACCATTCGGGGCATTCATTATATGACTTTGAATCGTGAAACCATCGATCTGCAAGCAACCGGTCCACCGGTCGACTGGATCGACACACTCGAGCGTACGCTTGTCGGTGCGCGCAGGATTCGGGAGCTGCTTACCACCCGACTGCGCGAGCTCGACTTGGGCGAACCGGAATTCTCGCTGCTATGGATTCTTGCGTCGACCGAACCGGCGATCAGTCAACGAGAGATCGCGAGACGACTTGCGATCTCGGCCGCCCAAGTTTGCGGACTGGTCGAGCGGCTGCGCAAGCGAGAGCTAATCCGAGGTGAACGTGATCCGTCGGACCGACGCCGACAATGCTGGCGTTTGACCGAGCCGGGCGCGAAGATGTTTCGATCGGCAACCGAGAAACTTGCCGATTGGATCGCTCACTGCGACCGTCAAATCGCAGGCGACGAAAAAGAGCGACTCGACCGATCGTTAACCGTCCTTGAAGAAGCGACCTTACAGACACCCGCGTTATCGATCGCAACCGATGAAGATAAAACGGAAATGGAATTCCGATCCGGAAAGGCTGCATAATGCAATATAAGCGAATAAACACGGATGTTACTTCGCGACCGAAGCGTCTGATCGCCGTCCTGCTAGTTGTCGGCACGATCGCTACGTCGCTCGTCGGCTGCAACCGCGCGTTCTACCGACGGCAGGCCGACCGCGAAGTCTACTGCCTGATCGATCAGGCCGAGCGGCACACGCCCGAAGAGCTAAACGATTATCGCCTCGGTGGAACACCCGAGAGTCGATACTTCGATCCGTATAGCCTCGACTGTCCGCCGATGCCGACCGACGATCCCGAGTCGCATAAGCTAATGCATTGTGTCGACGGGAAAAAAGGTTGGCCCTTTTGGGACAAAGACGGGCAGCGAAGTTCGATCGAAAATACAGGTTGGCTCGCGTCGCTGCCACGTGACGTGAACGGTTGCGTGCCGCTCGATCGCGGAACGGCAATGTCCTTAGCGCTGAACAATAGCACGACCTATCAAAAACAGCTCGAGTCGCTTTACTTTTCAGCACTCGATGTGACAGCGCAGCGATTTCGGTTCGACGTGCAATTCTTCGGCGGGAACGACACGTTCTTCCGCGCCGACGGGCACGACGGCGCGGGTCGAAAAGCGGGATTCTCTTCCTCGCTGCTGGCAACCGACACGGACATTGCGTTTCGAAAACTCTTTGCGACCGGCGGCGAATTGGCCGTGGGCGTTGCAAACGGATTGGTATGGCAATTCGCGGGTCCGGACACGTACGCGGGCACGACGTTGCTCGATTTCTCCGTCCTTCAGCCCTTACTGCGAGGAGCCGGCCGCGCGGTCGTGCTCGAACGCCTGACCGACTCGGAACGGGCACTGCTGGCCAACACGCGACAAATGGAACGGTATCGCAAAACGTTCTACGGAAATATCATCGCGGGCCGAAACACGGGGCCGGGACCGAGCAGCGGCAGCCTGTCGATATCGACCCTTTCCGGCGCTCCGGTCGGTGCCGGCAACGCGGGTGGAATCTATCGCCTGCTTGAAAACGAAGTCAAAATCCGCAACCAGCGTGCAAATGTTCGTGGACTGCAAAACAGCTATGAGCTATTCGTCGACCTGAATGAGTTCGGCCGAGTCGACCGATTGCAGGTCGCACAGGTTCAACAGCAACTATTCAGCTCGCAATCGTCGCTCCTATCGCAGATCAACTCGAACCGCAACGAACTCGATTCGTATAAAATCACGCTCGGTTTGCCGCCCGATCTGCCGGTTACACTTGACGATCCGCTGCTTGATCGATTCAACCTGATCTCGCCCTCGCTTGCAGATGTCCAACGACGACTGGACGAAACGCTGCGCACACTTCGTGAAGACGCCGTCGAAAAGCGTCCGCTGCAGCCGGAACTGATCGAAGAGCTTCGTATCATCGCAAGGCAAAGCGTCGTAGAGCGCCAAGCAGTCGATCGAGATTACCACCTACTCCTCGAATCGGTTCCGCACAGACGAGAGCAACTGATTCAACTGGCATGTCGGCAGGAAGTACTCGACGGCGACCTCGATCGTAGAGCTTTCAGCGTCTCGGAACTGATCGCAAGGATTGTCGACCTTACGAAACAATACGGCGGCTCGGACAACGCCGAAAAGATTCGCCTGGAACTCGTCTCACGATATGCGGAAGATATCCCTGAAGGCGCCACGCTCTACGATGAAGTCGACGTCGATATCAATGCCGCCGATCCGAACGTCGAACCTGCCGAGGGAATCCGCAAGCGTTTGGGCATTCGAGCGATGATCGACGTTGCGGCCGAGCGGGTCGAGAAAATCCTGACCGACGGGCCGGTTCAAGGCGAGACGGAAGATCAATACCTTCGTCGCGTCATCGGCGAGGTCGGTCAGCTCTCAAGTGAAATCTTCCGACTGACACTGATTCAGGCATTGGCCCGAGTCGATACGGCGACGCTGACCGAGGTGTCGCTCGACGCTTGCCAAGGTCTCGAAATCGCCCGCGATACAAGGCTCGATTGGATGAATGCCCGTGCGAGACTGGTCGACGTTTGGCGGGAAATTCAAGTCGCCGCCAACGAGCTGCGCAGCGACCTGGACGTGACGGTCGATGGCAGTATGGGAACAATCGGCGACGATCCGTGGAAGTTCAGCGGCACGACCGGTCGACTGCGATTGGGTCTGGAATTCGACGCGCCGCTAACCCGATTGCTCGAGCGAAACGAATATCGAGCGACGCTTATAGGTTATGCCCAGGCACGCCGCGATTACTATACGTACGAGGACAAAATCAATCAGAGCTTGCGCCGAATCCTTCGGGCGATCGAGCAGGCCGAGGTCAACTTCGAGATCCAACGATCGGCCGTGCATATCGCAATCAGCCAGGTCGACCTCGTCCGATTCCGCCTGACACGTCCGCCGGGTCCAGGCGAAAGTAGCAAGCTCAGCCCGACGACCGCTCGTGACCTTGTCCAGGCGTTGTCCGGACTGCTCCGTGCCGAAAACGAGTTCATGAGTATTTGGCTCAACTATGAAACGCAACGATTGGCGCTCGATCTCGATCTGGGAACGATGCGACTTTCGCCGTCGGGCGAGTGGATCGATCCGGGCCCGATCACGGCCGAAACGATTCAGGCTGCGACCTTTAACGCTCCGCTGGAGGGAGAAGCATCGGTCGTCGAAGCGGAAGATATTATCGGTCCCGCTCCGGCACCGGAAGGCGGTCCGACACTCGCACCGCCACAGGTCGATCCTGCACCCACGGTCGCACCACCACCGCCGTCGGCCCGACCGGTCCCACCCCGCCCCGGACCGCCGACGTTACCCTTTCACGGTACGTAATCCTTCAACGCCTCCTTACGAAAACCGAGCACACGACCATGACCGAGCGACTAGCGACTGACGGCGGGCGACCGGTGCGGACCGAGCCCGTACAGCCTTGGCCGATCTTCGACGACCCGATGATCGACGCCGTCACCGCCGTTCTGCGCACCGGGCGAACGAATCAATGGACGGGCGACCAGATCCGTACCTTCGAAGCATCCGTCGCCGAGCTCTCGGGCACGCGATATGCCGTCGCCGTTTCCAACGGAACGGTCGCGCTGCAACTCGCGCTGATCGCGCTGGACATCCAGCCCGGCGACGAGGTGATCGTCACGCCGCGAACCTTCATCGCATCGGCGGGCGCCATTTTGCTATGTGGGGGAGTGCCCGTTTTTGTCGACGTCGATCGCGACAGTCAGAACATCACGGCCGAGACGATCGAACCCGCGGTCACCGAGCGAACCCGCGCGATCATCGCCGTTCACCTTGC
>Ga0180430_10003012_pt1 | contig 14731 bp, 9 predicted proteins | sample SS_ome_9_FD_132999 | JGI IMG/M metagenome (GOLD analysis project Ga0180430, IMG submission 132999) | Hypersaline lake sediment archaeal communities from the Salton Sea, California, USA - SS_1_S_2 metaG | ecosystem: Environmental > Aquatic > Non-marine Saline and Alkaline > Hypersaline > Sediment... | reverse complement strand
CGGACGGCGGGCGCGTCACCCACGTGAACCAGGGGCGGCTCTCTCTCCACAACGTATCCATCGCTGCCCACCATCGCGACCGGGTGGCTGATCAGAGCCTGGACGTCGCTTTCGTTCCGCCAGCTACCCCAGAAGGTGTTTCCCTCATCCTCAAGGAGGATGTCAGCAGCGGCAGTGATGGCATCGGTCCCTCGCATCTTGGCCACCTCGGCGAGGCTCCGGTGGACGTACTCGGGGAACCGAATGGAACGGTTGATGATATACATATCACCGAACTCGAATTCCACCTTCTGTGCAGCCTGGCGGATCTTAGAGTCCCGCTCCTTCTCCTGGCGGGCCTTGTCCAGAAGAGCAGCCCGCTTGTCGGGATCTCGAAGGAGGTCCATGAAATGCTCCAACGTCAGACGCTTGCCCTCCCCATCGAACTTATCCTCATCCTCCACCAGAATCGACAGCATGGAGGTGCTGCTGTACCCATCCCAGGGAAGGATGTCCATGTAGACTTCGGCTCCCCGACGGCGCGAGGCATCTATCAGAGCGAGCTGCTCCTCGGGCAGCGGACCCACCAGCTGCTTCTGTTGGGTCCACATACGGGCCGTGTGGTGGGAGAGCACGCTGCGAATCGGAGTCTTCTCGGCGATCTCGAAGAACTCCCGGGCGCCGTCCAGATTGCGGTAGCCTCTGATGTGGGACATGTAGGTCCCTCCATGGGAAGCCGCGACCCTGGCCAGCTCAATCACCTCCGCGATCTTGGCGTTCCGGCCGGGCTTGTAGACAAGGCCGGTCGTCATCCCCCAGGCCCCCTGCTCCATGGCCTCAGCAACCAGACCCCGCATCTTCTCCAGCTCCTCAGGCGTGGGCTCCGGACGCTCGCCGCCCTCGTCCTCGACCCCCATCACGGCGGCTCTGACCGTGTTGTGCCCCACGAAGCAGGCCAGGTTGACGCCCGCCCCCCGTGCTTCAACTCTCTGCCGGAAACCACTCAGATCATCCCAGTCGATGGATACCTCGTCCAGATCGACGCCGAAGTGCCCCGCCATGCGCAGATGGAGTTTCTTCCGGTTCTTATCCGAAACCGGGAATTGGGACATGCCGCAGTTCCCCACGAACTCCGTCGTGACCCCTTGCTGCAGGGAGCTCCACGCGTCGTGGTTCTTCAATATCGTCCAGTCCGAGTGAGAGTGGGAATCGATGAAGCCGGGAGAGACGAAGAGCCCCTCCACATCTATCGTGCGCTCCGCCTCCGCCCCAGAAAGGTCTCCGAGTGCGACGACCTTCCCATCCTCGATCCCCACATCGGCCTTGAACCAGGGATTGCCGGATCCATCCACAACCTTCCCGCCAGCCAATACGATGTCGTACACCACTAACCTCCTAGCGTGCTACACGAAAAACGGGTTGCCCGTGATGAATGCCGTCTCGTCACAGGCAAGGTAGAGCGCTGCGTGAGCTACCTCTTCCGGTGCCAGCAGTCGCCCTCGCGTCAAGCGAGATTCGTAGATCCGCTTCGCTTCCACCAGATCGTCCGATATCTCCCGGTATGCCACCGCCATCAACGGTGTGTCCACCGCTCCGGGGCATATGGCATTGATCCGGATGTTGTCCTTGGCGTAGTCATCGGCAATCTGCCGCGTCAAGACCACCACGCCGCCCTTCGACGCAGAATACGCCGGGGACCGCGGTGCTCCCAGCAGGCCGGCTCCCGACGCAAGGTTGATGATCGTGCCGCCGCCCTGCCGGAGCATGGCCTCAACGCCGAACTTACACCCCAGGAACACGCCCTTGAGGTTCACAGCAATGACTTCGTCCCAATCCTCCACACTGCAGCGGTGGACAGGAACGCGGTGTCCAATGCCGGCGTTGTTGACGAGTACATCAAGCGCCCCGTATGTGGTCACAGCAGCATCAACCATCCCCTTAACCAGGCTCGGCACCCGCACATCCGTAGCCACGAAGATGGCCTCTCCCCCTTGCTGCCGGATAGCCGCCACCGTGTCTCGACCACCGTCTTCGTTGATGTCTGCGACTACCACCAGAGCCCCTTCACGGGCGAACAACAGCGCGGTGGCCTTACCAATCCCGGACGCCGCGCCGGTGACGATTGTGCTCTTGCCGTCCAGCTTCTTTGGCCGATCCTCCATCTCAGTTCAGCATCTCCTTCTCAACTAGGGCTAGTGGTAACGAGCTGTAGCTCATCAGCTCGTCGTGAAAAGTCTTGAGCTCGAACGCATCGCCCTTCTGCGACCGGTAGGCCTCGCGTAGATCGAGCAATCGCGCAAAGCCGAGCTGGTATGACGAGGGATACGTGGGACGTGTCGTGTAGTAGAGCGCCTCACTCCTCGCCCAGCGCGGCTCGAGCCGGGCTCGCACCGACAACTGCTCCGCTGCCTCTTCCACGCTCATACCGCGAGCGTGCAAGCCTGCGTCAACGAGAATCCGGACCGCGCGCCACAGGCCGTTCCGCAGCTGCATCAACCGGAACCTCGGAGGTGCCAGCAACCCTGTCTCGTAGAACAGCTCCTCCGTGTAGAGACCCCATCCCTCACCGAAAACTGGACTCCAGTAGCGCAGCCTGAGCGGTGTGGCCTTCACCTTCGCGATCACCAGTTGGAGATGATGCCCGGGGTAGATCTCATGCATGGCGATGCCCCTGATCCAGGGCCAGCTGTTGTCCCGGAGGTGCTGGCGCTGCTCTTGCTCCGGGGCCTCCGGATCGATGGGCGTGATATACCACTCGCTGTCCAACCCCTTTTCGAAGGGCGGCGACACGCGGGGTTGTGCTATCGGTACTCGGGACCGCATGAACGCAGGCGTCCACTCCAGCGTGCACCTCTCCCCTTCGGGGAAGGTGATCAGGTCATGCTCCAGGCAATGACGCCGGGCGAGCATCGTCTCGTCCTCGTAAGCCTTCCGCAGATTCTCGGCCTGCGGATGGTCATCCTTCACCTTCTCCAGACCGGCTATCCAATCGCCACCCCCTTCGATCTCGGCTGCCACTTCTTCCATCTGCCGCTCGTATCGGGCAATCCACTCTTGACCGAACTCAAGCAACTGGTGGCTGTCCATATCGAGCATATGGAACGTCTGCAATATGCGATCGAAACGGTCTTCGCCGATGGCGAAATCCCCCTGCGCGGCAGTTCCAGCTTCCTGGAGGAACGACTCAAACTCGCTCATCGCCTCCGCCGCCGCCTGAGACGCCTCCCGTATCTCCTCCGTCAACCCCGACCTCTCCCCTGCCGCAGCAGGCACCGCGTCCCGAATGAACCGCTGAGCAGATCGTGACTGAGGCAGAGCCAATTCCAGCCAGGCCGGTGGCACAGCCTCGGAGCGTAGAGTCACCTCCGCTGCCTTGAGGAAGTCCGGGACCGAGCGCAGCCGTGCCAGCACCGACTCCAGCCGTTCATCCAGAGGCGCGAAGTCTCCGACGAGCAGACTGTGCAGCCCATACGTCACGTCTTCGATAGGCCATTGAGGCGAGCACCGCCAGGGCTCCATCTCCTGGCGTATCAGCTCATAGTCGAGCACGGCTAGAGCCCACGCTCGATCCAGCTTCTCGTCGTGCGAAAGCTCTCCTTCATCGAGCCTCTGGAACAGGCGTCGGAACGCCTCGAGTCGATCGCCCCACTCTTCCATAGCGTCCGCGGTCCTGACCGGCAACTGACGATCATAGTCGTGCACACCCATCCGGGTAGCCTCCACAGGATCGTGCTGCCAGCCCGCATCAAGAAAGTCTTCTACCAGTGCGCCAAACTCTGTCATCCCGTATTCTCTCCTGTTACACTCGCATCGCCCTCTGCTCGCAGGTTGAAGACCGAATTGACCAGCAGGCCAACAGCCAACACAGCAGACGTAATCCAGAAGACGCTGCTCAGGCCCCACTGCTCAGCGGCGCGCCCAAGCCCCACAGGCCCAACGGTGCTTCCCACGCTCCCCGTGGTAGTGAAGAGACCGGTGGCCGCACCTCGGTTCTTCTCCTCGGTGTTCTGGGCAATCGCCGTGCTGGCCGAGGCGAAGTACACCCCGAATGCAACGCCTTCGCCGGCCAGGAGAAGAGTCAGCGGGACGGGATGCGACACGAAGCCCATGCCCAAGACGCTGCTCATCCCCAGCAGGAGGGCCCCAGTCATCAAGTACCTGCTCCTGAATCCAGACGCCAACACACCCGTGGGTATGCGGCTTCCCGCTGACATAATCATCCTGATAGAGAACATCGCCCCGATCATCGCCTTGCCAGCGCCCAGAGAAGCCGCATAGAGCGGGAAGAAGCCGAACGTCGCTCCCTCGTTGCTCATGCTGATTCCAAGGTGTCCCAGGCAGGCAGCCAGGATGACCGGGTTCCTGACGAGCACCTTGAACTGGGCACTCAGCGGCAACCGCGTCTGCTCACCCGATGACTCAGAGCGCGTCGTCCGCCATGCCGGCCCCCAACGAAGAAGGGCAAGCGCCAGCAGGACCACGCCCGACGCCACCACGAAGCCAGTCCGGAACCCTACGTCCTCTGCGAGACGCCCCCCCACTCCAGATCCGACGGCGAACCCAATACCCATACAGGTGGTGTATATTCCGATGCTGAGGCCTTGATCCTGGGCATCGGCACGATCTCCAATAAGCGCTACCCCTATGTAGAAGGTGGAGGCGACCGATATCCCGATCATGGCGCGCAGCAGGTACAGGACCAGAGGTTCCGTGACAACGCTCGTCAGAGCATATGTCAACGCGAAGAGCAGCAGCCCCCCAGCCAGGACTTTGCGCCGCTCCAATCGGTCAGACAGCATCCCGATGGGCATCGACACCAGGATGCGCACCAGTCCTTCCATCCCACCCAGGGTCCCGATGACTGCCAGCCTGACTCCCAGGCTGTCGGCGAAGAGGGAGAACGTCGTACGATAGATGCCGATCGCAAGGTCGGTCAAGAAGATGATCGCGAAGAGGGACAATAAATCGCGGCGACGGGCGATGCGTCTCAGGGCAGTCAAGATGTCAACCCTTCCGCCAGCACCGTCCTGAACGTACCGGTGTGCCAGTGCATAGCCCGCCTTGGTATCTGGACAGGATATCCGTCGCTGGCCGGCTGCCCTACGCCCGTAGGGCAGCTCCGTCGCTTGATGGTCGAGGCTACGAGCGTGCGCCTACGTCCCCAGCCCGTAGGAGGGGCCTGCGGCGACAAGCTACGGCGCCGCGGCCCCAGCCCCCCCGGGCAACCGTCAGCCACCGAATCTGTCGACAACGATCTGACCTTCCTTGAAAACCAGTTTGACGTCTCGCAGCGCCGAGATGTCCTCAAGAGGGTTGTCCTGCAGCACGATGAGATCGGCCAGCTTACCGACCTCCACCGTCCCCAGGACGTCCCCAACGTCGCACAGCTCCGCAGGACGCCGCGTGGAGGCAATCAGCGCCTGCGCCGGGCTCATCCCCGCCTTGACCACCCACTCGATCTCCGGAATGGCGGTGTCGGCGACCGGATTCAGGTCGGCGCCGTTGACGATCTTCACGCCGGCTGCCATAGCGTTCTCCAGGGCACGGCGGTGCCTCTCGGCCCCCTCCAGAGCCCGCTCCACGGAGTACTCGGGCCACTCCCAGCGCCGCATATAGGCCTCATCGTGGGTGACAGACAACGTGGGGCAGTAGTAGACGCCGTTTTCAGCCATCATCTCGCAAGCTTCCTCGTCGAGTTGATAGCCGTGCTCCACGGCATCGAGCCCGGCCTTGACCGCCAGCTTGGCGGCTGAAGCCGCACCGGTATGGGCCCCGACTTTCAGCCCTTTCTTGTGCGCCGCGTCACAGGCAGCCTTGATCTCCTCGAACGTCATCTGGGACTCTCCCATACCCTCGCGGATGCCGGCAATGCCGCCGGTGATCATGAGCTTGACCCAATCAACGCCCATCTTCATCACGTAGCGCGTCGCCTTGCGCACCTCGTCCGCACCGTCAGCTTCCAGCGCCGCATCCAGGTACTGAGGTTCGACACGGCGATTGGCCCCGTGGCCTCCCGTGATGCGGATCCCAATTCCGGCACAGAACATTCTCGGACCGAGAAGCGGCTTGTCCTCGTACCCCTTGCTCCACAATCCCGTGGGCTGCTGGTTGGCATACGCCTCTCGCAAAGCCACATCGATGAAACTCGCCTCGCCTGCAGACCGCAGGGCCGTCACTCCTACGTCGAGCGCCGTCATCGTATTGCGGACGGCACGCAGGGTTCGCTCGGGCTCCGTCTCGAATGCCGTCACGCGATGGGGATCGGGGATCATACCTCCGGGATGACAGTGTGAATCCCAAAGTCCCGGCATCAAATAGCGGCCATCGAGATCTATGACGTCTGCCTCAGGGGGCAAGTCCGGGAGTGGACCCTCGTTCGCGCTGTACACCTCCTCAATCCTGCCGTCCGTGAGCACCACCGTCGCCGAAAAAGGCACGGGCTCGTCGGTGACACAGTCAATCACAAACCCGTTCGTAAGATATAGGTCTGTCATGGGTGACTCCTTTGCTGCACTAGAGAACGCAGTCTGCGCGGCCTTCACCATCTGCCGCCCCCTTTTTTGAATCCATTCCATGGGCCTGATGCCGAAGGGCAGAGGCCCGTACTTTGAGCCCCGCCGCATCGCTGCACGTCGGGGAAATCCTGCCTACCTCAGCTTGGGGATGCGGAGTCGCCCTTAGACGACGGCCACGCCAGCCCCGCGTACTTGGTGATCGTCCCTCCGTCCACGTAGAGAACCGCCCCGTTGACGTAGTCGGCGTCGTCCGAAGCCAGGAAGACCGCAGCCTTCGCCATGTCGGAGGGACGCGCCAGACGGCCCAGCGGCACCTTGGAGGCATAGGTCTCACGGACCTCAGGATCATCGAAAGCCCCACGACCGGAGTCTGTCGTGCCGGGGCCAATGGCGTTGACGTTGATCCCCAGCGGGCCCAGATCGCAGGCCAGCGCCCGGGTCAGCATGAGGACACCTCCCTTGGAGGCCGCGTAGTGGGCCTGCTGCGGACACGTTGCCTGCGATTCAATGGAGGCGATGTTGATGATCTTACCTCGCCGACCCGTCGCCACCAGGTGTCGAACCACAGCCTGTGTACATAGGAAGGGCCCAGTCAAGTTGGTGGCCAGCATGTCGTCCCACTGCTCGTCTGTCATCTCGATCAAGGGCACCCGCCCCATGATGCCAGCGTTGTTCACCAGGATGTCGACCCGGCCAAACAGCTCAATGGTGTGCCTGACCGTGGCTTCGACGTGCCTGCGGAGGCGGACATCGGTCTCGAGGAAAGCTGCCTCCCCTCCCTCGCCCTCAATGAGCCTGGCCGTCTCCTCGCCCCACTCCGCGACTATCTCGGCGATGACCACGCGGGCACCCTCTTGGGCGAACCGCCTGGCGATGCCCCGGCCAATGCCCGAGCCGCTGCCCGTGACAATAGCTACCCGGTCTTTCAGCCGCATGCTGCCCCCCTTACCTACCCTCGATTCCATCCCGGTCAGCGCCCGCGGAGGTGCGGGTCGAGCGCGTCCCGCAGGCCATCCCCGAGCAGATTGAAGGCCATCACCGTCACGAAGATCGCCAGGCCCGGGAAGACGGTGCCCCAGGGCGCCTGGCGCATATAGTCCCGTCCCTGGTACAGCATCCCACCCCAGCTGGGCGTAGGAGGCTGGGCACCGAGGCCCAGGTAACTCAGGCTACTCTCGATAAGGATGGCCTGGGATACGAAGAGGGTGGCCTGCACGATGATGACACCCATCGTATTCGGCAGGAGGTGATGGGTGATGATGCGTAGTTTCGGAGCGCCGATGCATCGTGCGGCGGCCACGAACTCCTTCTCCCTTAACGAGAGAAACTGCCCTCTGACCAGCCTTGCGGTACCCATCCAGCTGGTGAGACCGATCACGAGCATCGTGTTCAGCAAGCTCGGGCCGAACAGTGCCACAATGGTCAGCAACAGGAAGAACCCAGGGATGGACATCATCATGTCGACGAAACGCATCAACGGCCCATCCAGGCGGCGATAGTAGCCGGCCAGCGCCCCGACCAGAACTCCGATCAGAATCAGAACCACCACGGCGACGACTCCGACTGAGAGCGACACCCGGCTGCCCACGAGGATGCGGCTCAGGATGTCTCGTCCCCACTGGTCCGTTCCCAGTAGATGCTTGGCGCTAGGTGCACTGACCGCTTCGCGCACATTCTGTTCCGCATAGTCGTACGGCGCAATGTATGGTGCAAGAAGAGCCACCAAGAAGATGACAACAACGGCCACCAACCCCACGACCGCAAGACGGTTGCGAGAGAAGCTTCGCCATATCCGGACCCGCTCCTTGACGTGGGTCTGGGTCCTATTCCAGGCCAGGACTGGTTGTTCAGTCATATTGGACGATCTCCCTGTATCCTATGTCCCTATCCGAGCGTAGAGGAAGACTGACCTCAACCCAGTCTCGAGTCACCCTTCGCCCCCTCTCGAATTCCGGCAATCAGCCCAGACGTCTGTTGAGACCAAGCCCGGTGACCTAGCACTGCTCCTTCGACGAGAAGGCGATCCGTGGGTCCACGAACGAGTAGATGACGTCCACCACGAGGTTGACAAACATGACGAATGCCGCGGTCAGGATCGTCAAACCCATGATCGTCGGGTAGTCACGTCTCAGCACGGCATCGTAGCCAAGTCGCCCGATCCCAGGCCAAGCGAAGATACTCTCGACGATGATCGAACCGCCCAGTAGGCGAGGTATGGACATCCCAACAATCGTAATCACCGGCAGGATGGCATTCTTCAGCACGTGTCCGAAAAGGACCCGCCTCTCCTCCAGCCCCTTCGCTCTAGCGGTGGTGACGTAGCCCATATGGAGGTTCTCCAGCATGCTGGAACGCATGAACCGAACATACACGGCCATGTAGTTGAATGCCAAAACGACGGTGGGCAAGACGAAGTACCTCCAACGCTCAAACCAGGGACGATCGAATCCAGAGCCCACCGCGGGGAGAAGATCCCAGCGCACGGCAAATAGCAGCATCATCATCAGGGCGAACCAGAAACTGGGCATGGATAGGCCGAAGAAGGCGAAGCTGGTCACCACATTGTCAAGCAAGGAGTACTGACGGGTCGCAGAGATGATGCCGATGGGGATGGCGATCACGAGTGCCAGGAGCAGGGCTGCCAACTGCAGTTGGACCGTAGCCGGGATATGCTTGCCAATCAGCCGGAGAACCGGTTCGCCGTAGCCATAGGCAAACCCAAGGTCTCCTTGCAGGGCACTGGTGAGCCAGCGCACGTACTGAATGTGGATGGGTTGATCAAGGCCCAAACGGGTCCTCACTCGCTCACGGATCGCTGGATCGGCCGCCGTCTCCGGAGGCAAGTAGAAAACCGTCGGGTCCCCGGGAGCGATCCGGATCAGGACAAACACGAACACGCTCAGCCCCAGCAGGAGGGGAACCATGATCAGCAGTCGTCGAATGATGTATTCAGGCATGTCCGGCGCTCCTTTTTGCCGCCATGTCGTCTTTCGCGCAGCTCTACCTTCACATCAAGAGAAACAGCACGAGCCCTTGCCAGGCTGCGGCCCACTCCTGCGGTGGGAGGGGCCGCGGGCGGCCCCTCCCACCGCTTAGGAGTCGTACAGAACTACTGCATCTCACACCACTTGTGTATCCCGCCGTAGGTGTGAATCACGGAGGGCTCTACGTTGCCGAACTGGTCACTTGCTACCAACGGGTTCGGCCGCCAGAACATGGGAATGGTGGGCAGCTCATCATTGAGGATATTCTGGGCCTCGAAGTAGATGTCCTGCCGCTTGTCCTGGTCGGTCTCAACGCGCCCTCTCTCCAACAGCTCGTCTACCTCGGGCTTGCTGTAGCCGGTGTAGTTGTTGGGACCCGTGCTGTGGAAGTACTCGTACATGACGTCTGGGTCGGGCACGCCACCTTCCTCGTTGTAGAAGCACATATCGAAGTTGTGGTCCATCACGTTGCCGATGAAGGTGCCCCACTCGGCCTTATCTACCTGCACGTCGATACCGATCTTCGCCAGCTCAGCCTGCGCGAACTCGACGAACTGCTCGCGGAAGAAGTTGCCCTGATTCGTGGTAATCCGAATCTCGAACCCGTCCTCATAACCGGCCTCGGCAAGCAGCTCCTTCGCCTTCTCCACGTCGTACTCCGGCAACGTCGCCGAGGGGTCATAGGCCCAGCTGGCCGACGTGAAGTGCGTGTTCGCCGGATCGGTGCTGCCTTGCAGAACGCCTTCCGTGAAACCGGCGGCGTCGATGGCGTGGGCAATGGCGGTCCGCACCTTGATATCCTGCAGGATGGGGTGATCGAGGTTGAAGTAGATCGACTCAGGTCCAATGGCGGGCTGCTTGAAGTACGTCAAGCCCTCTGTCTCCGCCAGGCGAGCGATCTCTGTCGGAGGCACCATGATGGTCATATCGATGTCGCCAGCCTCGACGGCAGCGGCAAGGGCCTGCATGTCGGGGATGGCCAAGCTCGTGATCGTCCCGGCACAGGCCTCCTCACCCCAGTAGTCCTCGTTCCGCTCCATCACGAAGCGGTTGCCCTTCTCCCACTCCTTGAATTTGTAGGGCCCGTTGCCGACAGGCTCCAGGCTGTACGGCATGTCCTCGGTGATCTCCTCCCCTTCCAGCAGGTGCTTGGGCACGAACTTGAGGGCGCTCACGGCCCAGGCCAGGAAAGGAGCATTCGGCCGTGTCAGTTGGAACTGCACGGTGCTGTCGTCCAAGACTTGGAAGCCCTCCAGATCATCGGCCTCCCCCGCAATCATCTCCTGCGCCCCCACGAGGTCAACAAACCGCTCCTGGAAGATACCCGTGTAGGTGGGCTTGAGGATTTCCATCATCGTGAACTCGATATCGTCGACGGTGAAAGGCTCGCCGTCGTGCCAACGGACATCGGCGTCTACCAGGTGGAAGGTGTACGTCGTGCCGTCATCCGACACCTCCCAGCTCTCCGCCAGCTGACCCACGACCTCCAGCGTCTCCGGGTCGACGCGGACCAGGCTGTCAAACATCAGATCCGTGCGCCAGAAACCGTCCGAGTCCATCGCCAGGATAGGGTTGACAATCTTGGCGTCGCCGTTCGCGCCCAGCGTGATGTCGGCTCCGCATACGCATTCACCCTCAGCCTCGGTCTCTTCCCCAGCCTCAGTCTCAGTCTCCTCAGCCGGCGCCACCGTCGGCGCCTCGGTCGGCTCGGTCGGCTCCGCCGGGGCCGTCGGGGCACACCCGGACAGAATCAAAGCCACGATCATTGAAAGCAGGAGCACGGCATTCAGCCTCTTCAACATGTCCCCTCCATTGCATCTACAGTGCCAGCGATCTGGCACAGCGATCTCCATAACGGTCTCCGCTGCGTTGACTGCCCTGGCATGGTCTCAAGTGTGTACCGTCGTTCAGCTTCCCTGTAGCAGCGTTGGCCCAAGGCGGTCACCGACGGTCAATCCCCGTTGTCTCTGTCTCACCTCCTTTCACGCAGTTCTAGGTCCTGCGTCATCCTGTGCTCTGAACTCGCGGATCCAGCGCCGCTTCAGCGGGTCGAGTCGAGCTCGTCAACAGCCTCTGCACCTCCACCGCTGAGCCTCCTACACCACCGACTACCTGGTGGAAACTAGAGGTCGTATAGAGTGCTATACTTCGTGTCCAGATAGCGCAAGTACAGCTCCGTCGTCAGCTCGCCACCGGTGACCCTCTCTACAAGCTCCGGAATCGTGAACTTACGGCCGTGGGTATGGATGTTCTCCGTCAGCCAGCGACGCAGCGTGTCAAACTGCCCCTCAGCTGCCTCATCCGGTATCTCGGGATGAGCCTCAAGGGCTGCCTCGTACCACATTGCGCTCATGACGTTGCCCAACGTGTAGTGCTGGTAGAGTCCCCCAATGCGATCACTGTACCAATTCATGTCCTGCAGCACGCCATCCCGGTTTTCCTCGGGCGCGACGCCCAGGTACTCCAACGACCGCTCGTGCCACACCTCGGGCAATTCAGCCACCTCGACGCGACCCTCCAGAAGGTCCATCTCCAGTTCAAAGCGCATCGCGCAATGCAGACTGTACGTGACCTCGTCCGCCGCCGTGCGAATCACCGACGGCTCCACGCTGTTGATGGCCCGGTAGAAGGTCTCCAGAGGAACGTCCCGAAGCTGGTCGGGGAAGATATCCTGCAGGCGGGGATAGGCGAACTCCCAGAAGGGGCGACTCCGGCCCACGAGGTTCTCCCAGAAACGCGACTGACTTTCGTGGACACCCGCGGTCGCGCCCAGTCCGATGGGCGTTGACTCCAGCTCGCTCGGGATGTTCTGAGTATAGATCGCGTGCCCCGCCTCGTGCAGCGTGCCGAACAGGGCTTCTTTCAGGTTCTTCTCCTTGACCCGGGTGGTGATGCGCACATCGCTCAAGGAAAACGCACTCGTCACTGGATGCGCACTGAGATCCTCTCGCCCCCGGTCTAGATCGTATCCAAAGCGCTCGGCCATCTCCAACCCGAAGGCCAGCTGCTTCTCCCTTGGGAAGTGCTGATAGAGGCATGAGTCATCCGGGCCAGGCTGACTTGCGATGGCCTGCACCATAGGCACCAGGTTCTCGCGCAGTTCGCCGAAGAGCTGGACCAAGTCAGCGCCCGTTACGCCTTCGTCTGAGATCGAGACCAGAGGGTCGATGATGTGGTCCTTCTCGGGGAAGTAGTCCGCATACTGCCGGCTGTACTCGAGCGTCTTCTCCAGGATCGGCACCATGCGCCCGAAGTCGTCCTCTGGGCGCGCCAGGGTCCACTGGTGGTAGCTCCTGGCCATATGCTCATCAAACTCGGCCTTGAAGTCCGCGGGCACCTTCATCTCCCGCTGGTAGTCGCGCCGCGTCACCCGAATGAGGCTCGCTGTATCGGAATCGTAGGGCAAGCTCTCCTCGTGCGACCTGAGATCCTCCAGCAACCTTCCGACGCGTGGATCGATGAACTTCTCGTGGGCCAGACGCTGTAGCAAGGCTACCTGGCGGGCGCGCGATTCCGCACCCTCCGGCGGCATATACGTCCGTTGATCCCAGGTCAGCACTGACGCTGCATACTTGAGATCCCCAATCTCCACGAGCCGATTCTTCAGCTCTTGAACTCTCTCCTCCAAAGCTTCCCCCTCGTCCTCTTCGTCGTCCTGCGCTCACGACGACCCATCATCCATAACGCGGTGCCCGGAGCAAGCTCCGGGCACCGCTCACAGCCAACGCTCTGGTCCTTCTACTCCTGCAGGGACCAATCCCTGTAGTTGCGGTCGTGATAGCCGAAGGGCGTGGGGTCAATGCCGCTGACCCGCTGGTTCACGGCGTAGATATCCAGCTTGTCATACAGATAGACCACGGGGCAGAGCTCGTGGACACGCTCCTGCACCTTGTCCACGCACTCCTTCCGCTTGTCGCGGTCGATCTCGCTGACCGTGCAAGCGAGGTTCTCGTCCACGATCTCGTCGGAGAAACCCTGCGAGTTGCTCCCAGCGGGATTCGTCTCACAGTCCTTGATGCTATCTGTGGCGAAGAACTGCACCAGCGCAGCCGGCGCGTCCAGCCCGTCGGCCTTTGTGCTGAAGCCCATCATATCGAAGCTACTCAGACCCCAGATACCGCTGTCGGCGCAGCTGCCGAAAACCGTAGCCGGGGGGGCGTTGGCGATGATCATCTCCACGCCGATATCCTCCAGGTTGGCCTGGAAGAAGACCTGCGCGTTCTCTCGTACCTGGTTGCCGGCGGTCATGGTATGGTCAAAGCTCAGACGCTGACCATCCTTCTCCCGCACGCCGTCGCCGTCCTCATCGACCCAACCGGCCTCGTCCAGAAGCTCCATCGCAGCTTCCGGGTCGTAGGGGTACGAGTCCAGCTCCTCGTTGAACCAGGGCGTGTTGTCCATCTCGCTCACGGCGACGACAGCGTTGCCCTCCAGCACGTCCTCAACGAAGCTGAAGCGATCCATGCCCATCGCGATCGCCTTCCGCACGCGAATGTCGTCGAAGAGGGGATGCGGCTCATCCAGGTTATCCGGATTCCGGAGATTGAAGTAGTAGCGCTCCACCGCGTTGCCCGGAACGGTGATCAGCTCCACATCTTCCATCTTGTTCAGCTCGCTGATCTCGTTCTCAGTCAGGTCCCAGGCCACGTCAATGTCGCCCACGCGAATCAGCGCCAGCATGGTGTTCAAGTCCGGCACGAACTTGAAGATGATCCGCTCCAGCTTGGGGGGCAGAGGCGCATCGGGATTCGCCTCCACGACGATCCGGTCGCCGGGGATCCACTCCTTGAAGATGAAGGAGCCGTTGCCCACAGGCTCGCGGGCGTAGTCGCTGGAGCCCGGATCCTCGACATCCTCCAGAAGATGCTGGGGCATGATCGGGTTCAGGAGCACGGCCTCGACAAACGTGGGATAGGGCTCGTCGAAGCCAACAACAGCCGTATAGTCATCCGGCACCTCCACCGAGGAGATGTGCTCCCAGCCCACCATGCTCTGCGCCTTGGTGTCGGGATCCATGATGAACTCCCAGGTGAACTTGAAATCGTGGGCCGTGACCGGCTCGCCGTCGTGCCAGGTAAATCCTTCGTTGAAACGGAGCGTGACCTCGGTAGCGTCCTCCGAGACACCGCCGTTTTCCAGGGTCGGCACCTCTTTGAGCAGCTCCGGGATCATCTCATCATTTTCGTTCAGGTTCAGCAGTCGGTAGTAGATCGAGTGGAGCAGAGCCGTCGTGTGTGCCTGCCAGTGGACCTG
>Ga0180430_10003011_pt1 | contig 14734 bp, 12 predicted proteins | sample SS_ome_9_FD_132999 | JGI IMG/M metagenome (GOLD analysis project Ga0180430, IMG submission 132999) | Hypersaline lake sediment archaeal communities from the Salton Sea, California, USA - SS_1_S_2 metaG | ecosystem: Environmental > Aquatic > Non-marine Saline and Alkaline > Hypersaline >... | reverse complement strand
TATATAATTGAATTTTAAAAAATTCTGATATAAAATTTATTGGCTTCTCTGGGGAGTAGCCAAGCGGCAAGGCAACGGGTTTTGGTCCCGTGATCAGAGGTTCGAATCCTCTCTCCCCAGCCACTTTAATGGATGAGTAAAAAAGGCTCTGGCTCTTCACCAACAAAGGGGGGAATTCCGCCCCGGCTTTTTCCACTTCTTTTACATTGATACTTTCAGATGTATTTTGTAAAACTAAATGTGGTTCATAAAAAGAATTTGTGTTTTCCTCATCTCCCCATGCGATCATAGCAGCAAAACTTTCTCTATTTGTTTGACTTGATAGTAAAGGATTCATATACTAATCAGAGATATTGAAATATAAAGACATTAATTATTATAATAGTAAAACAGAAACTTGGAAAAGACTATTTGTTAAAAAAAGATAGCGGGATGTTCAAAAAGAAATCATTATGGCAATTAATAACAAGAAATTATGAAAAAAATATATACAACTAAAATAGCAATTTTTCGTAAAAAGGAGATACGTAAAACTATTTACCAGAAAGAATGGTGGTTTGTAGTAAATGATATTGTTAAGGCACTTACAGACACCCCAAATGTTAAGGATTATATTCGTAAAATACGCATTCGCGATGAAGAGCTTAACAAAGGATGGGGACAAATTGTCACCCCCCTTTCAATAGATACAGCTGGTGGAAAACAGAAGCTAAACTGTGCCAATACTGAAGGTATTTTTCGTATTATCCAGTCTATTCCATCTCCAAAAGCTGAGCCGCTTAAGCGCTGGCTGGCACGTGTCGGATATGAAAGGATACAGGAAATTGAAGATCCGGAACTGGCCACTAAGAGGACCAGAGCGATTTATAAGGCTAAAGGCTATTCTGATACATGGATTGAGAAACGGATGCGGGGAATTGAGATTCGCGAAACTCTAACTGATGAATGGAAGAAAAGAGATGTTAAAGAACAAAGAGAGTACGCTATTTTAACATCAGAAATATCTAAAGCTGCTTTTGATATGACTCCAGGTGAATATAAAAAGTTTAAAGGATTGAAAAGGGAAAATTTGCGTGATCATATGGATGATCTGGAACTAATATTTTCCATGTTGGGAGAGGCGTCTACTACAGAAATTGTAAAAACAAAAGATACCCGGGGTCTTGTTGAAAATAAAGAAGCTGCTCAAAAAGGTGGCAGTGTTGCTGGAAAAGCGCGAAAAGACCTGGAAAGAAAAACGGGTAAAAAGGTTTCTACAAGAGAAAATTACTTAAAAGAACCGCAGGAGCAAAAAAAACTAAAGAAGTAGGTATGACAATAATTTTCTGATTTTACAGAAAGTGAAAGTTGGCTGGCTGATCCAAATTTACTTCAAGCTATTTCCATAATATTACTCAATACAGTCTATTCCAGAAAGGGTTTATGTATCTGGTTGCGATAATGGACTGGTATTCAAGATATGTCCTAAGCTGGGTACTGTCTAATAGCCTGTCTTTGAAATACTTCTTATAGATTCTTTTCTTTTTATCCTTAGAAGTATTTCCTTAATCTCTGTCATGTGTACCTCCCGGTATACCATATGCTGCCTCCATTTTTTTAGAGGCAATTATACAGCCTTTTTGCCTTCCGGGGTGGTACAATGATGGTGAAAGAAACTTCTTCCAGGTGGTACAATGAACCTGAAAAAACCTCTTTTTAGTGGTACATAGCTGGTGAAAAAAATTGGCTAGAAGTGGTACATAGAAGATGAAAAATCATAGAAGTATAGAAAGATATCAAAAAACAACAATAGATAACCAAAATTAGTCTTCTTTATTAAAATCATTATAAATAGTATTATTAACTTTTTTATTGATTATAATTAAACTATCTTGTAAAGAATCATATTTATTTGCTAGCTCTAGTAAATAATGGGGCAATATTTTAACTCCATTTAAAGCCTTAGTGGCTTTTTCATTATATTTTCTTGTACCCTTAATATCATCTGTTAACTTATTTATTTTTACTTTAAGATAAGGATATATTTTTTTTGGTATGTCAGAAGTTCTCCTCTTGATGCTACTTTTATTTTGCATAAGAAATACTCCTAATACTATTCTTAATTAATAAAGTAAGCTTATCCTTGCTAGTCTTTTTTATTTTCTTTAACAACCATGGCTTATCTAATAAATTTACTGATAAAACTGTAACAGTTTCTTGTATTATTCTGAATAAAAATTGGCTCGAATTATTTTTCAAATTTATATCATCATAATTATCGACTAAGACTGGAAAAATATTCTCATTTTCTACAGTCTTTTTTAATCTAAAAGCAAGGGCAGTCTTCCCGCTACCTCTTTCACCAAAAATAAATCTGGTGGAACCATTTCGAATATCGGTATAGAGTGTATTAAAATATTTTGGTGGATTAAAAATATCTGCTAAAAAACCTGTTTCTTCTTCAGCGGAATATGTGAAAATGGATTCAGTTTAAAACCAAGTGAATTGTGCAATTCTCTCAAATATTTTCTCCTTAATATAGAACTATAAAATAGATATAAATCTATTTTATAATAAAACAATATCATTAAATATGTCTAAACATTATAGTTATAATAATAGGACATGTCTATGAATATATTTTATATCCAGCTAGTTGAACTATTTAATTGGATTAAATACATAAAATAATTTTTTCGAAATTTCGTAATTCGGGCCAGCCATAAATACTATGAATAATCAATTTTAATCCTAATTTGAAAAGTTCTTGCTATTGCACTACTTGGCCAGCCAGTGTCTTAGGAAACTTTTTCAAGACGCTCAGCAACCCGGGCTTTATTAATTGATTGCCTTGTAACACCTAATCTTTTTGCTTCTTTATCCAGCAAATTTATCATCCATTCGGTATCTATAAAATACCGGCTATTATTGCATTACCACTTTATTCCTGGCGATCAAGACAATGCAGCCGATTATGCCGGCCAGCAAGGCTATGGGACAAACAACTAAAGCAATGATAAAAAACACCGGCTCATCCCCCATGCCTGCCCAAAAACCTTTTCCAAACAGTTCTATAAAAAGCGCATATACCAGGTTGTGAAGAACTGAACCAATAACTATCCCAGCAGCAGAAGAACCAGTAAGGATGAAAAATGCTTTCGAGATCCTGTTTATCTTTGCTTTTGCAGCCAGGACGATGAGTGCTATACCAAGAAGAGTCAATATAACTGCCGAAGCAAAGAAGATGTATCTGTTAAATAGATCAAATTCATTTAAAATAAAGATATTTGATAAAGCCAGGACCGAAAAAGCCAGCAGTATCCAGAATACCGTTATCATAGAAGTATATATTTTATTTCTTGCATCATCCATTTTTGGCCCCCTTTCTATTTTTAATCTTCTAACAGTTATTTAGACGTTTATGAGCATAAAAGGTTTGATTTCCGGAGTTGAGGCGGATAAAGAGGCATGCTCTGAGAGCAAAACAGATCTATGGATTTGCATTCAAAAATGTCCAGTCAATATTTAAAAAAATACTCTTGCATTTATGGGATTTAGTAGTATTATTATCCGCTTGATATTGGAAATGTTTTTTATAATCATATTAAATAGTAAATAAAAAAATGAATATACTCATATGGTCTATAGTGGTATTTTTATCCATCCTGGTACAGGTGCTTTTTGGTACGGTCAGATTGATAATGATGGTAAAGAATAAGAAGATATTGACTGTAGTCATTGGTTTTTTTGAGTCTGCCATTGCTATTGCCATAGCCATAACCGTAGTTTCGCAGGCGATAAAAGAAGGCATGAATTTATATATGGTCTTTTCATATGCAGCCGGATTTGCCCTGGGACTATATATTGGGATGCTCATATCACAACTGCTGTCCAGGGATATACTGAGTATCAATGTAATTTCCAGAACACATTGTAAACAGATCGAGGAAACTCTGAGGGAGAAAGGTTTTGGAGTCACCAGCTATAATGGAAATGGAAAAGACGGAGACCTTCAGATGCTGAATATAATATGCAATAAAAATTGTCTGAAGGGATTAAAGGATTCTGTAAAGAAAATAGATACCCGCGCTCTTGTCACCTTCCATTCCCTGGAGGGATTGAGCGGAGGTTATCTTTATAATATAAGGAGCAGGATATAGGGCGGGGCTGTTGATCTTTAAAATAGCCGATACATCCATAATTAACGTCTAAAATGTAGAATAATGGGTATAATATAGTATGATGGGCCAATATATTAACTTTTGGACTGTTGGCCTGTATTTTAGTAAATATTAAATATTTACTGAGCAGAAAAGAAAATAGATTTAGAAGCTTTGAAGCTTTTTCCAAATTTGGACGCTTGGGGAAAGTGGAGCTAGTAGCGTAACCGGCTAATGTGGCCGGTTTTTTTAATTTAATAGGAAATAAAAGCAGCAGGGAGAATATAAGATGAAGAAGATAATAGTGATAGCACTGGCAGCAGCACTGGCGGCAATGCTTGCTTTTCCCGCCGTATTGTCTGCCGAAGAAGGGGACGTTAATTCTACTATAGGAGTCAGGGAGCAGCAGGGCGAAGCAGGACAATATATACTTGGCGACAAGGATGCCGGTACCGCCCAGCCGAATGACACCATAAACGATAACAGCACTGCAGAGATAAATAACGGCAGCCTGGACGGCGCTGCCGGGGACGGAGACACCGAGGCATTCTGCATAGACGGGGATACCACCTGGGATACGGGAAAAGACGAGTATACCCTGACAGATATAGATGTGTCTGATGAGCTTTTGGGAGAAAGCGCCCCTCTTGATGATGATGATAATGACGGGACAAGCTTTAAAAACGACAGCTCGGCCGGGACCGTGGGCGATCATAAGGTAGACGGGATCATAGACCCGGTAGAGGCTGAAGCCATAGAAATACTCTCCAAAGAAGCAACCGGAGCAGGTTCGGTTGAAGACCAGGAATCAGTATGGCTGGAGACAGGCGACAAAAACCATAACCGGGGAGATGCAGGTACCAGGGAAGCCATAACCGGAGCTACAGAAGCTCTGGCAACCGAGTTTTTAAACCTGGGTGTAAATAATGACAGTGACCCCGATAATGACATGACACTTGATGAATTCTTGGATGAGAAGGAAATAAATGAGATAGACGTTACCGTGGAGCAGGAAAATACCATATTCGATGAAAACAGCCCCACACCGGGAACAGCAACAGCCATAATGGAAAACCCCCTGGTGCCCGGAGTCACAGATGACGGCAAAGATGTATACTGGTATATACTTGGAGGGGCATTCAATATAAGTTTTTCACCCGGCGAACTGGTTACCGAAGCCAGCTCCCTTGACCACTCAGACGGCACCAATGCCTCGGTAATGAATGATATGGAAGATGATAATGACGGTGAAAATGCTGTAGACAATGATGGTGACGGGACTGTTGCCGGTGATAACTATGGCATAGCTACCATAGACTATTACTATTACCACTGGGGCCTTGACATGTACCCTGAAGGCACCATGGGCATAAACCTCTTTGCCTGGGTAGATGTAGACGAAGACGGGCTTTTTGACATAGTGGATATCGATCCCGAAAAGGCAGCCGACGGACAGGATCCTGACGGGGATGTAGTGGGGGATTTTCAGGATAATCACCTGGTAGTGCAGACAGAGGATGACGGAAGCGGCAAACAGAAGGTAAAGACAGATACCGGCGGAAATGTAGAGACTGAGCCTTTTGACACAAAAAACATGGATATACATAAAATAGAAGGCGGTAAAGTGGTGCTGGGCCATGACGACCTGACTGCAGCAGAAGAAGAAGACCCCCTGACCATACTTCCCAGGCCGGAATCGGAAAGGGCCGTTACCAAGCAGAGGTTTTCCACTATTGCATATGACGAGCCTTATGATGACGACCCCATATACTTCGGCACTATAGTCATAAAGGTAGATGGATCCCAAAATGGACTTAAAGGCGCGGTATTCGGCATATATGATAATGAGGATACATCGGGAGATCCCATAGAGACAGTGACTTCTGATGAAAACGGGTTTGTATCAACAGACGGTCTTATCTGGGAAGGCAGCGGCAACACCTATTATATGAAAGAGCTCTCGGCACCTGCAGGCTATGATAAGGACAATACCTTATATGAGATATCCATAAGCGGACACGGGGTAATAGTCACAGACGGGGAAAGCAGTGAAAGCATCCCCTTTATGGTGGTAAATGAAAAGACGCCTCCTGAAGATCCTGAAGATCCTGAAGATCCGGACACGCCTGAAGAAGGAATAGAGGTAGAGGGCTTTGCCGGATTAAAGACTCTTGCTTTTACCGGAATAAATATGGCAGTGCCTCTTACCGGTATGGCCATGCTTTTGATAGGCCTGGCAATATTTATCCTGACTGCCATCGAAAGAAAGAAAAGCTGGAAGCATGTACTCAGGAGAAGATAAGCAGGGCATTTAAACTACACAATATAGAAAAAAGGGACCGGCCCGGGGGCCGGTTTCTTTTTATGGTTTTACGGAGTTGCCGCTGCAGGGATCATCTTTCAGCATAAATCCAGAAAGGCCCTATATAGGCTTCCCGGCCTCTTGATGATACCGTCCTTATAATATAAAAATCCGCACCTCCCGTATTAAGGGCGTAAGGATCGACGGGCTGGTCGCTGTACTTGTTGATATAATATCTACCATCTTTTTCGATGCATTTGCCGATACCGTATTCTGCGCCGGTAACCGGCTCTTCATCAATTACTCTAACTGATGATACGGGAGCGGATACATCTTCCGAATACCACAGCTCTCCGTTTTTTAGTATCTCTATCCTGGCATTCCAGTCAGGAGTCCAGCCTGATGAACCTATGGGTTCCTGGAACTTTAAAGGGTCATAGGCGCCGTCCTGGGCAAAAGTTATCTCAAGCACCCTGGCATCACAGGATGTATCCAGGACCAGTTCATTATTCCCGATTATATTTACCCCATTGACTAAAAAACCCAGATAGGGCCTTCCGTAGTCATTGGATGCATAGACCCTTCCTTCCTCCAGGCTGCTGAAAATATCCTCCCTGGAAAGTGTCTCCGCAAATACGGCTGTTATGCCGCCGGCATATGGCTTATCATTCCTGGCAGGCCAGGCAGTAAGCGGCCGCTGATGACCCACATAGGCATCTGTATGGCTCCGGGTGTGGCCGGGCAACCCGTCATGGGAATCCCCGGCGGCATACAGTATGAGTTTATGCCCCATAAGCAGGGCATCCATTATGGAAGTGCCATTCTGGGGTTCCGCCGGGGGATTTATTGATTTGCCATAATTCAGTTCATGCCAGGGTTCAAAAAGGAAGTTGCCGTGGGTCGAGGCGGCTTCGGCAAGCTTTACATATTCCGGGTCTATATAGGTCCAGTCCTGTATGTATTCCCTCTTGGTGCTGTGGTGGGGAATGGCCAGGGCTTTTGCCCCTGTCTCTTCCGTAAACGCATCCAGGCGGTCCCAGAGGTCATATGGTTCTGGTGTGTTCAGGAAGCTGACATTCTTCAGAAGCCTGTCTCCATCAAGGATGACAATATAGTGTCCGTCTTCGACCTGGGTCCATTCGAAACCCTGGAATACTATGAAATTCCCGGGATCGTTTAACTGGTTTACAGTCTCTTCTATATAGTCGAATATGCCCGGCTTCCATAATAGTATCTCTGCATGGTCTGTAAAGCCCATAAAATCAAGACAGGCGATATCCCTGGCATACAGGGAGTTATGGAAGAGGGAGCCGCTCCCGTCAGAAAGTATGGAATGCGAATGCAGGTCTCCCCAGTAGATATGGGGTCCATTATCACTTTCTTCCCTGACTATTACCGGATTGCTGTAGAAGGTACTGCCCAGCACATCATCTGTGACTTTTATGTAATGGATGCCGGGCGTATCTATGGACATGGAAAAACTCTTCTGGCCATTATCCTTTCCGTCGTTTATAAGATAGGCAACTGATGACCCCCTTTCCTGTCCGGTAAAAGTATAAGGTAAAGGCGTCAAAGCATCACTTTTTCCTATCTCCTCCAGGGTATTGAGATCATAAGACTCCAGTTCAAAAGTGACGGTACTTTCATACACAGCGCTCAGCCTTTCATAGGGATCCCAGCACTGTACCCTGACATCAAACTCCCGGCCTCTTTCCACTGTTGTGGGAGCATGCACCCACAGCAGCCGGGGTGAATTATCGAAAAGCACGCCGTAATCCATGCTTACCGACTGCCACGTGAATATCGGGAGCGCTATGGCTATTGCCAGGGCAGTCCTGGCAATCCAGGGCCTGGGCCTTAGAGAACTGATCTTTTTAAGGGGTTTGGGAGGGTTTTTTCTTTTAAGAAGCCTGTTTATTATGTATCTTGCCGTGAAATAGGATACAAGCGCGGCAGGGCCGGCAATGGCTGCCAGCTTCAGGGGAGCCAGCTCAATATTTACATTGGAAAGCCAGGTGCTGGATGCTATTCCAAGGGACAGGACAGCCCCGTGGGCTTTCCACTCATTTCTCCTGGAAAAAAGCATAAAGCCGATGCCTGTGAGTATGCCGATAAAGCTGAAGAAATACAGGAATATGGTAAGGGATCCTGAGACGAACAGGATTATCCTCAGTATATGGCCGGTTCTCTCTATTCCCGGCTTCTTTTCTTTATTCTTCCTCATATTCATAAAAATCCCTTAGCTCGTCTATCACGTTTTTAAGTTCCGGCCTTTTTAGAAGTTCCCCTATCTCTTCCGGTGCAGTTTCGGTCTTAAACTCCTTAAGCCTCAGGTTTTTCCTTACTTTTGCCTCTATCCTGTTTATCTTCTGCCTGGTGGCAAAGAATTTTATAAGACTGAATTTCAGCCTGGCCAGGGGGCTTTCCCATTCCCTGGCAAACTCCCCAGAACTTATCTCGTCAATGGACTTCTGGAACTTACCCTCAAGCCCCATTTTCATATACCTGATGCCCCGGGACATGGCTCCATACTGGCTGGTATGGGAATGGAAGTCAGTCTGCTTTACCAGGCCGATCTGGGCCATCTTCTTATATGTATAGCTCATCTCTCCGCTTAAATACATCTCGCAAAGCACTGCCTCCGGAGGAAGGCCGTTTTTTATCAGTATATCGATAGCGGTAAGCAGGACCCTTCCGAATGCCGGACCGAAAGCCTGCTCGTTAAAAAGGTCCAGCAGGGCTTCCTGTTCCATGGTAGCCGGTATGCCGCCGGCCCTAAGGGTGCCGACAGCCTTTGCCAGTGCCAAAAGTATTTTCTCCGCATTGCCGGTATGATCCTGGCGGACGTCTATGAAGCTGTAAAAACCTTCCCTTGCCAGGTACCTTTCCCTTACCCCCACCCCTATCATCCTGGGGGCTAACATGATTATATCGAGATGGGGCTCCGGCGTTATCAGTCCATAGGCAATATTATAGCCGGAGGCAAAGCATACAGCCGTGCCCTTCTTAAGGTTCGGGGCTATATCCTGTCTGTAGACGGCAGGCATACGCTCATCCGGTATGAGAAGCAGGACAATGTCAGCATTTCCCGCAGCATCCCCAATGTCCAGGACCCTGAAACCGTCCTTTTCTGCCCGGGACCTGTTCCTGTCTTCCATATTTCCTATGACTACATCGATACCGCTGTCCCTGAGGTTAAGGGACTGGGCCCTTCCCTGGTTGCCGTATCCTATGACCGCCACCTTTTTCTTGTCCAGCCGTCCGGTATCGGCATGTTCTTCGAAATAGATCTTCCTAGCAAGCATTATCATCTCCTGTCTGTTTTGATGCTTTTTGTCCTGTCTCCATTGAATCCGTGACCCGGGAACTGAAAACGGTAAGCAGGACCACTCCCAGGATTATCATCCCCATCCCCATATACTGCAAGACCTCAATAGTCTCACCCAGTATGAATGTACTGGAGACTGATGCCACCACTATGCTGGCCGAAGTAAAGGAAGGCACGACCTGTCCGGCCCTGGCTCTGGCAAAACCCAACTGGGTTACTGCCAGGGTAAGGATGGCAAACGTAAAGGTCAGGACCATGCCCCATATAAAATGACCTGGTATTACCGAGATGCGTTTTGAGATGCTCTGAAAAGCCATCATGGTTCCTGCAGCCAGACCAAGGATGATGCCGGCATATCCAAAGCCTGATCTTTTGGATAAGAAAAACAGCAAAAGCTCTATTAGGACCAGGCCGGAAAATATATATACGAAGTATAGGGGTCTGAATTGGGAAAGAGTAATATCTGACAGGGGACCGGCAAAGAAAGACGTGGCAAAAGTCCCGGCTATTATAAGGACTATGCCGGCATATTCAATACCGGAGAACCTCTCCCTCAGGGCAAAATATGAAAATGCCGCCAGTACTATAAGGCCCAGTCCTTCCAGGGGTGCTATTATATTTATGGGGGCAAATACCAGGGCGGCCCACTGCAGGAACACCGGGATTATGGTGAGGACTGTGCCTGTGATCCAGATACCGGATTCCTTTCTTTTTAACGAACCCCTGGCTTTTATCCTGTCAACTCCCAGCTTCTGTATTCCTTTGCCCAGGTACAGGCAGCAGTAGGAAAGGATACCGATAAGGATGCCAATAAGCAAATTGTTCCCGGCCATAATATATCACTGAAATATGGATAGACTTTGGATGATTATAATAAGAGATGATGATTATTGCCATAAATAAAGAGAAACAATCCGGAGCCCCCAATAGAGAATGACTAAAATTAGACATATCTAAAAATAGTCTTGACCAAAATTGGATAAAAAGTTGTATTTTACCATATTTAAGGTTATTATTATTTCCGGTAATGAAACAGATGTCCTTTTAAAAACAGACTAAGTCTGAAAAATATTTGTTCACAGGGAATCCGGTTAAAGTCCGGAACGGTCCCGCCACTGTAACAGGGTGAGTGCTTTTCATTATGCCACTGGGTAATACCCGGGAAGGCGAAAAGCAAAGTCCCTGAAGTCAGGAGACCTGTAATTTGCATGCTTACCGCTCTTCGGCAGAAAGAGGGTAGTTTTTTATTTTAAAAATAACTCCCGGCTGAAGAAGGCCAGGAGTTTTTTTATTTTATAAAGGTAAATGTAAACAGGAAAGGAAGCAAAATGTCAAAACGGATAATGCTTGTATTGAGTATCCTCATGATAGTGACGACTGCATGCCTGGGCGTGCTGCCAGGATGCAGTGACACAGCGGCAGAAGAAGCCGAAGGAGAAGCCATAGAGGTAACAGATGGCGAAGGCAGCCTGATTAGCCTGGAAGCACCGGCAGAAAAAGTAGTAGTGATGGCTCCCAGCATACTGGAAATAATCAGCGGCCTGGGGGCAATGGACAGGGTAGCTGAAATAGACAGTTTTACGGTCATGATGCAGGAACCCCTGGCACAGGGTTTTGAAGGCGTAGGCGACTACCAGAGCCTAAATGTGGAAAGAATAGCAGAACTTGAGCCCGACCTGCTGGTGGCCATAACCGGAGGACCTGAAGACGACTATAGCAAAGTCAGGGAACTGGGCATACCCGTTTACAGGGTCGTAGATATAAGGGGAATGGATGGAGTCTATGAAGAGATATCCAATATCAGCCAGCTCCTGGGGCTGCCTGAAGAAGGTGAGGCTATGGCAGCCGGCCTTAAAAGCCAGGTGGAAGAAATATCAGGCCAGGTAGAGGGACTGCCGGACGGGGAAAGGCCAAAAGTATTCTATATGGTATGGAATGACCCGCTTATGAGCGCCGGGTCCGATACCTTCATAAGCGACCTAATCAGCATAGCCGGCGGGATAAACATCCTCTCCATAGAAGGCCTTACCGGATGGCCGGAATACAGCGTAGAAAACCTTATCCGGAATAACCCTGATATAATAGCAGCCCCCATGTCGCTGGCTGCCGACCCTTCGGTTATTACCGGGGATGAGAGATTTTCCAGTATTGATGCCATAATCAATGGCCGGGTCTACGCAGTTCCTGACAACCAGGTATCAAGGCCCAGCCAGAATATAATCAAAGGTCTCCAGATGCTGGCAAAAGCCATTCATCCTGATATCTTTGGGGAATTTGAGATAATAGAGTAGATATAAGCATTAGAAGTTTAGTATACTTACTACTGTTGTCCCCCCTCCAGTAGTAAGTATGCTAATGTTTTTATGGATGGTTATGGGGACCCGCCGGAAGCCGGAGAAAAGATAATGATGACAAATACATCAAGGATAATAAGGATAACGCTTATACTGGCGGGACTGCTGGTATTGATAATAATACTGGCAGCATCCATCGGGGCAGCCAGGGTTAGCGTGGGTGAGACCGCCCGCATAATCGGCAGTCTCATACCCGGCATCTCAAGCTTTGTAAATGTCGGGGATATCGATCCTGCGTCCCTGGTAGTCATCAGCCAGATAAGGCTTCCCAGGATATTTATGGCACTGGTGGTGGGTATCGCCCTGGCCAGTGCCGGTGTCATATTCCAGGGTCTTTTCAGGAATCCCATGGCTGACCCTTTTGTGATAGGCGTGTCTGCCGGGGCTGCTTTCGGGGCCGCACTGGCGCTGTTTTTCAGTTCGGCATTCATCCTGCTGAATATTTCCCTGACCACCATCTTTGCCCTTACAGGGGCGCTGGCCACCACATTCCTGGTCTATGGTATAGCTTCTTTCCGGGGCAGGGTATCGGTGGTCACCCTGCTGCTTTCCGGTATTGCCCTGTCGGCGATGCTCAGCGCCATGACATCGATGGTTATGATATTTAAGGCAAATGACCTGGCAAGGATAGTCTTCTGGCTGATGGGGGGACTGACCGCAGCCTCCTGGCAGAAGCTGTACATCATTACCCCTATTATAATGATCCTGGTCATAGTCAGCGGTTTTTATATGCGGGACCTGAATATTATCTCTATGGGGGATGAGAGAGCCATCCAGATGGGAGTGCAGACAGAAAAAGTCAAAAGGACGCTTCTGGTACTTGCCTCGGTAATAGCTGCCATGGCAGTGTCTGTAAGCGGGATAATCGGTTTTGTAGGCCTTATAACCCCCCATATCCTAAGGCTTATAGTAGGCCCTGACCATAAAATACTATTCCCGGCATCAGCCCTGGCCGGAGGCATAGTGCTGCTTATCTCGGATACCATTGCCCGTACCGCGCTTATGCCCAGGGAGATACCCGTGGGGATAATAACATCGATAGTGGGGGTGCCGTTTTTCCTGTATCTTTTGGTAAGATCCAGACAGAGGGTTTTTTGATGGATAAAGGCAGAGATATATTATCGGTAAAAGGCCTGTCCTTTTCATATGATAATAAAAGGATAATCGATGATATCAGTTTTGATATTAAAGAAGGCAGCTTTCTATCTATCCTGGGGCCAAACGGGGCAGGAAAGAGCACCCTGGTAAATGTTATGAGCAAGGTTCTTAAGGATTTTGAAGGAAAGATAGATGTAAACGGAAAAGATATCAGGTCCATGAATTCCCGGGAGGTCGCCAGGAATATAGCAGTTGTGCCCCAGTATACCAGCCCCGGTTTCAGTTTTTCCGTGCAGGAGATGGTCATGATGGGAAGGCATCCCTATATCTCCAGGTTCGGGGGTGAAGGCCCCCGGGATATACAGGTAGTAAGGGAAGTGATGGAAAAAGCCAGCATCACTGATTTTGCCGAAAGAAAATATGACGAACTATCAGGCGGCGAGAAGCAGAGGGTAATAATCGCCCAGGCGCTGGCCCAGGACAGCCCCATACTCTTGCTGGATGAACCGACCTCGCACCTGGATATAAATTTCCAGATAGAGTTTATGAACCTCTTCCTGAAGCTTAACCGGGAGGAAGGCAAGACTGTTATCGGGGTTTTCCATGACATAAACCTGGCTATCCAGAATGATTCCCTTATCATGCTTTTAAAAGACGGCAGCATATATGCACTGGGTAAAGCACAGGAAGTGATCAGCAGGCAGAACCTTAAGAGCGTCTTTCACAGCGATATATTTGTAGGCAAAAACCCGGTAACCCGGAAGATCTATGTAAGCCCCGTGTTCGACCCCGGCTACGGGCAAGCGGCTTCCGGCAGGGAAGGCAGGGAAAAGAAGTCCCTCAGCATACATGTGATAGGAGGAGGAGGTGCGGCATCGCCGGTAATAGACCTTTTAAGCCGCCGCGGATACCGCGTATCCTGCGGCGTGGTAAATACATTTGACACAGACCTTAATACCTGCCGGGTCCTGGATATCCCCTATGTAGTGGAAGCGCCGTTTTCGCCCATATCGCTTGATTCCCAGAATAAGAACCTGGGATTCATAAAGGCTTCGGACGTGGTGATACTTCCGGAAGTAGAATTCGGCAATGGTAATTTTTCTAATCTGGTATCGGTAAGGGAAGCGCTGGCCATGGGGAAAAAAGTGCTGGTCATGGGAGGTAAAGACCTGAAAAGCCGGGACCATACAGGAGGGAAGGCGGAAGAGCTCTACCGGAAGATAATGGATAGAGGGGGTCAGCTGACAAATACCGTCATCCAGGTCCTGGATCTTTTGAAAAAATGGGAACGGTAAAACCATCAGCGGAACCCATCCTGCAAGACTTTGATGCGGGATCTCATTTGATGTATTATGTATATGGCTCCATATACATAATAGGGGAAAGACGATGGTATTAAAAAAAACCACATTATTATTTGATGAAGATGTCTATGAAAAGCTAAAAGATAAAGCCAGGAGTGAGGATGCCTCTATAGGCAGCCTGGTCAGGGAAGCTGTAGCCGCATATTACG
>Ga0180430_10003010_pt1 | contig 14735 bp, 11 predicted proteins | sample SS_ome_9_FD_132999 | JGI IMG/M metagenome (GOLD analysis project Ga0180430, IMG submission 132999) | Hypersaline lake sediment archaeal communities from the Salton Sea, California, USA - SS_1_S_2 metaG | ecosystem: Environmental > Aquatic > Non-marine Saline and Alkaline > Hypersaline >... | reverse complement strand
TCAGCAAGTTCATGTGTGGTGAGCACATAGTCCACATAAGCAACCCCATCTGGGAGCTGCTCCATCACTTCATATTTTTTGAGGGTGCAGGGCATTACGCTCACTGAGACTATTTCTTTTATTGGTTTTTTGAGCTTCTTTGAGAGATAGTTCTTGATTAGGCTCCCGGTAATCATATGGGGAGATGCAATTGGGGAGATGTGGCTGCAGATATCCTGGTGGGCACGAGAGCAGTAGAGCCTCCATCCAATACAGCAGGAATTTAAGACTGGAAAATAGTCCTCATCATTGCGCTCAAGCGCGTGCAAAATCTCGTAGGCTTCTTCATAGATATTAACATCTGCGCCTAGGGGAGTGTCCACCACCTCATCAAAACCAAGGGCACTAAGGAGCCCCACTGTCTTTTTGGTCATATCTTCTCCTGGAGGATAGCCAAATTCCTCTCCTATGGCAATTCGCACCGCCGGGGCAATCTGGATGGCAACTAGTTTGTTTGGGTCGGCAAGCTCTTTTTCTAGAGCTTCAAATAAGCCTTCGGGATTATTAAGAAAAATCTCACGGGACATAAAACTAGGTTTAGGATATAGGAGTTATAATGGTTGCTTTCCTTTTGAAGGGGGGTCTAAGAAACCTTTAAAAACGTGTCTATTAATAACCACTATGCTTACTCTTCACTAGTTAGGGAGAATAAGTTATTTTTGGAAATTGGATAATTTCCATTTAATGTAAAATAAAATTATATATAGGTGAGTATGAATGGCAGCAAAAGAACACATGAACATAGTGTTTATTGGTCACGTAGATGCGGGCAAATCTACTTGTGTAGGTAGGCTTCTCTACGAGACTGGGGCTCTTTCTGAGCAGGTCCTTAGGAAATATAAGGAAGAAGCAGAAAAGCTCGGTAAGGCAACTTTCGAATTTGCATACGAGATGGACACCCTCAAAGAAGAACGTGAGAGGGGAGTAACTATCGACGTATCACACAAGAAGTTCGAAACTGCAAAGTATGAATTTACAATCATTGATGCTCCAGGGCACAGGGACTTTGTAAAGAACATGATTACTGGTGCAAGCCAGGCAGATGCAGCAGCACTTGTAGTTTCATGCAAAGACGGTGTTCAGCCTCAGACCAAGGAGCACGCATTCCTTGCAAAAGTGCTCGGAATCAACCAGTTCCTTGTTTTGATTAACAAGATGGACGCAGTAGACTACAGCGAGGCAAAGTACAAGGAAGTAAAGGATGAGCTTGAGAAACTGCTCAAGGGCATGGGATACGATGTATCTAAGCTTGTATTTATCCCAACTTCAGGATACAAAGGAGACAACATTGCAAAGAAGTCTGAGAACACTCCTTGGTACACTGGCCCAACTCTACTTGAGGTTATTGATAACTTCGTAGTGCCTCCAAAGCCAGCAGACAAGCCACTAAGGCTCCCAATCCAGGATGTATTTACCATCACTGGTCACGGAACTGTGCCAGTAGGCCGTGTTGAGACAGGAAACATGAAGATTAACGAGAAGGTTGTCTTTATGCCTTCAGGTGCAAGCGGAGAAGTTAAGAAGATCGAGATGCACCACCAGGAAATGAACGAGGCAAAATGTGGTGACAACGTTGGTTTCAACGTAAAGGGTGTAGACAAGAAAGATATCCGAAGAGGAGATGTTCTTGGTTCATCTGCTAACCCACCAACAGTTGCTGATGAATTTACTGCACAGGTAGTAGTTCTAAACCACCCAACTGCAATTTCAGTAGGATACACTCCAGTATTGCACATCCACACTGCACAGTTTGCAGCTAAGATTGTTGAGATTGTAGAGAAGAAGGGCCAGGAAGGAAAAGCAGACTTCATTAAGACTGGAGACGTGGCTGTAGTTAAATTCAAGCCACTCAAGCCAATTGTAATTGAGAAGTTCGCTGAATTCCCTCCACTTGGAAGGTTTGCAATTAGGGATATGGGGCAGACAGTCGCAGCAGGAGTTGTGCTCGACGTTGTTCCAAAGAAAGCATAATCCCTTTTTTCTTTCCTTTTTATTATTCTTTTTAGCGTGATATTATGACAAAGGCAAAAATCATCCTCAAAGGAGAAACGCCAGACGACCTTACTAAGGTTATTGACCAGATTAAGGACATGGCTAAAACTCTGAATATGAAAGTTACTGGTCCGGTTCCAATGCCCCGAAAGAGGCTCAGAATTGACCCAAGAAGGACACCCTGTGGGGATGGTTCGGATACTTATGAGCACTGGGAGAAGCGAATTTCTAAACGTCTTGTAATTGTTGAAGGAGACGAGAAGATGATTCGGCAGATCCTGCGTGTTAAAGTGCCTGACTCTGTCTTTGTCAAGATCTCCCTGGTTTAGAGCCAGCGGAGACTCACCTTTTTATTATCTTTTGTTTCAATAAAGAAAAACTTGCCGTGGTAGCTCAGTAGGTAGAGCGCGTGCTTGGTAAGCACGAGGTCACGAGTTCGATTCTCGTTCACGGCTTAGCTAATTCTAGGACAAGTTCCCTAAAATCCAAGTGATCGCGATTGGGAACATCATACTCAAAACCAAAAGAAGAGTAATACTCCCTCAGGGCTTTGTATTCAGAGGGTGTTCCTCCTCCAGGAATAATTGTGATTCGCGAGAGGTCGTTCTCCTGGGCAAAGAACCTGGATAAGCCCACTGCAATTGGAAGGATTCCATAGCCGCAATCTTCTCTTGCTGGCTTTGCCTGGTTTGCCCGCGGGGCAATTTCTGAACTGGTATTAAGAGAAATGATTTTTATGCGCTCATCCGCCCTCCGAATCTGGATGCGGACTTCAAAGAGGAGCTTTCCCCGCAGCGCACGGTTTCTCTCGATAAAAAGCTCATAAAACATTTTTCCATAATATGGCCTTCCATAGGTGCTAAATCGCTCTCCCCTCGCGTTCGAGAATGAATTTGGAGGCTCAAAGAACAGCCTGCGCTTGCCAAAGTCCTTTGGGCATTTTTTGGGGGCCTGCTCTCTTGTGCACAAATGCAGGGCCCGCTCCAGGGCAACCATGGAAAGATTAGGGTACAAAAAGGAATTTAAGATTTATCTGCGGCCAAAAGAAGAGCCAAGGTGGAGAACCATCTCCTCGATTTCGGTTCCTTTTTCTGCCTCAAAACACTGGGGAGAAAATCCATAGGTTTGGTATAGGTGGCCAACTTCAGAAGATGCAGGAGTTATTGTGAGTCGGCTGATTCCTTCTCTATTGGCAAGGTGGCTTCCAAAAAAGAGGGCTATGCGCATAAACCCATATCCCCTGTTTTCTCTGGAGGGCACTTCATATATGCTGCTTCTGCGGACTGCCATCGGGTTAATTGCATAAATCTGTGCCAGGCACACTTTGTTCTTTTTTGCCGAAGTTTCAAATTTCATATAAGTGAGGCAAGGGAGGGGACAGCCGCTTTTTCGCTCTAGGAAAACTTCATGCATAGGAGGGCCCCTCTTTAAGAGGTTTACCTGGAGGGAGAAACTGTGGCCAATTGCATTTTTCAATCTATGCGGGGCTTCAAAAAAAAGCTCGCGCTTCCTTCTTGCCCCAAAAGAGGGGCGCAGGCTGGAAATGGCCTCGGAAGCTGCTCTTGGCATAAGGTGCACCTGGCGTTTCATATGAAGCAGATATGGGTGGTAAATAGTTTAAAAATGTAGGGGGTTCTCTGGAGTGAATTAAAAAATTGAAAATTTTTTAGTTAAGGAAAATGTCAGTCGTATAGAGATCCAAAAAAACATTTTCCATTCAATTAAAAAGGTTCTCCAATACATACTTGTTGGATTAAAATGCAGGATAACCTAGAGCAACCCCCGCCAAAATTGCCTGAAGACATTGTAAAGATGTCCAAGCACAAACTCTCCTCAGATGCTAACCCACGGGAGATATTTTGGGCGATTGTAGAGGCATACCAGAACAAGGAGGGGTTTTCTGAGGCTGTGCAAAAATATTCGGGAATAAGAGAAGCAATAGTAAATATTGGATGCACTGTGCTAGAGGAGCCTCCAAAAGCACACAGGCTCCGCATTGCAAAGGCGAAATTGGCCAAATGCATCTTCTCGATGTTGGTGGCAGGAAGATGGAGTGATGTGTTAGAGCGCACCTTGTCTAATTTATATACTAGGAAAAGGGGCCCAGACTTGAATATGCTGCTGGCATTTGGAGATGGATTTTCTAACAATAAGGCCCTTGTTGGAGGGTGGTTAAAGGAAATTTTAGGTGCAGACCGCCCAAGTGAGGATGTGCTTGCCTACGTTGCCCAGTTAGGAGACAAAGAGATGGCAGAATACCTCAGAGATGAGCTCCTGAATATTGCAAGGACTGAAATTAATGAATCCCAGGTATATGCAATGGAAGCATTAGCAGTCTTGCTTCCAGGAGATAAAGATGCTGCAAAACTATTTGTGGATATGATGGATGATTGGGATATTGAAACCAAAAAGGTGGCATTGGAGACACTTAAGAGGTGCCCAATTCCCGAGGCTGCGCAAAAGGCAGTGGCCCTCTATGTGTATGAGCCAGATGAGATTTTCAAGATGGCCCAAGAGCACATTATAGGAGACAACAAGGAAGCAGCGGCCCCTGAATTTACCAAGATGTTTAGTTCTCTTAGGGGAAAGGAAGCAAGTGAGCTGGCAAAATTAGCTAAAAAGACATATGGGAAAAAGAAAGCAAGGGAACTTATTCCCAAGGAGTTGCCGGCAGAAGCAAGGAAGGAAGCAGAAAAAAGCATGAAGTGATTTTTATGGACATTATTAGAATCCCAGAAGAGCGTGTTGGAGAATTGATTGGAAAGAATGGAGAGCATAAAAAGAAAATTGAAGAGCGCTATGGAATTGAACTTAAAATAGACCAGGAAGGGGAAGTGACATTAATTGGAGATGGGGCGGACACTTTTTTTGCAAAAGACGTCGTAAAGGCAATAGGGCGCGGCTTTTCTTTCGAGGATGCAGAGAAGCTTTTTAAAGATGATTATCTATTTTGTGTGATAGATTTGAGAGACCAGTTTGACTCGGATAATGCGCAAAAAAGAATGAAAGGAAGGGTAATTGGGGAAAAGGGCAAAATCAAAAAAGAGATTGAAGAGGCAACTGAATCCATCATTTGCATTCACGGGCATACAATTTCAATTATTGCTCCGGATGACTTGATGGAATTTGCAAAGGAAGCAATTTATAAGATCTTAGAAGGTGCCCCTCATACAACTGTACTAAATTACCTGCATACTGTACGCGAGAAAAAACTGGCCCTCAGGCTTAAGGGGTAAGTTTAAGATGAGTAATAATATATTCGGCGGATTCAAGGAATACTCGGTTGCAGAATTCTTTAAGAAGAACCGCCAGATGCTGGGGTTTTCTGGAAAAATCAGGTCTCTTACTACACTGGTGCATGAGTATGTCACTAACTCCCTGGATGCCTGCGGAGAAGCAGGATTGCATCCGGAATTGGAAGTGTGGGTAGAAGAGGTTGAGAAAAATAACAAGTATAAAGTTAGGGTGAGGGATAATGGCCCTGGAATTCCTGAGAAATTGCTTGGAAAGGCCCTGGGAATGATGCTGGCTGGAACAAAATTCCACAGGTATGTGCAATCCAGGGGACAGCAGGGAATTGGGGCAGCAGGATGCACAATGTACTCCCTTATTACTACCGGGCAGCCAGTAAGTGTTGTTTCTAAGCATAATGGGCAAAAAATAAGCTGTAAACTTGGAATTGACTTTAAGGCAAATAAACCTGTCCTAACTGAGGTTGTGCGTGAGGAATGTCCCTTAGAAGAGCATGGTTTGGAAGTTGAGGGAATTTTTGGGGATGTTAAATATGAGAAGAGTGCACAGGGAGTAGGTGAATACCTAAAGAGGACTGCTATTGCTAACCCACATGCAAAAATTATTTTTAATTCTCCTGAAGGAGAGCGCTTTGTCTATCCCCAATCTGTAGAAACGCTTCCGGAAAAATCCGAAGAAGTAAAGCCGCACCCGCTGGGCATTGGGGCAAATGATTTATTGGATTTGGCTAAGGGGGCAAAAGAGTACACTAAACTCTCTGCAATGCTCCAGAATGAGTTTACCAGGGTTAGTTTAAACAAAGTTAAGGAATTGCAGGAACTGGTTCCAGAAGTTGACTTGAATATGAAGCCCACTAAAATGGGCTGGGAGGATGCTGAGAAGTTGGTAGTCGGCTTTAGGAAAATTAAGTGGATTGCACCTGCAACTGATTCAGTTATCCCAATTGGACAGGGGCAGATTGAAAAATCATTAGTTAATATTCTGAACCCGGATATCGTATATGTAACTAAGAGGCCCCCAAAAATTTATCGGGGAGGAATCCCATTTATAGTGGAAGTGGGAATTGCTTATGGAGGAGACATTAACCGTGAAGGAAAAGGAGGCGTTGTAATGCGCTTTGCAAATAGGGCACCTCTTCTCTTTGATTCGGGAGGATGCGCAATTACCCAGACTGCAAAGAATATTGACTGGAAGAGATATGAGATTAAGAAATTTGATGAGGATCCTGTTGCTATTTTAGTTAATGTTGCAAGTGTGCACATTCCATATACTTCAGCGGGAAAGCAATCTATTGCATCTGAGGATGATGTTGCCGAAGAAATCAGGAATGCGATTATGGAAGCAGGGCGCCAGGTCCAAAAACACCTCTCAGGCAAGCGCAGGGAAAGAGAGAAGAGCACTAAGAAAAAGGCCATTATGAAGTATGTGGGCCAAATTAGTGCAGACTTAGCAGACCTTGCCAACCAAAAGGATGCAAAGGGGGAAATCAAGGAAGATTTGGAGAAAATGATTGGAGCGAGGTTCGAGTAAAATGACTGACAAGAAGGTTAATACTGTTAGCAAAAATGGGGGAGGGTCAGGAGGAACCTCAAACTGGGGAGGGGACCCCCCCTCCGCGGTTCGGAGAGAAAAAGAAACTGTAGAGAAACTTGAGGGCCTTGGGAAGCACATGGTTAAGCAGGTAAAGCAAGGGACTTCTCCTACTTTTGAAACGCCTCTGCGAAGCAAAGGAAACATTAATTATGATCCTGCTGTTGGCTTCTTGAGGCTGGGGGATAAGACTGAGGAGAGGAAATTTCTCAATGTTGCCCAGGCAAAAACCTTTATGCAGACAGTTGCTGTTGCAAACAAAACCAAAAAATTCCTGCTTGAGGACCTCCATACCAGCATCAGGGGTCTTTATTACCAGTTGAAATTCAGCTTGGGAGACAACATGGATGAGAGCCTCTTTGAAGAGCAGACTGAGTCTAATAATTTAATTGAAGACTTGGAAGTAGCTTTGGGAGTAAAGCGAGAGGACCTCAACCTGACTACTGACCGAAAGGGGGTAGTTGCAGGGGAGATGATTGTCAAAGACACTTTTGCAGGAGAGCAGACTACTATTGATTGCTCTAAGCAGGGGCGAAGCGGCTGGATGATTCCAAGTGATGTGGATAATGGGATGGAATTTGTTGATGTGAAAGCTAAATATGTCCTTGTGGTGGAGAAGGATGCTCTTTGGCAGAGGCTCAATGAAGATAGGTTTTGGAAAAAAGATAATTGTATTTTGATTACTCCCAAGGGCCAGGCTTCCCGCGGAACACGCAGGCTAATTAGGAGGTTGGCTGATTTGGGCCTTCCGGTATACGTATTTACAGACTGCGATGCCTGGGGGTGGTATATCTACTGGACAATTAAAACCGGCAGCATGAACCTGGCTTATCTGGGCAGGGACTTTTCAATTCCGGAAGCTAAATTCTTGGGAGTTACAATGGCAGATATTGATGAATTTGACTTCTTAAAAAAGCTCACAATTAAGGCGAAGCCGATAGATATAAAAAGAGCCGAAGAGATGCTTTCTTACCCGTGGATTAATGCGCATCCAGAGTGGGTGAGGGAGCTCAAGAAAGTGGTAAGGGACAAGAAAAAAATTGAGCAGGACGCACTGCAGGGAAAGCGATTGACTTTCGTAGGAGAGTATATCCGCAAGAAGATAAAAAATAAAGAGTGGTTACCATGAGCGAGCAGGTTAAGGAGGAACTTATGAATTTGCCTTCTATGGCACTAGTAACTCAGTTAGATGAAGTGCTAAAAGAATCAAGGCCATTTAACAGGGACAACGTTGAAAAAATTGAAGAACTTAGAGAAAAAATGTTAAATGCCGGATTCAATGCCCCATTTAAGGGAATCCTGCAGCGCACAATGGAAGAAGCAAAGGACATGGACGAAAATGAGTGGGCTGACCTTAAAAAACAAATTTCATACTTTAAGCAGATTGCCAATTTGAAAAAATATAGCCTTGCAAGAGCGAGCATTGCCCTGGCAGCACATAAATTGTCAGACCATTTTCTCAAAATGGGATACTCGGATATTGTAGAGTATACTCCCCTGGATGGAAACCACATTGCTCTTTTGATGGACTCAGGCTCTGAGGGGATTCTTGCCTACAGGACCATTATGGACCGCTTTGACTTGATGGCGGATGCATCTAGTTGTTTCCAGGTTAAGGTGAAAAGTGGCGGAGAAACCCATAAAGTGCAGATAGATGACAAGGAGAGAATTGACTACAAAGTCGCACAGATGTTTGGGTTGGAAGCAGAAGTTACTGAGGTTAAGCCAAGTTTGAGGAGAAAACCCTTGATTGCTTCAAAGGGAACCAGAATTTCTTTGGTGTCTGCAATTGTCAATTATCTTTCTAAAACTGTAGAAGATGAGATGGGAGAAGAAGAAGGAGGCACTATCAAAAAATACAATGATTTTCTTAGGGCCAAAGGCCTGCGGCCGGATGTTCGCATGGACCAGGTTGAAGGTTATGATGAATTAAAGGCTGAGATGGAGAAGGAGGGGCTCTTAAAGAAGAAAGAAGGGCTCTATGCCTTGGATAAGGCTCTTGCAAAAGAAATTGATGTGAGGAAAAAGGAGCGGGAAAACAGAATCCTAGAGCGCGCTAGCTTGTTAGTTCTGGCTCCAATGTTTAAGTTCTATCTGAGCACGCCAAGGGAAAAGAGGAAAAAGGAGAACCTTTATCCGGGAATGGCCATTGTTCCAACTAATAACCAGATTAGGCTATTCAATTTCCTCTACGAGTTTGATGATGAGTTCCCTGCGCCAAGCATGCTAAGGAAGAAGATGGAAATCGAAGAGATGGGTGTGCGAATTGACAATAATAAATTAGCAGCAGCCATTCTCTTGCAGGGAACAAAGAAAGACCCTAAGTGGGTTGCTGAATTCCTTAAAATGGATGAGAAGGATGTCGAGGATTCAAAGGTTGTCTTAGAATCTATAGAAAAATCCGGCAAAGGCGCTGATTTCCTAAAAAGGATTAAAAAGGGTTAGTGCGATTTAGAGGAGAAGGCACAGGTGAATCAAGTTATGGCAGATTGTTCTCAGGATGTTAATGCAGTAGAATTGAAAGGAACCAGAGATATAATTTATAGGAAAATAAATGAGAATAAAGATGCAGATTGTTTTTTCCTTAAAACCAAACCCAACGTAATGATGTTTGTGGTGCTTCTTAATGAAACCAAGATTAAGAAGCTATATATTAGTGAAGGCATTTCCAGAACTATTCCCCAAAAAGTAATTGGGAGCCTGGGCAAAAGCGTAGAAGTCATTGTTAGGAAATGTGACCGGGGCCGCCCCCAAAAATACAGTGAGAAGCGGATTAAACAGGTTCTCTCTAAGAAGACTACTAACCAGGAGAAGATGGAAGAATTGGGAATGCCCAGGCGGACCTTCTTTTATTGGAAGAAAAAATTAGGATTCAGCAAAAAAAGAAAAAAGAACTAAGGTTCATCTTCATCTTCTTCTGGAATCTCATCTCCATAGCTTTGCAGGTAATTGATTAGGTTCTGCTCATGGGCACCTTCATCATATTTTTCGCATTCCATGAGGGATTTGTAGAAGCCTAGCACCTTCAGGCCGTATTTTGCTTTAACTTCACTTGCACCCAGACTAGGGAACTTGCAGAATTGCAAGTAGTTGATTGCATTCTTCTGGTTGCAGCAGCTATTAGTTAGGGCCTCTCCTCCGCTGCAGCACTCAAAACTTGTTGAGCTCATTACTTCGCAATACTCATCAGTTACTTCTTTTTGGGCACTAAATTCATAGAGCCAGGTGTCTAATTTTCTGTTAGCTCCTGAACCAGTGTACATTGTAGTAAAGCCTGAGTAGTAATAGGAAGAGAAGAAAATTACATATGCATTTTTCATGTTCAGGTATTCGGAGCTTTTTTCTCCGTATTCATTTTTGAGTGCACTTAAGCCTAGGAGGCTTTCTTTGTTGCTTACTATGTTTCTTCCATACTGAAGCTTGTCTAGAATTACAGCTGTTCCAAGGCAGGCATTGTCTGCCTTGTTGAATGGATTAAATCCATCGCTTCCTCCACACCAGAGTGCTTCATCTTCATATTGCACATCTGAGCCTTCTGGAAGGAATTCCCACTGGTCCTGGGGATAGGTGTGGGTCTGCATAAGCCCCATAGAATGGATATAGGGTTGGGCTGAGGTTCCGCTTTGGGTTCCGCATTTACCTTCCGGGTCAACAACAGTTTGCAGGCACTCTGGCTGCCCAAGAGAAGTCTGGCTGCACCTGGAGGCCTCTACCCTAGATACATCACACATGTCTCCTCCTGGCCCCTCAACATCACTGCTAAAGCCGGTTTCCATCCAGGTAATTGCCCTAGTTAGAACCGGGTCAGCATCCCTTAAGTCAGAGAAAATATCTAGTTCCGGATACCAGGTGCATTGTTTGGCTTCATCTCCAATATTGTAGGTATATGAGCCAAGCTGAATTTCTTCTGGAACTTCACTTAGCATCTGGCCATTGCAGGTATAGAAAATATCAGTTGGCAAAACTGCCTCAAGGTCTTCTGGGGCAGTAACCTTTCCGGAACTAAATTGCTCAAGCTGGAAGCGGTTGTAGTTGTTTGCAAAAGAGCAATCAGCGCACTCTACTGGGGAAAAAACAATCGGGACTATTCCGTTTCCAACATAATATACCTGGCATTGGGAGAAGAACTTTTGGTGCTGTGAATATGTCACCCCATCAATATTCATTAGCCCGCAGTTTTCGCACTCGAGTGGGCCACTGTCTAGTCCATACAAAGAATATGGGGCATATCCAATTACTCCCAGGCTCACAAAGGTTGAGATTCCTTTGTAAAGCTCATCATATGTTTTGACAATTTCATCATTGGTCCAAATGCAGCTTCCCTCTTCACCAAGGGGGGCATTTGCTTGCCCATCATCCATAAGGATATATGGCCAAATGCTGGGTTTGTTGTATTTCCTAAGAGCGTATTTGGAATACTCTTTAGCATCATATACAAATTTACTTGCGCTGCAGTCCTGGGAATAATGTGAATTTAGCCCTACTCCGATTAGGTCAATGCTTGAAGCTGCTTCAGAGCGTTTTGGGGACTCGGTAAAAACATAATCCAGTGCCTCGTAGGTGTAGTTGAATCCAACTTTCTGGTCAAGGTCCCCAAACTCCCTGGAGTCATACTGGAATTTGGGAGAAAATGCAATTAGGCAGTTTGGGCATTTGCTCTTCATTAAAATTGCCTGGTCTACTGCCAAGTCCAGTGCAGTCCTGTTAGTTGGGTCCACATCAAACTCGGCGCTGATTATTACCGGGCCAACTTCATTGAAGGTTTCTGCAAACTCCCCGGCACTCTCTACATCAATGCTGCCGTTTTCAGTGTAGAGGAGATACATGGGCATCACATCCTTCTCAAGCAGGCATTCGGCTCGCTCTGAAGATGGAATAGGGTAATCAAAACCTTGGGTGGTTGTGACCCATTTGACTGCTAAGCGCAGTGAGTTGTTGCAGTAACGGTTGGCATCGGCAAACTCTGCAAAGTTAGTGCCCTGCCCTAACATAAAGAAGCGTACTTGTTCCTGGCCAAAGAGCATTTCGCTAATTCCTAATTCACTGGTTTCTTTGAATAAATCTTCGGTGCACCCTGGCTGGAAGCGGCAGGTGCCCTCCCTAAGGTCAAGGCTATAAAATAAATTGTAGGGGTTGAAAAATTCAAACCAGTCAGAATTCTCGCAAATCATGCAGACACAGTTTTGGTCGGTTGGGTCACACCAGTTTTCAGTAAGGTTGATTCCGGAGTTGCGGCTAATTTCGAGTGCTTCCTGCGAATAATATTTGTCCATTGAGGTGCATCCTGCTAGGAGGACTGCCAAAAATACTGCGATATAAATTTTATTCATGATTATTTCCCCTCTCTCATTCTCTTCTCATATTCCCTTCGCCTTCTCAGCTCTTCTGCCCTGCGGTCTTCTGCTCTTCTTTGGGCATCTCCCATTGTATATCTATCCCGGTAGTGGTCTGGGGAGCGGCCGTGCAAGCAGCTGTGGTGTTGGCCTGCCCTTACAATTGCACCACAATCTGGGCAGCTCATTTTCTGCCCACACGCTCTGCATGCAAGGCCTTCAGGAGTTGGAGCGCCGCAGCGCTGGCAATGGCGAATTGCTTTTGCACCACCTACCCTGAACTTTTTGTACATGTAATTGCCCACTTTCTGGGTTCCTGCATTCCATAAATGAGTGGTTCCTGTGACGATACTGCCTCCCCTGGTTTCTGAAGAATCAATAGCTTCCCTAAAGAAGTTCCTGACATTTGTTACTCCGCGCCCTACTTGCGCCAGCCTGGCTGCTCCCTTGTATCCTGCAAGTGTTCCTGGGGAGAGGAACCTAAAGAGGGTGTTCTCCGGGAACTGGTAATGCCTTAGTTCTGCATTTCTGCTCATGGAAAGTTCAAATGGGTCCACATTCCTGGTGACCAGCCCCATATTTGCCTGGCGCTCTAAGTACTCATCATGCTTGAAGAATGGCCTGTATTTGGATTCATAGCGTAGATAATTGGCAGCACGCGGATTGTATTGCATGGAACCGCTAAAGTCTACATAAGAGGCTCCTGGGTTTGCATTTCCCCAGACTGCCTGCACACCTGCCTGGTAGCGCCACATATCTTCGTGTGCCCTTACTGCTCCAGTGGCAATCTCAGTTCCACCATACTGCCTCTTTACCATGGGGCCTGCGTGCTTAATCATCTGGCTCCGAAGGCCACCGGGGTCAATGTAGTATGGATTTTTATCTTCCCTATTCATTAGGGGAGTTCCTTTAGAGAGAATCCAGCTTTGCACTGGGCGAATTGGAAGGAATTGGGTTAATGCAAGGGGAGCTGAGGCTAAGGCTGCACCTACCCTGCCCCAATTTGTAGCAGTTGGGTCAAATGCAGAGTATGCCCAGTTTAGGAGGGACGCATGGGCCTCTCCGGTTCTTTGTGCAGTCATTGCAAAAGGGGACAACTCATCCCTCTTTAGTTCAAATGCAGGGGCTTCGGGCCTTGAGTCCCTGAATTGCTGCTCCGCCATCTCCCTTGCCGCTTGGGGGCTCATCTTATTTGCGATTAGTTCATTGGTCCTCTGGTTAATTTTGGAATGATAGTCATCAAGCACAATTTGGTAATTTCTATACTGCTCTGAAACCTCTGGGCGGTATTGCCTGTCATATTTGGTTGGCGCACCCCACCTGGAAGTAATGTATGTCCTGTATGCAAGCCCAAATGGAGAGCCCAGTGCATAGTTGAAGATGACTGGGGTGTGGGTAAGGCCCATAAACGCATCGGCCATGTTTGCCTTGAATCCTGACCAGGTGGTCCAGGGGGTTTTGTACCCCGGATAGGTAAATCTCCTGTAAGGGCCTGGCCCAAAGGGCATTCCTGGCCCGTGATGGAAGAAACTTGCATAAATAGAGCTCATGCCTATGGCTGAAGAGTTGCCTCTTGGATCCCTTGTAATTGTCTCATCCCAGATTGCATGGAACCTGGTGTAGGCATCTGCTAACCTGTTGTATTCATTCATTGCAGCATTATTTCTGCTAGTAAAGTCCCCGTATTTTCCTGCTGCAAGGTTCGCTGCAAATTTGCCTGCAGTTTCCCTTAAGTATTCTGAAGTCAGGCTGGTTTCGTATTCTGCCTGCATCTGCTTTCCAAAGGTGGAGAGCACAAACTGCTCAAGGCCAAGGTTTGCAGTTTTTAGGTATGGGCTAATTGCATTTTTAATTGGGTCAAAGCCTCGTTTAATCCAGCCTTTGAGGCCTCCTACCTGCTCATACTGGAGGTTGTTTTCTGGCTCTCCTGGAATATGCATTGCGTGTGTTCCAATCTTGATTGCATCCATGCTGTTGAAGTCTTTCCAGTCTTTATTCCTCTGGGCATGTTGGTAGAAGAACATTGCAAGTTTAACCTGGCGCTCTTCACCAGGGGCTCCTTTTTTGGCCCATTCATTAAGCTCTTGTGCAAGGGCGTCTCTTTTTTGGCCTAGGAGGAATTTCTCCTGGGTATTGTCCCGCGCCCTGGAGTAGTCTTTTAGCACCTCCTCATAATCATGCATCTGGTGGGCAAACTTAATTTTGTCTCCAAAGCTCTTGCCTTGCCCCTTGTAAATATCTAAGAGGCCATCTCTGGTAACAGACACATCTTCATACGTGACTTTTCCATTCTTTACTACTTGGGAGCGTACAGTTATATCTGAAATAACACTTTCATTTGAAAGCAGGTTGGCAGCCATAGCAGCATAGGCTCCGGCTTTTTTAGGGTCTTTTTTAGCTGCCAAGTCAATTTGTTTGAGGATGCCCTTTAATTGGTCTGCGCTTATGGATGTCCTAGCATCTGCAACACCTGCTTTTTTCTTGGCTTTAACAGCATCAAATTCTCCCATTATCCCTTTGTAGCTCTTT
>Ga0180430_10003009_pt1 | contig 14736 bp, 14 predicted proteins | sample SS_ome_9_FD_132999 | JGI IMG/M metagenome (GOLD analysis project Ga0180430, IMG submission 132999) | Hypersaline lake sediment archaeal communities from the Salton Sea, California, USA - SS_1_S_2 metaG | ecosystem: Environmental > Aquatic > Non-marine Saline and Alkaline > Hypersaline >... | reverse complement strand
CCAGCCACACGCGCTGGCTGCGGATTACCGTGCGTTAATGGCAACATGCCCTGCCGTGGATGTTATGGTCCGCCGGATGGCGTTGTTGACCAGGGATCCAAATTGGTGAGTGCCGTCGCGGCTTTGGTAGACACCGATGACCCGCAGGCTTTGCGTGATATCCTGACCGGTATCGTTGACCCGGTAGGGTTGGGTTATCGATTTGGACTAGCTGAATCAATCCTTTCTGACCTGAAATATGGGAAGTAAGGACGAGGAGAAATAAATTGGCTAAAAAAGTAACAGTCAACCAGAAAATTAGCATTGATCCAATCACCCGTCTTGAAGGACATGGGCGCATTGACCTGTTCCTGAATGCGGAAGGCGGACTTGAGAATGCGTATATGATCATTCCTGAACTGCGTGGGTTTGAGAAATTCTGTGAAGGGCGCCCGGTGGAGGAAATGCCGCGCATTACACAGCGTATCTGCGGTGTATGCCCTCTGGCGCACCATACCGCTGCCGCGAAAGCGGGTGACGCCGTATATCATGTCGATCCGCCGCCGGCTGCAAAAAAATTGCGTGAACTTTTATATGCCTCATTTTTTGTCGCAGATCATGCAACACATTTTTATGTACTTGGTGGACCGGACTTTGTTGTTGGGCCAGACGCGCCAAAGAGCGAGCGGAATATCCTGGGTGTTGTAAAAACCGTTGGCCGTGAGATTGGCTCGCAGGTGATGAATCTATTATCAGAAAATCATGAGATCGCGAAGATCATTGGCGGACGTTATATCCATCCGGTAGGCGCATTAATCGGTGGGATGAGTAAACCCATCACGGAAGATGAGCGCAAACGGATAGAAGAAATCGCGCGCCATTCGATAGAAACGGCGCAATTCAGTTTGAAATTATTCGATGATGTTGTACTGGGAAATTCAGATTACGTCGACATGATTAAGAGTGACGCTTTCAGCCACAAAACCTATTACATGGGGATGGTGGATGAAAATAATAAAGTTAATTTCTACGACGGCAAAGTGCGCGTGGTGGATCCGGACGGCGAAGAGTTCGTGAAGTACGGTCCAGACGAGTATTTGGATGTGATCGCTGAGCATGTAGAACCGTGGACTTATCTTAAATTCCCATACCTGAAAGACGTTGGATGGAAGGGTTTTGTGGACGGCAAAGACAGCGGTGTATATCGTGCGTCTCCCCTTTCACGCCTGAATGCCGCGGATGGAATGGCGACACCATTGGCGCAGGAAGCGTATGAGAAGTATTTCGAAACACTGGGCGGAAAACCAATACATGCCACCCTGGCGACACACTGGGCGCGCCTGATTGAAATCCTATATGCGGCTGAGCGTGAATTGGAGCTGGTCACTGATCCGGAAATCACTTCAACAGATGTGCGTACGATCCCAACAGAAACACCGACAGAAGGCGTGGCGATCGTGGAAGCACCACGCGGTACCCTGACACACCACTATAAGACCGATGAAAACGGTTTGCTGGAATCTGTTAACCTGGTTGTAGGTACGACGAATAACTACGCGGCCATCGATATGTCGATCAAAAAGGCTGCGGAAGCGTTGATCGTACCCGGAAAACCGGTTGATGACGCGGTGATGAATAAAATTGAAATGGCATTTCGCGCGTATGATCCATGTTTTGGGTGTGCTACTCACGCTGCGCCAGGCGATACGCCTTTGATCGTGCGCGTGTTTGATCACGAACGCCAGCAGGTGCAGGAAATCAGACGGGATTAGGAGAAAAAATGCACGGACGCGGAGCGACTGTAAAAACACGAACTGACAAGGAAATGACACTGGAGAGGGCGATGGTCACGCGCCATTATAAGATGCGCTGGGACCTGGAATATTGTGTTGGCTGCCAGCTAGGGCCATCGATATGCCCATTTGATGCGTTGACGCATGTGGACGCGGTGCTTGAAGATGGCCGTATGGCCGAGAAACAATCTGTGGACGTGGATCCGGAGAAGTGCGTTTTCTGCGGTGAATGCGTGGAGATGTGCCCGGTCAGCGTGATCTCGATGTGGGTCAATGGTGAACCGGAAATCCCAGTTATTAAATATGAAGCATTCCCTGAATTAGTCCAATCTACCGAATTTGATAAAGATGCATTTGATATGTCGCGCAGGGATTTTGTGATAGACAATTGCCCGACCAAAGTAATCTCTTACGACGAATCAGAAGATACCCTGGTTGTCGATGATGAACATTGCATCCGCTGCCGGCAGTGTGAAGTGGCCAGCGATGGCGCATTCAAAGTGCAGCAGCCCTGGCAGGGAAAGATCGAGTTTCGGCGTGAGAAATGCGTGGAAGGGTGCCTGGCATGCGCGGATATCTGTCCGACACGTGCGCTGCATATTGACGAGGATGGCGAGTTGGTTCTGGCTGATTATTACTGCATCAAGTGTGGTGCCTGTATGCAAATCTGCCCGGTCAAACCAGAGGTTGAAGCGGTTGAAAAAGAAGTTGAAGCGTATGGTGTGAAAAAGGCCATCCAGTATACGCGAATAACCAATAAAGATGAATTGCCGGTGTATGTGGAGCGCTGGCGCGTGAACCACACGCCGGTTATGAGTGCTGCCTGGACATCTGCGCTGGAACGTTTGGCAGATGATAAGGCGGGTATGGTGGAATTAGACCGCAAACGAGCCCTGAAGCGACGAGACCTGATCGTAGCACTGAAAGGCGGGCACGAAGCGGTCGGCGAATAGATAAAAATTTAAAGAAGCGGACTGGTTCCGCTTTTTCTTTTTAAGGAGATAGGATGGATGTGAATTTTAAAACAGCGATCATGGATAGGGCGAGGAATAATCTACATTCCGGTTGGCATTGTTCTGAAGGCATTTTGCTGGCAGCCGGTGAATATTATTTCCCGGAGGTTCTGCCAGGTTTGATCAAAATCGCCGCGCCATTTTCGGGCGGCATTGGGGGAACCCATCAGGAGTTATGCGGTGCATTTACAGGCGGGTTGATGGCAATCGGCGCGCTGCATGGGCGAACCAGTGCTGCCATCAATGATGACCATTGCATTGCTCTCAGCGTAGCGTTCCGTATCCGGTTTCTGGATCATTTTGGTTTTCTTCGATGCGAAGATCTGCGCAACCATTGGGTTGGAAAACCCGGTCAGACGGATTGCGCGGAATTGACAGCGCAGGCGGCTGGACTGTTAGTTGACGTATTAGAGAATTAAAATAAGCAGGCAGTACGCCTGCTTATTTTAACCAATTTCTTATGCCCGTTGTCTGCGCGGGATTGCGATCCCCCAGAATATAAGAGCCAATGCTATTGCTCCACTGACGCCCCCGACCATCTTAAACGCATTTGCAATTCGCGGGATAGCTGATAGGGCAACTGTTTGAATTGTGTCTGCTAATCCCGGGCCAAGTGGTGTGGCGGCAAGATTGGCACGCGCAAGGCCAAAATTGATCCAGTAGGCGGCCACTCCGCCCTGCGATGCAAATCCCATCAAGAAGACGAGGAGGGAGGGCACCAGAAGCATCCATCCAAGCCAACCGAGACGTCCATGCCAATCAGGCGCAGCAACCAACCCGATCAAATACCAGACGATCAACGCCACAAAGGAGAGGACGAGGACGCCAAGCATAATGCTGGCAGGGGTGGCCATGCCGGGAAAAAACGCGCGCCAGCTCATATCCTCACCTATAACCCCAAACTCTCCCGGCAGGGCGGTTTCATCGGGCACCTGCGCGAGCACAAAAGGCAGTGATGGTTTCAGTGCGTCTTCGATGATGACTTCGTCAGGAACCCCTGCAGGTTTACAGGCTGAATCGCCATCACTACCGAATCCTGGCGTTTGCCCCGGAGCACACTCCGGTAAGGCTTCAACCAGCGCGGTTAGGAAAACATCCTGCTGATCTCCTGCGATGGCTGATTTGAGTGGTTTGAGGTCAATTACCGGAGAAAAATCTTGCGTTTTTCCCTGGAGAACATCAAACAAACCGTTGATATAGGCATTTATTTGTGCCCGCAGGTATTCGGGGGTGAGCACTTCTTGAAGCACATTTGTAAGCGCTTGTGTGTCCGCGTCCGATGGAAGTTGCAGCTGAGAAGTTATCAATTGATCAATCATTGGATCCGCATCGATGGCCGAATAGACCTCCGGCTGGTTGATTGCCTCAATATAAAAATCACGGTCAAGGGCCCATGTGATCACGCTGACAGTTGTCTGCGCGCTGAGCAAGAGCGGGAAGACCAATAGTATAAAGAATGCGATAGCAAATAGTTTTCTCATTTTTTCCTCCATAGGGATATTCTAAATAGATATACGATGGAATCAAGATTAAAGTTATCTTAACTGATGATCTAATATTATATAATCAAGGTACCAAAACAATTAATTTGGGTTATATTCAAAATATAGAAATATTTGGAGGTTATTATGATGGATCGCATTATGAAAGTTTTTACTTTCAAGACTGAGGTGTATTCAGAGGTTGAGAATGACGCGTCGTTCACGCAAACGGCATGGATGCTGGTGGCCGCGGTTGCTTTTCTAAGCCAATTAGGCAGCAACGCAGCGCTAGTGCATGTCAATGGTGCGGGAAGCTGGTTGATCGGCACTATTACCGGCACGATCTTTGCGATACTTGGTTTCGGCGTAGGATGTTTTATTATCAGCTGGGCAGGTAAACAATTCTTTGAAGCAGATGTGACCTTTGAAGAAATGGTACGGACCCTGGGTCTTGCTTATGTATGGAATGTGGTCGGATTTTTAGGCATTATCGCCCTTGCCGCGCCGGGTTTGGCGTGTGTTACTGGACCGATTGCATTTTTAGCCGGCATTGCGGGCCTGGTAGCATGGTTTATTGCTGCTAAAGAAGCGCTTGACCTGGAATGGCCGCAGACGATCGGCACTGTTGCGATTGGTTGGGTGGCGAGCTTTATCATTTCCTTAATCGCAGGTGCTATCCTGGCAATTTTTGGTCTGGCAGGTGCTGGTATCGGATCTGCGTTGCGTGGGTTACGCTAAAATTATTTCAAAATAAGCACATAACAGCACACAGACTTCTGTGTGCTGTTTTTTATGTGCAACTTACTCGCACAACCTGCGTATATAGGTTAGAGAATTTTTGAAAAGAGGAGAAAAAATGGGCGAACGAAAAACTGAAATACGTGATTTAGGACCGTTTTCCAGGATAAGCATGCGCGGTGTCAGCAAGATGTTTATCTCGCAGGGAAAAAAACAAGAAGTGAAGTTGGAAGGCGACGAATTAGCTATCAGCCGTATCACCACCAATGTTGCTGATGGGAAGCTGGTGATTGATATCGGGCGCGATTGGGTTGAGAAATTATCTGCAGGGTTTGATTTCTTTTCGACCAATGATATTCGCATCTATATCACAGTCGAGGACCTGGATGAATTAGAAGTGGCAGGCGCGGCAGATCTGGAAATGAGCGCGTTTAAGACCAAAGAGCTGATCCTCAAACTGGTTGGTGCATCGAATATGAAAGTCGAGGAGCTAACAGCTGATACCCTGAAAACTGAACTTCCAGGCGCGGGACGCGTGACCATATCTGGCAAGGTGAATGATCAGGCGATGACATTGGCAGGCGCTGGGAATTTCAGCGGGCACAAACTGAAATCAAAAACAGCGAAAGTATCATTGAGTGGTGTAGGCAGCGCGCAATTATGGGTCACGGGCGAATTGGATGTCACGATTGCCGGCGTCGGCAGTGTCGAATATTATGGCAACCCGCGCATAAAACAATCTGTGACGATGCTGGGACGTGTAACAAGTCTGGGCGATCCAAAATAATTAAAACGGATTCTGATTAAAACTTGACTTCAATCAGCGAAAAGGTGTAAACTGATATATTGGATTAGAAAATTATGAAGGAAACGAGAAGAATAGACTTGGAACCTGACCCTAGTAGTTGCATGACGATTAACGCGCAAATTAACGCCGCGGGAGATACTGTTATTTAAACCGTAACCACTTTATTTCGGTGGATTAACCCTCGGCGGATTTTCGCAGGACGCCGAGGGTTTTTTCTTGTCTTGAGGAGAGCGGTATGCGTACAATAACGAAAACAATCTTGAATACTGGTAAAGTCTTTAACCAAAAATCCTATAGAATTTGCTTTACCTGTACAGAAAGGGAGGAATAAGATGCGTGAATATGTGATCAATGTCGATATTCTCCTGGATCAGGTGCGTGCAGCGCTGGAGCGGGGCGACACGAAAAGCGCGACTGATTTGCTTGAAGCCTTACGTCCGGCAGACCAGGCGGGTGTGTTTGATGATCTGGAACCGGCGGAACAGGATTATCTGCTGCCAACGCTCAATGTTGAAGATTCCGCGGATATTCTGGAAGAACTCGAAGAAGAGGATGCGGCTGAGGTGGCTGACCGCCTGAAAGCGGATGAATTAGCCACAATTCTTGACCATATGGAACCTGACGAGGCGGCTGACCTGCTGGGAGATATCGAACCTGCTAAAGCCCAGCGTGTTCTTCGGTCGATGAAAGACGCTGATGAAGTACGGCCGCTGATGAAACACAGCGATGAAACCGCTGGCGGTTTGATGACCTCAGCATCTGTGGTGTTGACAGAAGGCATGAGCGCAAAAACTGCTATCTCACGACTGCGCAAATTATCACCGGATGACGAAGATATCTATTACCTGTTTGTTACCGATCGCAGCCAAAAACTGGTTGGGGTGGTTAACCTGCGGTCATTGGTAACCGTTCCCAGCGCAGAGAAAATTGGCAATATCATGGACCGTGATGTGGTCTCTGTTCATGCCGACGCGGACCAGGAGGAAGCGGCAAACCTGATGAAACGCTATGACCTTCTTGCAATGCCGGTAGTCAATGAAAAAGAACAGTTGTTAGGTGTGATCACGTATGATGACTCATTCGATATTTTTGAAGATGAGGCAACAGAAGATATTTACCGTTTAGGAGGTTTGGCGGAGGCGACACCCACTGACCTGCCAATCGGCGAAGCTGTCAGAAAACGGCTGCCATGGCTGGTGGTCAATCTGGGAATGGCTTTGATTTCTGCAGCAGTGTTAAGCATATTTGAATCGACAATATCACAAATGGCTACTCTGGCTGCCTTTTTTCCGCTGGTCGCGGGCGTCAGCGGCAGCGCGGGCACACAAACTTTGACAGTGATCGTACGCAGCCTGGCTCTGGGGGAGATCAGTTCAAAAAATGCTGTAAAAGTGATATTAAATCAATTGGGACTGAGTCTGGTCAACGGTCTATCTGTGGGTTTGATCATTACCTTGATCGCGGTGGTTTGGAAAGGTGATGCAATGCTCGGAATGATTGCGGGAATTGCGACCCTGGTCAATATCCTGACAACCGCAATTACCGGGGTGCTAATCCCGCTGCTGGTGCAGAAAATCAAGTCTGATCCTGCTCTGGCCTCGCCGATCATTGTGACGGCATTGACCGATGCTCTGGGCTACTTGCTCTACCTGGGTTTGGCTTCAGCTGCTATCGCGTGGCTGGTTTAGCGGTGATTCAGGCGCGAATCCCGTTGGCATAAAAGATCGAAAATTCCGGATAAACAGTCAATTCAAGATACTCCATCTTTTCCGCAAGCATTTCCGCCGCACGACGGGCTTGTATGTTGACAAGCATCATTTGTGCCCCAGCGCCGGCAGCATTCCCAACAATCTTTACTCGTTCGAGTGGGATGGTGGGGAGCATGCCGATGCCCATGGCGTGTTCAGGAAGCATATAAGATCCGAAAGCACCAGCGATCACAACTTCATCAATGTCTTTTGGTGTGATCCTGAGATAATCCATAAGGATATCGATACCGGCACGAATAGCGCCTTTTGCCAGGAGGATCTGGTCAATATCCTTCTGAGATAGTGTGACCGCTTCTGCGGTGTCTGAAAGGGTAAAAAATGGTTTTCCGTGTGCGTCTAATTGGATGCAGGGATTGTTTTTGGATAAACGACCACGCTGGTTGAGCAAACCGCGCTCGCGCAGCTGGGCAACCGCATCAAGAATGCCTGATCCGCAGATGCCAATCGGGTGCTGATCGCCAATTACGTCGATTTTGGTTTCTCCGTTATTAAAGATTTTGACGTGTTCAATCGCGCCCGGTGAAGCCCGCATCCCAAAACGGATATGTGCTCCTTCAAAAGCAGGACCTGAGGCAGTTGAAACGCTGACGATCCTATCATTTGCCTGCAAGGCAATCTCCGTGTTAGTGCCTATGTCAATGCCTAGCCGGACTCTTTTATCATTACCAAAACCAGACGCAAGCAGGAAAGAAAGGTGATCTGATCCAATGAATCCTGCTTTGACAGGCGGCATGAATACTCCTGCTCCAGGGATACCCGTTAGGTGCAACCCATCTGCCGGAGGATAAAGGGAGTCGGTCACTGCAGGAACGAATGGAGAGATTGCCAGAGATTCAGTTGGTAGATCGAGAACGAAATGATGCATGACAGTGTTACCAACCAGGCAATAGTCCACAATTTCATGCGGATCGCATCCAACACGGCGGCACATATTTTCCGCGGATTGGCGGATCGCGGTCATTGTGAGCATATGTAACTTCTCCGCGTTGTCCGGGCTCTCTCCGGCATAAGATAAGCGTGCCATGATATCTTCACCATAGGCAATCTGTGGATTGGGGACACCTTTAGCAGTCAGTGTTTTACCGCTATCCAGGTCAACCAGGTAACAGGCAATCTTTGTGCTGCCAACATCTACAGCCAGACCGAGTGGTGTGTCAAGCTTGTCTCGGGTTACATGCATAATTTGGTTTTCCCGCATGATAAGGTTGATTTGCCAATCATTGCCGCGTAGAATGGCTGGGATTCGCCGCAGCACACGAATGTCTGCATGCAGGGATTGATCGCCAACGGCATTAATAATCCGCGAGAAATCAGATGTGAGGTCTTTGAGGTGGGCCTTTTCAACAGAAATTGTCTGTTGTGTGATGGCTGGACACAACCCATGCTGATGAGATTCGCCGTCTGTTTGCATGATCTGATCTTCAAGGATAGAGGAACCAGGTACGTAGATTTTTGTATCCGTCGAGAGCGTCGTCATACAAGCGAGCCGAAACCCTTCATCCAACTGCTGACTGGAGAGGTGCTTTTGGTCTGCGGCGGTGGGGTGGTGCGTATCGGTGCTTTCCAGGATCTGGATTACGCATTTTCCGCATGTTCCTTCTCCACCGCAAACTGCCATGATGTTGATGCCTGCCTGCCGGACAGCGTCCAGGGCGTTAATTTCACGTGCAATTTCGAGACGCAAACCTAAGGGTTGAAATTCGATCCTGAACGGCATAGCAGTTTCCTTATATCAATCTATCATCATTAAATGCTGTCTATATGAAAAATCCGCACAAAAGTGCGGATTTGGTCCTGCAGAGAAACATTATAGTTTTATGTGAGCCACAGATTTCACCACTTTATTGGGGTGATATGGAAAACCTGCGATCTGTTTTTCGGATGTGACGCCAGTCAGCACAAGGATGGTCCCCATACCACTCTGGATACCGGCGACAATATCAGTATCCATGCGATCGCCGATCATCGTTGTGTTTTCTGAGTGGACACCAAGATAGTTCAGCGCGGAACGCATCATGAATGGGCTGGGTTTACCACAATAAAATGGGGAGTAACCGCTGGCGGTTTCTATCAGCGCAGCCATTGCGCCACAGGCAGGGACTAACCCTTTTTCTGATGGTCCGCTGGGATCCGGGTTGGTAGCGATAAAATTCGCCCCTTCCATGATCAAACGCACCGCCTTGGTGACCATGTGAAAGTTATAGTCGAAGGTCTCACCCAGGACAACGAAATCAGGATCCTGGTCGGTCATTATGTAGCCTGTGTTGTGGATGGCAACATTCAAACCGCCTTCACCAATAACGAAAGCGCTGCCTTTTTCTTTTTGTGATTTCATAAAGGCGGCGGTCGCCATCGCGGAGGTAAAGATCTGGCTTGCTTCGATCTCCAACCCGATCGTCTGCAGCCGGTGCGCGAGGTCAACCTGGGTATAGATAGAGTTGTTGGTCAGCAAAAGAAATTTGTATTCCTTTTCCTTTAAAGTGTGGATGAATTTATCCGCGCCAGGGATTAGTTTCTTCCCATGAACGAGAACACCATCCATATCGATCAAGTAATTTTGTTTTTCCATATTTTTCCTATTATATATATTATTGCTTTGTCTTATTATATTCAATTTGGCATTTAAAAAAGCCTGACAAAAATTCTCGCCAGGCTTTTTGCTAATTATATAAGCTTGCTCCTGTTTAGGAAACGAGTTTCCTGACCTCTTGGAGTTGTCCAGCACTTCCGAGATATTCATTCTTGGCAGCGATGAATTTCGCGTATTCTGCCATGAACACTTTTCCGGGGTTCCGAAGATCAAATACTTCGGGATGATCGCGGAATATCTCGCGGTGCACACGCGTCCAAACCAAACGACCGTCAGTGTCAATATTGATCTTGGTAACGCCCAGTTTTGCCGCTTGCTTGAATTGTGTCGCGTCAACACCTTTTGCGCCGCGTATTTCGCCGCCGGCCTCGTTAATGCGTTTGACTTCTTCCTGTGGAACTGAGCTGGAACCGTGCATGACCAGCGGAAAACCAGGTAGATTTTCCTGTATTTGGCTTAGTACATCGAAATGCAAGGACTGTGATCCGGAAAACTTGAACGCGCCATGGCTGGTGCCTATGGCTACGGCGAGTGAGTCGCATCCTGTGCGATCCACGAATTCCTTCGCCTGGTCTGGATTGGTTAGTTTGGCATCTGCCTCATCGACTTTCACATGTTCTTCCACGCCACCCAGCTGCCCAAGTTCTGCTTCAACGACGATGCCTTTTGCGTGAGCTGCATCAACCACGCGTTTGGTGATGGCGATATTTTCGTCGAATTCCTCGTGGCTGGCATCAATCATGACAGAACTATAAAACCCGCTCTCGATGCAGTCGTAGCAAGCTTCCTCGTCTCCGTGGTCCAGGTGGACGGCGAAAACTGCGTCCGGGAATACCTCATCTGCAGCCCGAATGAGTCCTTCGAGCATGAGTTTGTCTGTGTATGAGCGTGCGCCTTTGCTGATCTGAATAATAAATGGTGCCTGGCTGTCCAGGTTACCGCGGAAAAGCCCCATGGTTTGTTCAAGATTATTGATGTTGTATGCGCCAATGGCATATTTGCCGTAGGCAGCTTCAAATAGTTTTTTTGTATTAACGATCATTTATCTTCTCCTGATTAATTAAAAATATGTAAATTAGTACAATTGTCTATTATAGTATGAAACAAGTCAGTGTTCATGACACGCGTAATTCTTTACAAATATTTAACTATGGATAAACTTATCAAGCACTTATTGTCTGGCAGCTTCTTCTTGTTTTTTGCGTAGTTTTTCCCGATCTATCTTCTCGAATTCGATAGCCTGTGTGATCGTTGTGAAGAAAAAGAAAAAGAAGAGTAAGCCGATCACAAAAATTACCACGAGATTGTAGAAATAGGTCTGTCCAAAAAATGGCAGTTTTATCTCCGGATTCCCGAGAAAGAAAACAACGATATTTGCAAGTATTGCAATAGTCCGTGCTTCTGTTGGCCCAAGAGAGCCATACGAGATTTTAAACTTTCCTCTTACTGATGTTGTAATGTAAACCAGATTTGCCATTGATAGGTAACCGACTAACGCCAGGGTAGCAAGTGAAAAATCAACATATGGTGATAGGCCGATGCCAAGGAAAATAAAGGTTTCACTGATGGTGTCGACGGTGTGGTCAATGAAAAAACCGTACTGCGGGCGCTCTATTTTTCTATAACGGGCGAGATTACCATCCATACTGTCCCCATACCAGTTGAGGATAAATCCCAGGTTAGCGAGCCACAAAAAGGCCGGGTTTCGGTTTGTCAGCCAGTAGCTGACGCTGATGAGGATTGCGGCGAGGAATCCTAAAAACGTCAGATGATCGGGTGTGACCCATTCAGGCGTGCGGCGAACCATCCAATCAATTGCGGGGCGTTCCAATCCGCCCAATAAAATTTTGTTGATGCGTACATGGTCCTCTATTTTTGATAATTCCGTTTTCTTATTATTTGTCATATGAGTATTCTACCTTCTAAAACTTATTGCGGCATCTCATCCAGGGCAAATGGCCAGACGGGATACGTCATTCCCCATTGGGTTGGATTTGCGCGTATGAATTTTTCTGCTTCAGCAAGCACTTTTTCAGCGTTTTTTTCTATCTCTATGGTCGGGTCATCATCCGGTTGCATATAAATCAGGTCGGAGCATTCAACGTGATAATTATTTTCTGGCAACCCGGTCGCAGCGATAACGAGTACAGCCGATCGGGTTTGCAGCGCCATGCGGACATAGCTGGTTGGGACAGGCGCAGGGTGTCCAAAGAATTTTGGATAGTAATTTGTTTTATCCAGGGGACGGTCCAGGCCGGTGACCACACCGCCGCCTTTCTTCAACAATTCTTTGGCAGCACGCATCGATTCAAAGCTCATCGGTGTGATATTCATACCCGCATCCCGCCGCAGCTTATTTTGCCACTGGTAACCGCTATGGGGTCGTGGATATGAAAGCGCTTGCACATCATATCCGCTTAGAACAATCGCGCGGCCAGCCAGGTCAAAATTACTCAGATGGGGCGCGACCAGAATAGTGCCTTCCTTGCCGCCCAGCCGCGTGTCTAAAAAATCTGTGAGTTTTGGCGATAATGTCACCTTCTGCAGGATCTTTTTGCGGTTATAGAGGTGATGGTATAGGTCATACAGCCAGCGGGCGGTGTTCCGAATTGTTTTTTCCGTTACCTCGTCAAGTTCCTGTCGGTTTAAAGCGCACCCGCTTACAACCCATTGGTTGGCGCGTGTAGCCCGGATTGGATCGAGGTCTGCCTGCCGTACCAATATTGAAGCCACAGAGTCTGCCAGGGCATACCCAAATTTTGGTGGCAGGAGCTTACTGAGCGAAAGAATCAGGCTGATACCGATCGGACCATTGATTAAATTTTGAAGGGGCATGGTTATTAATATTAACCCTTGAATTTCAAATCGTTACTTATTCTCTATGTGCTGGACTAGCTTTGAAAGACTCGTTTTCGTTTTTTCTGATCTCAACTCTGAAGATGTACCGATCTGAGCGGTAATAACTCTCACCAAATTCAAAAGGAATATCATCCTGATCAAAGACTATTTCCTGAAGGAATAAAACGGGTTCTCCCGGCGTTATTTCTAAGAGATTAGCCTCTTCGCGGGGGCACCGCAGTGCTTCCACATAGTCTTTTGACCGCATGGGTCGAATACCAAATTCTTTTTCAACCGTTTGGTATAGTGATTTGTTTTCAAAATTAAAGTCCAATAATTTCATAAAACGTTTAAACGAAAAATAACTCACATCGATTCCGATAACATCTTTACCAGCAAAACGAAGGCGTTTAAGTATGATACTTGCTTCATTTTCTTCTAATCTTAGACCTTCCTTGACATGTCGTGGAGGCATTAATGGGCCAAATTCAAGAGTTTTTGATATGGGCTTAATCCCCAATTCCTTCATATCCTGTGTGAAACCTGACAATCGATATGTTGGCTTTTCTATGCGAGCTGAATTCACAAACGTTCCTCGCCCCTGAGTGCGAATGAGTTTGCCATTACTAACTAATTCTTTAATTGCCTGACGTACGGTTGTTCGGCTGATTCCATATAGATCACAGAGCTGATTTTCTGAAGGGATCAACTCACCGGGTTGAAAATCACCAGAATCAATTTTTTCTTCTAACAAATTCTTTAGTTGATAATACAGCGGTATCGGGCTGTGTTTGTCGAGGTAATCTTTTTTCCCACTATCTTCTGTCATACAGGTATTATATCCATAACAGGTAGTTACAAGTTAGGTTTCCGATATGACTTAATTCGTAAAAGTACTTGACAAGTGTCACCCTGTATGCTATAAACGTATCCAATGTTTACTCAACTATTCACCAAAAAAGCTAAACGACATACCAAACGATCCTTTCTGGAAGGAGCGGCGTTTCGTGCTAGCTGATTGAGAATAGCGCCAATTGGGAACAAACCAAACCTTCCGGATAGGAAGGTTTTTTTGTTGCCTGCTGCCAAACCACACTGAAGAGGAGAAAAAATGCTGATAAAAGATATATATAACCATAAACATAAACACAGAAAATTCGAGGTGCAATTAAAAAAGGTCTAAAGCCCTCGCGGTTGTGAAAATTTGCCAGCAGGACGAGTAAACGCCAAAGGAAAATTAAAAACAACATAAACCAGGAGAAGTAATGAATAACACAAGAAAGATGAGTTTGATCGTATTATTGGTTAGTGCGTTTGTGATTGCCGCTTGCGGTAGCGCTGCAGCGCCAGCAGATGAAGCCGCAGGTGCGGATGATGGTGAAGTGACTTACGTTGATGGCATCCCACAATATGGCTGCCTAGGCACCGCCGAAGACGCGATTGTGGACCTGGATTGCCAGGAAGTCACCTTCGCGGTTGAAAACGCATATCTTCCATTCAACTATATTGAGACAGAAACCGGCATGGCTGGCGGTTGGGACTACGAAGTTTTCCCGATGATCTGCTAAATGCTGCACTGCACACCTTTTTTTGTTGAAACCGTATGGGAAACAATGATCCAGCAGGTTCAGGAAGGCCAGTTTGATATGGCAGGTGATGGAATTACCATTAAGCCAGAGCGTGACGAAAATGGCGACTTTTCTATCGGGTATGTCAACACCGTTATG
>Ga0180430_10003008_pt1 | contig 14738 bp, 12 predicted proteins | sample SS_ome_9_FD_132999 | JGI IMG/M metagenome (GOLD analysis project Ga0180430, IMG submission 132999) | Hypersaline lake sediment archaeal communities from the Salton Sea, California, USA - SS_1_S_2 metaG | ecosystem: Environmental > Aquatic > Non-marine Saline and Alkaline > Hypersaline >... | reverse complement strand
CTCACCGCCAATCCGCTCGGCGATGCGGACGGCAAGCGAGGTCTTGCCCGAGGCGGTGGGGCCGGTGAGCACGTAGCACGCTCCGGCAGGGCCGTCGCCCGAGGTGTCGTCGATTCCCGGCAGAATTTCCGGCTCCGTCCCGCCGCCGGCTCGTGGGCTGCCGGCCCGAGGGGGGGCGGTCGGGCGCGGCGGGGAATTATGGGCTAGAGTTGGGGTGTGGCGATGCAGCCACGAATTGGCACAACGACGACGCACGGGAGCAGGCCGGATGGCGGAAACGGGTGAGGTGCTCGAGCGGCTCGAGGCGGTAATCACCTCGCGGCGGGACGCCGATCCCGCCACAGCGAAGCCATCCTACACGCGGAAACTGCTCGATGGTGGGGTGCCCGTGATCGGCGGGAAGGTCACCGAGGAGGCCGGCGAACTGGTCGATGCGGCGGCCGGTGAATCGGACGAACGGGTGCTCGCCGAGGCGGCCGACCTGCTCTACCACATGCTCGTGCTGCTGGCCTGCCGGGGACTGCCTTTCGCCGGTGTGGCCGCGGAACTGGGCGGTCGCTTCGGGGTTTCCGGGCTCGAGGAAAAGGCCTCGCGAGAGAGGGGAGGCAGCTGAGGGATGACGCCCGATCCGGTTCCAGACGACGACCTGCTCCGCATCGGCGTGCCGAGCAAGGGCCGCCTTTCCGAACTGGCGGCAGAACTGCTCCACGATGCGGGCCTCTCCTTCCGGCGTCCGTCGCGGAGCCTGTTTGCCCGCTGCAGCGGGATGCCGGTCGAGATCGCCTTCCTGCGGCCGGCCGACATCCCGGTGCTTGCCGATGAGGGTGCGATCGACCTGGGAATCACCGGCAGCGATCTGGTGGCCGAAAGCGGGGTCGAACTGATCCATCGGCTCGACCTCGGCGTGGGAGGCTGTCGCCTGGCGGTCTGCGTGCCGACCGACTCCTCCATGCAGGATGCCACCGCCCTGGACGGCATGCGGATCGCGACCAGCTTTCCGGCGATCACCAAAGCCTGGCTTGCCGAACGGCAGGCAACCGCCCACCTTGTCGAGCTCTCCGGCAGCGTCGAGATCATGGTCGCCCTGGGCGTGGCTGATGCGATCGTCGACCTCGTCGAGACCGGCAGCACGCTCGCCGCCAACCGGCTGCGGGTTCTCGACGAGATCGGCCGCTACGAGACGGTGCTCGTGCAGAATCGCCGGCTGCGGCATCCCGAGACGGTCGACAGGATCGTCCGCCGGCTCGAGGGCGTGGTGATCGCGAGGAACTATTCGCTGCTGGAATACAACATCCCACGCACACGGCTCGCCGAGGCCGAGGCGATCACCCCGGGCTTCAACTCGCCCACGGTGAGCACGCTCGAGGACGATTCCTGGTGTGCCGTGCGGGCCATGGTCCGCCGGGGCGAGGTGCATTCGATCATGGAACGGCTCGATTGCATCGGCGCCTCGGCCATCGTGGAGACCTTCATCGCCAACTGCCGGCTGTAGCGACCGCCAGCCGCCGGCCGCGACGGAAGGCGGCCACGAGGCCGGTTTCCGTGTCGAGCAGGTCTTCGTGCGGATCGTCGGAGAAACGCCGCGGGGCGAAGACCGCCAGGTCGGCGGGCATGCCCGGGGCGATCCTGCCGGCGACTCGGTCCATGGCGAGCATCCAGGCGGCATGAGTGGTGATCATCCGCACCGCCTCGGCGGGGGTCACGAGGCCCGCCGCGACCAGCTCGCCCGCGTCGCGGCGGGGATCGAGATCGGGATTCGAGGCACGGCTGTCGGTGCCCACCGCCAGCCGCAGGCCCGCTCCGCGGAGCCGCTCGATCGGCGGCAGCCTGCCGGTGAGCCGGCGGGCGGTTCTCGGGCAGACCACCACACCGAGTCGGTCGGCATGCCCGGCGAGCCTCGCAAGCGCGTCGTCATCAAGGAAGCCCGCATGGATCACCGCCCCGCGAGAACAGCGGGCGAGCCGGCCAATCCACTCCGCCGCCGACAGCAGGACCGGTGGTGGCGATGGCCAGGCACCGAGCGACTCAAGCATGCTGCGGAAGGGCCCCGATCCGCCGGCGAGGAGTTCGGCCTCGTGGGGACTCTCCCCGAGATGCATCTGCACAGGCAGCCCGCGGCGGCGGGCGGCACCGATCAGCTCCCGGCCGAGGGCCGCCGACACCGAGTAGGGGGCATGGGGCGAGAGACCCGCAAGAACCGAATCGGGCAGGCGGTCGACTTCACCAATCGCCCGCCGTCCGCGGGCGGCTGCGTCGTCGCCGAGCCCCAGACATTCGCGGTAGCGCCGCATCGCAGGCAGGTCGGATGCCGGATCGCCGCCGGTGGCGTCACTCGCGATCTCGCCGACGAGCGTGACCCCCGCCGCGGCCGACTCCACCAGCCCGCGGCGGATCGCCGCAGCCGTGGCATCCGCCGGTCGGTCGCGACGGGCGGCCACCACCCCGGGAATCCAGCCGGCCAGGCCACCGGGGGCCTCGAGCGGACAGGCGAGGTCGGAAAACTCGAGGTGGCAGTGCGGATTGACCAGACCGGGTGCCAGGATCACCTCGCCGAGGTCGAGGCAGGGCTCGGAAGGCCGGCCCCGGCCGACGGCCACGATCCGACCACGGTCGATCCGCAGCCAGCCGCCATCGATCGCGGCGGCCCCCATCGGCAGCACCACGCGGCCGCGGATCACGCCCGAGATCGTCCGGGCCGGCGGGGGGAGTTCCATCAGGTCTCGGCCAGCGGCAGCACCTGCAGCGGCGTGTGCTCCGTCGGCACTCCGCCGGCGGCCGCCGCGATCGCCACCGCCGGGTCGTCATCGAACACCTCGTAGAACACGTTGCGGCGGCTGGGGATCCAGCCAAGCTCGGAGATCGCCGAACGCATCTGCTCGAGGGTGAGATGGTGCACGGTGCCGGCGGCACTCACGACGTTCTCCTCGATCATCAGGCTCCCCATGTCGTTGGCCCCGAAAAGCAGGGCCAGTTGGCCGATCTCACGGCCCTGGGTGACCCAGCTCGACTGGATGTTCGGAAAATTGTCGAGGTAGAGCCGGGCCACCGCCTGCGTGCGGAGATATTCAAACGGCCCGGTCGGGGGAATATGGTCCATTTCGGTGTTGTCCGGCTGGAACGACCAGCAGATGAAGGCGGTGAAGCCCCCGGTCTCATCCTGCAGTTGACGCAGTCGCTCGAGGTGCTCGACCCGTTCGGCCAGCGACTCGATATGGCCGTACATCATGGTGGCCGTGCTCCGTCCGCCGAGTTCGTGCCAGACGCGGTGCACCTCGAGCCAGTCGTCGGTCATGACCTTGCCCCGGGTCATCGCGGCCCGCACTCGGTCAACGAGGATCTCGCCGCCACCACCGGGCAGCGAACCGAGCCCTGCCCGGGCAAGCCGCCCGAGTACCTCGCGGAGCGGGAGTTTGGCCACCTTCGTGAAGTGGTGGATCTCGGGCGGTGAGAAGCCGTGCACGTTGACCTGCGGGAAACGGTCTTTGATGTCTCGCAGCATCTCCTCGTACCACTCGAGAGTGAGCGTCGGGTGGAGCCCGCCCTGCAGGAGAATCTGATCGCCACCGAGGGCGACGGTCTCCTCGATTTTCGTCAGCAGCTCCTCGCGATCGAGCACGTAGCCCTCGTCGTGCTTCGGGGGCCGGTAGAAGGCGCAGAAATCGCAGACCGCGGTGCAGACGTTGGTGTAGTTGACGTTGCGATCGATGTTGTAGGTCCGCCAGGGCTCCGGATGGAGGCGGCGGGTGATGGTGTCGGCAGCCCGGCCGAGCGAGGCGAGATCGGGCGACTCGAGCAGGGTCACCGCGTCATCCGCAGACAGCCTTTGGCCGTCGAGCACCGAGTCAAGAATGCGTTTTAGATCGGAAGGCATCCTGTCGTCCTTCGTTCGCGGGCTGAGACGAGATTGGGCCCGCCGTGAGCCCGATCGACTCGGCATGGCGACGGAACCGTTCCATCGCCAGCATCTCCCGCGGACCCACATGATAGTGCAGGTTGTCGCGGAGGTAGCTCAGACACTGCGGTACGGTCAGGGCATGCCTGGGGGCCTCGGCCGCCGCAATCGCAGCCAGGCTGGCAAGGCCCCGATCGCGAGCCTCGGCGAGCAGGTCGGGCAGCCGGCCGACGTCCACGCCCGGCCTCGCCGCCCAGACTGCAAACACGAAGGGCAGCCCGGTCCAGCGGCACCACTCGTCGCCCAGATCCCAGACGAGCTGGAAGCTGCCCCGAGATCCCGCCAGGCCGCCGTGGGGGCCGATCGCCCGGTCACCGATGAGCAGCACGGCGTCGGCGTCGGTGTCACCGAGGTCATCTCCAATCGCCAGCGGCTCGATCCTCGGCCGCACGCCGAAGCGTTCTTCGAGCAGGATCCTCGCCAGGGCGGCGCTGGTCCGCGAGCCCTCGTCGAGAGCCAGGGTCGTCACCCGCTGGGGTGCGGTGCGAAAAAAGAGCTTCACGCTCATCACCGGGCCGCGGCAGCCGATACAGGCATCCGAAATCATCCGCCCGCCGCTGCGGGGCAGTTCGATGACCGGGATCAGGGCCACGTCGAGCGAACCGGAGGCCAGCCGGTCGGCGAGCCGGCTCGGCAGGTCATATTCAAGATCGAGACTCGTCCCGAGGCCACAGACGAGCGGCTTGGTATTGAGGTATGAGACCGCTCCGACCCGCAGGCGTGCAGCCGGGCGGTCATTCTGCCGGCACGGCGACGGCGAGGCGGGAATCTGGTTGCGGAAAGCCATACCCGAATTTTCCAGGAGTCCGGCGGACTGTCCATGCCGCCTCCTGACAGACTGTGGAACACGTCTGCCGCCGCAGGATGCGGCAATTGGCGACATAATTAGAACCGCAAACGGGCGAGGTTTGTAACGCCCGTGATCGCACGCCAGTTGCGGCGGAATCGCCGTGCGACCGGGGGTCGACGGGCAGCTACGCGATTTCGAGGCGGCGGAAATGTCGCAGACCCAGCGTCATCGGCACCGCCGCGGCGAGCAGGCCCAAAACCACCACGCTCACCAGCGATACGGTGACTCCCTCAGGACTGCCAAGCCAGCGAAAGAAGTTGACCGCGTCGGAGTCGGCCGCCAGTGAGCGGGTGGCGAGGTAGAGGTGGGTCGGCAGGGCGGCGATCACCACCACAAGCATGATGAACAGCGAGCTGACCACCAGGCTCAGGGTGCCTCCGAAGCCGGCGGCGATTTTCGACGGGGAGGTTTCCCGCATCTCCGGCATCCGGGCTCCCAGGCCCACCGAAATGCCCGAGAGCCCGAGGCAGAGCATCACGCAGCAAAGTTCGTGGATCAGAAGCAGGCTTCGCGGGATGCCAAGCATGTGATCGCTGAGAAACACCAGCAGGCAACAGGGTGGCAGCCCGCCGAGGAAGGCGAAGAAGAACTTCGACCACACGATATGGTCGCGACGCACCGGCAGCAGGCCGAGCACCCAGAACCGCCGGCCCTCGAGGCTGATCATCGGAAACACGAAGCGGGTCGTGAAGGTCGAGAGGATCAGCCCCACCACGGCGAGGTTGAGAAACCCGATCATCGAGGCATAGGCATTGTTGTAGTTAAACGATCGGATGTTGATGAAATACAGTCCCAAGAGCCCGAAGAAGATCAGAAACTGCGACCACTGCGAGATGTCGCGACGGAAGAGCCGCAGATCCTTGACGAACAACAGCCGCAGCGGCCTGCCTTGCCGGCTGCCACACTCACAGATCAGCCGATCGAGCCAGCCGCCACGGGGGCTCCGGCGGTAGGCATGCTCGCCGTTGAGGCTGCTGTAGCCCGAACGGTACCAGCGGCGGGCCATCCAGGTGGCGACCATCTGCAACAGCAGGCCGTTGGCCAGCAGCACGGCCAGAAATCCGGCCGCCTCGAGAAACGCCGCCGTGGCGTCGGCTCCTTCCCCGGCGGTGCCGCATTCAATCAGGCCGCTTGCCAGCCACCAGCTCGGCAGGAATCGCTGCTCGGTGAACGAGAGCCGGCTGAAGGTTCGTTCGAACCAGGCGCCGCTTATCCGGTCGCCCGGAGCGGTCGTGAAGGCCGACCAGGCCAGCCATCCTCCGCCGGCCACCGCCAGGAGCACCGCCAGCGAGACTGCGTGCACGCGGAGCCTTGGCAGCCAGGCAACCAGCCCGATGCAGAGCATGCTGCCGAGCGTGGCGGGAATCACGACAAAGGCCAGCATGAACGGCAGTATCAGCGCGTAGTAGACCCAGGATGACTCGTGCACCACCCCGTAGGCGACCAGCATCGGGCTGCCAAGGAGCACGAATCCCCAGCATGAAAACCACATCGCCTCCTGGAACTTGTGGGCGAAGATCGCGTCGGGCCGGATCGGCAGTGTCAGCAGCAGCCGGGCCTCGCGGGAGGCGTAGAGGCTCGAGTAGGTGAGGATGCCGCTGGAGAAGACGAGCATCACCATCAGCGACGAGAAGAAGGCGTTGAACAGCAGGGAAATCACGTCGACGTGGAGCGAGGCCAAAAACATGAACGCCTCGTGGAACAGCCCAAACAGCGATCCCCAGAAGAGCAGGCTCAACACGACCACCAGCCCCACCCGCAGGCGGGCTGCCTGGGCCATCGTCCAGAGCGTCGAGAGCACGAGGGCGTAGCGGAGCCGCAGGAAGGCCCGCGACTCGGCATCGACGGAGATCATCCGGCGACCGTCTCGCGGCGGCGAATCGTGAACGGTGGCAAGCGACATCGACTCGCTCCTGCGTGGCGGTCAGGGCCCACTTTGGCCGGTAAGCTCGAGGTAGAGCCGCTCGAAGCTCGAGGTTTCCAGAGCCATCTGCCCGCGGAGTTCGGTGACCGATCCGAGGAACCGTAGCGACCCGCGAACCATGATGCCCACGCGGTCGGCCATCTCCTCCGCCAGGGCCAGGGTGTGGGTCGACATGAAGACGGTCATGCCCTCGGCGGTGCGGGCCGCGAGGAGGTCTTTCACGATCCGCACACTCCGCGGGTCGAGGCCGACCATCGGCTCGTCGAGGACGAGCACGTCGGGGTCGTGCAGGAAGGCGGCGGCAAACACCAGCCGCTGCTTCATGCCGAGGGAGTAGCTCTCGGAGAGGTCGTCGACGAATTCACCGAGTTCGAAGGCGGTGATCTCGTGTTCGATCCTTCGCTCGGCGACGTGCCGCGGCATGCCGAACATGTCGGCGATAAACCAGAGAAACTCCCGGCCGCTGAGCTTGTCGTAAAGGGTCGGCTCGTCCGGCACGTAGCCGAGGTGCTGGTGGGCCTCGCGGGTCTGCCGCACGAGGTCGTGGCCACAGACCCGCACCACCCCCCGCGAGGGTCGCAGCAGCCCCACGAGCATCTTGATGGTGGTTGTCTTGCCGGCGCCGTTGGGCCCGAGCAGCGCGAACAGCTCGCCTCTGGGAATCGAAAGCGAGAGATCGTGCACCGCCTCCTTCGAGCCATACACGCGGCTGACGTGGTCAAATTCGATCATTGCCGCTGAATGTCCGGCGGGGCGGGTGCGACGGGGAAGAACTGTTCCTGCAGAAGGATCTCTCCTGCGGATTTGCCGACGAGTTCCCGCGCCGCTGAGTCGCTGAGCCGCACGAAGGCGAGCCGGGAGCCGAGTACGGCCGACTCCTGCCGCAGCACCCGCCCCGACTGATCGACCCAAAGGCGGCACTTCGGCTCCCGCCGCGAGGTGGGATCGTCGCGGTAGACGACCAGACGTGTCCGCACGAGACGATCCTCCCAGAAGAGCGGTTCTTCACGCTCGACGTGGGCGTGCAGGATCTCCATCGGCGAGCCGCCGAGTTTCAGGGGGCTGTAGACGGGCACCGTCCAGCGGCGGTCCGGGGTGAGGCCCGGCATCGTGGCCTGGGGCGAGAGTTCGTCGCCGAGCATCACGCTCTCCGGCAGGTGCCGTTCGGTTTCATACTCCAGATTGCGGCCGTGCAGTCGAATGCGGACGTGGCCCGCGTCGTTGGTGCCTGTCAGGAAAATGGTTTGGTTGAACTCGGGGATCGAGACCACCGAGCTGAACCGCCGCAGCTGGCCCTGCTCGTCGATGGAGAGCCGGCCGCGGGTATCGAGCGTGAGCATGGCAGCCTGCGGCAGCCCCCCTCCGATGAGCATGCTTGTCCATCGAGGCAGCATCTCGTCGAGGGGCAGCCGTTCGAACCGCAGGCGGGTTTCCACGATGCAGCCACCGTCTTCCTGAGGCATGCACTCGCTCGAGGCCCAGCCGACCGGGCGGTCGTTCCAGGTCACCGACCAGGCCACCGGCACCATCCGGCTGCCTGAGGCATAGAAGGCCTTGTAGCCCGGCGGGCTGCCGGGGGCCAGCATCGGCATGATCTTGTGGACCACCAGCCAGCCGGTGGAAAGAGCCCAGAAGAGGACTATGATCGGGGCAAACCACGGTTGACGGATCATGCCTGCAGCCTTCTCGCCATGGTGGGTCTCACCGCCGCCCCCTCAAATGTAGCCGAGGGGATTGCCGGGAGGGAAGCGTCCGGCTTCGTCACGATTGTGTGAGGAGCCCGCAAAATCCCCTGACTTGCGTCGTGTTTGCCAGAACTCCGGGCATCCGGTAGACTGCCGCGTCGTCGGGAGGGAAATGGAGTTCACTGTCTGGAGATGGATCCAGGTTTTCCGATTCGATTGCGGCCAGAACGATGCACGGAGGGTGCCATGTCCAACGGCCCTGTCTTCTACCATCAGCCATGCCCGGTCTGCGGGCGAGTCGTTCGGGTGCGGGTCGTGTTGCTCGGGCGACGGGTGTACTGCGAACATTGTGGCGGCGGATTCCTGGCGGCCGATCCTTCGATGGGTGGCCCCATGGCTGGCGATGACGGGGCTGGAGACGTCATGCAGCGAGCCGAAAGACTGCTCGCGGAGGCAGCTCGCAATACTGAAGCGGGAGAGCTGCTCAGCGACGTTCATCCCGGCTGATCGTCGCCGGCCGGGAACAGCCCGCTGGCTGAGAAATCGAGCCGCTCCCCGGTGACCCGGGCCAAGGCGTCCCAGAACCCCGGGAACGTCTTGCCGACGCAGCGGGGGTCTTCGATCACCACGCCGGGAATCCGGAGGCCGGCGAGGGCCAGGCTCATTGCCATGCGATGGTCGTCGTAGGTCGCGAGCCTGGCGGCATGGTGGGAGCCGGCCTCGATCCGCAGGCCGTCGGGATACTCCTCAACGAGGGCCCCGAGCCGGCGGAGTTCACGGGCAAGGTCGCCGATGCGGTCGGTCTCCTTGTCGCGAACGTGGGCGACGTTGCGGATTGTCGTGGGACCCTCGGCGAAGAGTGCGACCACCGCCAGCGTCGGCAGGGTGTCGCTCAATGCGTTCATGTCGATCTCGATCCCACGGGCGGCCCGGCCCCGCAGCAGGATCGCATTGGGCTCCCAGGTGAGTTCGCAGCCCATCGCCTCGAGGGCCTCGGCGAAGGCGATGTCGCCCTGCAGACTGTTTTGGGAAAGGCCCTCGATCCGCATGCTGCCACCGGTGATGGCGGCGACCGCGAGAAAGTAACTCGCCGCGGAGGCATCCGGCTCGATCTCGTAGGCCCGTCCCCGGTAGCCGCCGGGGGGAATCGTCCACCGTGTGGCGGTCAAGGTTCCCACGGCACCGAAGTGCTCCATCACGCGACGGGTCATCTCGAGATAGGGGCGGGACACGATCGGTCCTTCGAAGTCAAGCTCCATGCCCCCTGCCAGACAGGGCCCGATCATGGCCAGCCCGCTGGCGAACTGGCTCGAGGTCCCGGCCCGCACGCGGAGCTGCTGCTGGTGTGTGGTATCCCGGGGCGGCCCGCTGACCGTCACCGGTGGACAGCGGCCCGGGCTCTGCGTGTCGGCATCGATGCCGAGAGCCCGCAGCCCGTCGACCAGATCGCCGATCGGACGGCATCGCATCCGCGGAGTGCCGTCGAGCCGGTAGCGGCCCCGGCCGAGCCCGCAGACTGCCGCGAGAAACCGCATCGTCGTGCCACTGGCGGCCGCGTCGATCTCTGCGGCGGTGCGGGGAATGGTTCCGCCTTGTCCGACAACCTCGAGCAAGCCGCTTGACCAGTCGGCGGTGATCTCGATCCCGAGGGCCTCGAGCCCTCGTGCCATCACGCGGGTGTCTTCGCTGTCGAGCACGCCGACAAGCCGGCTCGGGCCCTCGGCGAGAGCCGCCACCACCATCGCCCGGTTGGTGAGGCTTTTTGAACCGGGCGGTCGGATCGTCCCATGAATCGGGCCTGCTGTGGGTGGAATCGGCAGCAGTTGGGACATTATTTTTCTCGGTGAGCCGGCGACGCCGGTGTGAATCGCGTGGCAAGCAGAAACGGCCGCCTACGGCCGCTCGTGAAACAGCGGGTCGTCAAGGAGCGAAAGCAGCGACGCCGCGTCGGCACCCCGCCTCGCCGCCTCCTGCCACAGCGACCGTGCATTGTCGAGATTCGGTTCCGGATTGGTCAGCCAGTAGGCCCCGAGATAGAGGTTGTTGGCCGGGTTGTCATCGAACCAGTCTTCGATGATCGCGATCAGGATGTTGCCCGGAATCGCATCGGGCGGCTTGGGGATATTCCTGCCTTTGAACCTGAAGACGAACTGCTCCGTCGAGTTTTCCACGATCCCGATTTTTTCCGGTTCTCCGCCGACGAGGACGGTGAACTCATTGCCGGGTCCCACGTCGGCGAGCGCCTGGCGGCGGTAGTCGTAGAAGCCGCGGGTGTAGTCGACCAGCAGATCCCAGTTGGCCACGCGTTCTCCATCCTGCGGTGAAACAGCCAAATCGCGGGCTTGCTCGATTCCTCGGGCGGCCGCGGCGAAGTCCCGCTCGGCGAGGGCCGACTTCACCTCGGCGAGCCGGTCCTCGAGCATGCCGGGAGGGGGCGGTGGAGCCGGTTCGGGGGGCGGTTCGGGTCGCCCCGTGCCTTCGCCCGTCGTGACCACAGCGTCGTCCGGGGTCGATTCACCTGTCGGGACCGAGTCCATCGGTTCATCCGGCCGGTCCGGTGGCGGCGGGGCCGGCTCCGGTTCTGGCTCGGGAGTGGGCTGGGGAGTGGGCTCGGGGGTGGGGTTCTGTCTGCGGGGTGTCTCGGGTCGTGGTCGCTCGCGTCCTCCGGCAGGCTTGCTCACCGGCCTGCCCCTCTCATCCACGACAACGACCTTCACCCCCGCTTCGCCGGTGTTGTTTGAGCCGGTGTTTCTCGTTGCCACGTAGATCGCCATGCTGCCGGCGGCCACGACCAGCAACGATGCCACCGCATAGACCGGGCCGGCAGCCGACCGCTCGCGGCGACGACGCCGGGTGGCGGACGCGCTCGCAGTCGGCCTTGCCGCCGGCAGGCTGGCATCGTCCGCGAACATCTCACCGCTGGCCGGAGGAGCGGCGGCCGCTCGCTCGGGCTCAGCCGGCCGGCTCTGCCACGGCGGCGGGGGCGGCACCGCGGTGCTCGGCCCGGGGGCGGCGCCGGCGGCGAGTTCACGCAGGAGGCTGTCGCGGGCCTCGGTGATGCGAGCCATCAGACCCCGACGGGCAGCCTCGCGTGGGCCCGCATCGATCCTTTCGAGGGCCGCCAGTCTCGATTCCGCCGCCCGCAGGACCGCCACCGGATCGCGTTCGCCCGGTTCGAGTCCCAAGGCCGTGGTGGGGGAGCCCAGCTGCGTGGCGGGGAATCCGAGCCACTCGAGGCAGGGGTCGGAGCCGGCGGGTTGCGACATCGGAGGTTGACAGGCTTGAGCGATTGCCGACACTCACCAACGGATGCGGCGAGTCGGCGGGAAAACTGTCAGCCGCCGCCAGGGAACGGTCCTGTGCGGCAGCGACACATTTCCCCCATATATACCCGATTCCGGGCCCCGACAGGATTCCCAGTGCGGCACGACGCGATCGATTCGGCCCTCTTTACGGCCAACCGCGACCGGCTACGGGCCCTTCTGCCGCCACATGCGGTGGTGGTGGTGCATGCGGCAGACCTCCTTCCCAGCAGTGCCGACGCGGTCCGCAGGCTCCATCCCTCGCCCGACCTCTTCTACCTCTCGGGAGTCGAGCAGGAGGAGAGCGTGCTCGTCTTCGCTCCCGACGCCGCGGAGCCTTCGCTGCGGGAAATGCTCTTCATTCGCGAGCCGACCGAGAACCACCGGATCTGGAACGGCCACTCGCTCTCCAAGGAGGAGGCGACGGCGATCTCGGGAATTTCGACGATCCGTTGGGTGAGTGAGTTGCCGGCGGTGCTCCACCGGCTGCTGTGTGCCGCCGACGCGGTGTTTCTCAATGCCAACGAACACGACCGCGCGGCCATCGAGGTCGAGAGCCGTGACATGCGGCTCGGCCGCGAACTGATGCAGAAATATCCGCTGCACCGCTACGAGCGGCTCGCTCCGTTGCTGCACCGGCTGCGGGCGGTCAAGGGCCCGGCGGAGCTGGAGCTGATCCGCCGCGCCGTGGCCATCACCAAGGCGGCATTCGAGCGGGCGGCGAGGATGGTTCGGCCCGGCATCGGGGAGCACGAGGTCGAGGCGGAATACCGTCATGAGTTCACCCGCAGCCGGGCGAAGATGGCCTACGAGCCGATCGTGGCCTGCGGCGGCAACGCCTGCTCGCTGCATTACACCGCCAACAACGCCACCTGCGGCGAGGGCGAGCTGCTGCTGCTCGATGTCGGCGCCAACTACGCCAACTACAATGCCGACCTCACCCGCGTGCTCCCGGTGAGCGGTCGCTTCACGCCGCGTCAGCGTGAGCTCTACGAAGCGGTCCGCCGCGTGCTCGTCGATTCGATCGCCCGGGCCACCGCGGGAACGCTGCATCGCGATTGGACGATGGCCGCGAAGCGGCAGATGGCCGAGGAGCTCGTCGGTCTCGGGCTGATCACGCCCGACGAGGCGGCTGCGGGCAGTGACGAGAAGCCGGCCTGTGCCAAGTTTTTCATGCACGGGCTGGGCCATTCGCTCGGCCTCGACGTGCACGACGTGGTGCCCCGCGAGAACCGCTTCGAGGCGGGATGGGTGCTGACGGTCGAGCCCGGGCTCTACCTGCCCGAGGAGGGAATCGGGATCCGATTGGAGAACGACATCGTCGTCACCGACAACGGCCCGGTCGACCTGATGGCCGACATCCCGCTGGAGCCCGACGCGATCGAGGCCCTGATGGCCTCACGCGGCTGAAACGGGCTCAGTCGTCGCCCGGATGAACCGGGGGATGGGGGCCGGTGAGACGCAGGTCGAAGGTGGTGTGGGTTTCCTCCTCACCGCTGCGGAGGAACTGGGCGTGGATCAGGCCATCCTCAGGCCACTCCCGCTCCGCGGTGAGTTGCACACGCACCCAGACCTCGCGGCTGCCCTCGACCAGATCGGTGATGTCGCGGGCCGGACCGGCAAAGCCGCCGCGGTTGGCCTCGAGCGTGATGAGGTTGGTCCACCGCTCGCCGTCAGGTGAGATGTCGAGCAGGGCCCGGGCACCCGGGTCGTAGGGAAAGGGATCGCCGGTGGTCCAGACCGCCAACATGGCCATCAAACTGGCGGCATGGATCTCAAAATCGGTCGCAAACCGCAGCACGATCTCGCCGGGCTTGCCTTTGACCGTGGGGCGGATGAAGGTTGCCCCGCCGGCATCCTGCTCGGTGTAGACCTCGACGCCCTCCATCGACACGACATGCTCCCGCCAGACGGGGTCGCGAATCGTGAAGGCCCAGGCACGGTAGGGCGGCATCTTCCAGGAGACGCTCGCCGGCTCGGCCAGCGGGCGGCCCGCTTCACTCAAGGGACCCGAGTCGGTGCCGACCAGCGAGAGCGTGTAGGTTCCCTCGCTGTCGGTGAGTTTTTCGATGCCCTCGACTCGCCAGTTGCGGGAATTCCCGCGGACAAGCTCGAGCGTGGCGGTATCGATTGGCTTCCCGTCTTTGGTCAGCCGCAGGTCGGAGGTGGCCAGGCTTTGCATCGGCTGGTCGAACTTGACCTCGACATGGGCCAGCGGCGTCGTGCGACCGCTCGAGACGTTCTCGAAGCGTGCCCGTGGCCCGAGTCCCGCAGCCTGCCCGGTCCACGCTCTTTGTGCCGGCCCGGGAAGGAACTCCACACCGACCAGCCAGCCGGCTGCCGCAAGCAAGACCGCGACGCCTGCCGCGATCGCCCGGCGGCCGGGCGGCCGCCGGGCCGCTGCCCGACGGCGAACCATGCGGCCGGCAAGCAGCCCGCGAAGATCCTCGGCGAGTTCTCCCGCGTCGGCATACCGCTTGGCCGGATCGAGAGCCAGGCAGTTGGCTGCGATTCGCCGCAGGCCGCGGCGAAGCGCGGTGGGAGCCTCGCGGGCGGGCAGTTCGAGCGGCCGGGGCGAACGGCGATGCAGCAGGCTGGCGGTCTCGGCCAGCGAGAGTCCCTCGGTGTCGTGCGGCAGCGAGCCGGTGAGCAGCTCCTGAAGCACCACGCCGAGCGCGTAGACGTCGCAGCGGGCGTCGATCCGTCCACGGCCTCCCTCAAACTGCTCGGGGCTCATGTACCGCCGGGTGCCGAGGTATTCACCGGTCGTGGTGAATCCTCCCTCCCCGCCGTCGTCGGTGAGCTTGGCGATTCCGAAGTCGATCACGGTGACCTTGCCGGCGGGTGTCACCAGCAGGTTGCCCGGCTTGATGTCGCGGTGGACCACGCCCGCTGCATGGCCGCGGGCGAGCGGATCGCAGCAGCCGAGAAAGAGCTCGACCCGCCGCTCGACTGAGAGCCGCTCCCGCCGGGCATAGTCGGTGATCGTGACCGCATCGGGCACATACTCCATCACGTAGTAGGG
>Ga0180430_10003006_pt1 | contig 14739 bp, 11 predicted proteins | sample SS_ome_9_FD_132999 | JGI IMG/M metagenome (GOLD analysis project Ga0180430, IMG submission 132999) | Hypersaline lake sediment archaeal communities from the Salton Sea, California, USA - SS_1_S_2 metaG | ecosystem: Environmental > Aquatic > Non-marine Saline and Alkaline > Hypersaline >... | reverse complement strand
GGGCGGGTGCGGAAAGGGCGGCGCCCGGCCCGAGGGGTGGGCGAGAAGCGCCCGCCCCTGGGGGGCGGGTCGGGCGCTGCCTGGCGTGCCGCCGGGCGGGGGCAGCCGGAGATTGGGGCACACCCCCCATTGCGGTTCCCCCGCGCCCGCCCACAAGATACTGTGGCCCCCGACTCGCTTCACCCGCCGGAGACCGCCATGCCCCTGACCGAAGACCAGCACGCCGAGATCGCCGCGCAGCGCGCCCGCCAGACCGCCACGCTGCGCGCCACCGCGCCGGGGATGGAGGCGCGGCTTTACGCGGCCCACCCGGTGCTGGACCACGGCCATGTCCGGGTGATCGACTACATGGGCGACGACGCCGCGATCACCCAGGCCGCGCGCGTCAGCTACGGCGCCGGCACGAAACAGGTGTCGAACGACGAGGGGCTGATCCGCTACCTGATGCGGCACTGGCATTCCACGCCGTTCGAGATGTGCGAGGTCAAGTTCCACGTCAAGCTGCCGGTCTTCGTCGCCCGGCAGTGGATCCGCCATCGCACCGCCAACGTGAACGAATATTCCGCCCGCTATTCGATCCTCGACCGCGAGTTCTACATCCCCGCGCCCGAACACCTCGCCGCGCAATCCACGGTGAACAACCAGGGCCGCGGCGCGGTGCTGGAAGGGGCCGAGGCGCAGCGCGTGCTGGACCTGCTGCGCGACGACGCCACCCGCGCCTATGACCATTACGAGGCGATGCTGAGCCAGGAGGGCCAGCAGGGCCTGGCCCGCGAACTGGCGCGGATGAACCTGCCCGCCAATGTCTATACCCAGTGGTACTGGAAGATCGACCTGCACAACCTCTTCCACTTCCTGCGGCTTCGGGCGGACAGCCACGCGCAATACGAAATCCGCGCCTATGCCGAGGTGATGTGCGAGATCGTGAAGGACTGGGTGCCGCTGGCCTACGCCGCCTTCGAGGATTACCGGCTGGGCGCCGTGACGCTGTCGGCCAGGGCGATTGACGTTTTGAAAAGGAGATTGCACGGTGAGGTTGTTACGGCGGAGACGTCGGGCATGTCGAAGGGCGAGTGGCGGGAGTTTTGTGAGGTTTGGGAGTGAGTGGTGAGTAAAAGGACCAAAACGCTGTCTCTTTACCGTGCTTTTTTTGGTGATGGGTTCAATGGAACGCTCGAACAGATCGCGCGTGCAGTCTTCCTGAAACTTCAGAACGCAAAGGACCGCCGAAAGGACACAGATCTTTTCTCGTTTATCGTGTTCGCAAGCCTTGAAGAGGTTAATGGTGGGGGCGGGGTATTCCTTCGAGTTTTTGAGGCGGAAGAGGGCGGCACTGGTGTTATTGACTAGACTCCACCAATACATCTAATTTACTCTTTTAAATTCAGTATCTTATATTTAGCCTCTGGCAGCGCATCCGCCAGCTTATCCCCCACATCCGCCGCCACTGTCTCGCGCGCGCCGTCCTGTTCCGCATCTGGCTCTCTGTCTCAACGCATTCTTTTTGGCGAAGATCCGTAGTGGATGCATGTCTGAAGGTGGGCCACTGTCTCGAGCATTCTGCTGATTCTACAAAGCCCGCCGGCCTGCAGCGTGAACTCTGATTACCGCCGAAGGCAATCGTCCGTCATGCCATGAGCGATCTCGTCGTTCGCACAAGCCCGGCGCCGCGCCCGGACTGTCGGCCGGCCCGCGCGATCGTTCCGCGCGCGGCCCCGGGTTGGGCTGAGGGCAAGAATAACTCCGGTGAGGCATCGTCGTTTCCGCGCTAGAAAGACCGTCGAAGAAGGACACTGCGAACCATGAAGATTGACGGGCTTTCGGCGCTGGTGACGGGCGCCGCCTCGGGTCTTGGCCTGGCCGCGGCCCGCGCGCTGCGTGAGGCGGGTGCGCTGGTCGCGCTGCTCGATCTCGATGCGCAACGGGTTGCCGACGCCGCGAACGAGATGGGCGGCCTTGGCATCGGTTGCGATGTGACCGACAGCGACGCCGTGGCGCGGGCCATCGAAACGGCCGAGGCCCGGAACGGCCCCGTGCGGATCAACGTGAACTGCGCGGGGATACCGGGCGGAATGCGCCTCGTCGGGCGGGACGGGCCGGTGGATACCGCGGCCTTTGCGCGGGTCATAGAAGTGAACCTGATCGGCACGGTCAGCGTCATGACGAAATGCGCCGCCCGGATGATGCAGTTGCCGCCGCTCAATGACGACGGCGAACGCGGGATCATCGTCAACACCGGTTCGATCACGGCCTTCGAGGGGCAGATCGGGCAGGGGGCCTATGTCGCGTCGAAGGGCGCGGTGGCCAGCCTGACCCTGCAGGCGGCACGAGAGTTCATGCCCAGGGGAATCCGTGTGATGACGATTGCCCCGGGGCTCTTTCGAACGCCGATCGCCGACCACATCCCCCAGGAGGTGATCGACGGCATGCTTGACGGCCGCATGTTTCCGAACCGGTTCGGCGAGCCATCGGAATTCGGCCGGCTTGCCGTGGATATCATCCGAAACCCGATGCTAAACGGGGAGGTCATACGTCTCGACGCCGGCGTTCGGCTTCAGGCGCGCTGAGCCTCGCGGTTTCTTCGGTTCTCGGGGTCGCTTTCGGCCGTCTCGATCAGCCAGTCGCGAAACTTGTGCGCGTCCGGATGCTCGAATCCGCCCTCGGGCGAAATCAGGAAGAACGCCTCCTGCAGGGGCGCCTCGATCTCGAACGGGCTGACCAGCCGGCCGCGTTCGATCTCGACACCCAGCATCGATGACCTGGCCAGCGCCACCCCGCCGCCCCGCGATGCGAATTCGAACGCGAGCAGCGAGGTGTCGAACTGGAGACCTTGACCGGAATTGATCTCGGTGACGTTTGCATACCGCAGCCAGTCGGCCCAGCCTTCCTCGTAGCCCAGAACGTGCAGAAGCCTTTGCCGGGCAAGATCATCCGGCGTTCGCAGCGCGTTCTCGCCACCCAGAAGACACGGGGCGCAGACCGGCTTGATCACCTCCCAGGTCAGGCGATCCGTCTTGCACCCGCTCCACTTCCCGGTGCCGTACTGGATATCCAGGTCGAAACGCTCGTTGTCGAACTGCTCGCCCCAGACGCTCGAAACGAGGCGCACTTCGGTATCGGGATGGCGATCGAAGAAACCCGCCAGCCGTGGCGCGATCCAGTTTACGGAGTAGCCGACCGGCGCGCGGACGGTCAGAACCTCCGATTGCCGCAGGCCGAAGACCTCCTCGGTGCCGGCCGCGAGCCGTTCGAAGCCATCCCTGATCTTCGGCAGATAGGCGGCGCCGACCTTGGTCAGGACAAGGCTGCGGGGCTTGCGCTCGAACAGCGGCGCGCGGAGGTGGTGCTCCAGCAGCTTCACCTGCTTGCTGATCGCCGCCTGGGTCAGGTTCAGTTCCTGCGCCGCGTTGGTGAAACTCAGGTGGCGTGCCGATGCCTCGAAGGCCCGAAGCCAAGTCAGATGCGGAAGCTTTCGTGGTCCCATGGCCAACCCGTGCATAATCTCAGTTGGGTTCTAGGGCGCTTTTCCATTGCTTGAAAGCAGGGATTGATCGGCCCCAGAATGACCGGAGACAGGATGGGAGCGCTGCCTTGCAGGCCGACGACGTCACCGGTTTCGATCCGCGGGGCCTGGCCCGCGTCAAGACCTGGATGGACAACCATGTCCGCGACGGGCGGCTGGCCGGGCTCGCCGTTCAGATCGCCCGTCGCGGACAGGTCGTCTTTTCGGAACGGTCGGGGCAACGTGACGTGGCCGCGGGCCTGCCGGTCGCCCCTGATACGATCTGGCGGATCTATTCCATGACGAAGCCGGTGACGTCCCTCGCGCTCTTGACGCTTTACGAAGAGGGCGCGTTCCAGCTTGATCAGCCGATCGCCGATTTCCTGCCGGGCTTCGCCAATCCGCGCGTCTGGAAAGGGGAAGGTCATCCCCTGGCCGCCACGGAACCGGCGCGCCGCGACATCACGATCCATGACCTGCTGACCCACCAGGCCGGGATCATCTACGGGGATCGCGGCGGAAACGCGCTCGAGCGGGCGGTTTCCGATGCCGGGCTGGATTTCGACGGCCGGTTCGCGACCATGGCCGAGGCCGTCGAGGCGCTTGCCAGCCTGCCGCTGGCCTTTCATCCCGGAAGCCGCTGGTTCTACGGCCTGTCGACGGACGTCATCGGGCGGCTGATCGAGGTTCTCAGCGGCCGTACCCTGGGCGCGTTCCTGAAGGATCGGATCTTCGATCCGCTTGGCATGACCGACACGGGCTTCGAGGTGCGTGCGGAGCAGGAACCGCGGCTCGCCGCACTCTACGATCACGCGGACCGCGGTTTCGTTCTCTCGGCCAATCAGGACAAGTGCCTCGCGCCCGTGACGCTGCAAAGTGGCGGCGGCGGCCTTGTTTCGACCATGGCGGATTACCAACGCTTCGCGACGATGCTGTTGCGGCGCGGGGCCCACGAGGGCGGCCATATCGTCGGGCGAAAGACCTTCGACCTGATGGTTTCGAACCAGATGGGGGGCGACCTGGCGCAAAGGGGACAGGCGCATTTCAGCGAGACAACGTTCGAGGGAATCGGTTTCGGCCTTGGCGTTTCGGTGATGCTGGACGCGGCGAAGGCCAGGATCGTCGGCTCGCCCGGTGAATTCGCCTGGGGCGGCATGGCCTCGACGGCGTTCTGGGTGGACCCGGTGGAGGAGATGACGGTGATCCTGATGACCCAGCTGATCCCGTCGAGCGCCTACACGCTGCGCCGGCAACTGCGGGTGCTGAGCTATGCGGCGCTGATCGGCGAACCCTGACCTCAGGACACCGGCAGTTCCCCCACCGGAAGGTGGCAGGCGATCTGCAAGTCTCCGGGCAAGTCCCGCACAGCCGGGGCGGTCGTGTCGCAGGTGCCCCTGATCGCCAGGGCGCACCGATTGGCGAACGGGCATCCTGTGCCGCCGATCACGACGCTTGCGGCGCTGGCCGCCCTGGCCTCGCTGGTGTCGGCCACGCCGTCCAGCCAGCCCTGCCGCATCTCCGGGACAGAGGACAAGAGAAGCTTCGTGTACGGGTGGAACGGCGGGCTGAACACGGCCTTCGACGGGCCCTTTTCCACAACGCGGCCCGCGTAGAGAACCACGACCTCGTCGGCGAAGGAGGCCACGGTCGACAGGTCGTGGCTGATGAACATGTAGGCGACGCCAAGCTTGTCCTTCAGCGATTTCAGCAACTCGATCACCCCGGCGGCGACGACGGTGTCGAGCGCCGAGGTGACCTCGTCGCACAGGATGACCTTGGGGTCCGCCGCGAGCGCGCGGGCCAGGTTGACGCGCTGCTTCTGCCCGCCCGACAACTCGCCGGGAAACCGCGACGCGAACTCGCGCGGCAGATCGACGAGTTCCAGAAGCTCCGCCACCCTCTCGGCCCGTTCGCGCCCCTTGAGCCCCTTGTAGAAGTCGAGAGGCCGGCCGAGGATATCGCCGATCCGCTGCCGCGGGTTGAGGGCGGTATCGGCCATCTGGAAGACGATCTGGCAGTCCTTCAACGCGGCGCGGGGCCGGTCCCTGACGGCAGGCGCCGCAGGCTCGCCGTCGAGGATGACCGTTCCCTCGCGCAGCGGGGTCAGGCCCGCGACGACCCGCGCCAGCGTGCTCTTGCCGCACCCGCTTTCGCCGATCACGCCGACGACCGAGGCGGCGGGCACGTCGACCGACACGTCCGAAAGGATCGTCAACGCGCCGTATCCCGCCGTGACATTGCGAACCGAGATCACCGGCGCCTGCGCGGCTGCCGGGTCGATATGGTCGACCAGATGCGGTGCCGGCCGGACAGCGGCCATCAGCGTGCGCGTGTAGTCGTGTTGCGGGGCGTGCAGGATCTGGTTCGTTGGCCCTTCCTCGACCGTCTCGCCGTTCTTCAGAACGAGGATGCGATCGGCCACCTGCGCGACGACGGCGAGATCGTGGGTGACATAGATCGCAGCCGTTCCCTGATCGCGGATGATGTCCCTGAAGGCCTTCAGAACCTCGATCTGCGTGGTCACGTCCAGCGCCGTGGTGGGTTCGTCCAGGATCAGAAGGTCGGGTCCGCAGGACATCGCCATCGCGGCCATCAGGCGCTGCAACTGCCCGCCCGACACCTGGTGGGGAAACTTCTCGCCGACCGTCTCCGGGCTTGGCAGGTCGAGCTTGCGGTAAAGCTCCACTGCCGCCGCGGTCAGGGTCGCGGCATCTCCGGCGCCGTGCCACAGCGGTGCCTCGATCACCTGCCGGCCGATGCGCAGGGCCGGGTTGAAGCTTGCCGCAGCGGATTGCGCGACATACGACACCTCGTCCCCGCGCAGGGCATGCCGATCATGCGGGGGCAGGGCCATGATATCGCGGCCGTTCAGCCAGACCTCGCCCCGGGAAATCCGGCAGCCCGGCCGGGCAAAGCCCATCGCCGCCAGCGAGATGGTCGATTTGCCCGATCCGCTTTCCCCGATCAGCGCCAGAACCTCGCCCTTGCGGACGTTGAGCGAAACGCCCTTCACGATCGGCACGTAGTCGCCGCCGGGCGGGCGCCCCTCGACATGGAGGTTCTTGATGGTCAGGACGTCTGTCATTGATCGATCTTCTCCAGAACGGTCTCGCCTTGCTGGCGCTGCTGGAACCAGTCCACCAGAAGGTTCATGCTGACGGTCAGGGAGGCGATGCAGGCCGCCGGGATCAGCGCGGCGGACGAGCCAAGGAACAGCCCGCCGACGTTTTCCTGAACCATCAGCCCCCAGTCCGCGGCCGGTTCCTGCACGCCGAGGCCGAGGAAGGACAGGCCCGACAGGAACAGGATCGAGAAGGTGAAGCGCAGCCCGAATTCCGCGATCAGCGGGGCCATGGAATTCGGCAGGATCTCGCGGGTCAGGATCCACCATGTCCCTTCGCCGCGGGCGCGTGCCGCCTCGACGAAATCCATCACGCCGATGTCGTAGCCAAGCGCCCGCGACACCCGGAACACGCCGGTGGACAGCACCAGCCCGACCGTCAGCACCAGGACGGTGATCGAGGTTCCGAAGGCCCCGATCACCACCAGCGCCAGCAGGGTCGACGGAAAGGCCATGAACGCCTCGACGATGCGGCTGATCACGACGTCGAACCAGCCCTTCAGGATCGCGGCGGCGAACCCCAGCGTGACGCCGAAGGCGAAGGAGATCAGGGTGGTGATCAGGGCGAGCAGCATGGTCGTGCGAACGCCGTAGATCAGGCGCGAGAAGACGTCGCGCCCCAGCTTGTCGGTGCCCAGAAGCCCGCCTTCCCCGATCGGCGCGAAGGTGGTGCCCGAGATGATCTCGGCCTCGCCATGCGGCGCGATCCACGGCCCGAACAGCGCAAGGACCAGCCAGAACAGCAGGATCGCGCCGGCCAGACCCGCCGTCCACGTCAGGCGCAAACCGGCGAAGACCGACGCCCGCGGCGCGCCGTGATCCGATACGTCGCTCATTTCGGGTACCTCAGACGCGGGTTGGCCATGATCGACAGCACATCGGCCAGAAGGTTGAGCAGGATGTAGACCGTTCCGAAGATCATCGCGCAGGCCTGGATCAGCGGGATGTCACGCAGTGTGACGGCATCCACCAGAAGCCGGGTCAGCCCCGGAACGCCGAACACGGTTTCGACGATGATCACGCCCGACACCATGTAGCTGAGGTTCAGCGCGATCACGGTGAGGATCGGCGACAGCGCGTTCGGCAGGGCATGGCGGATGACAAGCCGCCGCTTCGGCAACCCCTTGAGCGCGGCCATCTCCATGTAGGGCGAGGTGAAGATGTTGATCACCGAGGAGCGCGTCATCCGCATCATGTGCGCCAGAACGGCGAAGCTGAGGGTGGCGACGGGCAGGGCCAGCGCACGGAAATTCTGCCAGAAGTCGAAATACGGCCGCGTGTTGGCCGAGGCGGACAGCCATTTGAGTTCGACGGCGAAGACCTTCATCAGGATCAGGCCGATGAAGAATTCCGGCACCGCGATCAGCGCCAGCGTGGTCATCGCCAGCGTCTTGTCGACCCGGCCGCCCGCGCGCATGGCCGACCACAATCCGAACGCCAGGGACAGCGGAACGGAAATCGCCGCCGCCAGCAGGGCGAGACGCAGGGTGTTCCACATGCGGCTTTCGATCATGTCCGCCACCGGACGGTCCGTGGCCAGCGACGTCCCGAGGTCGCCCCGCAGCAGTCCGCCAAGCCAGTCGAAGTACCGCTCGATCGCCGGGCGGTTCAGACCCATCTCCTCGCGCAGCGCCGCCAGCGCCTCCTCCGTCCGGCTCTGGCCCAGGATCGCCGCGGCCACGTCGCCGGGCAGGATCTCGGTCGCGCCGAAGACGATGATGGAGGCCAGCAGCAGGGTCAGAAGCCCCTGCGCGAGGCGCGTCAGGATGATCCGGTACACCTTGTCCCTCCCTTCAAGGCTGCCGGCATCTTCGGTGCAAGCCCGATGCCCGACAAGCAACGATAGCGATCCGTATGGGGTTGTTTTGGTTATGGCGGCGGCATGCGTCGGCCGCCGTTCGGGCAAAGCCGTGGTTTTTATTGTTTGCCTGCCGGGTCCGAAAGGCGGCAAACCGGTTGCAACCGGAGATGCCGATGACCGCTCATGCCTATCCCCTTCTGATCAAGCAGATCCTCGACGCGCCGCTTGCCCATGCGCCGGGGCAGCGGATCATCGACGCCGAGGGGATGCAGTACGACTATCGCACCTTCGCCGATCGGATCGGCCGTGCCGCCGGGGCGCTGCGCGCGCTGGGGGCGGGGGAAGGCAGCGTCGTCGCGGTTCTGGACTGGGACAGCCACCGCTACCTCGAATGCTTCTTTGCCGTGCCGATGATCGGCGCCACGCTGCATACCGTGAACATCCGCCTGTCGCCCGAGCAGGTTCTCTACACGATCAACCATGCCGGCGACGACCTGATCCTGTGCCACGCCGATTTCCTGCCGATGCTGTCCGGGATCGCGGCGCGCATCGAGCGCCCCTGGCGATTGGTGATCCTGGGGGACGAGGCCGTGGTTCCCGATACCCTGCCGTCGGAAGGCGGCTACGAGGCGTTGCTGGCGCGCGCCGACCCGGTGCGGGAGTTTCCCGATCTCGACGAAAACACCCGCGCCACGCTGTTCTACACGACGGGAACGACAGGCGATCCCAAGGGGGTGACCTATTCGCACCGCCAGCTGGTTCTGCACACCCTGGGGGTGGCCGCCGGGCTTGGCCCGATCCCCGGCGGCGGCCTGAACCGCGGCGACGTCTACATGCCGATCACCCCGCTGTTCCATGTGCACGGCTGGGGCATTCCCTACGTGGCCACGCTGATGGGGCTGAAGCAGGTCTATCCCGGGCGCTACGATCCGGCGCGACTGCTGGGCCTGATCGCCGAACATGACGTGACGTTCTCGCACTGCGTGCCGACGATCCTGTCGATGCTTCTCGACACGCCCGAGGCCGAAGGGACGGACCTGGGCCGCTGGAAGGTCGTGATCGGCGGGTCGGCCTTGCCGGAAGGGCTGGCCCGGCGGGCGCTGCAACGCGGGATCGACGTGCACGCCGCCTATGGCATGTCCGAAACCTGCCCGTTCCTGACGGTTGCCGACATGATGGCAAGCCGCGATCCCGATGCGCCGGCGAGCCTGCGGACGGCGACCGGCAAACCGGTGCCGATGGTCCGGATCCGGGTGGTCGACGCCGAGATGAATGACGTGCCGCCCGGCGGGGCGGCAACGGGCGAAATCGTGGCGCGCGCGCCGTGGCTGACGCAGGCCTACCTGCGCAACGAGGCCGGGACGGACGATCTCTGGCGCGGGGGATGGCTGCACACCGGGGATGTCGGGTTCCTCGACGATCAGGGCACGCTTCGGATCACCGACCGGCTGAAGGATGTGATCAAGTCGGGTGGCGAATGGGTGTCCTCGCTGGCGCTGGAAAGCCTGGCGAGCACCGTCGACGGCGTGTCCGAGGTGGCGGCGATCGGCGTCGCCGATCCGACATGGGGCGAACGCCCGCTTCTGGTCGTGGTGGCCGGCGGCGATCCGGCCGGCATCCGCGATCGGCTGCACGTGGTCTTCGGCCAGGCCGTGGCTCGCGGCGCCCTGTCGAAATGGGCGGTGCCGGAGCGGATCGAGTTTCTCGACAGCCTTCCCAAGACCTCGGTCGGCAAGCTTGACAAGAAGGCGCTTCGGCGCCGTTTCGCCTGATCGGAAGGGTGGCCGGCGTGGGTGCGGCCAGGATCGTGGTTCCGGCCCGCCGGGCGGAACGCCGGCGCCCGGTTCGTGCCGCGGGCGCGGGCGGCACGGCAGGGGGCGGAACGGCCGCAGGCGGGATCGGTGCGGCCGACCCGAGCGAGGTGAACTGATGTCCGAACCGGTGAAACTGCTGCTCATCGTCCTCGACGGGGTGCCCTACCGGAACTTCCGAAGGCTCTTCGGCAACCTGGAAGGATGGGTCGCCTCCGGCGACGCCCGGGTGCGCCGCATGCGCTCGGTCCTGCCGTCGACGTCATCGGCCTGCTACGCCTCGATGCATACCGGTCTCTCGCCGGACCGGCACGGGGTCTACGGCAACAAGCACAGGAAACGCCTGTCGCATCCCGATGTCTTTTCCGTGCTGGCCGGAACGGGCCGCAGAACCGGGGCCGTGGCGCTGAGCTGGTGGAGCGAACTGTTTCGCCGGATGCCCTTCGATCCGGTTCGCGACATCGAATGCGACACCCCCGAGGGACCGATCCATCACGGGCGGTTTCACACCATGGCCGATGCCACGGACGCCAATCAGATGAGCCCCTCGGACGCCGATCTCTTCGCGACGCTGACCTACCTGTGCGAGGCCAAGGCGCTGGACTACGGCCTGCTGCATACATCGACGCTGGACAGCATGGGCCACAGGTTCGGGCACGGCCGAAAGGAAATGAGCGATGCCTGTTACTACCTCGACGCCGCGCTGGCGCCCTACGTGACCCGCTGGCGCGAGCTTGGCTACGACGTGATCGTCACCGCCGACCATGGCCAGGACGACCTCGGCCACCACGGCGGCGCCGGGGAAGACCAGCAGGATGTCGCGTTCTACTACTTTGGCGGCAGTTCCCTTCCGCCCGACGATGCGCTTCTGGATCAGCTGGCGCTCGCGCCGTCGATCCTGGCGCGGATGGGCGCGCCCGTCCCGGCCGGAATGACCGCCGCGCCGTTCCTGACGCCCGATCCCGCACGCTGACGCCACGCCGCCGCCTGCATAACCGCAGTTATGGCAAAGTCATGAAATCGGTTGTTTGTGCGCGGACCGGCGGCCTCGCAATGTCTGGAGAATAGCGGGGAACGCCCGCCATTGGTCATCTGGGAGGGAAGACAATGTCCGATATCGACAGCCTTGTCCGGCAATACAGGGCCGGCGCGCTGAGCCGCCGCGGGTTCTTCAAGCGCGCGGGTGCCTTCGGTCTGCTCATGCCGGCGGCAAGCGGCATTCTCGCCATGGCCGGCCCCGCCCGTGCGCAGACGCCGTCGCGCGGCGGCTGGCTGCGGGTCGCGCAGGGCAATACCGACAACACGCTGGAACCGGTGCGTATGGTCGATACCGACGACGGCATCTACAGCAACTGCGTCTACCAGCGCCTGACACGCCTGTTGCCCACCCTCGAGGTCGAGGGCGACGCGGCAGAGGAATGGACGGTCAACGACGCGGCGACGGAGTGGAGCTTCAGGCTGCGTGGCGGCCTCATGTTCCACAACGGGCAGACCGTGACCGCGGCCGATGTCGTCGAAAGCCTGATGCGTCACATCGCGGAAGGTTCGGAATCGCCCGCCAAGGCGCTGCTGTCGACCGTGACCGCCATCGAGGCGCCCGACGCCACGACGGTGAAGATCACGCTGTCCTCGGGCAATGCCGATCTTCCGGTGATCATGTCGGACTACCACCTGGCGATCCATCCGGCGGGCCATGCCGATTTCGTCAATGCGATCGGGTCCGGCCCGTTCAAGGTGATGGAGTTCATTCCGGGTGAGCGCGTGGTTCTGGAGCGCTTCGAGAACTACTACGAAGACGGCAAGCCCTACCTCGACGGGATCGATTTCATTCCCGTTCCCGACGTCAATGCCACGCTCAGCACGCTGCTGGCCGGCGATGTCGACGCGATCCGTGACGTGCCCGCCTTCGCCGTCGAGCAATTGAGCGGCAACGACGCGGTCACGCTTTACAACACGCCCACCGGCGCCTTCACCAACATGGTGATGATGGTGGACCGCGCACCCACGAACGATCCGAACTTCCGCAAGGGCATCAAGCACGCGCTGGATCGCGAACTGATCCTGAACCAGGTGTTCAAGGGCATCGGCACGCTTTCGGCCGATACCCCGATCGGGCCGACCTACAAGTACTGGTGCGAGGACGTGAAACCGGCCGAGTACGACCTCGACAAGGCGAAGTTCTACTTCGACAAGGCCGGCGTGAACGCGATCGACCTCTACACCTCGGAAACCGCCGGCAGCTCGGCCAACGATATCGCGCTGACCTTCCAGCAGTCGGCCAAGGGCGCGGCGGATATCAACGTCGTCAAGACCCCGTCGGACGGCTTCTGGTCGAACATCTGGATGCAGAAGCCGATGACGATGTCGGGCTGGCAGGCGCGGCCGACGGTCGATGCGTTCCTGACCATCGCCCACATGAAGGGCGGCAGCTGGAACGAAACCATGTGGGGTTCGGACGAGTTCGACGCGATGATCATCGCGGCGCGCGCCGAGCTGGACGAGGCGAAGCGCGCCCAGATGTATTGCGACATGCAGCACATGATGAACGACGACGGCGGCTTCGTGAACGCGGTCTTCCAGAACCAGCTCGAGGCGACGTCCAAGAACGTGATGGGCTGGACCCCGCATTCCGTCGGCGGACTGGGCGGGTTCGGGCAGACCCTGCGCGACGTCTGGCTGGCCTGAGGGGCGTTCCCAGCCTCACGCGGCACCCATAATCGAACCCGGGCCGCCGGCCATGGCCGGCCGGCGGCCCGTCTCATCGCGCCCCCGTTCCGCCGGAGCCATCATGTTCTCCATCACCCCGTCCTCCCGGTTGCGAACCTCGCCGTTCTTCGAGGCCACGGTCGCCGAAGGCGTCTGCGCGATGACCACCTACAACCTCATGCTGATGCCAACCTCCTACGGGAACCCGGAGGAGGAATACTGGCGCTTGATCAACGGCGTTTCGATGTGGGACGTCGCGGTCGAACGGCAGGTGCAGCTGAAGGGCCCCGATGCGGGCAGGTTGGCCCAGATCCTCGCGCCGCGCGACCTGTCCCGCTGCAAGGTCGGCCAGGGCAAGTACGTGCCGCTGTGCAATCACCGCGGCGTCCTGATCAACGATCCGATCCTGTTGAAGCGGGCGGACGATCTTTATTGGCTTTCGATCGCCGACAGCAACATCTGGTTCTGGGCCGAGGCCATCGCCCGGGAACGCGGATTGCGCGTCGAGATCAGCGAGCCGGATGTCTCGCCGCTGGCCGTGCAGGGGCCCAAGGCGGAGGCCGTCGTGGCCTCGATCTTCGGCGACTGGGTGCGCGAGCTGAAATACTTCTGGTTCCGCGAGGCCGCGGTTTGCGGAATTCCCGTGGTCGTGGCCCGGTCGGGTTGGTCCAAGCAGGGCGGCTTCGAAATCTACCTGATGGACGGCTCCAGGGGCACCGCGCTTTGGAACATCGTCAAGGAGGCGGGACAGGCGCATGGCATCGGACCGGGCAACCCGAACTGGTGTGAACGCGTGGAAAGCGGCCTGGTCGCCTACGGCGGCGACACGGATGGCGAGACCAACCCGTTCGAAGTGCGCATGGGCCGCTACGTGGATCTCGACGTGCCCGACGACACGATCGGGATCGGGGCGTTGCGCCGGATCGCGTCCGAAGGCCCCCGGCGCCACCAACTCGGCGTCGTGCTCGATGGCGCGGAACCGTTCGCGACCGGGTTCAGCTGGTCCGATATCGAGAAGGACGGGCGGAAGATCGGCGACCTGACCAATTGCACATGGTCCTACCGGATGCGCCGGAACATCGGCTTCGCGCTCGTTGCCACAGCGGCCCGGCCCGGAGATGAAGTCCTGGTGCGGCGCGGCGCGGTCCCGGTGAAAGGCACCTTGTTTGAACTGCCGTTCCTCTGAGGACATGGACCGCAATACGGCGTCGCCGGGCGTGGGGCGGCCCGGACAGGGCGGCCGGCTACGTGGGCGGTGAACCGCGCCTCCTGTCCTCTCCCATCGAGCGGGACTGGAATTCCCGGCCGTCAGGGTGTAATTACGGGTCTTCGCGCCTCGCCAGTGTTCGTTGCGAGTTCAGAGGTAACCAGTGGCCTTCAACACATCAGCGGCGCCCCGCCCCGCACGGCCAATCGTTGTGACCCCATGTCTCGCGTGGGCCTTCTGGCGCGGGCAGCCCCTGCAGCGCGTGGCGGCCGCCGGAATTGTCGACACCTGCCTTGAGCACCTGAGATATCTGCGACCGGCCGCACAGAAGAGGGTGACTTGGACGTCGTTCGGAAAACATCTCGACGCAAGAGATCGTAGCACCCGCCTCTCACAAAGCCCCGGCGGTGACGCCCTATCACGCTTTGACCGCGTGCAATCCGGCCGCGCATCATTCTACGCCTGACGGCAATGCGCGGCCGGACACGAGGCAGAGCCGGTCCGACTGTCGGTGGCCGTTGGTTACCTGTTGTCTTGATCGTGCCGCGGGGACGACGGGCCTATCCTTCCGGCGTCGAGCAACAACAGCGC
>Ga0180430_10003005_pt1 | contig 14739 bp, 8 predicted proteins | sample SS_ome_9_FD_132999 | JGI IMG/M metagenome (GOLD analysis project Ga0180430, IMG submission 132999) | Hypersaline lake sediment archaeal communities from the Salton Sea, California, USA - SS_1_S_2 metaG | ecosystem: Environmental > Aquatic > Non-marine Saline and Alkaline > Hypersaline > Sediment... | reverse complement strand
GTGGAACGGATCGACCGGCGAAAACGTTAAATGGAAGGTGGCCTTTTCCAAACCCGGCTACAGCACTCCGGTAATATGGGGTGATAAGCTTTTTATCTCAGGAGGTGATGAAGCGGCCAGGATTGTGGCCTGCTACAACCGGAACAATGGTCAGCTATTATGGGAATCGGAAGTGACCGGTATCCAGGGATCACCAACGACCATGCCCAGGGTTACCGATGATACAGGTCTGGCTGCTCCTACCATGGCAGTGGATGGCAACCGTATCTATGCCATTTTTGCCACTGGCGATATCGTGGCCTTCGATCTGAACGGCACGATGGTATGGGGACGTAACCTGGGAGTACCCAACAATCATTACGGGCATTCTTCCTCGCTCATGGTCTGGGAGAACAAAGTGGTGGTGCAGTTCGATACCAATTCCGGTGGCAGGATGCTTGCTTTGAATACTAGCAGTGGTGAGACCCTCTGGGATGTGGAACGGCCCGTGCATATTTCCTGGGCTTCTCCCATACTGATTGAAGTGAATGGAAAGATACAGGTAGTTACCACAGCAGATCCCTACGTAAGCGGTCATGACCTGAATACGGGAGCGGAAGTCTGGAAGGTGGAAGCATTGATGGGTGAGGTTGGACCCTCTGCTGCCTATGGGGATGGGTTGGTCTATGCCACCAACGAATATGCCCGCCTGGTGGCCGTTGAGCCCAAACCGGGTGCTGAATTTGTATGGGAGGACGATGAATACCTGAGCGAGGCAGCCAGTCCGGTTGTCTACAATGGCTTGCTCTTCGAGGCCACCTCCTATGGTGTACTCGTATGCTACGATGCCAAGACGGGTGAAAAACAGTGGGAAAAGGAATACGGAGACGGCTTTTATTCTTCTCCCATGGTGGCTGACGGAAAGTTATTTATCATCGACCTTGGGGGAGTGATGCATATTGTCACCGCCGATCGGACAGGAACCCTGGTGGGCGAACCGGAGCTGGGTGAAGGGGGATTTGCCCTGCCCGCATTTGCCGACGGAGTCATCTATCTGAGGGGAGAGGAACATTTATATTGTATAGGAGAGTAGTGGATATAGAGATTCGAGATATAGATGCCCTGGTTGAAGGGCTGGGACGGGGTCAGAGTGCCGTAATACCCATATTACAGGCCATTCAGGACCAATACAACTACCTGCCCGAGGAGGCTTTGCGCAGGGTGTGTGAACTGACCGAGATAACACCGGCGCAAATCGTGGGTGTGGCCAGCTTCTACTCCCAGTTCCGCTTTACGCCGGCGGGCGAACACATGATCAAGGTATGTGTGGGTACCGCCTGTCACGTGAAGGGTGCCGTGCAGGTTTACGATGCCATGAAACGGGAGCTGGGACTCAAGGAAGATGAGGATACCACCGCATCGGGTTCCTATACCATAGAAAAGGTTAACTGTCTGGGATGCTGCACCCTGGCCCCGGTGGTTCAGATTGATGAGGTCACCTACGGACATGTCAGTACTGCCCAGGTTGGATCCATAGTAAGGGATTTTGAAAACCAGAAGGGCGAATCGGACAAGAAGAAGTACAAAATGGCCGATGGCAGTGAAGTGAAGGGAGAGATCCGCATTGGCCTGGGTTCCTGCTGCGTGGCCAGCGGCAGTGATGAAATCAGGGATGCCGTCAAAGATACCATCGACCGGAAGGGCCTGAATGTGAAGTTAAAACACGTAGGTTGTGTGGGGATGTGCCACCAGGTACCCCTGGTGGAAATTGTTCCCAACCAGGGAGAACCAACCCTCTACTCCAAGGTAAAGGCTGAAGATGTGGACCAGATCGTTCAGGAGCATTTTCAGCCTGCGGGATTTATGAAGCGGATGACCAATAAACTGCTTCAGGCTGCCGATACCATACGTGACGACAGCCGTTGGATGGGAGTGGATCGCTACTCACTCAATGTGAGGGAAAAACATGTCTCCCTATTCCTCGACAAGCAAATACCCATGGCCACCGAGTTCCGGGGAATCATCAATCCCATCGACGTGGAAGAGTACCTGAGTCGTAAGGGATTCATGGGACTAAAAAGGGTCCTGAAAGAGATGAGCCCTGAGCAGGTGATCCAGGAGATCAAGGATAGCGGGATGCGCGGCCGCGGAGGTGGAGGCTTTCCTTCGGGAACAAAATGGCAGATGGTTGCTGATCAGCAGAGCGACAAAAAATACATCATTTGTAATGGCGATGAGGGCGACCCTGGAGCCTTTATGGATCGTATGTTACTGGAATCCTATCCCTACAGGATCATTGAGGGCATGGTGGCAGCAGGTTATGCCGTAGGGGCCGACGAGGGCATCCTCTATATCCGGGCTGAATATCCCCTGGCTGTCACCCGGGTACAGCAGGCCCTGGAAATTTGCCGGGAAAGAGGATTTCTGGGTAAAAACATCCTGGGATCGGGCTTCGATTTTGAGCTTACAGTGTACCAGGGAGCCGGAGCCTTTGTCTGCGGTGAGGAAACCGCACTCATGGAATCCATCGAAGGGAAACGGGGTTTTCCCAGGATCAGACCACCCTTCCCGGCCGTGAAGGGCCTGTGGGGCCGACCCACCCTGGTCAACAATACGGAAACCTTTGCCCAGATCTCTTATATTTTCAAAAACGGGGCTGCATCCTTTAATAAGGTGGGTACGGAGACTTCGCGGGGGACCAAAGTGTTTGCGCTGGCCGGAAAGGTGGCCAGGGGTGGACTTATCGAAGTCCCAATGGGCATGAGCATTCGTGAAGTCGTGGAAGAGATCGGCGGAGGTGTGGCCGGTGGCAGGTCCTTTAAGGCGGTGCAGATTGGCGGCCCTTCAGGAGGTTGTGTTCCCTCATGGAAAGCAGATACACCCATCGATTTTGAATCTCTCAAAGAGGTGGGAGCTATGATGGGATCGGGCGGACTGGTGGTACTGGACGATAGCGACTGCATGGTGGATATAGCCCGTTATTTCCTTACGTTTACCCAGAACGAGGCCTGTGGAAAATGCAGCTTTGGGCGCATTGGCACCAAACGCATGCTTGAGATCCTTGAGAAGATCACCTCGGGGAAAGGAACGGAACAGGACCTGGAAAACCTGGAGAGTCTGGCTGCCTGGACAAAGAAGGGTAGTCTCTGTGCCCTTTGCGGTACGGCACCCAATCCCATTCTTTCAACCCTGGAGTATTTCAGAGAGGAATACGAGGCCCATATCCGGGGTGAGTGTCCTGCAGGTAAATGTACCGAACTGATCCGCTACGAGATTACGGACGACTGTATTGGTTGCACACTATGTGCCCAGGACTGTCCGGTGGATGCCATTGCATTTAAGCCCCACGAGAAACACGAAGTGGACAATGAACTTTGCATCAAATGCGACGGATGCAAACAGGTTTGTCCCGAAAACGCAGTGATTACCCGATAGAAGCACAAAAAGGAAATGGTGAAGCTTAAGATCGATAACAAGGAGGTTGAAGCACCCGAGGGGAAAGTGCTGATGGAAGTGATCCGCGATACGGGCACCGAAGTACCTTCCATGTGTTACCTGAAGGATGAGGAACATTTTACCTCCTGCATGGTTTGCGTGGTAAAGGACCGGCCCAGCGGAAAGATCATACCTTCCTGTTCTCTGAATGCAGAAGAGGGAATGGATATCGTATCGGAGGATGAGGAAGTTCGGGAAGCACGTAAAACCGCCCTGGAACTCCTGCTCAGCGAGCATGTGGGCGACTGCGAGGCACCCTGCCAGATCTCTTGCCCGGCCCATATGGATATTCCCCTTATGAACCGTTTGCTGGCCCGGGGACAATTTGACGAAGCTCTTCAGGTGGTCAAAAAAGACATTGCCCTTCCCTCGGTTCTGGGCAGGATCTGCTCAGCTCCCTGCGAGGGAGCCTGTCGCCGCCGTTCCATCGATGAAGCAGTTTCCATCTGCCTGCTAAAGCGCTTTGCCGGCGATGAGGACCTTAAAAGTGAAAAATCCTGGCAGGCTCCCCAGGCCTCGCCCAGTGGCAAGAAGGTGGCCATCATCGGTGCCGGTCCGGCCGGTCTGGCTGCGGCCTATTACCTGAGCCTGAAAGGGCATCAATGCAGGATCATCGACCGGAACCAAAAGGCAGGAGGAAGCCTTTGCAAGGAAGTGGATGCCTTAGAGCTTCCGCCGGAAGTGCTTCAGAAAGAGATTGACCTGATTGGTGCCGCCGGAGTGGAATTTGAGTTGAACAAAGAAGTGGATGCCCAGACCTTTCAACAACTGGTCAGAGCTTTGGATGCAGTGGTGGTGGCTGTGGGCAAGGGGGAAAGCGGAGTCGCTTCCTGGGATCTGCCCATGCATGCACGCGGAATCGAAGCCACCGCGAATACCTACCAGGTGGGAGACAGCAAAGTATTTGTGGCAGGAAGTGCACTTCGTCCGGCCAAGATGGCCATAAGGGTTCTGGGCCAGGGCAAGGAGCTAAGCTTCAGTGTGGATCAGTTTCTCAGGCAGGAAAAAGTGCTGGGCGAACCGAAAATATTTAACTCCCGCTTTGGCAAGCTTATCCCGGCCGAATATGCCGAGTACCTGAAAGAATCGGTGGAAGGCAAGCGTCTGGAACCTGCGGTGAAGGAAGAGGGACTCACAAAAGAGCAGGTGATGGAAGAGGCGGCCCGCTGCCTGCATTGCGACTGTCGCGATTTGGAAACCTGCAAGCTGCGCATCTACTCGGATGCTTATGCAGCCGATCAGAAACGATTCAAATCGGAAGAGCGTCTGACCTGCACCAAACAATACCAGCACGATCAGATTGTATACGAAGCCAGTAAATGCATCAAATGCGGCATCTGTGTAAGGATCACGGAAAAGTACAAGGATGAATTTGGCCTCACCTTTATTGGCAGGGGATTTGAAGTAGTGGTGGGGGTACCCTTTGGGGAATCCACGGCAAAAGGACTGAAGACAGCAGCCCTGGAAGTGGCAGATGCCTGTCCCACTGGGGCCTTAAGCCGGAAATAGAAGGATTAATAATGAATAGTTGAAATATAACAAGGAAGGTTATGAAAAATTCAAGGCAGCAAGTATTTAGCTATATTTTGATGGCCTTACTAATGGCCACCACCATGCCCCGCCTGGAAGCCCAGGGATCTTCCTGCTGGACCAATTTCCGGGGAGATGCACAGCTGACGGGTGTAAGTAAGGCTTCACTCCCCGATAATCCTGCCATGTTATGGAATTTCCATACCCAGGATGGCATCAAAGCAGCTCCTGTGGTGTGCGATGGCATCGTGGTGGTGGGTACCATGAGGGGCTATCTTTTTGGAATTACCACCGAAGGAAGCCTCAAATGGAAAATCAATACCGAAAACAGCATTGAAGCACCGGCACTCATCGTCGATGGAACGGTGTATGTGGGAAACCTGGACGGAACCCTGTTTGCCATTGATTTGCAATCGGGAGCCATTCGATGGACCTATCAGACCGAGAATCAGATCATGGGATCACCGGCCTATTACAAGAAGGGAAGGCAGGAGGTGGTACTTGTGGGGAGTTACGATTATTACCTGCATGGGGTGGACCCATCCACCGGCGCGGGAAAGTGGAAGTACGAGACTGACAACTTCATCAACGGAGCCTGTGCCCTTTATAGCGGTATGGCCGTATTCGGAGGCTGCGATGGCTTCATTCATATGGTGGATGTCCTCACCGGCAAGGTGCGCAGCAGCATGTCCATTTCTACCTATGTGGCCAGTTCGGCAGGAGTGGATGGTGATGTTGCCTATGTGGGCGACTACGACGGCCGCTTTTCGGCGGTTGACCTGCTGGACCAGGAAGTGAGCTGGGTATTTGAGAATCCCCAGTCCAACCTGCCCTTTATCGGCTCCCCTTCTATATATGGGGATAATGTGTACATAGGAAACCAGGATAAATTCGTGTACTGTCTGAACAAAAAGTCCGGAAAACTGGTCTGGAAGTATAACACGGGCGGACCAGTGGATGCTTCACCTGTGGTCGCAGGAAAAAAGGTCCTGGCGGCCAGTATGCGTGGCGATTTGTTCCTGCTGGACCGGCAAAGTGGAAAACTTGAGTGGACCTACGAACTTGGAACGGCCGTATATTCCAATCCGGCCGTGGTAAACCAACGGTTCTACGTGGGTGGCGATGATGGCCGATTGTATTGTTTTGGAAAGAAATAAGAAAGGATTGAGATGAATATCATGCACATAATCCCGGGATCGGGAGGAAGTTTTTACTGCGGCAATTGCCTGCGGGATTCCAAATACGTGGAAGCGATGAGAAAATCTGACCACCGGGTGGTCAAATTACCCATGTACCTTCCTCTGTTTGCCGATGAACACGATTTAAGCCGGGAAATCCCGGTCTTTTACGGTGCCATCAGCATCTACCTCAAACAGCTGTATCCCATCTTCAGAAAGGCACCTTCATGGTTCGACAATATGTTGAATTCCAAGCCCATGTTAAAGCTTGCCTCCAAATTTGCCGGGTCGACCAGGGCCAAGGGCCTGGAAGAAATGACCGTGAGCATGCTGCTGGGCGAGGAAGGACAGCAAAAGGATGAATTGGAGCGTATGGTGGATTGGATCGTGGAGAACTGCGCTCCCGATGTGGTCCATTTATCCAATGCCCTCCTGCTGGGTCTGGCCCAGCAACTGGGTGAAAGGCTTGGGGTTCCGGTGATCTGCAGCCTGCAGGACGAAGACGTATGGGTCGATGTAATGAAACCTTCCGCCAGGGACAGTGTTTGGAAACTGATGTCGAATAAGGGCGAACATGTGAGTTCCTTTATCTCGGTCAGTGATTATTACGCACGGGTAATGAAGGAGCAGATGGACATACCCGGGGAGAAACTGGCCACTGTACACATTGGAGTAGATCCCGCAGATTATACCTTCCAGCCGGTTTCAGAGAAAAAACGCAACATTGGATATATCTCACGAATGTGTCATGAAAACGGACTGGACATCCTCATCGATGCCTTCATCCTGCTGAAGCAGAAAGAAGAGTATCAGGATGTGGGTCTGGTACTTACGGGTGGTTCCACCGGAGACGACAGGAAATATATTAGCGATATAAAACATAAGCTCAGGGAACACGGACTTCAGGATCAGGTGGAGATACACGACGATTTTGAAGAGGTGGGTCTCAGGGAGTATTTTCAGAAAGTTTCCATGGTAAGCGTACCGGTTCGGAATGGAGAGGCCTTCGGAATCTACCTGCTGGAATGTATGGCTTCGGGTGTACCAGTGGTTCAACCCGAGCTGGGAGCCTTCCCCGAGATCGTAGAGCTCACCGGCGGTGGTCTGATATACAAGGAGAATAACCCGGAAGCCCTGGCTTCATCCCTCGAGCAGCTTCTTAAGGATCCGGAAAAACTGGATCAGCTGAGCAGGCAGGGAAAAGTTGGTGTGGAAGAGCACTTTCACATCGATATGCAAGCCGAACGCATGGTTAAGATCTACCAGGAGGCTGTGGCAAATCTGAAGCCCGAGCCTGCTGTAAAATAAATGCACTCATAATGATACTATCACTTAAGGGAATCACCAAGGGTTTCGGCAGCAAGGCCGATTCTACCTACAGACCTGTGCTCAAGGATTTAAACCTGGAGGTGGAAGAGGGTGAGTGTATTGCCATCCTGGGACCCTCCGGATCGGGTAAAACCACCCTCTTGAACCTGATTGGCGGACTCGATTATCCCGATCAGGGTCAGGTGGAGTTTCGTGGAAATGAGATTACCGGACTCTCACAAACTGAGATGGATCGCTATCGAAACCAGGAGATTGGCTTTGTATTCCAGTTCCATCACCTGCTTCCTCAGTGCACTCTTCTGGAAAACGTGCTAATTCCTACCCTGGTCAACACCGATAAGACGGAACGAGGTGCAAAACTGGAAAGGGCCGAAACCTTAATGAAGAGGGTGGGTATCTGGGATTACCGGAACAAACTTCCCGGAAAACTTTCGGGAGGAGAATGTCAGCGGGCAGCAGTCGTACGAGCCATGATCAACGGACCGTCCATTCTGCTGGCTGATGAACCCACCGGTGCCCTGGACCGGGAGAATGTGGAAAAGATGGCAGATCTCCTGCTTGAACTGAATCAGAAGGACGGTCTTACCCTGATGATGGTGACCCATTCGCTGGATCTGGCAAAACGGATGGGAAAGACCCTGGAATTTAAGAATGGTACCTTGGAGCAAATCTAAACCTTCCCATTGATCTTTTAGCAAAATGACCGTATCCGGATTTATAAAAAGCAATCTGATCCACTATGCCAGGAAGAACCTGCTGCTGGCCCTTGGCATAGCCATAAGTGGTGCAGTATTAACGGGAGCTTTGGTTGTGGGCGATTCGGTCAAGTACAGCCTGAACCGTATAGTGGAACATCGCCTGGGAGAGATCAGCCACGTGCTGCAGGCAGGTGACCGCTATTTCACCAGTGATCTGAGTGAGAGGGTGAAAGAGCAAATACAGATTCCCGTGTCTTCGATGCTGCTGCAGGAGGGGAGCGCCTCTGCCGATGGCGGACAAAGGCGGGTAAATAACATCCAGGTACTGGGAGTGGATAAGGATTTTGAAAAGCTTGCCGGGACCCGGGATTACTACAGCAAACTTTCAGGCGATTCGGTGATCATCAGCCGGAACCTGGCCAACCGCTTAAGCCTGGATGTGGGCGACGATGTGCTCCTGAGGATAGAAAAGGCAAGCCTGATTCCCCTTAATGCCCCCTTTGTTTCCGATGCCGAAAACGTGGTAAGTCTGCGTGCCGCTGTAAAAGCTGTGGCTGAGGATGAAACGCTGGGACGATTTAATCTGAAAGTCTCACAGACAGCCCCCTTTAACGTGTTTATCTCCCTGTCAGTACTGCAGGAATTGATGGACTTCAGCGGCCGTATCAACGTAATGCTTCTGGCAACTGAGGACCAGGTGAATACGCAGGACATATGGAAGGCAGTGCAGGATCAATTTGCGGCAGCCGATGCCGGATTGAAGCTGGAGCTTCTGGAGGATCTTCAAATGCTCCAGCTCACCAGCGACCGGGTATTTATTGATGATGTGCTTTCTGATATACTCACAGAGGCAGCTGAGCGGAGTGAAGGTATTCTGACCTACTTCGTGAACCAGGTTTCCTACGCCGATGCATCCACACCCTACTCCTTTGTATCCACCCTTCCCGACGATTGGTTGAAGCCCCATGAGATAATCATCAACCAATGGATGGCTGAAGACCTGAAAGCAGAAGAAGGCGATACCCTCAGCCTGAACTATTTCGTGGTGGGTCCCCTGCGGGAACTAAGTGACACAACCCTGCCTTTTGTGGTGAAATCCATTGTTCCCCTGGAAGGCAGGTTCGGCGACGGGATGCTGATGCCCGATCTGCCCGGACTTTCCGATGCCGGCAACTGCCGAGACTGGGATACGGGGGTGCCCATCGAACTGGAAAGCATCCGGGACAAGGACGAAGATTACTGGGATGAATATGGAGGAATCCCCAAGGCCTTCATTTCCCGGTCGCGGGCCATCGAGCTCTGGCAGAACCGCTTCGGGACCTATACCTCATTCAGGTATCCCATACTTGGTGATGATCCTCAAGCCATCGAAAGCCTCAGCCTGGATGATCTGGAAGAATCCCTGGCAGGATCCATAGATCCGTCCATGCTGGGATTTGCTCTGGAAGATTCCCGCTCCAAAGGTTATGAGGCAGCAGGGAGCGGGGTTGATTTCTCCCAGCTCTTTGGCGGTCTCAGCTTTTTTCTTCTGGTGGCAGGGATACTGCTCAGTGTCCTGCTCTTTCTGCTAAACCTGGAAAGCCGGAGTGAACAACTCCGGACACTGGTGGTGATGGGTATTCCGCTTAGGATTGTCAGGCGTATCGTACTATGGGAAAGTATGCTGGTAGCCCTGGTGGGATCACTTGCTGGTTTGTTGCTTGCTGTATTATATAACCGACTGGTATTTAAGGCACTGAACGGGGTCTGGAGCGATGTGGTCCGCACCGACATGATGTTTCTCGATATCAATCTTTCCACCCTGGCCACCGGACTGGTTTTGACCCTGGCCATAGCCTTTCTGGCCCTTTGGTTTCCATTAAACCGTAAACTCAAAGGGCATATTTCCGCGCATAAGAAGCAGATCCGTGAAAGTAGTCGCAGCAGAGTACATGCCTGGAATAAACTGAGTGCCATAAGCTGGGTGCTGGGTGGACTGACTTCTTTGATCCTGGTGGCGTCCCAGCTTATTCGCAGGGAGGTCGTCAATGTGCCTGTTTTTTTTGCAGCCGGCGGATTGCTGCTGATCTCTTCCTTAGCCTTTTTCCACTGGTACCTGTCACGTGCAGCAAGGGGTCAGGAAGAAAACTTTGATTTGCCGCTCCTGAGCAGAAAAAATGCACGAAGGAACCTGGTGCGAAGCATGAGCATTGTCATTCTCTTCGCCATTGGAGCCTTCCTGGTGATCTCCACCGGAAGCAACCGAAAAGACCTGTATGCCAATGCAGAGGATCCCCTTAGTGGTACAGGCGGCTTCCTCTATTTTGCCGAATCCAGCGCCCCGGTGCTAAAGCAGCTAAACAATCCGGAAGTCCGTTACGAATACAGCCTGGGAGAAGACTATTCCTTTGTCCAGTTCAGAAAGGCCGATGGCGACGATGCCAGTTGCCTGAACCTGAACAAGATCATCAATCCGCAGGTGCTGGGGGTAGATCCGGCCTTACTGGATGGCCGCTTCTCCTTTGTGACACGAACGGACTATCTGGATGAAGCGAATCCCTGGCTTTCCCTGCAGGAAGAACTGCCCGGCGGACTCATCCCGGCCATTGCCGACGAAACGGTGATCAAGTGGGGACTGGGATTGTCGGTGGGAGATACCCTGCATTACACCAATTCCAACGGCGGAGAAATGGATCTGCTTTTAATCGGGGGACTGGCCCCGTCGGTGTTCCAGGGAAATGTGATCATATCCGATAAGAATTTCCTGGAGCAGTTTCCTGAAAGCAGTGGAACGCATGTATTCCTGGTAGAGGGAGCACTGAGCGATACAGCAACGATCAGCTCTGAGCTGGGAAGGGGCATGCGCGATCTGGGATGGGACATGGACCGCACGGCCACCAGGCTGGCCGAATTTAATTCAGTTACCAATGCCTACCTGTCCATTTTCATGGCTCTGGGTGCCCTGGGATTGCTGGTGGGCACCTTTGGGCTGATGGTGGTGCTTTCGCGCAGCATCCTGGAAAGAAAACAGGAGATAGCCCTTTTAAAAGCCGTGGGATATGAACGCAGGAAGATCCGGAAGCTGATTATCCGGGAATATATGATTCTGCTGCTGACGGGTATCGGTACCGGCTTTGTGGCAGCCATTCTGGCTACGCTTCCCTCCATTCTGAATTCCCATACGGGTACCTCTTTTATCTCCATCCTGTTCTGGCTGGTGGTACTGGTGGTCAACGGATGGATCTGGATCCAGGTAGTAAGCCGTTCGGCATTAAACAGGGAATCTATCTATTCAGCCCTGCGAAACGATTAAGACTAATTCCTTACATTAGGGGTATGAATCCACTTCGGGCAAAAAGCATTGAAGCCTGGAAGCATTGGCTGGAGGAAAACCACAATAAGGAAAAGGTGGTCTGGCTGGTCTTTCAAAAAAAAGGCTATGGAAAGAAAAAAGATGCTGCGAAGGTCCCCTTTGGTTATCAGGAAGCCCTGGATGAGGCGCTTTGTATGGGTTGGGTGGACAGCCTTTTGAGGCGCATCGACGAAAAGGAGTATATGCGGAAGTTTACTCCGCGTAAGCCCACCAGCACCTGGTCGGAACATAATAAAAAACGTGTGGAGGAGCTGATCCTGGAGGGTCGCATGCAAGCTCCCGGGATGCTTACCATCGAGGAGGGAAAGGCAAATGGTATGTGGGACAAGGGCATCAAGCCTCCCGAGGTGGATGAATCTCTTCCGGCCGCATTGCTGAGTGCTTTCCAGGCCCATCCCAAAGCCAGGGATAACTATTTTGCCCTGGCCGCTCGTGCCCAGAAACAATACAACATCTGGATCAATATGGCCAAGCGGGCCGAAACTGTCCGTAAACGCATCGACGAATCTATCCGCCTTCTGGAAGCAGGACAGGAGCTTGGACTGAAATAGAACATGAATAAACGCAAAGAGGTAGTACTTCTTACCGGAGCCTCCGGATCCATGGGCTTTGAAGCCTTTAAGCTGCTGTGGGAAAAGCGCGACCGTTATGACATTGTTCTTTTCCTGAGGCCCTCCCGCAAGAATCACAGGAAATTTCGCAAATATCAAACCCGGTCAAGGGGCGGGGATCTGAATATTGTGTGGGGAGATGCCCTGAAACGGGAGGATGTGCTTAGAGCCTGCAGGGGTATCGACTGGTGCCTGCATACCATGGCTCTGATTTCACCGGCTGCCGATCGCGATCCGGACATGGCTGACAAGGTGAATGCCCGGGGTACCCGCTACCTGGTGGAAGCCATCGAGTCTGAGAATCCGGAACACATCCGCCTGGTGTACATTGGAAGCATTGCCGAGTACGGCGACCGGCTGCCTCCTGTGCATGTGGGACGTACGGGCGATCCGGTGCAACCAAGCATATTTGACCACTATGCCCTGAGCAAGGTAAGGGGCGAACTGGCAGTTATGCAGTCGAGGATCAAACACCGGGTTTCTCTCCGGCAGACTTTTATTATGATCCCCGGACTATTTTCACTGATGGATCCCATCATGTTCCATCAGCCCATCTACTCATTTATGGAGAATATCACAGCCCGTGACTCAGGCCGGCTTCTGGTCGCCTGTCTGGAGCAGGACAAGGATTCCGCATTCTGGGGTGCTTACTACAATGTGTCGGGGGGACCGCAATGCCGGATTACCTTCCTTGAGTTTCTGGACCGTATCTATTCCATGCTGGGAATCCGCTACCGTAAGGTCATGGAGAGGCGCTGGTTTGCTTTGAAGAACTTTCATATGCAGTTTTTTGAAGACTCTGGAAAGCTGAACGATTATCTGAAACATTGGGAGGGAGGGCAGACGCTGGAAGATTATTTTCGTGAGGTTTGGAGATGTTTGCCCTGGTATCTTAAGATCACAGCCTGGTACAACAAGTATATCCCTCCCTATCGATGGATCGTGGAAGGGGCCACCAGGGGACAGTTGAAAAAACTGGCCCGGCGAAGGGATGGAACCCTGAACTGGGTAGTCAACAGGGATGAAGACAAGATACGGGCCTTTTATGGATCCATGGAGGCTTATGAAAGGATTCCGGATTGGGATCGGGATATGCCCTCCCTGGACCACCATCAATCCCATGTAAGGCTGGAACACGGATACGATGAAAGCCTCGGGGAGCCTGCTTTTGAGGAGCTTCAAAAAGCAGCTTCTTTCAGGGGCGGCTTGCTGAAATCCTTAGCCTGGGACGGTCATATGAACAGGCCCCTGGACTGGAAATGTTGCCAGGGCCATTCTTTCAGGATGACGGCGCATGCAGTTTTGAAAGGAGGACACTGGTGTCTGGACTGCATCTCACCTCCATGGAATTATTCCCCTGTGGCTGAAAAAAATCCTTTTGCTGCTCAGGTACTTCAACCGACAGTCAAATAGCATCTGGTTTTTCTTGGCATTCACCGGATCGAAACCTACCTTGCACGCAGATTAAAAAAATTCTTCGCATGAAAATATTCCGCAATGCAGCATACTACAGGATGTCCTTTCTGTTCCTGGCTTTCAGCCTGAATTCCCTTTACGCACAGTCCCAGGAAGGAGAAACAAAAGGCAAGGAAGTGGATAAGATTTTCTCCAGTGTGGACCGGGAAAACAGGCCGGGAGCTGCCGTTGCCATTGTTAAGGATGGGGAGATTGTCTTTAAAAAAGGCTACGGGATGGCTAACCTGGAATACGATATTCCTGTCACTTCTTCCACCATTTTTCATATCGCATCGGTATCCAAACAGTTCACCACATTTTCCATCCTCCTGCTCGAGAAGGATGGTTTGCTCAGTCTGGACGATGATGTGAGAAAGTACATCCCCGAAGTACCCGACTTTGGAAAGACTATTACCCTTCGTCATCTGGCCCATCATACCAGCGGCCTTCGCGATCAGTGGAACCTGCTAGCTCTGGCCGGATGGCGTCTGGATGATGTGATCACCCGGGAACACATCCTGAAGCTGGTGAGCAAGCAAAAGGAACTAAATTTTGAGCCGGGCGAAGAAATGCTCTATTGCAATACAGGATATACCCTGCTCGCTGAAGTGGTGGCCAGGGTTTCAGGCCTTAGCTTTGCCCAATTTACCGAGGAACGGATATTCAGGCCCCTGCAGATGAACCATACCCTGTTCTATGACGACCATGAGCTTATTGTAAAGAACAGGGCCTATTCCTACAAGAGGGAGGGGAAAGCGTATAAAAAGAGTGTATTGAGTTATGCAAACGTGGGAGCCACCAGCCTGTTCACCAATGTGGAGGATATGAGCCTGTGGGCCCTGAACTTCGAGGATCCAGTGGTGGGAGATGCTTCGATCTTAAAGAAGCTCCGGACAAAAGCTGTCCTGAACAAGGGGGACACCATAAATTATGCACTGGGTCAGAGTGTTTTCAACTACAGGGGACTGGAATGTATAGGTCACGGAGGGGCAGATGCCGGTTACAGGTCCAATATTACCAGGGTCCCGGAGCAGGGATTTTCCGTCGTTGTTTTAAGTAACTATGGTGCATTTAATCCCTCGGGCATATCCAACCGGGTGATGAACCTGTAT
>Ga0180430_10003004_pt1 | contig 14745 bp, 8 predicted proteins | sample SS_ome_9_FD_132999 | JGI IMG/M metagenome (GOLD analysis project Ga0180430, IMG submission 132999) | Hypersaline lake sediment archaeal communities from the Salton Sea, California, USA - SS_1_S_2 metaG | ecosystem: Environmental > Aquatic > Non-marine Saline and Alkaline > Hypersaline > Sediment... | reverse complement strand
GGCAAACTCAGTGACGGTGATCGTTGTCATGGCATGCTCCAATATCAGATAATCATATAATATATTTTTATCTGATATCGGTCAAGACCACCGGCATCCTGATCCCCCCCATTTTCATGGACAGTGCACTCTGCTCAGTATCGACAGGCTTGTCGAGTTCATGGACGGCTGCCCATGGCCAATGTGCGCTGCTCCAATATCCTTCTGTTCCTGACGACCGTGCTGATCTGCCTGGCGGCCGGTGAGGTGGCGGTGCGGTTTGCCGTGGTAGACGACGGACTGGGCAACCTGGTTGTCGGCGGCACGCGGCTTCTCCCCTACGCGGAGCCCCTCGATTCGATGTCCAAGGCGCTGGAGCATTACGAGAGCACCACCGCCCCGCTCATGATTCACGATCCCGAACTGGGCTGGGTCTTCCCCCCCTGCAGCTCGGCACAGAAGGGTGGCTGCCTCGTTCACTACGACGCGGACAGCCTGCGCTCGGGGGGGCTGGAATACGCCACTTCCCCGGCACCGGGGACACTCCGCATCGCCATCTTCGGTGACTCCTTCACCCATGGCGACGAGGTCTCCTTCGCCAATACCTGGGGTCAGCGGCTGGAAACGATGCTCCGCCGGGAAGGGATGAACGCCGAAGTCCTCAACTTCGGGGTGAGCGGATACGGTGTCGATCAGGCGTACCTGCGATACCGGAAAACCGGGGCACGGTATGGTCCCCACCTGGTGATCCTCGGGTTCATGCCCCGGGACGTGGCAAGGAACCTGAACATGATCCGGGCCCTTTTCGCCCCGGGAACCAGGAAGTTCCTCTTTTCCAAGCCGCGATTCATCCTCGATGGCGAGGAACTCCGCCTGATCAATTCTCCGGCCATGGACCCGGCGGATACGATCCGGACGATCGGCGAGCTGTCGTCGTGGGATCTCGCCGATCACGAGGCGCCGTATGGCCGGTTTTACAGGGACCGGTTCATCTACCGCAGCCGCCTGCTGGCCTTTCTCGCCGGCAGGGTGGCGGTGGCCGATCGTGGCTCCGAATTCGCGCTCGACGGGGAGGCGGCCACGCTCACCCTGGCCATCATCGAGCGGTTCAGGCAGGACGTGGAATCGGCGGGGGGAACGTTCCTCGTGGTCACCTTTCCCATGCGGCGTGATGTGGCCGGCCTGGTGGACGGCCGGGGTCTTGCCCACGAAGACCTGCTCGGGGCGATGGCGGAAACCACGACTGTTATCCAGACGGAGGCGCTGCTCGCCGGTGCAGCGGCCAGGAGTTCGGTCAACGCGCTGTTCAGGCCGCGGGGGCACTACTCGGCGGCGGGTAACCGGATCGTGGCCCGGGAACTCGCCCGGTGGATCCGCAGCGGGGACGTGGATCTCCCGCCCACACCGGCCGTTGAAAGTTCCCCCTTCCTGGTGGCCGGCGTTCACCCGTAGCCGGTTTTGCGGGGAACTCTTCTCAAGGAACAAATGAATATGAATGGGACCTGACCCCATCTTTATTCATTTGTTCCTTCCACATATTTCCAGCGGCCCTACTGCGGCGCTCTCGTGCTGCCCTTGGGCAGCGTGAGATCCAGCGCCAGCTCCTTGGCCGTCTTGGCGGTGAGCAGGTTGATCAGGTCCTGGGAGCCCATGGTCCCGTTGCCGCCGTTCTCGCCCATCACCAGCTGGGGCACCCAGTTGCCCTTGTAGTTTTCGATGGCCTGGGCGTAGCGATTGTTGACGTTGATCCAGGCCTCGAGCTTCTGGGCCAGGGCGCCGTCGGCCTGCATGACCCGCCGCTTGTATTCCGAGTCGCCCTCGGCACGGAGGATCTGCATCTGCTTGTATTCTTCGGCCGCCGTCTTGTCCAGCTTGGCCACTTCCAACCGCTGGCTCGCCTCGGTCTCGGCCACTTCCTTGCGTTTACGCGCCTCCACCACCGCCCGTTCCTTCTCCACCTCGGCCTCGTACTTGGCGGTCATCACGTTGGCCTGGCCCTGGGCCTCGGCGGTGAGCCGGTCCTGCTGGGCCTTCTCCGCCTCGGCCTTGGCGGCAACCGTCTTCATCATCGCGTCGCGCTGGTTGGAGATCTGCATCAGCACGCCCTCCTCGTAGCCGAAGTCCTTGTCGAGGAAGAACTGGCTGATCTGGATGCTGAAGGCGTTCAAGGGGTTCGGTTTTCGTACCGGCCGACCTTCGGCGTCGTACTTGATGTGCACGATCCGCTTGTTCTTCTTCTCGCCGGTGGCCGGGTCGACGGTTTCCCGCTCCTCCGACTCGGTGATGTAGATGCCGTTGAGCACCTGGTCCCAGGCCAGCTGGGAGAACTCGGAGCGGCGCCCGGAGTAGCTCTCCTCGGCGCTCATCAGCGAGGCGGTGAGGATCAGCGCCTCGGCGATGGCCGGTTTGACCAGCGACTGGGAGATGTGGCCGTAACTGCGGAACTTGTTGTGGATCTTGACCATCGCCTCGCGCTCCAGGGGCAGCTCGAAGCGGGCGTTGCCGGAAAGGCGGGCGATGCCGCCGTCGTTGAAGCGCACTTCCACCGCTGCCGAGACGGCGCTGTCCTCCAACTGGTCCTCGGGCAGGGCTTCGTCGGTAAAGGAGTAGGTGCCGGCCTGCTTGTACTCGGTCACCTCGCCGAACCACTGGCCGAACATCCCCGGGTCGGTGTAGACGTCCAGCGTTCCGGTGACCGGCATCTGGCGGATCTTGATATACCCGGCGTTGTTCGTTTCCACCAGGTACTTGGAAAAAATCCCGGCAAGGGCAAGAATGATGACCAGTGTGACGATGAGTGTGATGGGCGCCTTGGAGCCCCCGCTTCCTGCGGTCATGGTGTTCCCCCTCCTTCTCTATGGGCTGGTCTCCGGGCGCTCGTTGGCCCGGTCTGACGGCCGTTGTCGGTGTTCAAGGTGGCTTTCTGATATACGTTTCAACGAGTATAACAGTTTCGATGAGGATTGTGTGAGGGGCACGAGCCGCGGCGACGTTCCTCATCGGTCTCCGCCCGCATTCCATTCCTGGAAGCATCCGGCAAATTCCTGAATAAAGTGAAATCTTCAGCCGGGAACGCCTCCCCAAAGCGACGGATCAGGCCGCATCCCGCCCTTTTTTAGTGATCTCCGCTGTTGGTCAATTAATTGACGAGCTCCAGGCCATCAAGTACACGGCGATCCTCCAATTATCGCCTTAATAGATGGACGTTTTAGGTTGTGTTTACGATTTGCGACCCCGCTTTTCGATTTCGTAAGCACTGTCACTGGGTTGACGTTTCCAGGGAGGCAAATTGTCATCAGGAGGTCAATCCGTGCTGATCAAAAAAACGTAAGACATTGTTAAAGAATGGGTTGTAAATTCCGATGAGTTTATTGTCCATTTTTTGACATGTGGCATACCCATTGCTACTTCTATGGGTCGAGAGATTGTGCAAATACCGTCGCGAATGCGCGAGTTGATTCTCCTGTCGTTCATATGGAGGTTGAGGTGATGGTTCCGCGTGCTTATCGAGTCCTCTCCCTGTTCTTCCTGTTTTCCCTGCTCTTTCCATTTGCCGGTTCGGCGGCGGTCATCCAGGTGGAGTGGACACCCTCCAGTGCCCCGGATGTCCACCACTACGTCCTCTACCACCGGGTGCAGGGCGGGGAATACGAGCTCCTGACCATCTCCGATCCGCAGGCCAGCTCGCACACCTTCAGCGGCCTGGTCGTGGGGACGACCTATGAATTCGCCCTTCGGGCCTTTGACACCTCGGGCAATGCCAGCAGCCTGTCCAACATCGCCAGCGCCGAGGCGCTCCCCTGGGACGAGGAGGCCGCCCCGCCGGTGGTGCCGCCGGCGGTGAGCATGGAGCAGCCCGCGTTCGAGTTCTCCTGGAACGTGAGCGGCATCGGCGGTGCGACCAAAGCCGGGTTGGAAGTGAGCCGCGTCAATCAGTCTTTCGCCAATCCCAACGGCACCGAGTGGGACCCGGAGCACTGCTGTCATGCCAGCATCCTGGACGCGTCTTCCGGCACCGCCCAGTGCAATGCCCTCGATTTCGAAGGGCCCGGCCTCTACCGGGTGAGGGTGGTGGCGCTCGATGACAACGAGACGATCATCTGCTGTTTCAGCGACAGTGCCGCGATCGAAGTGCTGGGTGGTGCGCCGCCGGTGGTCGACGCTGAGACCTCGACGGTGACAGCTTCCCCGGAGGAGATTCCGGCCGACGGTGAGAGCCTGTCGACGATCACGGTCAGTCCGCGCGACGCCGACGCGCTTCTGGTGGGCCCGGGGTTGAGCGTCACCCTGCAGGCCACGGCGGGCACGCTGGTCGGTTCGGTGCACGACAACGGCAACGGCACCTACAGCCAGAATCTTCGTTCGTCGCTGATGGTCACCGAGGCCCTGGTGAGTGCGGTGGCCGACGGGGTGGCCATCATCCAGCAGGCGACGGTGAGTTTCAGCGAGCTGCCGCCGGTGGTCGATGGGGAGACCTCGACGGTGACGGCAGCCCCGGAGGAGATTCCGGCCGACGGTGAGAGCCTGTCGACGATCACGGTCAGCCCGCGCGACGCCGACGCGCTTCTGGTGGGCCCGGGGTTGAGCGTCACCCTGCAGGCCACGGCGGGCACGCTGGTCGGTTCGGTGCACGACAACGGCGACGGCACCTACAGCCAGCAGCTGCGCTCGTCGCTGGAGGCGGCCGAGGCCAGGGTCAGTGCCGTGGCCGACGGGGTGGCCATCACCGAACAGGCGTCGGTGACCTTCACCGGCACCGGTATACCGGCGATGATCCTCACCGGACCCGGCCCGGGGCCGGAGAACGATGCGCGGGTCTGTCTTTTCGATCCGCTGCAGGGGCCGGCAGACCCGGTACTCGATTTCTGTGCCTACCCGTTCCCGGGGTTCGGCGTCAATGTCACCACGGGTGACGTCGACGGCGACGGCCGCCTGGACATCATCACCGGCGCCGGTCCGGGTGAAACGCACATGGCCGGCATCAGGGGATTCGACGACCAGGGGTATCCGCTGGTCGGGATCGATTTCATCGCTTACGAGACGGGGCCCTACGGGGTCAACGTGGCCTGCGGTGACATCGATGGTGACGGCATCGACGAGATCATCAGCGGACCGGGCCCCGGACCGCTCAATGCGCCGCGCGTGCGTGGCTGGCGATACGACGGGGCGGGTATCGAGGCCTCGGCCATCGACTTCCAGGCCTACGGCGTTTCGAAATGGGGCGTGAACGTGAGCTGCGGTGATATCGACGGGGACGGCTTCGACGAAATCATCACCGGCGCCGGCCCGGGCAGCGAGTACGGGCCCCATGTCAGGGGCTGGAACTGTGACGGTGATGGTTCGGCGACGGCCATCGGCGAGGTGAGCTATCTCGCGTACGGCACCAATCGCTGGGGCGTGAACGTGGCCTGCGGCGACATCGACGGGGACGGCATCGACGAGATCATCACCGGCGCCGGTCCGGGGGCCGTGTTCGGGTCCCATGTCAGGGCCTGGAACTTCGGCGCCGACGGCGAGGTGACACCGCTCGCCGGGGCGAGCTTCTTCGCCTATGCCACGCATCACTGGGGCGTGAACGTGACCTGTGGCGACATCGACGGTGATGCCGTGGACGAGATGGTCACCGGCCCCGGCCCCGGCCAGATCTTCGGTGCCCATGTGCGGGCCTTCGACTATCACGGCGGGCAGGTCTCGCATGCCCCGGCCGTGGACTTCATGGCCTATCCCTGCGAAGACTATGCGTATGGTGTCCGGGTTGCCGTGGAACGTGGTGCCGCCTCACGCTGATCCCGTCAGCGCTTGACCCCCAGCTTGCGCATGCGGGCCTGGAGGGTGGTGCGCGGCAGGCCGAGCAGTTCGGCGGCTCCGCCCTTGCCCGAGACCTTGCCGCCGGTTTCCTCCAGGGCGGCGACGATGTGTTCCCGCTCGGCCTCCTCCATGGTGGGGAAGGAGTGGCGGCCGTCGCGGATGCCGAGCCGTGACTCGGCGCGGATCAGCGGCACCAGGTCCAGGGCGTCGGTCTTGGCCAGGATCACCGCCCGCTCGATGAGGTGCTCCAGTTCGCGCACGTTGCCCGGCCAGCCGTAGCGCTCCATCTCCCGCTGGCTCTCCCGGGTCAGCCGGCGCACCGGCTTCTTCAATCGGTCGGCCGCGCGCAGGGCGAAATGGCGGGCCAGGGGCACGATGTCCTCCACCCGTTCGCGCAGCGGGGGGATGTGGATGGGGAAGACCTGCAGGCGGTAGTAGAGGTCTTCGCGAAAGTCCCCGCGGATCACCGCCCGTTGCAGGTCCATGTTCGTCGCCGCCACCACCCGCACGTCCACCTGGATCGGCTTCTCACCGCCCACCCGCTCGAACTCGCCCTCCTGCAAGGCTCGCAGCAGCCGGGCCTGGGCCTCCAGCGGCATGTCGCCCACCTCGTCGAGGAACAGCGTGCCCCCGTCGGCCAGCTCGAAGCGGCCCACGCGCTGCCGTTCGGCGCCGGTGAACGAACCTCGTTCGTGGCCGAAGAGCTCGGACTCGATGAGGTCCCGCGGCAGGGCGGCGCAGTTGACGCGGATCATCGCCTTGCCGGCCCGCGGGCCCAGTTCGTGGATCGCTCGAGCGATCAGCTCCTTGCCGGTGCCGGTCTCACCGGTGACCAGCACGGTGGTGTCGGTGACCGCCACCAGCTCCGTCTGCTCCAGCACTTTCTGGAGCGCCGGGCTGGCGCTGATGATCTCGCCGGCGTTGCGCTGCTCGGCGATCTCGCCCTTGAGGTAGATGTTCTCTTCCTGCAGCTGGCGGCTCAGCTGCTCCACCTCGCGAAAGGCGATGGAGTGGGCCATGGCCAGGCTCAGCTGGCGGCCGACCCAGAGGAAGTTCTCCAGGTCGGTGCGGGCGTAGGCCTCCTGTCGCCGGTCGCCCATGAAGAGCAGCCCGTAGGGCCGGCCGGCCACCTCGAGGCGACAGGCCATGCAGGAGTGGATGCCGGCCTCGATCAGCCCGGCGTAGTCCTTGTGCTCGTCGATGTAGAGGGACAGGCTGGGGATGAGCATCGGGGTTTCGTGATGCAGGGCCTGGTCCACCATCTCCTTCGGCAGCGCTCGGCACTCCTGGTCGAGTTTGACGAACCCGGGAATGCTGGAACGCACCAGCGGCGTCCGGCCCAGCTCGCCGCTTTTCTCGTCCACGGCGAAGATACAGGCGATGGTGTGCGGCAGCACCGGCTGCAGCCGTTCGGAGACCCTGAGAAACAGCTCGGGGATGTCGAGGGTGGCGGCCATCACCTCGCCCACCTGTTGCAGGGCGCGGCTGGTGGTCAGCTCGCGCACCTCTTCCAGGGCCACGGCCACCGGGGCGGCCAGCTCGGTGAGCAGCGCCAGCTGGAAATCGTCGTAGACCCCCGGTTCGCGGGCCACCGCGTAGAGCACGCCCAGCGGTTGGAAGCGGCTGACCAGCGGGACCACCATGTGGCTGCGCAGGCCGATGTCGTGGAGCAGTGGCGCTTCGGCATAGTCGGCATCGGCGGTGTCGTCGATGCGGAATGAGCGGTTCTCGCGGATCGCCCGGGACTTCAGCGTTTTCTCCGGGGGCAGCTCGAAGATTTTCTGTGCCGCTCCGGGCAGCTCGTCGCGCACGTCGACGATCAATGGCCGGAACTGCTGCTTGCGCACGTCATAGGTGTAGATCCCCATCGCCTCGTGAGGGATGAAGGGGGAGAGCGCCTCGTGCACCGCTTCGAAGAAGTCCTCGAAACTGATACAGCCGGCCAGCGCCTGGGCCACGGTGCCCAGGGTGTCGCGGATCACGCCCCGTTCGCGGGGCGTCGTCCTGGCGTTGTGTCTGACCATGGCTGCATTATCGCAGGGATGTGATCGGCAGGGCAAACACCCTGGTGATAGAATGCAGGGCGACCGCAGGTCGTGTGGGGAGGGGACGATGCTCTGGTTCAGTGGCCGTCGCCGTAAAAAACTGCTGGAAACGCCGTTGCCTGAAGCCCAGCGGGCGCTGGTGGAGGGCGCGGTGCCGCTCTATGGCCAACTGGCACCGGAGGAGCGTCGGCGGCTGGAGGGCCTGGTGCAGATCTTTCTCGACGAGGTCGATTTCGAGGGTTGCGGCGGCCAGGTGATCGACGACGAGATCAGGCTCACCGTGGCCGGCCGGGCCTCGCTGATGCTGGTGGGTCGCGAAGGGGACACCTTTGCCAGGTTGCGCACCGTGCTCGTCTATCCCTCGGAGTATCTCGCGCCGGGAAGCGAGGAGATGCCGGACGGCACGGTGTTCGAGGGACTCGACGCACGGCTGGGTGAATCCTGGGACATTGGTTCGGTGGTGCTGGCCTGGGACGAGGTGGTGAATTGTGAGGTGGTCGGCCACGGCTGCCTCGACGTGGTCTACCACGAGTTCGCGCACCAGTTGGACGCGGAGAACGGCCGGGTGGACGGCGCCCCGTTCCTGCCTTCGGCCCGGGCGCGGCGGGAGTGGGCCGACGTGCTGGGCCGGGAGTACGAAGCATTGGAGCAGCAGGTTGACTGGGGGCGTCCCACCTTCCTCGATCCTTACGCCGCCACTCATCCCGCCGAGTTCTTCGCCGTGCTCACCGAATACTTCTTTGTCAGGCCTGCCGCACTGAAGCACCACCATCCCGACCTCTACCGCCAGCTCGTGATCTGCTACGGCCAGGACCCGGCCCGCTAGCGTATCAGGTGGATTGACGTCGAATTCACCTCCTTGTATAGTTTGTTCATGAAAGAAAACGCCGCGGCGCTCCTGCTCGAACATGTCTGCAAGATGTTTCCCGACCCGGTTTTCGTCCTCGACGAGAAGGGCACCTACGTGGAGATCGTCGGCGGAACCGAGCGGGGCCTCTACGACAGCCCCGATTACCTGAAGAGCCGCAGGCTTCATGACATTTTTCCGTCCTGGATCGCCGATCGGCTGCTCGAAGTGGTCCGCGCGGCGCTGCGTACCGGGTCCCTGAAAACCGTTGAATACCGGCTGGATTCGGCGGAGATGTTCCACAACCCCCAGGACGGGCCTGCCACGCCGCAGTGGTATCACGGCCGGGTTCTGCCCGTGCGCTTTCCCGAAGAGCGCACGGGTCACGTGCTCTGGATCGCGATCAACATCACCGAGCGAAAAGAGGCCGAAGCCGAGCGGGACCGGATGAACAGTGAATTGAAGACCGCGCGTTCGGAGATCAAGACGCTCCGCGGCTTCCTGCCCATCTGCGCCAAGTGCCAGAAGATCAGGGACGACGAGGGCTACTGGCAGCGTATCGAGTCCTACTTCAATGAGCACTCGGATGTGAAATTCACCCATTCGCTCTGTCCGGACTGCGTTCGTGTGCTCTACCCCGATATCGATCCCGACGAGCTGATGTCCTGACCGCTCCCGCCGTTTCTCCTGTCCCTCATTGCATCCCCGTCGAGCCGCAGTCTATACTTTTCTTTCTGCGGTGATGTTGTGAACGACGGAAGGGAGCGAGGCGGATGACAGGAGATTTCGGGTGGAGGGAGGCTGCCGGCTTCGGATGGAAAGTCGGCGTGGCGGTGGGTGGTGCCATCGGGTTCCAGGAGGGCTTCCTTGCCGCGACGACAAAGTCGGGCGCCTCGACACAGATCCCGCTGACCAACGCGGTGCAGCTGGTGCAGGTCTATTTTACGCCGGTGTTCGCCGAGATGGTCCTCTGGGGGGTGGTGGGCTTTGTCGGGGCGCTGCTCATGCGCCTCGTCTTCGGCCGGCTGTTCCGCTTCTGCCGCACCGCCGACGGGTTCATCCCGTTCTTCAGCGGCCTGCTGGCGGCCACGGCCAACATCATCTTCATCTTCTTCATCATCAACGGCAGCATCAGCCTGGCCGCCCTTTTCGACCCGCCGAAACTGCTTTTCAACACGCGGCTCGTATTTTCCGGTGTGCTGCTCGGCATGGCCGTGGGGTTCATCGTCCGCGCCGTGCGAAAACGTCCCCGGGCGCATCTCTACAAGGCCTGGTCCGTGGCCCCGGTGATCTGGCTGCTGCTGTCCACGCCGCTGGTGCTCTGGGCCAACCGGGTCCACTTCAAGCTCAATTTCACTCCGGCCTTCTTCGGGGCGCTGCTGTTCTTCATGCTGGCGCTGGCCCTGTTGGTGTGGCTCACTGCGGCCTGGCTTGCCCCGCGCTATCTCAAGGGCGTGTCCCGTTACCCGCTGGCGCGCCATCTCCCGACGCTGGTGCTGCTGCTGGTCGCCGTCCCGGTCTTCCTCGCGCCATACATCGGTATTTCCGGGCGAGAGGGCCCGGGCGATGGGGCGGGCCGGGGGGAGCTTGACCGCAACGCCATCATCATCTCGGTGGACACCCTGAGGGCCGATCGCCTCTCCAGTGCCGGTTCCACCCAGGTCAGCACCCCGAATATCGACCGGCTGGCCGAGGAGGGTGTGCTTTTCACCCGCGCCCAGGCCACGTCCTCCTGGACCCTCTCCTCGCTCTGTTCGATGCTCACTTCGCTCTACCCCACGGCCCACGGCGTGCTGTCGATGCTCGACCAGATGGACGTTTCCCGGGAAACGCTGGCCGAGGCGGCGGCGGCCGGGGGCTACCACACCGCGGCGGTGATCTCCAACGGCTGGCTCCTCGACCCCTTCGGCGCCAGCCAGGGCTTCGCCTTTTACGACCACATGAAACACCGCGTCCGCGCCTCGTACTGGGCCGGGAACCTCTGGTACCGGGTCTTCAGCCGGCTGCGGGCCGTGGTGGCGCCGGTGGAGGCCGACGTTGCTGACGACACCACCGACGCCGCGCTGAACCTCCGCTATGCCCTGGAATTTCTCGAGGCCAATCGTGACAGCAATTTCTTCCTCTGGCTGCACGTCATCGATCCCCACGAGCCCTACGTTGCCCGTGATCGCTGGATCGCCGACGCCGGTCGGGACTACAAGGGGAACCAGCTGCCGCGTCTCAACTCGGGAATGGTGGTCCACTACCGTGGCGGCAAGGTGCTCGACCAGGCTGACCGGCGCCACATCGAAGACCTCTACAACCGCGAGGTGGAATACACCGACATGATCATCGGCCGCTTTCTCGACCGGGTCTACGAGATGGGGCTGACCCGCAACACGATGATCATCTTCACCAGCGACCACGGCGAGGAATTCTGGGAGCATGACAACCTGTCCCACGGCCACACCTGCTACGACGAGCTGGTCCACGTGCCGTTGATCATTCGGCCCGCCGACGAGGAGGACGTGGAACGGGGACGGCGCATCGAGGCCCATGCCGGCCTGATCGACCTGGCGCCCACGGTGCTCGACTACTTCGGGCTGCCCGGGCTGGAGAACGCCGCCGGGCGCAGTCTGCTGCCGGCGATTCGCGGCGCGGAAGAACTCGAGCAGCGCCCGGCATTCTTCGAAGCGATGGCCTATTTCGGCGAGAAGAAGTCGGTGAGCGACGGCCGCTACAAGTTCGTGATGGACGAGGTCACCGGTCGGGAAGAACTCTACGACCTCGTCGAGGACCCGGGTGAGCAGCGCAACCTGGCGGACGACCTGCCGCAGGTCAGGCTGGAACTGAAGGGCCTGCTCATGGACCATCTGAGCAGCCAGCGCCGGCTGGCCGAAGACCTGGGCGTCAGCGGCGAGCAGGCGGAAATCGGCGCCGACACCCGGGCCCACCTCCAGGCCCTGGGCTACCTCCACTGATCCCGCCCCGTTCCTGCCGGCTTCCGTCTTCTCCCTGTTGCTGGGAAAAGGAAACGGCCCGACCGGGATGGCTCCCGGCCAGGCCGTTGTCCATGCGGTTGCGGTGGCCCTACGGTGCCGCGGCGGTCACCGTGCAGCCGGCCGTGTCGGTGTCACCGGCCGCCGGGTAGGGCGGCTGGTTGTACGGCGCGGGGGTCACGTCCTCGGCGGTGAGCAAGAAGACGTTGTCGCCGATGAGCGAGCCCAGCGCCGGGATGTTCTGCGTCCACTGGCTGGTGTAGCTTTCGCCGGCGGCGAGGTTGGTGAAGCCCGCCCGCCAGGTCGCATAAGCGGTGCCGTTGGCCAGCGTGGCGCCGATCCGTCCGGCGACCCGCCTGGTCTGACCGGTGTAGAGGTTGGTCAAGGTCACCGACATCGACGTGGCGAAGGGCACCGTGCCCGATGACGGCACGCAGGTGTACGCCGCGTCAACGGTCTCCGTCGGCTCGCTGGTCAGGGCCAGGGTGCCGGTCCACATCACCTCCGGCGGGCACTTGCCGTTGTCGTTCCACAGGTCGTACATCTCCTGTCCCAGGCTGTTCGTGGTGTTCTCGTCCCGCAGGAACTCGATGAACTCCTTTGACGTGCTCTGGTAGTAGAGGGTCACCTCGGCCGAGGCCGCTCCCGCCGGGATCGCGTAATAGGTCTCGTCCCAGTACTGGCCGTCGGCGTAACTGTAGCCCACCGGCGCGCCGCCGAAGTCGTCGAAGGCCGCGTTGGTGAAGCCGCGGGGCGGGATGCGGTTGTCGCTGAAGGTCTTGTTGTTCAGCACGAAGTGGAAAGAGGGGCCGGGGTCGACGCCCACCAGCGGCGCCGTGACCTCGTCCAGCCCCGGCTTGACCTCGTAGATCTTGGCTTCGGCGTCGTGAGTCAACACGCCGGTGATCGGGTCGTAGGCCCCGGACTCGGCGATGAGGGCCGATGACGCATCATAGAACTTGACGTTGATCCAGATCCGCCGTCCCTCGGGGTAGCCGGTGGGCAGCTTGTGCCCGGTCTGGTTGGTCACCGTCACTTCGAGGGTCTCTTCCGACTGGTCGAGGTCCACGGCAGCCGCGTTCTGCAGCATGTAACGGGCCCGGTCGATACCGGCGAGGATCGCCGTCTCATTGACCTCGCCGGGATACATCATCGGCAGCAGGCTCGGCAGCCAGGTCGAGCCGCCGGTCATGTCGTGCAGCGGCAGGTCGTTGCGCACCGGTGCGGTTTCGAAGTTGCAGCCCTGGCCGGTGACGTCGCGCATGTGGCAGTCCTGGCAGGTGGAGACGTTGTCCAGGTTGCCGCCGAACTGCGGGGCATAGACGCCGGCGGGTGTGTTGTATTCGCTGTAGAACCACTCGCTGTAGGTCCGTTCCACCGGGGCGATGGTGTGGGCCGAGAAGTCGGTGGCCGGCGTGTCGAAGGCGTTGGGCACGTAGTTGCCCAGGCCGTCCTTCTCGAAGGCCGGGTTGCTCACGTCGTGGCAGTTGCCGCAGAGCGCCGCCTCGCGATGGTAGGGCGAAACGAGCACCGGGTGGCCGGAGTCGGCGTTGATGAACGGTCCGCGGCGGGCGCCGGTGGGGTCGACCACCACCATGCCGTTGCCGAACTCGGCGCCGGGGAAACTCAGCGCGGCAAGGATCGCCTCGTCTTCGCCCGGGTTTACGCCCGGTTCGTAGATCTGGTCCACCAGCCGGTGGCAGTAGTCGCAGGAGACGCCGCTCATGTCGGTACTCAGCATCTGGCTGCCGTCGGTGGGTACCGAGCGACCCTGGTGCCAGCCCCGGGGAAGGTGGCAGCGCAGGCAGAGGTCGCCGGAATCGGGGGCGTCCTGGTTGGCGATGACCATGTTGGCCTCGAAGATCAGGTCCCGGGAGGCATGGGACATCATGCTGCCCTGCCAGTTGGCATAGGGTTCCACCGCGATGTCGTAGTTGCCGTGGCAGACTTCGCAGGCTTCGGGCGGGTTGAGGATGCCCGACTCGAACGGCTGGCTGCCCGGCATGTCGAAGTCACGCAGGGTGGTGGGGGCGAGGCCGCCGGGGGGCGACTGGATGGTGAACACCGTGTCGCTCTCGTCCTGGCCCACGTTGAAGGCGTTGTCGGTGGCCACGACGCGGAAGAGGGCGACGGTGGTGGGTTTGTTCGGAGCGAACCAGGTGTGGCTGCCGGTATTGGACAGGCCCGGTGCCTCCACTTCCCAGGTGGCGCCGTTGTCCAGCGAGATATAGAGGTCGATGCCGGCGATGCCGCTGGCGTCGTCGGCGAACCACTGCACGGTGAACCCGCTGTTGCCCACCAGGACCTCGCCGCCGTTGGGGTCGAGTACGATCACTTCCGGCGGGGTCGTGTCGCCGCCGGTACTCGGCACCAGGTGGTCCTGGATGTCGGCCAGGTCGACGTTCACCGTTGATCCGGCATTGGCCGGGGTCAGCCCGGGGAAGCAGGGCGTATTGATGAAGCTGACCAGCTCGGTGACCTCGATCAGCGTGCTGAACCCGTCCCCGTCGGAGTCCTCGTTCTCGATGGCCTGCACCGCTTCCTCCTTGGTGGGCCAGAGGTCGAGCTCCGCCTCGAGCCGCAGCCCGTAGAGGTTGCGGGCGCCGCCGCCGTCAAAGTCGAGGTGGCAGACGCCGCAGTGCCCGCCGTTGCTGGCAACGTCGGTGAGGACGGAGCCGTCGGCGGCGGGATAGACGTCGAAAAACGCGGACTTGATGTTGTTGCGGGCCGGGCTGTCAACGCTGATGCCGCTGATCAGGATCAGCATCAGGGCGATGAGGAGCCACGACCGGAAACGTCCGGAGCCGGGTCTGGTGGCGGCCATGGACTGTTCTCCTTCCCCGTAATATGGGTGAAAAGATGTTAATAAGGAATTATCGCTGGACGCAGGAACGGAGTCGACGGAACCGGGGGATGACCCGGAACGCATGCGGAGCTGGAACAAAAAAACTTTCGGGAATGGGTGAGACGCAAAAAGCTCCACATATCAACCAACACCCTGTACTCTCTATCGGTTATATGGTTGGAATGATAGTTCGTCAAGTGAAGAAATATAAGGGATTGTCTGCTTTTGTGGTAGGGTTTCGGG
>Ga0180430_10003003_pt1 | contig 14746 bp, 14 predicted proteins | sample SS_ome_9_FD_132999 | JGI IMG/M metagenome (GOLD analysis project Ga0180430, IMG submission 132999) | Hypersaline lake sediment archaeal communities from the Salton Sea, California, USA - SS_1_S_2 metaG | ecosystem: Environmental > Aquatic > Non-marine Saline and Alkaline > Hypersaline >... | reverse complement strand
GAGCCTTTGATCTCCATCGTTTCCATTCCTGTATGCGTCATTTGATTCGATCCAGGATCCGAGGCAGCTTGTCTTCCCAGCCTATGGTGGAAACGAGCACGCCCGCGGCGCCCTCGTCCCCAAGGGACTTGATGGTGTCCGCCGCGATCTTGACGCAATCGTTCACGCGGTCGGGGGATTTCTGGATGAGGCGCAGAAGGTAGGCCGGTATGCCCACGTGCTCCAAATGCCGGTCGATGTAGCGCGCCATGCCCAGGGACTTGAGCAGCAGGACCGTGGGAACGATCCTGACCTTGCGGTCCCCCAGGCTCTTCATCACGCCCGCGAGCCACTGCATGTCGAAAACCGGCTGGGTGACGAAGAATTCCACCCCCGCCTCCATCAACCGGTCCAACTGCTCGAGGTCGGCCGGCGACGCGCCGCCGTCGCCCGTCACCGTCCAGGTGGAGCCCACCAGGAAGCGAGGGGATCCCGCCAGTTCGATCCCCGCCATGTCCCGCCCTTCCTGGAGCTCGCCGATGCCCCGGAGCAGCTCCAGGAGGCTCACGTCGTCCACGGCGCGGGCCGTGTGGTGATCGCCGTAACCGATGTTGTCCCCGGTCACCGCCATCACCGCGGAGACGCCCAGCGCCCCCGCCGCCAGCAGATCGCCCTGCAAGGCCAGACGGTTGCGGTCCCGGCAGCACACTTGCACGACGCTCTCCAATCCCCGGTTTTTCAGCAGGAGGGCCCCTCCCAGGGAGCTCATCCTCATGACGGCGTTGCTCATCTCCGGGACCACGAAGGAGTCCACCCGGCCCTTCACCTTGTCCGCCGCAGCCAGCATGGACGACACGTCCACGCCTTTGGGAGGCAGCATTTCCGCCATGACGAGGAAATCTCCCGAATCCAGCTTCGTCTTCAATCGCATCATGTTTTCCTCCGCCGTCCGGATCCCGGACTCCAATCCGCCGGTGCTAACGGCACGACCTTGCCAAAGCGTTGGAAATGGCAAGCATGAGCTCGTCCATGCCGAAGGATTTAACGTGATAGTAGAAAATGCCTTTTTGCCGAATCCGCCCTTCCTGGGTCGGATTGTTCTCTTCGGTGACCACAATGATGGGAAGGTTGCGGTGCAGCCCCTTGACGAGAGCGATGGCTTCGCATCCGACCTCGTTGGCGGATGTGAGGGGCAGCAGGCGGATATCCATCACCAAGGTGTTGATTTTCTCATTTTGAAGCGTCATCAAGACGTCCTGAAAATTGTCGGCGGACCTGACCTCGTGACCGTATTCGGAAAGCCAGGGCCCGAGCGCCGTGGACAATTCGGAGCCTTGTTCGGCGATGAGCAGCGTTCCCCTTTCTTCCATGAGGTCTACACCCAGTGTGTAAGAGTTTGCGCCTCTTGCGGACCGTTTCCCCGTTTCCCCCTCATCCATAGGCAAGGGGCGTGCCCCGAGGGCCTGGAAGGAACATTCTAATAGATATCGGACGCTTAACTTCAAAGGAGGCTGACGGGGCCCGTCCGCCAACGGGGAAAAACCCCCGATCAAGGGAGGAAGGGGATATTCATATGCTTGATTTCATTGCTTTTTGAAACGGATGCGATGATCTTTCCCGGACGAGTAAAAAACTCCCCTGGCTCCATCCCGGTTTCTTCGCCCCGAAGGTCGGTGTTGAGTGTTGTTTGGCTGTAGGGTTGCGGAGGAAATGAGATTTAGTGGGCTGTCAACGAAGTCCATCGACATTGGGCGCCGGGCTTTCCCGGGAGCGAGGGCGTCCCGCCCTCGGTCGCGAGCTCCCGATCCATCCGCAAGGAGGGCGGGGACGCCCTCCCTCCCGGATGGAAAATTCCCATGTTCGGGTCGTACGATTTTCCGCATGCTTCCCAATGAGATGGAGGAGAGGAATTTCAAGATAGCCGGCGATCTTGTTGATCTTGTCCTCCCGGCCCATCTCCTCCATCTCCCCCACCAGGGCCAGAGCTTCGGCGTAACGACCCTGCTCCAGAAAAGTCCTGATCTCTCGCAATTCTTCCATGCCCCGCCTCGGCTCCGTCATATCCGAAGTTGAATGGCTTCCACCTCCCCCTCCAACGCCGCGCTCGCTTGTCGCAAACACGTCGAGGCGGGGTCGTCGAAAGCCGCCCCTACCCGTGTTTTCTGTTCAGGACAAGGGAAACCGGCCGCGCGAGGCAAGCATCCTTCGGGGCCTTGGGCCATTCCTACGCTTCCCCCCTTCGGGAGCGCTGACGCTCGCGTTGGGAAAGGTCGATGGCTCGAGCTCAGAATTGCGTGCGGAGGCCGTACTTGTTGATCTTGTGGGTGAGGGTCTTGCGGTTGATGCCGAGGATGCGGGCCGCTTCCTGGCGCTTGCCCTTGGTGCGCCTCAGAACGAACTGGATGTATCGCCTTTCCAGGTCCTCGAGAGTGGTGCCCTCCTCGGAAAATATCTGGAGCTCCCCCTGCCTTTGAGTGATGAAGGCCGGCAAGTGCTCGGGAAGAATGGTGTCGCCGTCTTCCAGGATGAGGATGCGCTCGATGGTGTGCTCGAGCTCCCGCACGTTGCCCGGCCAGTGGTAGGCCGCCAGCATGTCCAAGGCCGCCTTGGAAGCCCCCTGGACATGGCGCACGCTCTTGCGATTGTGCTTTTGGATGAAGTGCTCCACCAGCGGCGGGATGTCCTCCAGCCGCTCGCGCAGGGGGGGCAGCCGGATGGGAACCACGCTCAGCCGATAAAACAAGTCCTCCCGAAACGTCCCCCCTTTGATGGCCTCCTGCAAGTCCCGATTGGAGGAGGCGATGATGCGGATGTCCAGCTTGATGCGCTTCTGGCTTCCCACCTTCATGAACTCGCGCTCCTGGATGACGCGCAGGAGCTTGGCCTGGATGTTCTGGCTCAAATTGGGGATCTCGTCGAAAAAGAAGGTGCCGTGATTGGCCAGCTCGAACAGTCCGTGCTTGGTCTGGTAGGCCCCCGTGAAAGACCCCTTGACGTGGCCGAAAAGCTCGCTCTCCAGCAGGCTTTCCACCAAGGCCGAACAGTCCACGGGAACGAACTCGTTGTCCTTGCGGGGACTGAGGTCGTGGATGGCCCGGGCCACCAGCTCCTTGCCCGTGCCGCTCTCCCCGGTGATGAGAACGGTGCTGTCGCTGGGGGCCGCCCGCCGGATGGTGGTGAAGACCTTCTGCATGGCCGGGCCCCGTCCCACGATGGAATGGATGCCGGCCCCTTCGTCCTCCCGCCCCGGGGCCTCCTCCCCTTCCTCCAACCGCTTCCAAGCCCGCTCCAGGGTGCTTTCCAGATCGTCCACCCGGAAGGGCTTGACGAGGTAGTCCACGGCCCCGAGCTTCATGCACTCGATGGCGGTCTCCACGCTGGGATAACCGGTGATCATGACGACCGCCGTTCGGGCGTGGTCCGACCGGATGCGCTTGAGGGTCTCGACGCCGCCCATGCCGGGCATCTTGATGTCCAGCAGCACGATGTCGAAGGGGCTCTCGCCGAGCAGATCCAGGGCCTCTTCGCCGCCGGACGCCTCGCTCACCGTGCATCCTTCGCTTTCCACGGCTCTCCGGACGGCCATGCGAACCACCTTCTCGTCGTCCACCACCAGGATGGTCGGGCAGCCGTTCGGTTTGCCGTTCAATCGCTTGTTCGCCATATCCAAGCTTCTTTCTCAGCCTCCAGCCGCGGGCAGGAGGACCCGAAAGGTGCTTCCCTTGCCCGGCTCGCTGTCCACTTCGATGGCTCCCCGATGAGCCTCGACGATGCTCTTCACCAAAGAGAGCCCCAAGCCGGTCCCGATCACCTTGCGGGTTTCAGGATGCTTCACCCGATAGAATTTGTCAAAGATCCTGGGAATCTCTTGGGCGTCGATACCCACCCCCGCATCCCGAACCCGCACCTCCAGATACCCCTGGCGGGCGAGCACCGAAACGGACACTTCCCCGCCGCCGGGGGAGTAGTGGATGGCGTTGGTGATCAGGTTGGTAAAGACTTCCTCCATGCCCCGGGGGTCCGCCGTGACGAAAGGGATTTCATCGGGCATGTCCAGCTTCAGGGCCACCCCGTGGGCCTCGGCCTTGGGCGTCAAGAGTCCCGCGGCTTCTTCGAGGACGCGGCCCAAATCCATGGGGACCTGCTGCTGCAAAGCGTGACCGCTCTCGATCTTGGCGATGTCCAGCAGATCGTTGATCAATTCCAGAAGCCCCTGGATCTTGTCCCGGGCCCGCTCCAGGAGCTCGCTTTGCTTCTCCGTGAGGGGGCCCGCCAGACCGTCCAGAATAACAGTGTGCTGCTGCTGGATGGCGGAAAGGGGAGAGCGCAGCTCGTGGGAGACCATGTGAACGAAATCGGACTTCATTTCGTCGAGCTCCTTGAACCGCGTGATGTCGTGAAGGACGGTGACGGTGCCCAGAACCTCGTGCCCGGGTCCGTGGATGAGCGTCGAAAGGGCCCGGAGCTGCGATCGGCCGCAGGTCAGCTCCTGGGAGACAAGCTCCTCGGGCTCGTCCTCTCCTCGGGCCAGGAGGGCTTGCAAGGTTTCCACCAAGGCCCCGTCGTTGAAGCACTTGGAGACGGAATGGGCGTCCTCCAGGGGCCCCGTCGGCCCCAGAAGGCGCAGAAGGGCCGGGTTGCAAAGAACGACCTCCAGGTTGCGATTGGTCACCAGAACGCCGTCGGCCATGCAATGGACCACCGTTCGAACACGGCTCTGCTCCATGGCCAGGTCCTGGAGATTTCTGGCCCGCTCCCGTTCCAGCTCCCGGGCCTGGCGCTCCAGGGCTTGCTTCTCCAGGGCCCTTTGGGTCACCAGGGTCAGATGCTCGGCGCGAAACGGCTTGGTGACGAAGTCGTAGGCCCCCTTTTGCATGCACTGAACGGCGCTTTCCACCGTGCCGTGACCGGTGATGACGATGACGGGCACGTCGGGATAGCGTTCCGATGTTTCCTCCAGCACTTCCAACGCTCCCATGACGGGCATCTTGAGATCGCACAGGACGGCGTTGACGGGATGCGAAGCCATGACTTCCAGGGCTTCCCGCCCGTTGGAAGCCATCAAGACTCGATAGCCCTCCGGCCTCAACAAGCGAGCGCATCCCTCTCGAATCACTTTCTCGTCGTCCACCACCAGGAGAGTGTACTCGAATGACATGAAAGCCCCCTTCCCTTCGCATTCTCTTTCGAGCCGCTCAGTCCAAAAGGAACAGGGAATCTTCGCCGCTCTCCTCGTCGAGATCGTCGAGGGTCTTCTCCCCGTTCGCGCTTTCCGCGTCGTTTCTCAAAGGCAGTCGGATGGTGAAGGTCGTTCCTTTGCCGGGCACGCTCTTCATGTCGATGCTGCCCCCGTGGCGCTGGATCACCCCGTAAACGATGGAGAGCCCCAGGCCGGTGCCTTTGCCCGGCGGTTTGGTGGTGAAGAAGGGATCGAAGATTTTGTCCCGCATCTCGGGGTCGATCCCCTTTCCGGTATCCGAGAACCTCAACACCAGCTCCCCCCTCTCCCGGTCGCAGAAGGTGGAGATCGTCAAAAGGCCCTTCCCCTCCATGGCGTCGGCGGCGTTGAGCAAAAGGTTGGTGAACACCTGCTGGAGCTGCCCGGGGTCCCCCGGCACGCACGGCAGCCCGGGGTCGTATTCCTGAACGATCTCGATGTCCTGAAAGAGGCTCTGGTGGTCGAGCATTTCAATGTTCTTGCGAAGGGTCTCGTTCACGTCCAAAAGCACTTGCTCGCCCAAAGACTGGCGGCTGAACTCCAGAAGCCGCGTGACGATCTCCTTGCAGCGCAGGGTCTGATGGATGATCTCTTCCAGGTCCCCTCGCCATTGGGCGTTGTCTCCCGCTTCCTTGACGAGCATGTCGGCGTAGATCAGAATCCCCGCCAGAGGGTTGTTGATTTCATGGGCGACCCCCGCCGCCAATCTCCCCAGGGACGCGATCTTCTCGGCCTGAACCAGCTGCAGCCGGGCCTCCTCCAATTCTTTTTGAATGCGCAGATGCTCGCGCAAGTCGGAGAAGATCCCCACGCTGCCCAGCTCCTTGTCCCCCTCCTTGATCAGAGCGGCGGAAAAGTTCACCGGCACCTTTTCCCCGTCCTTGTTGATCAGAAAGATGCGCGTGGGCTCGAGCTTGCCCGGAGGACCGTACTCCTCGCTGCGCATGCGGCGCATGTTCTCCCGCGCCAAGTCCGGCTGATACAACCGGCCGAAGACCTCCGAATGGCCGATGACCTCTTCGGCCCCGTATCCCAGGAGACGCTCGGCCCCCGCGTTGAACAACAGCACGTTGCCCTCCGTGTCCAGCACGACGATGCCGTCCACGGAGCTCTGAATGATGTTGTTGAGAAAGCTGTTGGCTTCGCGAAGTCTCTGCTCGATGTTGATCCGATGCGTTATATCGCGGCAATACAAGTAGGTTACAAGGTTTTTACCGATGCGGGAAACGGCCATGCAGGTCTCGAAGAAAAGCTTTTTCTGCTCGGACCCGCCAGTGAAAGGCATGGTGCTGCAAAAGCTCGTTTGCCGGTTCCCGGGGTCGAGATCCCGGATCACCTTTCCCATCATTTCCAGATATTGAGGAGGAAGAATCCGGGAAACGTCGGCGTTCATCAGATTCTCTTTGGAAATCCCCAAAATTTCAGCCATGCGATGATTGGCGAAGACCACCCGTTTCTCCTCGTCCAGCATGAGGATTCCTTCCCGGGTCATTTCCGCCAACTGCTCCAGCTTCTTTTCCGCTTCCACAATGGGAGTGATGTCCCGGAAAGCCTCGAACCCACCCACGACGTTGCCGGCGATATCGGTGATGATGGAGGCGCTGACCACCACGGGAATTTCCCTGCCTTGCCGGTCCCGCACCAATCGTCGCAGACCCGAGATGGGCTTGCGGTTCACCATGGCTTCGCGCAAGGTGCAGTTCTTGGTGTTGCAGTGACGAGTGGAAAGCACTTGGCCGCAAGTCATCTTGCCCACCGCCTCCTGGCGGGAATAGCCCGACAGCTCCTCCAGCCTTCGATTCATGTAGGTGATCTTCAGGTCGGGAGTGACCGTGAAAAACGGCGTGGGGAAATGCTCCATGATGCTGGCGAGGGTGTCGATGCAGGTCTGGATCTCCGGCTGGGCCATCAAATCCGCGTGAAGGTCCCGGAGCACCGCGAAGCACCCGGCGATTCTGCCGCCATCGTCTCGAAGAAGCGTCGTGGTCACCGAAAGCTGGTAGGACTCCCCCTCGCTGCTTTTCAAACTGACGGGAAGGCGATGGAGGCTCCTCTCCTCGAGAATGCATCGATCGATGAAGCAATGCATGCTTCCGTCACCCTTGATCCTGAAAACTTCCCGGCAGTCGGGAAGCTTCTTCTTTCCCCTCACCGTGCAGCCCAAGAACTTCTCCGCCGCCCCGTTGAGATAAACGATCCTTCTCCCCCGGTCGGCCACGGCCACGGGGTCGGGAAAAGCGTTGAAGTGACGGCAGAGCTCCTCGAGGTCCACGACCCCTCCGTCGGTTTCAATGCGGACATGATGCGAGCCCTCTTGCCGCTTGTTCTTCAAGCTGGATATTTCAGGCATTTCACGACTCCCCATGGAAGCGGCCTCGACGACGACGGTCGTTCCCGCAAAACAAAGCCCGCAGCGCGCTTCGCCCCGTTCCCCCAAAAAAAGCAAGGCCCTGAAGCCGCGAGGGCAGCGGGGCCTTGCTCTTGACGGGAATCATAAATCATACGCGGCGAAGGTCAACGCGCTTCACTCTTCCTCGGCGTCTTCCACGTCCAAAACCAGGGATTCGGCCACCAATTCCCACAGATACATCACTTCCAGGTCCATCATGTCGTACTCCTTGCGCAAGCTCTTCATGATCTGGTCCCGGCAGTTGTGGCAGGGAGCGATGAGAAGCTCGGCCCCCGTCTCCTTGATCTGCTTGGCCTTCTCCCGTCCGTAGTGGATGCGCTCTTCGGCGTAGGGCATGGCCCAAGCGCCGCCTCCCGCACCGCAGCAATAGTTGTTCTGACGGTTGGGGTACATTTCCACGTAGTTGTCCACGCATTGCTTCACAATCCAGCGCGGCTCGTCGTAATATCCGTGACCGAAGGCCCGCTCGCTTTTTCGGGCGTAGTTGCAGGGATCGTGATAGGTGGTGAGCTGAGGATGCTTGGCTTTATCGACCTTGATGCGCCCCGTTTCCAAATATTCCTTCATAAGGTCGTGGACGCTCACGAACTTGACGTTCTCTTCGGGGAACCACATTTGCAGACCAAGCCTGGTCGCGTAGTAGGCGTGGCCTCATTCGGGCAAGAGGAGGTACTCGCATTCCAGGTCCTTGTAATTCCGGACGATGCGGCGCACCACCTCCTTCATGGATTCGTCGTCGCCCGTGAAAAGCCCCCAGTTGACGCCCTCCCAATTGTCCGACGTGACCGTCCAGGATTCCTTGGCCGCATAGAAGATCTTCCACCAGAAGAACATGTCCTCGGGCTCGGCGAAAGGCTCCTTGGAATTGATGGTCACCAGGATTCGAGCCCCCTTTTGGTCGATGGGGACCTTGAACCCGGGAAGCTCTTCGCCCAATTCCTCCTCCAAATCCTCCAGGAGCATGAGGAAATCGTCCTTGGGGATGCCCACGTTGTTCCCCGTCCGGAGGCACGTCATGACTCCCTTGTGAAGGACCCCGGGGACCTTTTCCCGGTCGCGACGGGCCCTCACCGAGCGCATCATCTTGACGAGATCGATCCCCATGGGGCATTCGCTCTCGCAGCGGCTGCAAAGGGTACAAATCCAGGGCCACCTGGAATCGATCAGCTCCTGCTCCAGGCCCAGCAGAGCCATGCGCAAGGCCTTGCGCATGTCCATCCCGTCCACGCCCGTCACAGGACAGCCGCCGGCGCAGGTGCCGCAGGTCAGGCAAAGGTCCAGGTATTCGCCCGCCAGCCTCCTTTTTTCCCGTTTGGACAGTTTCAAAACATCCATCGAATTCTCCCTGTTCCGGTTTCGTGCGGACCCAAAACGTCCGCCATTCCATCCGATCTCGAACGGTTTTCGCCAACACAGGGAGCAAGGGACGTGCCCGAGGCCCCCGACCCGGACACTTGCATTGATATCAAGCAGATATCCACGAAAGGCGACTCTCGAGCCAAGGGGGAAGGGGGAAAAACTTCCCCTGGAGCGTTGGGGGCGGTACCTTAAGATACCGATATTTATAGGGTTTTACTGCAAACGGGTAAGAATGCCCCGTTGTCGGGAAATTACCGTCATCCCCCCTCCACCAAACGGATGGTCTGGACGGTTCGCAAGTCCTCGGGAGAATCTCCCTGGAGAGTGGTGACGACGACGGTGCCCGCGCCGCTGAAATCGTTGACGCCGAAGGCGATGCGCGATCCCTGGAAAGACTCGGCGTAGTACAAGTCCGCCGCCCCTTCGGCGAAGGGGAAGACCCATCGCCCCCTCTCGGAACAGTATTCGTCCCGGGGCCGGGCGAACTTCGCTCCCGCATAGAGGGAGGGAGCTTCCACCAGCACCCACATTTTCGCCCCCGCCTCGGCCTTGCAGCTCAGATCCACCGCCTGTCCCGTTTGGAAGGAAGCCTGCACCTCCGCCTCCTCGCTGTCCACCACCACGGGAGGAAGATCGGACCGCACGGGCAGGTCCAGCCGCAAGACGAAGACCTCCTCTTCCCCGACATTCCGGTTCCAGTTGGACGCCCACACCACTTTGGAGCCGTCCCGGGAAAGAGTGGCGTGGGTCTCCTCCCAGTATTGCTCCTCGCTGTTGTAAACCTTGGCGAGGTACCAGGCCTCGGGAGCTTCGGGGTCCAGCTTCACCAGGACGTGGGAGCGGTCCAGCCAGTTCTTCTCTTGGTTGTCGGCGCGCGAAGTCGTCCCCACCACGCAATAACCGGGGCAGTTGCACGATAGATGAATGCCGGAATCGAAGTTGTAGGGGGATTCCGAATGGTAGTAGAGCCTCGCCAAGGGAGTCCGGTGGGTCCCGGCGTAGCTTCCCCCGCTTTCCAGTATGGGCTGCGTGCTCCAGTCGATGGGGATCAGGTCCACGCAATCCGTTCGCGTGCTCTGCATCACGACGACTTCCTTGCCATCCGTATCCAGGCCCACGTCGGAGTGGGCCGTGGTGTAATCCAGGCGGTGAAAGCGGGTCAGCTTCCGGTCGGCCATGGTCAATCCCGTCAAATTCCCTCCATTGTATTCCATTCCGCCGATGAGCACGTATCCGCCCAGGGGAGACATGCCGATCCAGTCCAGGGCGTCCTCGTCGGGAGAAATCTTGTAGAGCCCTTCCAGGGCGTCCTCCTGCCGATCCCAGGTGAGAATGTAGCGCATGCGGTAGTCGTCCTCGCTGCCCTGGAGGAAAAACGCCCAGTAGCGGTTGTCCATGGAAGCTTCCCCTTCGTCTTTCATGGTGATGCGGTAGAGGTCGGCTTCTTGCGCCAGGATTTGCGCGATGGAGGGCTCGGCGGCGAAATCCTTCACGAGGGTCTCCTCCCCCGTCTGGACGTTCACGGTGAGAATGGAGAAGTCCCTCAGCCCCCAAAGAAGACGGGGGTCCGCAGGGTCCCACCGGGGCTCCGAAAGGTCGATCTCTCCCACCAGGTTGTCCTCGTAGGGAACGGAGTCCGTCCCGTACGCGCGGAACCATCCCTCGTCGATGCTCAACAGGAGGATCATGGAGCCGTCGGCGTTGAAGGGATCGAAGCGCGAGTATTCCTGGCGGATCTTGCCCCGCCCCGTCACGCGGGTGATGTCCGTTCCGAAATGGACATCGCTGAAGGTAGCCCCGATTTCCGGGACTTCCACGGGAACCAGGGGATAGGGCGGGTTGTCTCCGGCCAAGGGGTCCGGGACCTTCACGAGACGGGAGACGTCGGGAACGGTCCCGGCGAGGCCGTTCCCCGCGCCCAAGGAAAAAGCGAGCGCCGCTCCGAGACAGCTCCCAGCCAAAGCGACGGCCAGCCTTCTCGAAAACCGAAAATCCCTTTTCATGGCGTTTTCCTCCTTTGGTCATTGTCGTTGACATTCACGGAAATCCCCCTTTACAAAAGAGGAGCTTTGTCGGAGAACATGGTCGAGTCCTCGAGACGCAGGACGACGGTTTCCCAAATTTTTACTCGACAAGCCGGAATGGAGGAAGCGCCCCATGAAAATTCGCCCGTGCAAGTCGGTATTCGGCATCCTGGCTTCGATCTTGTGCTGCCTGACGGTCCCCTGGTCTTCCGCGGCCACGGAGACGGTGGTCGTGGGATACTCTCAAGGCCGCCCCTCCCCCCTCCACTTGGCGAAGGCCCGAGGGTGGCTGGACGAGATCGACGGGATGAAGGTGGAATTCCGCTCCTTCGAGCACCCCGCCGACATGGCCAACGCCATGGTTTCGGGAAGCCTGCAACTGATCGCTTCTCTGGATTCGGGGTCCTTCGCCTACGCGGCTTCCCTCGGAGTGCCCTACGTGCTGGTGGGCGTCGCGGCGGAATCCTCCCCCAAGGACGCTTGCGCCGTCCGAGCCGGGGCGGACCTGGAAAGCCCCCGAGACCTTGCGGGGAAGAGGGTGGGCGTGCCTTGGGGGTCGGAGTCCCATTACCGGTTTCTCCAAATCCTGGAGCGTTCTCCAGTGGACCCCGCCGACGTTCGAATCCTCGACATGGCTCCCGGGGAAATGGCGGCGGCCCTCGATCGCGAGGAACTGGACGCCGGCTGCGCACGGGAGCCGTTTCCGTCGGCCATGCTCGAAGTCGGAGGCAACCTCCTCGTTTCCGCCGATGAAGAGGAAAAACGGGAACCGAAAGCTTTCGACGCCATCGTCGCCGGCAAGCGATTCGCCGCCGAGCGTCCGGAAGCTCTCACGCGCATTCTCCAAATCATGGATCGCTCCATCCGTTACTACCGGGAAAATCCCGACGAATCCCACCGGCTCGTTTCCCAAGCGACGGGCCTCTCCCCGGAAAAAACCGCAGCCATCATGAGCGACATGGAGTTTTTCACGCGGGGAGAGCAACGGGACCCGTCGCGGCTGGGAAGCTCCTCCCAACCCGGTGGAATCCTCGACCACATCGAAACCGTAGCGAGATTTTTCCACGAAGAAAAGGTCCTGGACCAGCTTCTGGACGATTATTCCTCCACCGTGGACCCGTCCTTTTACGAAGCGGTGAAGTGAGCGGCCCGTCAACGAAATTTCTTTGATTTGCGAATCGCCCCCGGGAAAGCCCGGCGCCCGATGTCGGTGGACTTCGTTGACGGATCGGTGAGTGGGCTGTCAACGAAGCTTCTCGACGTATCCGCGACTTTCGTCATTCCGGCGATCTTCAAAGATGAGCGAGGAGCAGACCCAGGCCGAGGGCGGCGACGGCCCAGGAGAGGAGCCGCAACGGATTTTCCCAGGTGGACAGCAATCGGTCTTTCTCCCAAAGAAAATCCCCGTGCGCCGTGCGCAGCAAGGCGACGGCCCGGTGGGCTCGTCTGCGAAGGAATCGGGAGTTGAGGCTGAGGTCCCGCTGGGCGAGGCTCGACAAAACGGCGGCGAAGGCCACCACGAGGGAGGCCAGGGACAGCCTTTCCTGCTGGATCCAAAAGGCGGCCAGTACGGGAAACCCTCCCCAGCACAGGGCGAACCCCAAATCCGTGTGGATCAGTCCCCCTTGCCACTCCAACGTGTAAGCGCACACCAGGAAGCAGCCCGCGGCAGCCCAGGCCAACACCCAGGGAGAAGCCATCCACGCTCCCGCCAGCGCCAAAGCCCCGCAAAACCCCAATCCTCCGTAGCCCATGAGCTTCAACTGCCCGTCGGTGAAGCTCGTTTGAAGGGGCCGACCATGAAGCTCGTCCAGAGCGTGGGAAGCCACCCCCGTGCCCGCGAAAAAAGCCAACACCGTGAGGCCGAGCCTTGGCCAGTCCATTTCCGGGGCCAAGGAAGCGCCGCAGACCACGTAGCCGAGGTGCCACGCCGTATAGGGAGGGTGCAGCAGGGTCCATAAGTCCCCCCGGAGGGCTCCCGGCGCGGCGTAGAAGGACGGAGGGCTCCCTTTCATGAGCGGACTCCCCACATGATCAGCCCTCCTCCCAAAGACGGGCTCGACATCCGAATTTCCGCGAGGCCCGCATCCTTCCAAAGATTGCGCCAAGCTTCTGGAGGAAGCCGGCCGTGCAATTCCCGGATGCTGGGTCCCAGAAACTTCCCCACTTCCTTCCACCCGTGACCGATGCAGGCCCCGAGAACGGGAAGTCCCGCTCGCGTGTAAAACCGCCACCAGGGATTCCAAAAGCCCCGGGGGAGACCGAACTCCACCATGCCCACCTTCCCTCCCGGCCTCACCACTCGGGTCAGCTCCCGCATGCAGGCCAAAGGATCCGTCACGTATCTCAAAAGATAGGTGAATGTCAGACCGTCGAAAGACGCCTCGGGGAAAGGCAGATCTTCGGCGCGCCCCAGAACGGCGCAAGCCCCCCGGCGGGCCGCACGGCGCAACATCCAAGGGCTCGAATCCAAGGAGATCACCCGGCAGCCCCCTTTGGCAAGCAAGCGGGTCACTTCTCCCGTTCCCGCGGCCACGTCCAGCACCCGGGCACCGGAGGGAAAAGCCAGCTCACCCACCATACGCTTTCGCCAGCGGGGGTCCTGGCCGAAGCTCAGAACCCTGGACCAAAGCTCGTAGTCGGCGGCGATGGGCGCGAAGATGGCCCGCGCCGTCTCGTTGGGCCCGGTGGACAATTCGTTTTCCTTTCCGGCGAAGGTAATGTCCCGGAGCAAACTTGCGAAACCTACAATCAAAATAGCTTGCCCGAAACCTTCCCGCAACGATTTTCATGCCCTCGTTGCTCCGCCGATGCCGAAGGCTCGCCGTTGCACCGTAACTGGTAGCTCTCCAGCGATAGCGATTCGGCAAAAGAACCTTGTTGACGGACCACTCAACGTTGGACTCCCGGAAAAAACACGTGTATCAATGGGGGAGCGACGGGTCGCACGCAAGCCTGCGGGAACAGGCTCGACCAAGAGGGAATCAAGCTTCGAAGGATTCAGGGGGACTTTGCCAATGGAAGACCACATCCCGGAAAAAGAAGAGATCGTCCCGGCGGACGAGGGGCTGCGCAAGAAGCTCGTCGTTTTTCTCGTTCTCGTCGTTTTCCTGGCGGGAGCGGGGGTTTTGTTTCTGTCCGGCCCCTTCCAGGAAGAGATCGAGCGCTTGGGGAAGGCCAATCCGCATCAAGCCGTGGAAAAGCTCCGTCAATGGCTGAGAGTGGCCCAGGTGGCGAACGTGCTCGTCACCGTGGTCGCGGCGGCTTATTTCATCCGACTGGGATTCCGGATTCTCGGGGAAGGTCGCTTCCCCCCGTCGGGCATGCGGGTGATTCGCCCGACGAAAGTCCGTTACGGCAAGAGCGCCCGCTTGGCGGCCGTCGGGCAGTTCTGCATCGCCGTCCTCGTCGCGTGCACCAACCTGATCTTCTACCAGCTTCAACGCCTCCTGGACACTTTGGTGCAGCCCTGAGGACTCGTTCATCACGGTCGTTCACGAAACCGCGACCAGAGCTTCAAGCCGGACGGCACCGTGCCTGTCGGGAAGCTGCAGACCGGGAGGCAAGGAACGCCCCAAATCTTGATAGGCTTCCGGGATTTTATAAAGCATTGGCAGCTCCTGAAAACATTCGAAAGGATTTTCAAAAAAAGTCCCTCTCCGTATTTCTCAAAGGGGCTGGAAGCCGCTTCTATCTTTTGTCCAAATACCCGGCCACCCACTCCAGCACTTCCTCCATCTCCCCCTTGTAGGCATG
>Ga0180430_10003002_pt1 | contig 14750 bp, 14 predicted proteins | sample SS_ome_9_FD_132999 | JGI IMG/M metagenome (GOLD analysis project Ga0180430, IMG submission 132999) | Hypersaline lake sediment archaeal communities from the Salton Sea, California, USA - SS_1_S_2 metaG | ecosystem: Environmental > Aquatic > Non-marine Saline and Alkaline > Hypersaline >... | reverse complement strand
TGGGACAATCTGCGTTCCCACTTCCGCCATTTCCGCATTCATTCGATGCGGCAACTCCACGAAGCCATCCTCTACGATCTTGGCAAAGAGGTCCCGCTTCCCACGCCGGACACCTCTTAACGCTCGCCGAACGCTCGGGCTGGCGACGACCGCGCTGCGAACATCCCTCTCCGGCTGATCTTCGACGTCTTCCGTGGAGACTCCCTGCGCGGGAATGGACTTGGCGTGCGCAAACGTCCACGCACCTCCGTTCTGGCATGGCCATGCGCCTCGCCTATAGTCGCCAAATCCCCACCGCTTCCAAGGACAGCCGTGCCGAACACTCGCCACCATCCACCGTATGCACTGCTCTATGCAAAACTGCCGCTAGGCCGGGAATTGCTGGCTTAAGTGTTACCTTCACCAGAGATCTTCGTGGGGGACTGCTGGACATCGACGACATCCCTCAAGACCCCTCCCCGCCGACCGTAGGATGGGCCGAGGCCGGAACTCCCTTGTCCCCGGAACTCCCTTGTCCCCGGAACTGCCTTGTCCCCGGAACTGCCTTGTCCCCGGAACTCCCTTGTCCCCGGAACTCCCTGCCCCGGCCGACTGCGGCAAGTAACTAATCCCCACGATGCGTTTTTCGGCAACTGAACGCGCGAGAAGGTCTCGATCGCCGGGTTCGTAGAAGGGCGGCGCACTCGGGTTTCGATCGAACAGGGTTCGAAGTACGCAACTGTCTTATGGGGGACGCTTTGCGGAAAATGTCGCGAGCGAGAGGTTCCTAAATCTATTTTAATCGCGTAGAGATGGAACACATATGCATCAGCCGATTTCCGCGGAATGCAAACAGGTCTTACGCCGGCGAAATCCACTTGTCTCGGCCAGCCATCGGCTGTAGAATCTATCGGCGAAAACCCGAATTGTGAGTCAATCGATCGTGTTTCACTTCACTTCCGTCCTGCTGACAGCCGTCTCGATTTTGGCCTGCCCCCTGCAGTGTGTGGCCAATGTCGGCACGGTTGCGCCGTCAGGCGAATGCCACGCTTGCCCGTGCGGCCACCACCGATCAGCGGACGATGTTCAAACACCCGAACGTGCCCCGGCCGTACCGGACGACGATTGCTGCGGCGGAAATTGTGTCTGTAACGGGGCCGTCATCGAACCCGACGTCGCGTCGGTTGTTCCCTGCTTGGCGAAAATCTATCCCTGGGGGATGGTTCTGTCGCCGGATACGGGTGGTTTCGATTTCGCGAGTGCTCGTCGTTCGGACTGGCCTTTTGAATCGTCAGTTTCCCCGCCTGCGGGCCGCGCCGCTCGCATTCTCCAGCAGTCTTACCTGCTCTAGGTGGGCAGTTGTGAGCGTCGGATTCTGCTTCCGAGTCCGCTCCTCCGTCCGTGCCCTTGGGATTCCAGCGTCCTGGGCAACACCGCGCGATTTCCATGGCAGCCTGCCCTTGTGGAAGTTGAGTGTGCCGCGGCATTGTTTGAGGGGCATGCTCGGTTTTCCATTGGGCCTTACGCTGCGCTGAGCGCCGACAGCGCGGTGCCATCAACCGAACGACCCCTGGTTGGCAACGCGAGGGAACCTGGCCATGCGAAGACATCGATTGTTGCCGTGGGAATACGGTGTCCGCAATCTCTTGCGGCGGCCGATACGTAGCGTTCTGACGTTGGGCGCGTTGTCCACCGTCATTTTGCTTGTGTTTGTCGTCGTTGGATTCATTCGCGGGCTGGAACGATCATTAGCCGTTAGCGGCGATCCGTCGGTGGTGCTGGTGTATTCGCTGGGAGCGGAACAGAACATCGAGAATTCCGCCATTCCCGGGCGAACGCCCGCACTGCTTACCGCCAGCCTGGACGGAATGCAGGAGCGATTCGGCATCCCTCACGTCTCCCCGGAGCTGTATATGGGAACTCGGGTCCGAACCGGCGAGACCAACACGACAGGACTCGGTCTGGTTCGCGGCGTAACGAGGACCGCGCCGTTGGTTCGCCGGGGCGTCCGGTTGACGGAGGGAACGTGGCCCGGTCCGGGCGAGTTGATCGTCGGCAAACTCGTGGCCGCCAAGCTGGGCTGCGACCCAACCGACCTTGCCGTGGACCGGGAGATTGTCTTCGAAGGGAGAACATGGCGCATCAGCGGACGCTTTTCCGCTAACGGTGCGGCCTTCGAATCCGAGATGTGGTGCCGTTTGGCTGACCTGCGGCAAACCCTGAAGCGTCAAGATCTCAGCTTGGTGGCGATCCTGCTAGGTTCGGGAGCTAGCGTCGCCGATGTGGAACTCTTCTGCAAGGAGCGTACGGACCTGGAATTGCAGGCACTCGGCGAGACGGCGTATTACCAATCGCTGCAAAGGCACTACAAGCCCATGAGGTTGCTGGCTTGGGCCGTTGTGTTTCTCGTCGCGGGCGCCGGAGTGTTTGCCGGATTGAACATGATGTATGGCGCGGTGGCCGGACGAGTCCGCGAGATCGCTACCCTTCAAGCGGTCGGTTATCGGCGCTATGCCATCCTTGTAAGCATTGTCCAGGAAGGGACATTGCTGGCGGCGGCAGGATCGTTGGTCGCCGGTGCGGCGGCCGTGTTGCTGATCAACGGCATCGCCGTGCGTTTCACGATGGGGGCGTTCGCACTGCGAATCGACGGGGTCGCGCTTCTGATGGGCGCCAGTGTAGGGCTCCTGCTGGGTATCGTCGGGGCACTGCCCCCAGCCATTAAGGCTTTGAGGCTCCCCGTCGCCGAAAGTCTGAAGGCAATTTGAGTGTTGCGTGTTGAACTGTCCCGTTTTCAGAAAGGAAAGATCGATGAAGAAAGAATGCTTGTATCTGTTTGGATGTGGCGTTATTGCTTTCTCCCTCTTGGGCTGCAGCGAGGGGCAGAACGAACCGCCGTCGGCAGCCGCGGATCCATCGGGGCAGGAGAGCTCTTACGTCGTTGACACCGAGCCGCCGGGGGCCCTGGCCGTCGGAGCGGCGCGAAAAACGGTTGAGGATGAAGAGGAGGTCGTTCTCGTCGGTCGCGTTGGTGGATCCGCGAATCCGTTCGTCAACGGAATTGCGGCGTTCACGATTGTCGACTTGAAGGTGCCGCACTGCCCGGATCACGAGGGCTGCCCAACTCCATGGGACTATTGCTGCAAGCAGGACCAGGTGAAAGAGAACATCGCGATGATCAAGCTCGTCGACCAGCAGGGAAAGCTGGTTACGGAGGATGCCCGGCAGGTGCTGGGTGTCGAACCGCTCGACGCAGTCGTGATCCACGGCAAGGCGAAGCGCGATGAGACGGGCAATCTGGCGTTGCTGGCCGACCAGGTGTTTATTCGGGAGTGACGTCTGTCTTACCTGACCGGCGTCTGGGTGTCGCCCGCGCGGCGCCCAGACGCCCAGTTTCGAGCGATCGGAGGCACGAGCGATGACAGACCAGCAGAGCGACAGGCAGATTGACCTCCGCGAGCTTGCTTTCGAACGCCCCAAGCCCGAGGCTTCGAAGCGGAAGCACCGGCGGGTCTGGGTGACCAGATACGCCGTTCCCGCGGTGATTCTGGTGGGATTCGCCTCCCTGTTGGTGGCTGCGACCGGCAAGTATCTGATGCCGCGTCACCCCGTGACCGTGGTTCCCGTCGTGGTCGCCCGAGCGGAAGTGCAGCAGGAGGGAACCCCCTTATTCCAGGCCGCAGGCTGGATCGAGCCGAGGCCCACGCCGATCAACGTACCGGCGCTGACCGATGGCGTCGTCGAAACGCTTCTTGTCGTCGAGGGGCAGGACGTGCAGGCTGGCGAGCCTGTGGCGCACTTGATCGACCTCGACGCCCGGCTGGCGCTTCGTGAAGCTGAGGCCACGTATAAGCTACGGAAGGCGGAACGAGAACGAGCGGAGGCGGACTTGAGAGCGGCCCGACTCCGCCGGGACAACCCGACCCACATCGAGGCGGAATTGGCGGATGCCGAGTCGTTGCTGGCCAAGACCGAGACGGCGCTGGCACAACTCCCGTATCTGATCCGGTCGTCTCAGGCTCGGCTCGCGTATGCTAAACAGAACCTTCAGGGCAAACAGGCGGCGAAGGATGCGATTGCGGGCCGGCTGGTTCAAGAGGCACAGAGCGACGTTACCAAGGCCAAGGCGGAACTCGAAGAACTCCAGCAGCGAGAACCTCGCCTGCAAAGAGAGGCGGAAGCGCTGCGAAAGAAGGCCGAAGCACTGTCCGCCCAACTTCGGCTTTTGATTGAGGAATCGCGACAATTGGCAGACGCCCAGGCCCGCTTGAAGGAGGCGGAGGCCCGGCTGGAAACGGCGAAACTGGCCGTCGAGAAAGCCCAACTTGCCCTGGAGCGAACCATCGTCAAAGCACCGATTGCAGGTCGCGTTCTGAACCTGGTCGCCTTTCCGGGCAGCAAGGTGACCGGGCTCGAATCGACCGGCGTCCAGAACTCGAATGCTGTGGTGGAACTCTACGATCCGAGCATGCTTCAAGTCCGTGCGGATGTGCGGTTGGAGGATGTGCCTCTGGTGCAGCCGGGCCAGCCGGTCGAGATCGAGACGGCTTCCGCCGAGCAGCCCATCCCAGGCACGGTTCTGGCTCCGACATCGGCCGCCAACATCCAAAAAAACACGCTGGAGGTCAAAGTGGCCGTCAACGACCCACCGCCGACAATCCGGCCGGAAATGCTCGTGACGGCAACCTTTCTGGCGCCGCCGCAACCGTCTTCGCAACGGGAGGCCGCGCAGCAATCCGAGCGGACGCTGATCCCCCGGCAACTCGTGCAGTCGGACGAAAGCGGAGCATTCGTCTGGATTGTCGCCCCCGACGCAACGGCTCGCCGCCAAAAGGTCGAACTAGGGCGGGCGGGCACCGAGGAACTGGTGGAGGTCGTCGGCGGAATCCGCACTACCGACAAACTGATTTCATCCGGCCGTCAGGGACTCCAGCCCGGTGCCCGCGTGACCATCGCCGGAGAAGACCCAACGATCGGACTGGACAATTCCCGTTCATGATCCACTTCGGAACAATACATCGAACGGCCGCCGATATGAAAGGAGCCACGATATGGCACTCGTTGACATCCGCAATTTGACCAAGCGCTTTCGCAACGGTGATGAAGTAATCGTTCCGCTTGAAAATGTTGATCTAGACATCGAAGACGGCGACTTCGTCTCTCTGATGGGGCCAAGCGGCACCGGCAAGAGCACGTTGCTGAACCTCATCAGCGGGATCGACCAGCCGGACGAGGGTACGGTGGCGGTCGACGGCGTGGAAGTAACGCGGCTGTCGCGAAGCCAATTGGCCGATTGGCGAGCCGCCAATCTGGGTTACATCTTCCAGACACACAACCTTGTCCCGGTCCTGACGGCCTATGAAAACGTTGAATTACCGGTTCTCCTCTTGCCGCTGTCGCGCGACGAGCGCCGCCGGCGCGTCGAGCTGGCCTTGGAAGCGGTCGGGCTGAGCGATCGTGCGGATCATTTTCCTCGCCAGCTCTCCGGCGGTCAGGAACAGCGTGTCGGCATCGCGCGCGCCATCGTGGCCCACCCAAAGGTGGTCGTGGCCGACGAGCCCACCGGCAGCCTGGATAGGAAGACGAGCGAACAAATCCAAGTGCTCCTCCAGCGTCTCAACCGAGAACTGGGTATCACGCTCGTGATGGTGACTCACGACAGCGAAACGGCCGAAATCGCTTCCCGGCAGTTGCTGCTCGACGAAGGGCGGATTATGGAGCGGTCCGACCACAACCGGAGTGAAGTCCAGGCCGTCGCGAGCTGACGCACCAAGGAAGGATCACCATGCTTCGATTTGCCCCCTACGTCCTGAAGAGTCTTTGGCGCCATCGCGCGCGAACGATCCTGACCGTCAGCGGCGCGGCCGTCGCGATGTTCGTGTTCTGCTTCGTGACTTCGGTCCAGGAAGGCCTCGAACGACTGACCGCCGACAAGGATTCCCAGCGGACGCTCATCGTCTTCCAAGAGAACCGCTTCTGCCCCACCAGCAGCCGGCTTCCGGAAGACTATGCCGACAAAATCGACGAACTGCCCGGCGTGCGCGGCGTGATGCCGGTGCAGGTCTGGACGAACAACTGTCGGGCTAGTCTCGATATCGTCGTCTTCAACGGTGCCCCACCGAAGAAACTGCGGCAGGCCCGGAATCTGACGCTCCTGTCGGGCAGTTGGAAACAATTCGAATCGCAGCGAGACGCCGGCATCGTGGGAAGAAACGTGGCGACGCGGCGAGGATTGATTGCGGGCGACCAGTTCTCGATCGGTGACCTCTCCATCAAAGTCGCCGGCGTCTTCTCGTCGCCCTCGCCCGCGGAAGAGAATGTGATCTACACGAGCCTGGAGTTCCTGCAATACACCCAAGGTCTGGACGCCGCCGGGCTTGTGACTCAACATGAAGTTTATCTTCGAGAAAGCGCCGATCCGGACAGCGTGGCTTCGGCAATCGACCAGACACTGCGAGCCGGCCCTGTGGCCACAACAACCCGACGCAAGGGGGCATTCCAAACCAACACGCTTTCTGATCTCGTGGATCTGATCGGATTCGCTCACTGGCTGGGCTATGCGTGCGTCGGCCTGGTTCTCGCGCTGGTGGCGACCACCACGGTCATGTCGGTGCAAGACCGGATCAAGGAGCACGCCGTGCTACAGACCCTGGGTCTGCGCCCAGCGCGGGTATTTTGCATCGTCATCGCCGAAAGCATGCTGCTATGTTGCATTGGCGGAGCCGTAGGAACGATGTCGGCTCTCGCCATTCTTGGTGCCGGCGGCATGGCAGTCGGAGCAGAGGGCGTCACCATCGCGTTCAGGCCGTCGCTGCAACTCGCAATTCTCGGGATGGTCGTCTCGGCTGTCGTAGGCGTTACCGCAGGCACGATTCCTGCCTTCCATGCCGCACGGGCGCCGATCGTTGACTCTCTGCGACAAGCGTAATACTACTGCGCAAGATTGAGAAGTTCCAGGTGGACACTATACACAACTCGTTGGGAAGCGCCGGACAATCGTGTATGCTGTCCCCGGAACTCCCTCCGAGAAGCATCGACCGGGCAATGGAAGGCCAAGGCGATCGGCGAGTTTCTTTCGTCTACCTGCCGAACATCCCCCTTTTCTCCCCGACCGCTTTCGCCCGATTGACTTCACTTACGAACGGCGTTGCCGACCAGGAACCCCACGCCGACCAGACAACCGATACCGACTGCGGCGTATCCGATCCGGAATGCCACGGACCAGGCGGCGCGATCGGTCGGCTCGAACGTCGCCAAGAAGCCGAAGACGCAAAACGCGGCCACGGCGAGCAGGACCAAAGAACCGAAAATTGCGATCAGTGGTTTCATGGTCTTCCTCCGTAGTCGCCATGGCCATCCTTCTTCTGCCCACAAAAAAACGGCTCGCACCATGTCGATGCAAGCCGTTTCATTTTAGGACCTTACGTGAGTGGGCGATACTGGAAGCGAACACTCCCAAGAAACCCCGGGGAAAACAGCACTTCAGCCGGCCGAAGGTGCAAAATCGGGTGCACTTTTCCAGCCGGGGGGGTGCGCCGATGCGGACCTTCAGCGGGTGATTGAGGCATGGCCCAGCCTGCCCGACCGGGTGAAGCGGAGCATCATCGACGCGGTGGAATCGGCGAGCGATAGCCGATAGATTGAGCAGACACGAAGCGACCGGGACGGCTGCCGACGGGTGGCCGAGTGGACCCGGCCGGGCGGTTTCGGTTCTCGCCTTCCGAACCCCCGGCCGGGGACAGCCCGGCGGAAAGGCGAGACTCATGCACGATGCCGAGATAATCCGGGATATCAGTGAGCGGCTGTCGGCCGCCGTTTTTGGGGAATCACCACAAGCCCCCGACCTTGACGAGTGGGCCCGCGAAATAGGGCAGTTTTGGGATGCCGCCGACGAACGTTGGAAGGCATCAACCGGCCTGCCCGCCCCCCGTGGAATCGACGACTGGCTGCGGCTGGCGGCTTACGTGGGTGTGCCTGCCGAGCGGATTCTATCCGGTGACTTCACACCGGGAGACGTGAAGTTGATAGCTGAAGGGCTCCGCATGCGGGAGAGTGGCTGCCAGCCGCCAGCCGAGCCGGAGACGCCCACCGAGCCGGCCGGTAAGGGGAACGGCGAGCAGAGCGGTAAACGCGGCCCTTACAAGACCGACTATGACCCCGAGGCCGACGCCAAGCTGTTCCGCGACTGGAAGGCAGCAAAGGCGGCCGGCACCGAGACGATAGCCGAGTTCTGCAAGGCCCGTGGACTGGACGAAACCGACACCCGCGAAGCCTTGGAACGGCATCGGAGTAGGGAGCGGAGAAGGGCCGCCAAGGGGAAGTGACCCGGCGGACATTTCGACCCGTCAAGGGCCATTCTGAAAAAACCGGCGGGCTTGGCCCGGTAAGGCAAACCCTTGTCTTTCCGGGCTTTTCTCATTTCTTGGCCGGACATTTCGTCCGGCGGACGCCGGTCATTTCGCAATCCGTCCGGTGGGGGTGCGATACTCACTACCAGACGCGAGCAACGGAGCCCGCGACAGTGAACCACGAACAACGGAGCGAACCAAAATGAGTGTTTCGACAATCACCCCCGAGCTTATGACGTTGGACGAGGCGGCCTGCCTGCTGGCCGTCGGCAAAAGGACCTTCCACCGATGGGCTTCCCAAGGGCGAGCCCCTCGCGGGCTGAAGCTATCACCCGGCCGACGTGGCGCCATGCGGTGGCGACGGTCCGAGTTGCTTCAGTGGGTGGCCGATGGCTGTCCGGACTTGAGAGCCGAGACGCCCAGCAAGTAACCGCGAACCACGGAAGGCGAGCAATGAACGAACCCACCTACCCAGTACCTCGCACGGCCGGACTTCTCGCGGTGCGGCGGTTCGACACCCCACTATCAAAGCTGGTTGGCCTGCCCTCGCGTCGGTGGCTGATTATCCACGTTCCGACGGACCTGGGCATCACCGAGCACAACACGAAGCGGGAGGCGGTGAGCGCGGCCCAAGCGATGTTTGCGGCCCTGCCCATCGCGGACTGGCAGAGCACCGACGTTGAGGGGCTGAACGACCGAATGAAGGCGGTTTTCGGAAAGGCGAGACAATGAGCATCGACGCATCGACAGTGAAGCAAGCAGCGGCCGGCCGGTGGCCCGAGATTCTATCGAGCCTTGGAGGCATCGACGCGGAGCTACTGGACGGCAAGAACCACCCGTGCCCGCGATGCGGTGGAACCGACCGGTTCCGGTTCATCGACCCCGAGGCCGGGGCCGTTTTCTGCAACCAATGTTTTCGGGAGCAGAACGGCGACGGCCTGGCGGCGTTGTGTTTCGCCAAGGGGTGGAGCTTCCCCGAAGCCGTCAAGCAGTTGGCCGGCTATCTGGGGCTGAGCAACGGCAACGGGCGAGCCCTTGGGTGGAATGATGAAATCGGGCGGGCGAAGGAACGGCAGAAGCAAGGTGGCAAAAAAGGAGGGCAATCCAAGGGTAAGGAAAAATTGCCTTACCCTTCATCCGAGCAGCAAGCCCGCGACGAAGCCGGCAAAGCTTTCGCCAAACCCCGCATCGCCAAGAGCTACGATTATCGCGACGCGACCGGTGAGCTTGTCTTTCAGGTTTGCCGCATGGAGCCCAAGAGCTTCAGGCAGCGACGGCCCAAGCCTTCCGGCGGCTGGACGTGGAGCGTCAAGGGCTGCCCGGTGGTTCCGTACAGGCTGCCCGAGTTCATGGCCCAGCCGGAGCGGCCGGTGGTGGTGTGCGAAGGGGAAAAGGACTGCGACGCCCTCGCGGCCGTCGGACTTCTCGCAACCACGAACGCGGGCGGGGCTTCCAAATGGACCCAGGAACACGCCCAGCACCTCGCGGGGCGTCGGGTGGTTATCATCGGCGACAATGACGAACCCGGCCGGGAGCATGCCCAGAGCGTCGCCCAGAGCTTGCACGGCATTGCTTCATCGGTGCGAGTTGTCGAGCTTCCGGGGCTGGACGACAAGGGCGACGTATCCGACTGGTTGGCACTCGGCAACGGCAAGGCCGAGTTGCGGGCGTTGGTTCAACAGACCCCCGACTGGCAGCCCGAGGCCCAGCCGTGGCCGGAGCTTCACCCGTTCGGCGCGGCCGAGCTTCCACGGTTCCCGGTGGACGCCCTACCCGATGACCTGCGGGCGTGGGTGGCGGCCGAGAGCGAAGCAACGCAAACGCCGGCGGCCCTGCCCGGGCTGCTGTCCCTGGCCGCCTGTTCTGCGGCAATCGCCCGGCGGGTGGAAGTGGAAGCCCGGCCGGGATGGACGGAGCCGGTGAACCTTTACGTTCTCGCCCTACTGAATCCCGGTGAACGGAAATCGGCCGTCTTTCGCGATTGCACCGAACCCCTACGCGAGATTGAAACGGAACTTATCGAGACGGAACGCCCGGCCGTTGCCCGGGCCCAGACCGACCGGCGGCAGTTGGAAGCCCGGTTGAAGCGGGCCGAGAAGTTGGCTGTTGAAAAGGGCGACCTTGAAGCCCGGCACGAAGCCGGCGAGTTGGCCGTTGAATTGGCAACGACGCCCGAGGCCGTTTTACCCCGGCTGATTGCCGACGATTCGACTTCCGAGAAGCTGGCCGCGATGTTGGCCCAGCAAGGCGGACGGCTGGCGTCCATGAGCCCCGAGGGCGGGCCGTTCGACGTAATGGCCGGCAAGTACGCCAAGAACGGGGCAGCCGATTTTGTCGTCTACCTGAAGGGGCACGCCGGCGACGCAATCATCACCGACCGGCTAAGCCGTGAATCCGTTCGCGTGGAACGCCCAGCCCTAACTTGTTCCTATGCGGTTCAACCCGCGGTAGTTCGCGGGCTGGCCGATAGCCCCGAGTTTCGCGGCCGGGGGCTTCTCGCCCGGTTCCTGTTCGCGTTGCCACCCAGCCCGGTTGGCCGGCGGCAGATTGCACCCCGGCCGGTGGCCGAGAGCATCCGGGGTGGGTATCACGCGGCGGTCCGGCGGCTGTTCTGGAGTTTACAGAATATCCAGAACACTTCCGACCAATTCGCTAACGACTTCCCGGGGGATTGTCAGAATATCCAGAACGGTTCCGAGCCGTTCATTCTGCGACTGACGCCCGACGCGGCCCAACTGCTGATTCAGTGGGAAACGGAAATCGAGTCCGAACTTGACGACGGCGGTTCAATGGAAGCGATGCGGGACTGGGGGAGCAAGCTGGCCGGCCTGACGCTGCGACTGGCGGCCGTCCTGCATTGCACCCAGCACGGGCCGGCCGGGAGCATCGACGCCGACACCCTGGCGGATGCAATCACAATCGGCCGGTGGGCGATACCGCACGCGGAAGGCGTCTTGAACCTTATGTCGGCCGGGGAATTGGGGACCGACGCCGACGCCCGCTACCTGCTGCGATGGATTCAGCGACACGACCGGGAGAGTTTCACGAAATCCGAAGCCCAACAGCACGGCAAGCGGCGGTTCCCCAAGGCGGAGGATATCGACCCGGCCCTCGCGGAGTTGACCAAGCGGGGATTCATCCGGCAGCGGCCGGTGGAACACCCTAAACCCGGCCGGCCCGCAAGCCCGACGTTCGACGTGAATCCGGCAGCCCGTGAAATCTGGAACCCTGAAAAGCGCTCTGGATATTCTATAAACCCGGCACCCCCGGAAAACGAAACCCCCGAAAAGCGCTCTAGATATTCTGGAAACCCCGCCAATGAGGCCGGCGGGGCGAGTTTACAGAATAAACAGAACACTTTTCCGGCATCCGAAAACGCGAACACCGAACGCGAGACTTTCGAACTATGAACGCCACCGAGTTCCTAGACGAGTGTGAAGCGTTGGGGCTGCGGTTCCACCGCAACGGTTCGCGGCTGGCCGTCGATGCCCAGCCGGGCAGCATCACGCCCGACGTGAGGCGATGGCTCCGAGACGAGAAGGAAACCATTTTGCGGGCCGTCGATGAGGCGGCCCAGAAAGGCGAGACGAAATGTGCGACACGATGACCGACCTTTACAACGACGCCCAAACGACACCACCCAAGGCGGCGGAGCGGTGCGAGCTTTGCCGATTCTGGAAGCCCATCGGCAAGCGACTGCCTAGGGGCTACTCGCATCCCGGCCGGTGCCGACGATGCCCGCCAGCGATGGGCCGGTTCCCCGAGATGGGCGGCGATGAGTGGTGCGGAGAGTTCAGACCCCGCTAGCGGGGGAGTAGGTTCTTTCCGGGGATGCATCGCAGAAAAGGGCGGGGGGAACAGTTGGCCTACAGGGCACAGTTTGTTTTGCACTTATGGAAGGCGGGGGCAGTATGAGCGAACCGAATACAGCGGAAATTGAGGCCGTCTTGCTGGCGGCGACCGGGGTTCGGTTCCACGCCGTGGACTTCCTCCCGATGGACCCGACCGCGTTGGGCATGTCCTACGGCTGCATCGACCTGGCGGCCGAATCCGACCTGCGACGGGCGGGCCGGTGGGATGGCCGACGGCCAGCGGTGGCGTTGAACCGGGGCTTCATCACCCGGCTGGCGGCGGAACGCGGCGAGCACCCAAACCGGCTGGCCCTGGCGGTGAGCATCCACGAATCGGCCCATGCACTCGACAGCGAACCACCCTACTACACCCACCCGGCCGGGAGCGGCGAGCGGCAAGCACGCATTACCCGGCTGGCCCTGACCTTGCGACCGAGCGGCATCGTCACAGCCGGCCGGCCGTGGGCAGGGCATGGCCCGCGATGGTGGCGGCTGCTGTTCCATATCGCGTGGAGAGTGGAGCGGCTGACCGGCATCGAGCTTCCCGCGGCGATGCTGTCACTCGGCCGTTACGAGCTTCCACCACCGGCAGTGATTCGACGGGCTTTCGGGTCCGAACCGCGACGGTTCCGCCGGCTGAATATCAAGGAAATCAAGCGGGCAGCGTACCCCCGCAAGTTTCAGCGACTTTGGGCTTCAGCCGTCCGGCAGCACGTCGCAGCCGAGACACGGCGAGCCCGCAACCAACGAGGCACCGAAATGAGCACTTTCTTTGAGCAATTGAAACAGCGACTCGGCAGCCGGCCGGACCAGTTCGCGGACCTGGCGAAGCGGGTGGCCGATGGCGACGCAATCGAGCCGGCGGAGGCCGAGGCCGTCTTGTCCACCTGCGGCAAGAGTGTTGACGACCTGCAACGCGAAGTTGAAGCACTCCGCGAAAAGCAACGACTGCAAAACGTGGTTCGTAACGCGGCCGACCTGGAGAAGCAGAAGGCGTCTATCGAACGCAAGTTGCGGCTGCTGTCCGAAAAACAGGAACGCGAGCTTGAACGGCTGGCCGAGAAGCACCTCGGTCAAAGTGACAAGCTCGAAAATGAGCTTGCCGACGTGCAACGCCAACTATCCGAGGCGAACGCGGCGAAGCGGAGACTGCAACGGGCAGCGGCCGAGCGGCACTCGGAGCTTTCCCGCGAAGTTCGGCGGGCCGAGCATCGGGCCAACGAGGCCTGGCAGTTGGCGTATGAGTGCCAAGGCCAAGCGGCGGAGGATGCAGCCTATGACCGTCGGCACAAGCGATTGAAGCAAGACGCCAAGGCGGCACGCAATGAAGCCGACCGACTCGGCCAAGAGTTGGCGACGGCCGTCGAACGCGACGCGATGGCGTAGCGGTAGGGCCCGGCCGTCAGGGTTCTCCTTGTCCCTGACGGCCGGGCTGGCGGAAAACGACGCCCAGAGCCGTTGCCTCGCAGCATCCGGCCGGGGTAAGCGATGATTGACCCATCGGCACACCGAGGGCCACAGCGGCGAGCGTGGGGCCGAATCCACCCCTGCCGCCCTTCATGTCGCGCCGCCGGCCGGGCCTGACCACCTCGGCCGGCGGAGTGTCGGCCGACTTCCCGATCTTCGCCGTGTTGATCTTCCGGCCATCGCGACCGATGCGGGTGGCTGACTGAGGAATTTCCTCAGTCAACAAAGTTGGGCTAATACCCGGGGTTGACCCGATGACAATTGTGGATAGAATCAAGGCATGGACATTTTGCAGCAATTCCGAGAAGCAATCGACGCGGACGGCCGAACCCGCAAGGCGATAGCCCAAGCGGCGGACATCGACCCGGCAGCCCTGCATCGGTTCTACCACGGCGAGCGGGGCTTGAACTGTTGGACGTTGGCCCGGCTGGCCGACGTTCTGGGGCTGGAGCTTCAGCCGGTGAAGCCGGCACCCAAGGCGAGCAAACCCAAACGGAAAGGCGGGAAGTGATGGCAAGCATCACGCGAGACAAGAACGGGCTTTGCAAGTGCCAAGTGATGGTTCCGACCGGGGAACGCGACCCCCGCGGCAAGCCGGTGAAGGCCCGACGCAAAATCACCCTTGGCGTCATGTCCAAAGACGACGCCGACGGCATGGGCCGACACCTTCAGCACTTGGCAAACCACCTCGCGACCGGGCTTCCCATCCGGCCGGGAACCGTCGATTGGCTGGCCGACGTGGGCGACGGGCTTCATGCACGAATCGCCAAGGCCGGGCTATGCGAGCCGCGAGCGGGCAGGGCACAAGCAGCGCTAGGGGCTTTCCTGGCGGATTTCTACGCCAAGCGGCAAGACATAAAGCCCAGCACGCGGGCCACCTGGCGGAACACTATCCGCAACCTGCGGAGCTTCTACGGCGACGAACGCGAGCTATCGAGCATCACCGAGGGCGACGCGGAGGACTTCAAGCAGTACCTCGCGGCCGAGAGCCTTTCCCCGGCGACAATCGCCCGGCGGTTGCAAATGGCCCGGCAATTCTTCCGCATGGCCCTGAAGCGGCGACTTGTGGACGGCAACCCGTTCGCGGACGTGAAACGGAAGGCAC
>Ga0180430_10003001_pt1 | contig 14755 bp, 12 predicted proteins | sample SS_ome_9_FD_132999 | JGI IMG/M metagenome (GOLD analysis project Ga0180430, IMG submission 132999) | Hypersaline lake sediment archaeal communities from the Salton Sea, California, USA - SS_1_S_2 metaG | ecosystem: Environmental > Aquatic > Non-marine Saline and Alkaline > Hypersaline >... | reverse complement strand
GCGCCGGCCGGTTCCGCGCCGATCTCTACCACCGGATCAACGTCGTGGGCATCGACATGCCGCCGTTGCGGGACCGGGCCGAGGACATCGTCGAACTGGCGGCGCATTTCATGGCGCATTTCGCCCAGACGCTCGGGATGCCCGGGCTCGACCTGAACGACGAAACGCTCCTCAAGCTCAGCCGCTACGACTGGCCGGGCAACGTGCGCGAATTGCGCAACCTCGTGGAACGCTCTGTGATCCTCGGCGCCTTCCCCGAGGATTTCGCGGGCCGCGGCGGCGTCGCCGGGGCGCCGGCGATCGAGAATCTCGACAGCGTCACCCGGCGCCACATCCTGCATATCCTCGACCTGTGCGGCGGCAACCGGGCCGAGGCCGCGCGGCGGCTGGGCGTGTCGCGCAAGACGATCGACCGCAAGCTGGCGGCCTGGGCGGAATGACCGCGCCGGAGGTTCCGCGCGCCTATCCGCCCGGCGCCAGCGCGCCGCGCCGGGCCAGCGCCCAGCCCGCCGCGGCATTCGCGTCGGCGGGCAGCGGTTCGGCCATCTCCTCGGCGAACGCGAGGAAGGCGGCGAGATTGCCGGGGCCGACCGCCGTGATCACCGGCACGCCGGCGGCCAGCGCCTCGCCGATCAGCGGGCGAAAGCCGCGGCCCTCGGCCTCCTGCTTGCCGAACTTGTTGACGATCAGCACCTCGGCCCCCGCCGCCAGCGCCGCGGCCGTCAGCCCGACCGCGCGTTCCAGCCCGTCCGGGTCCAGCCGGCAGCCGCGCGACTGCGCGCCCAGATCCTGGCTGATCCGCACCACCGCCTCGCCGGTCAGGATATGCAGGTCCATGTGGCACTTGCGGTCGGGTTCGCGGTCGACGTTGACCTGCACCGCGCCGGCCAGCGGCACGCCGGCGGCGCGCAGCCGCTCGGCCACCTCGCGGATCGTCCGATCCGCCGCGCCGCGCCCTTCCGAGACGATGTAGCCCAGCATTGGCGTCCCTTGAAACTCCCCCCTCCCCGCATACAAGATAGCCGCAGAACAGGAAAGCCGCCCATGCCCGAAGGCCCCGCGCCCATGCCGGACCTGCCGATCCTGCCGGACCTCGCCAATCCCCGGCTGACGCGCCGGGTGGCCGGCACCGACCAGACCGGCGCCGCGGCCGAGATCGCGGTGGTCGAGGAACGGCCCCTGACGATCTACCTCAACCGCCAGGAGATCGTCACGGCGATGACGATCGGCGATTATCCCGACTATCTCGCGCTCGGCTTCCTGCGCAACCAGGGGATGCTGGGGCCCGACGAGACGGTGACCGGCGTCGACTACGACGAGGAAATCGAGACGGTCGTGGTGCGCACTGCGCGGGAAACCAGCTACGAGGAGAAGGTGCAGAAGAAGACCCGCACCTCGGGCTGCGCGGTGGGTACCGTTTTCGGCGACATGATGGAGGGGCTGGAGGGGCTGACCCTGCCCGTGGCCGCGGTCCGCACCAGCTGGCTTTACGCGCTGGCGCGGCAGATCAACACCACCCCCTCGCTCTACCTCGAGGCCGGAGCGATCCACGGCACCGTGCTGTGCCGGCGCGACGCGCCGCTGGTCTACATGGAGGATGTCGGCCGCCACAACGCGGTCGACAAGATCGCGGGCTTCATGTTCCGCCACGGCGTCGCCGGGGACGACAAGATCCTCTACACCACCGGGCGGCTGACCTCGGAGATGGTGATCAAGACCGCGCTGATGGGCATTCCCGCGCTCGCCTCACGCTCGGGCTTCACCGCCTGGGGGGTCGAGATCGCGCGCCAGGTCGGGCTGACGCTGATCGGGCGGATGCGCGGCGAGCGGTTCGTCTGCCTGTCGGGCGAGGAACGGCTGGTGCGCGACGCCGATCCCGCGCAGGTTCCGGCGGAAGAGCGGCGGCACCGCCGCAAGGGGGCCGGCGGTGACTGACCCGGCGGGCGTGATCCTCGCCGGCGGCCGGGCGACGCGGATGGGCGGCGGCGACAAGGGGTTGCGGCACCTCGGCGACCGGCGGCTGATCGACCACGTGATCGACCGGCTGGCGCCGCAATGCGCCGCGCTGGCGATCAACGCCAACGGCGATCCGGCGCGGTTCGCCGAATTCGGCCTGCCGGTGCTGGCCGACAGCCTGCCCGATCATCCCGGGCCACTGGCCGGGGTGCTGGCCGGGCTGGACTGGGCGGCGGCCGAGGGGCATGCGGCGATCGTGACCGCGGCGGCCGACACGCCGTTCTTCCCCCGCGACCTCGCCCGCCGGCTGGCCGCCGCCGCCGGCCCCTCGGGCCTTGCCCTCGCCGCCTCGCGCGACGCGGAGGGCAAGCTCTGGCGCCATCCCACCTTCGGGCTGTGGCCGGTGGCGCTGCGCGACGACCTGCGCGCGGCGCTGCGCGGCGGGTTGCGCAAGATCGTGCTGTGGACCGATGCCCACGGCGCCGGGCTGGCGGAGTTTCCCGCCACCCCCTTTGACCCGTTCTTCAACGTCAACACGCCCGAGGATATCGCGCGGGCCGAAGACATGCGGGCGCTGTTGTGAGGCTTTACGGCGTCACCGGCTGGAAGGACGCGGGCAAGACCGGCCTGATGGAACGGCTGGTGGCCGAGATCACCGGGCGTGGGCTCACCGTCTCCTGCGTCAAGCATGCCCATCACACCACCGATATCGACCATCCCGGTCGCGACAGCTATCGCCACCGCGAGGCCGGGGCGCGCGAGGTGCTGCTGTCGTCGCCCAATCGCTGGGCGCTGATGCACGAATTGCGTGGCGCGGCCGAACCCGCGCTGGACGATCTGCTCGCCCGGCTCTCGCCGGTCGACCTTGTGCTGATCGAGGGCTACAAGCGCGCGCCGCATCCGAAGGTCGAGGCGTTTCGCGCCGCGACCGGACGGCCGCTGCTGGCGCGGGACAACCCGACGATCCGCGCCGTCGCCGCCGACACCGCGCTGCCCGATTGCCCCTGCCCGGTCTTCGACCTTGACGACACCGCCGCCGTCGCCGGCTTCATCCTGCGCGAGGTGGGGCTGTGAGCTTCGACACGATCGTGGTGGTCGACTGGTCGGCCCGCGGCGCGCCCTCGCCCGCGAAACCCGCGGCCGATGCGATCTGGATCGGCGTGGCGCGCGACGGCGCGGTGACCTGCCACTATCACCGCACCCGCGCCGCGGCCACGGCCGCGCTGGCCGCGCTGTTCGAGGCGGAACGGGCCGCGGGCCGGCGGGTGCTGGCCGGGTTCGATTTTCCCTTCGCCTATCCGGCGGGCTTCGCCCGCGCGCTCACCGGCGCGGACGATCCGCTGGCGGTCTGGGCGGCGCTTTCGGAACGGATCGCGGACGCGCCGGACAACCGCAACAACCGCTTTGAGGTGGCGGCGGGGCTGAACGGCCTGTTTCCCGGCATCGGCCCGTTCTGGGGCTGCCCGGCGGGGTTCGACGATCCGCGCCTGCCGCAGAAGGGCACCGCCCGGCACGGCCACGGCCTGCCGGAGCGGCGCGGCTGCGAGGCGCGGATCGGCGCGGCGCAGCCCTGCTGGAAGCTTTACACCACCGGATCGGTCGGGTCGCAGGCGCTGCTGGGCCTGCCCCGGCTTCAGGCACTGCGCGACCGGTTCGGCACCGACCTTGCCGTGCGCCCCTTCGAGACCCGCGACGCGCCCATCGTGCTGGTGGAACTCTTCCCCTCGCTGATCGCGGGCGCCGTGGCCGACCTGGCCGATCCCGGCGAGATCCGGGACCGCGCACAGGTGCGGGTGCTGGCCGGCGCGCTGGCCGCGCTCGACCCCGGCGACCTCGACCGGATGACGCGCGAGGGCGATGCCGAGGAAGGCTGGATTCTCGGCCTCGGCCACGAGGCGGCGCTGGCGGCGGCGGCGCGGCGGGCCGCGCCGGCCGCTGCGCCGGTGCTGCCGCCGCGGCTGCGCGACGATTGCTTCGCGATGCCGCAGGGGGTGGACTGGGTGCCTGTCGATGACGCGCTGGCGCGGTTGCGCGACGGGCTGCACCCGGTCACGGGAACCGAACGGCTGACCACCGCCGCCGCCGCCGGCCGGGTGCTGGCCGAGGACGTGCCGGCCCGCCGGTCGAACCCGCCGCGGCCGAACGCGGCGGTGGATGGCTACGGCTTCGCCCATGCCGCGACCGGGGCGGGGGTGCAGCGCCTGCCGCTGGTACCGGGCCGCGCGGCGGCCGGCCAGCCGCATCCCGGCGCCGTGCCGGCGGGCCAGGCGATCCGCATCCTGACCGGCGCGATCCTTCCCGATGGCGTCGATACCGTGGTGCTGGAGGAGGATACCGCGCTGGACGGCGGGACGGTGGTGTTCGACGGGCCGGTGAAACCCTTCGCCAATACCCGCAAGGCCGGCGAGGACGTGGCCGAGGGCGCGCTGGCGCTGCCCGCCGGGCACCGGCTGCGCGCGCCCGACCTGGCGCTTCTGTCAGCGCTGGGAATCGCCGAGGTCACCGCCCGGCGGCCGCTGCGCGTTGCCGTGCTGTCGACCGGCGACGAGATCGTCGATACGCCCGCGACCCCCGCCCTGCCGCACCAGATCTGGGATGCCAACCGGCCGATGCTGCTGGCGCTGGCGCGCGGCTGGGGCTGCGCGGCGGTGGACCTTGGCCATGCGCCCGACGATGCCGCGCGGATCGCCCGGCGGCTGGATGCCGGAGCGCGGCGGGCCGACGTGATCCTGACCTCGGGCGGCGCCTCGGCCGGCGACGAGGATCACGTCTCGGCGCTGCTGCGCCGGCGCGGCAAGCTGACAAGCTGGCGCATCGCCGTGAAACCGGGCCGGCCGCTGGCGCTGGCGCTGTGGCGCGGCGTGCCGGTCTTCGGCCTGCCCGGCAACCCGGTCGCGGCGCTCGTCTGCGCGCTGGTCTTCGCCCGGCCGGCGCTGTCGCTGATGGCCGGTGCGGGCTGGGCGGAGCCCCGGCGCTTCACCGTGCCGGCGGCGTTTTCCAAGCGCAAGAAACCCGGCCGCCGGGAATACCTGCGCGCCCGGCTGACGCCGGAGGGCGCGGCAGAGGTGTTCGGGTCCGAAGGGTCGGGCCGGATCAGCGGGCTGTCATGGGCGACGGGCCTTGTCGAACTGCCCGACGGCGCGGTCGAGGTGACGCCGGGCGGCCCGGTCGCCTACATCCCATACAGCGCCTTCGGCCTTGTCTGACTAGCGGCGGCGGACGAGGTAGACCTGTGCCGCGCCCTCCTCGCCGGTCGCGACCAGGTCGTGCCCCGACTCGGCGCAGAAATGCGGCACGTCGATCACCGCCGCCGGATCGGTCGCGAGGATTCGCAGCACGGTGCCCGGCGCCATGCCCTGCAACCGTTTGCGCGCCTTCAGCACCGGCAGCGGGCAGATCAGCCCGCGCGCGTCGAGTTCCGCGTCCCATGTCATCGCCCGAGGTTTAGGGCCGGGTCGCCGCCCTGTCCACCGCGCGCTTGATAGTTCCTGCCTATCAAATAACGGTATTTCGATATTGACCGGCGAGGCGCATCCTCGCCATACCGCAAACAACCACCGCCAGCACGGGGCACGCCATGGCACTGGATCAGCAAAAGGGCGTCTGGAACTCGGGCCGCGGCGGCGGCCGCGGTCGCGCGACGCCGAAGGGCCGGCAACTGGACGATCGCGCCTGGGACGAGGTGCGCGCGCTGCTGGGCGACCGGCCGCGACGGCGCGACCTGCTGATCGAATTCCTGCACCTGATCCAGGATGCCCACGGCCACCTGTCGGCCGCGCATCTGCGCGCGCTGGCCGAGGAAATGCGCCTGTCGATGGCCGAGGTCTGGGAGGTGGCGACCTTCTACGCGCATTTCGATCCGGTGCGCGAAGGCGCGACGCCGCCGCCGGACCTGACGATCCGGGTCTGCGATTCGCTCTCGTGCGAACTGGCCGGGTCCGAGGCGCTGTACCAGGCGCTGGCCGCGGGCCACGATCCGGCGAAGGTGCGGGTGCTGCGCGCCCCCTGCATGGGCCGCTGCGACACCGCGCCGGTGGCCGAGATCGGCCATGCCCATGTCGACCACGCGACGCCCGACAGGATCGCGGCCGCGATCGCGGGCGGCCAGACCCATCCGGTGATCCCCGACTATGAAACGCTGGCGGCCTATCGCGCGGCGGGCGGCTACACCACGCTGGAGGCGCTGCGCGCGCGCGGTGACTGGGAAAAGGTGCAGGACGACCTGCTGGCCGCCGGCCTGCGCGGGCTGGGCGGCGCGGGCTTCCCCTCGGGCCGGAAATGGGGCTTCGTGCGCGCCAATCCCGGCCCCCGCCACCTCGCCGTGAACGGCGACGAGGGCGAACCGGGCACCTTCAAGGACCGATACTACCTCGAACGCACGCCGCACCTGATGCTGGAGGGCATGCTGATCGCCGCCTGGGCGGTGGAGGCGGAGACCTGCTTCATCTACATGCGCGACGAATACCCCGCCGTCCTCGAAATCCTGCGCCGCGAGATCGCCGCGCTGGAGGCGGCCGGGATTGTCGCACCGGGCTTCATCGATCTTCGCCGCGGCGCGGGCGCCTATATCTGCGGCGAGGAAAGCGCGATGATCGAATCGATCGAGGGCAAGCGCGGCCTGCCACGGCTGCGGCCGCCCTATGTCGCGCAGGTCGGCCTGTTCGGTCGCCCGACGCTGGTGCACAATGTCGAAACCCTGCACTGGGTCGCGCGGGTCTGCCGCGAGGGGCCTGAGGTGCTGAACGCGGTCGAGAAGAACGGCCGCCGGGGCCTTCGCTCCTACTCCGTCTCGGGCCGGGTGGCGCAGCCGGGCGTCTACCTGCTGCCCGCCGGGTCGACCATCACCGATATCATCGCCGCGGCCGGCGGCATGTCCGAGGGCCATGTCTTCAAGGCCTACCAGCCGGGCGGGCCGTCCTCCGGCCTGTTGCCGGCCAGCCTGAATGACGTGCCACTGGATTTCGACACGCTGCAACCGCACGGCTCCTTCATCGGCTCGGCCGCCGTGGTCGTCCTGTCGGACCATGACAGCGCGAAACAGGCGGCGCTGAACATGCTGCGGTTTTTCGAGGCGGAAAGCTGCGGCCAGTGCACCCCCTGCCGGGCGGGCTGCGAGAAGGCCGTGAAGCTGATGCAGGCCGAAAGCTGGGACCGGCCGCTTCTGGACGACCTGTGCCAGGTGATGGCCGACGCCTCGATCTGCGGGCTGGGCCAGGCGGCGCCGAACCCGATCCGGCTGGTGATGAAACATTTCCCCGACGAGGTCTGAGACATGGCTGACGGCAACGACATCTCGCTGGTGACCTTCACACTCGACGGGCGCGAGGTCACCGCCCTGCCCGGGGAAACGATCTGGGAGGTCGCGAAGCGGCACGGCACGACGATCCCGCACCTGTGCCACAAGGATGCGCCGGGCTACCGCGCCGACGGCAACTGCCGCGCCTGCATGGTCGAGATCGAGGGCGAGCGGGTGCTCGCCGCCTCCTGCTGCCGCGCGGCCAGCACGGGGATGACCGTCACCACCGACAGCGCGCGGGCGCGGAAGTCGCGCGAGATGGTGATGGAACTGCTGCTCGCCGATCAGCCCGACCGCGACGCGGCGCATGACGCCGGCGCGCATCTGTGGGACATGGCCGATCTGAACGGCGTCAGCGAAAGCCGCTTCCCGGCGCTGGAACCCGATCGTATCCCGCTGCTCGACGACAGCCACGTGGCGATGCGCGTCAACCTCGATGCCTGCATCCAGTGCGGGCTGTGCGTGCGCGCCTGCCGCGAGGTGCAGGTCAACGACGTGATCGGCATGGCCGGGCGCGGCCACGATGCCTTCCCGACCTTCGATTTCGCCGACCCGATGGGCGACAGCACCTGCGTGGCCTGCGGCGAATGCGTGCAGGCCTGCCCGACCGGGGCGCTGATGCCCGCCAGTGTCGTCGACGACGCGCAGCAGGGCGACAGCACCGATGTCGACGGCGAAACCCGCTCGATCTGCCCGTTCTGCGGCGTCGGCTGCCAGGTGTCGCTGAAGGTCAAGGACGGCAAGGTGAAATATGTCGAGGGGATCGACGGGCCGGCGAACGAGGGGCGGCTGTGCGTCAAGGGGCGGTTCGGCTTCGACTACATCCATCACCCGCACCGGCTGACGATGCCGATGATCCGCCGCGAGGGCGCGGAAAAGGGCCTCAATGTCGACCCGGCCAACCCGTTCACGCATTTCCGCGAAGCGAGCTGGGACGAGGCGCTGGACGCCGCCGCCGGCGGGCTGGCACGGCTGCGCGACGCGCATGGCGGCCGGTCGGTCGCGGGCTTCGGTTCGGCCAAATGCTCCAACGAAGAGGCCTACCTGTTCCAGAAGCTGATCCGACAGGGCTTCGGCCATAACAACGTCGATCACTGCACGCGGCTGTGCCACGCCTCGTCCGTCGCGGCGCTGCTGGAAAACGTCGGCTCCGGCGCGGTGACGGCGACCTTCAACGAGATCGAGAATGCCGAGGTGGCGATCGTGATCGGCGCCAACCCGGTGGAAAACCACCCCGTCGCCGCCACCTTCTTCAAGCAGTTCGCCAAGCGCGGCGGCAAGCTGATCGTGCTGGACCCGCGCGGCACGGCGCTGAAACGGCACGCCAGCCACATGCTGCAATTCCGCCCCGGCGCGGACGTGCCGCTTTTGAACGCGATCATGGCGGTGATCGTCGAGGAAGGGCTTTACGACGAGGCCTATATCGACCGCTTCGCCGAGAACTGGGAGGCCGAGAAGCAGCATCTGGCCGGCTTCGCACCGGAAACGATGGAGGAGTTGACGGGCATTCCCGCCGCCACCGTGCGCGACGTGGCGCGCACCTTCGCCACCGCCGGGCCGGGGATGATCTTCTGGGGCATGGGGGTCAGCCAGCATGTGCACGGCACCGACAATTCGCGCTGCCTGATCAGCCTTGCGCTGATGACCGGCAATGTCGGCAAGCCGGGCGCCGGGCTGCACCCGCTGCGCGGCCAGAACAACGTGCAGGGCGCCTCGGACGCGGGGCTGATCCCGATGTTCCTGCCCGATTACCAAAGCGTGGCCGATGACGGCGTGCGCAGCGCCTTCGCCGAGATCTGGGGCGCGGGCGGGATCGCGCCGGACAAGGGCCTGACGGTGACCGAGATCCTCGGCGCCGTGCATGCCGGCGACATCCGGGGCATGTATATCCTGGGCGAGAACCCGGCGATGTCGGACCCCGACGTCACCCATGCCCGCGCCGCGCTGGCCAGCCTCGAACATCTTGTCGTGCAGGACATTTTCCTGACCGAAACGGCGAATTATGCCGACGTGATCCTGCCCGCCGCGGCGTTCTACGAAAAGACCGGCACGGTGACCAACACCAACCGGCAGGTGCAGATGGGCCGCGCCGCCGTCGCCCCGCCCGGCGAGGCGCGCGAGGACTGGGCGATCACCGTCGATCTTGCCCGCCGGCTGGGGCTGGACTGGTCCTACGACCACCCCGCGCAGGTCTTCGCCGAGATGAAACGGTCGATGAAATCGCTCGACAACATCACCTGGGACCGGCTGGAGCGCGAGGGCGGCGTGACCTATCCCAGCCTGTCGCCCGAGGATCCGGGGCAGGCGATCGTGTTCGCCGAGGGGTTCCCGCGGCCGGGCGGCCGGGCCCGGTTCACCCCGGCCAGCGTGATCCCGCCCGACGAACAGCCCGATGCCGACTACCCGATGGTGCTGACCACCGGGCGGCAGCTGGAACACTGGCACACCGGTTCGATGACCCGGCGCTCGCGAGTGCTCGACGCGGTGGAACCGCAGGCCAACTGCTCGCTGCATCCCGCCACCCTGCGCCGGCTGGGCGTGGAACCGGGCGGCATGGTGCGGCTGGAAACCCGGCGCGGCGCGGTGACGGTGATGGCGCGGGCCGACCGCGCGGTGGCGCCCGACATGGTGTTTCTGCCCTTCGCCTATGTCGAGGCGGCGGCGAACATCCTGACCAACCCGGCGCTCGATCCCTACGGCAAGATCCCCGAGTTCAAGTTCGCCGCGGTGCGGGTGACGGCGGCCTGACGGTCAGGCCGCCGGCAGCCAGACCCGGAATTCCGCCCCGCCACCGGGGCGGTTGCGCACGGTGATCAGGCCGCCGGCATGCTGGATCAGCGTTTGCGAGATCGAAAGGCCAAGGCCGGTGCCTTCGCCGGTCTTGGTGGTGAAGAACGGGTCGAAGACCGCGCCGATCCTGTCCTCGGGGATGCCCGGGCCGGTATCGCGAACCGACAGCACCACGCCGGCCCGCCCGTCGCGCGACTCCGGCGCGAGGGCAAGATCCAGCCGGCCGTCCCGCCCCATCGCCTGCACGGCGTTGACGATCAGGTTGATCACGACCTGCTGCAGTTCTCCGGGATCGATGCGCACGGCATCGACAGGAACGAAGTGGCCCTCCACCTCGATGTGGTTTTTTGACAAGAGATGTTCGACAAGCACGAGGCAATCGGTCACCAGAGATTGCAAATCCACAATTTCGTCACTGCCGGAAAACTCGCTGGGGCGGGCGAACTTGAGCAGTTTTCCGACGATCGCGTCGATCCGCATGACCTGCCGCTCGATCAGCGCCAGTTCCGTCTCGACGGACGCGCCGGCCTCGCCCAGCGCCTCGCGCATGACCTCGACATTGCCCTGGATCACCGCGACGGGATTGTTGATCTCGTGCGCCACGCCGGCGGTGATCTCGCCGATCGCGGCCAGCTTCTCGCTCATCACCAGCTGCTTGAAGGTCTCTTCCAGCTTGGCGTTGGCGGCGCGCAGTTCCGCCGTGCGCTCCTCGACGCGGCGGTTCAGCTCGTCCGCCCAGGCCCTCAGCCGGCGGTCGCGGTCCTGCACCTGGTCGAGCAATTCGTCGAGATGCGCCGCCACCTGCCCGATCTCGTCGCGCGCGCCGACCGCGCCGTTGCGGGCCGACAGGTCGCCGCGTGCGACCCGGTCCATCGTGCGCGTCATCCGCTCCAGCGGCGCGAAGATGCCCTTGGCCAGCCACAGGAAGGCCGGCGCCGACAACAGCAGCACCGCGGTGAAGGCGCCGAACATCCACAGGATCGCCTCGCGCTTGACCGCGGTGAACGGCGCTTCGAGGAACCCGACGTAAAGCATGCCGACGCGCCGGCCGAAACTGTCGGTCAGCGGCAGGTAGCCGGAAATGTACCAGTCGTTGACGACGAAGGCGCGGTCGAGCCAGGTGCGGCCCTCGTCCAGCACCGCGCCGCGCACCGCGGCCGAGACCCGGGTGCCCAGTGCGCGCACCTCCTCAAACAGCCGCACGTTGGTCGACACCCGCACATCGTCCAAAAACAGCGTCGCGGTGCCCTGCCGGTCGCCGCCGGTCACGGCGTTGAGGTAGACCAGCGCGTTGATCGTGTCGATGAACTGCAGGTTGCGGTTCAGCAGGATGCCGCCCACCAGCACACCGGGCCGGCCCGCCACGTTCACCGGGGCGGCCGAGTGCACCACCATGCCGCGGTCCTCGACCGTCCGGTCGGTGGGCACCGCGGCCTCGGTCTCGATCAGGTCGATCCGGGCGCGGTCGGCCAGCCCGCCGGGCAGCGCCGCGAGGGTTTCGGCCGGGAAGATGTCGATCTCCGTCGCCGGGCGGCCGGCGGCGGCGGCGGCGATCACCGGCCAGCGCCCGGCATCGCGGGCGGCGGCGTCACCGTCGAGGAAGACCAGGAAATCCAGCTCCAGCGCCCGCCGCTTGGCGTTGAAGAACGCGGCCCGGTCGGTCTCCGGCCGCGCCAGCATCCGCGCGAATTCCGCCGAGGCCGCCAGCGCCGACAGGTCGTCGCCCGTGGCGGTCATGATCCGGGCGAGGTATTGCTCGGCGATCCTGAGATCGCTTTCGACATTGGCGATCAGCACCCGGTCGTAATCCGCCGTCCAGCGGTTCATCCCGACCAGCAGCAAAAGCGGCATCAGCACGACGAGCGGCGCGAGCGCGAGGACGAGAAGGCGAAGGCGAACCGAGGTCATGACGGTTTCCGGGGCGGCGGCGACCGGCCCAGCCTAGCCGGGCCGCGGGCGCATCACAAATCCGGCCATGGCGCCCCGAACGGCCGGGGCCAGGCGCGCATCGCCCGCCTGGCCCCGGAAACCGGATCGTGACCCGAAAGCGGCGTCAGGCGGTGCCGAGAATGCCCTGGACATCGCCGTAAAGCGCGCTGACCACGTCATAGGTGGACCGCGCTTCCTGGCCTTCCTGGATCGTCTTGAGCGCCGCCTCGAAGGCCGCGATCACCCGCTCCTCGGCGCTCATCGCCGGCGAGACGTAGTAATCGACCGTCTCCATCACGTCGATCGGCGCCGTCCCGGCCTCGGCCGGCGCGGCATCCGCCGGCTCCGCCGCAATGGCCGCGTCGGCGGTCTCGGCCGGGGCCTCGACCGGCGCCGCTTCGGGCTCGGCCACGGCGGCTTCGGGCGCCGCGACCGGCGCTTCGGCCGGGATCTCTGCCGGGGTCTCTGCCGGGGTTTCGGCGGCCTCGGCATTATCCTCCGGCACCTCGCCGGGCACCGCCTCCGCGACGGACTGGTTCTTCAACTCGTCGAGGATGAAACCGTAAAGCTCGTCGACATCGAGCGTGCCGGTCTTGTCGCCGTCGAGCCCGTAGAAACCTTCGGCGATCTTCTCGGCCAGTCGGGTGCCGGCGATCTCCTCGGAATTCAGCTGGCCGTTCATGTCGGAATCCAGCCGCCGGATGATTTCCTTGGCGACGTCCAGCGATTGTTCCTCGATCGTCGGCGCGGTCGCGACCTTCTCGGTGTAGTAGTCGGCCATCTTCGCGGTGACGGCGCTTTTCATCGTGTCGGCGGCGGCATACTTGCCCCAGCTCTTGGTCGCGCCCTCGGCGGGACCGGCGGACTTGGCCATGTCGGCGGACTTGGCGGCCTTCTTCGCGGCCTGCGCGACATCGGACTTGCCGTCCGCCGCCTTGGACTTGCCGTGGTGATGGTGGTCGGCGGCGGCATGCTTGGCCATCTTTGCGGTCTTGGTTTTCCACGCGGCGGCGGAAACCTCGGTCGTAGCGATCGTCATGGCGGTGTTCCCGGTCCAAATTGCAACGATGAATCTGACCCCAGACTCGCGCCGCGGCCTTAACAATCCGTCTGGAAACAAGGCCGAAATGTGGCCGGATCGGGGAAAAATCCCGCGCATTCGAGTCACATTCCAACGATCTCCGCGGCGCGCCGGGCCGGCAAGACTTTGTCCATCTCTTGGGCGCAGGATCGGGCATCCGCACCAAGCCAGTGCCGCGACGCGACGAGAGCCGTTCATGGAACATTTTGCCCCGCGCCGGAAATCGACGGACCCGGTCAAGCGCCGTTGCCACCGCTGCCGGGGCACCGGCCGCGCCCCCTGCCCGATCTGCAACGGGTCGGGCCAGGTGCCCGGCGGCACCGACCGGCAGGGCAATCCGCAGTTCGTCCGCTGTTCGGGTTGCTTCGGGGCCCGCGCGATGCGCTGTGCGCAATGCGGCGGCGACGGCTACCTGTGACCGGCGCGGTCAGCCCGGCAGGCCCACCGCCGCCCGCCCCTCGGGCGATTTGAGCGAGAAATCGGTGCCGCGCCACGCGTCGGCCTCCGGTCCGCACAGCCAGGCGATGGCGCGGGCCACCCAGTCGGCCGGGATGTGAACCGAGGGGTCGAGCTGGCTGACCGGGTTGATGCCCGAGGCCCTGATCTGCACCTGCATCTCCGTCGCGACGGTGCCGGGGCTGAGGCCGATCACCCGGATGCCGCTGTCGCGGTATTCGAGGTCGGCCACCCTGGTCAGCGACAGAACCCCCGCCTTGGTCGCGCAGTAGTGGCTCCAGCCCTCCAGCGCGCCGGTGGCCGCGCCCGATGAAATGTTGATGACGGTGCCGCCGCCGGCCTTCAGCATCTCGGGGATCGCGAAGCGCAGCCCGTGGTAGACCCCCTTGAGGTTGATGTCGACGACCGTGCCCCAGGCCTCCGGGTCGCTGTCGGCCAGCCGCGCGACCGGTTCGATCACCCCGGCGTTGTTGACGAGGATGTCGATCCGCCCGGTTTCGGCCTGCGCGCGATCGATCAGGGCGCGCATCTCTGTCACGCTGGCCACGTCGCAGGGCAGCGCCAGCGCCCGGCCGCCGGCCTGCACGATCTCGGCGGCGATTTCGGCGATGGCGGTCTCGCTGCGCGCGGCCAGAACCACCGTGGCGCCAAGGCCGGCGAGGTGGCGGGCCGCGGCCGCGCCGATGCCGCGGCTGGCGCCGGTGATGATCGCGGTCTTGCCGGTCAGGTCGGTCATGATGTCCTCCGTGTCGTTGTCCGCGCCTCAATCCCGCGGCGGGATCAGGACGAGCTTGCCGGGATGGGTCTTTGCCGTGAAATCGGCCTGGGCGCGGGCGATCTCGGCCAGCGGATAGGTTTGCGAGACGCGGGGCCGCACCCGGCCCGCATTCACCAAAACGATCAGCCGCGCGAAGACCGCGCGCGGGGTGAACGTGCAGCCGTGAAGGGTGAGGTCCGACAGGTAGATCACCCGCAGATCGGCCTCGACGATCGGCCCCGCGATCGCGCCCGAAACGGCATAGCGGCCGCCGGGTTTCAGCGCGTCCAGCAGGCCCTGGAACCCCGGCCCGCCGACCACGTCGATCACCGCGTCGAAGCTGCGCGCCGGCGGGGTCGCGCCTCGGTCGAGCACGGCCTGCGCGCCCTCGTCCCGCACCGCCGCCTGCTTGGCCGGGCTCGCCACCGCCGTGACCCGCGCGCCCAGAAGCCGCGCCAGCGCGACGGCGGCCAGCCCCACGCCGCCCGAG
>Ga0180430_10003000_pt1 | contig 14756 bp, 9 predicted proteins | sample SS_ome_9_FD_132999 | JGI IMG/M metagenome (GOLD analysis project Ga0180430, IMG submission 132999) | Hypersaline lake sediment archaeal communities from the Salton Sea, California, USA - SS_1_S_2 metaG | ecosystem: Environmental > Aquatic > Non-marine Saline and Alkaline > Hypersaline > Sediment... | reverse complement strand
TAACCGACACCCTCCCACACGGACAAGAAGATTCACTCGCTCATGCCCCCGCGGGTGTGAATTTTTATTCTGGCATCGACAACTTGTTTTCAAACAAGCCCTATAGCAGTTTTCGAGAGCGTAGAAAGTAGACCGCAGGAGAAATTTTGCCGCCACGGAACGCCATGTCCTCAGGAGGTGTGGGTTGTTTTGCTCTGTTTTCTACTCACTACTTTCTCCTGCTCTGGGTGTCAGAATAATTTCGCCAGAAAATATTCTCACACCCCCCCCCGCCGACTTTCACTCGACAGGGGAAATCGTCCCCGATTGCTGGTATGATCCAACTCACGAGTCCGCGCGCCGCGCCGCTTCGCCAAACACTGGAGATCATAACAATGCAAACGCACCGTTCACTCAGGCCTCTCGCCGCATCGATCGTAATCCTCTCCGCCGGCCTGCTCATCGCCGCCGACAAGTCCACGCACATGGTGCCCATGAGCGACGGGGTAAAACTCGCCACCGACGTGTACCTCCCGCCAGGCAAGGGCCCCTTCCCGGTGATCCTCGCGCGAACCCCGTACAACAAGTCTCGCCGCCGATGGGGCGCCGCGGCCGCCCTCGGCGGTTATGCAATCGTCGCACAGGACATGCGCGGGCGATTCGCCTCGGGCGGTGAAAACCTGCCCTTCGTCGGATGCGGCTGGGGCAAGTATCGTGACGGCGCTGAAACCGTCGCCTGGATCATGAAGCAATCCTGGTGCAACGGGAAGATCGGCACGACCGGGGCGTCCGCCGGGGGGATAACGCAGAACCTCCTGGCTTGCACTACACCTAAAGGCTTGCAGTCACAGTACATACAGGTAGCAGCCGGCAGTCTGTACCATCACGCCGCGTATGTCGGCGGGGCGATGCGCGCCAGCCAGGTACGCGGATGGCTCAAGAGCAACCGCTTCGACCAAAAAGCTGCTAAACTCATGCGAGAGAACACTTTATATAATAAGTACTGGCAAGAATTCGACTCGATCGCCCGCCAGGCGGTCATCAACGTACCGGCCGTTCATGTCGGCGGGTGGTTCGACACGTTTTGCCAGGGCACGATCGACTCGTTCGTCAGCAGGCAGTACCACGGCGCCCCCGGCGCCAAAGGCGCGCAGAAACTCGTCATGGGCCCCTGGGCCCACGCCATAGGCCGACCCGCCGGCGGGCTGCGCTTCCCCAACGCCCGACCGCCCGCAAAGTACAGCGCCTCGGCGTGGTTCGCATACACTCTTAAAGGTAAAGCCAATGGCATCAACGAGTTACCGTCAGTCGCCTACTACGTCACAGGCGACGTGTCAGAAAAGAATGCCCCAGGTAACGAGTGGCGATACGCCCATCGCTGGCCCATCCCCGCCAACCAAACGCCCTATTACATTCACAACGACAAGACGCTCAGCCGCGCGGCGCCCAGGACCGCCACGCCGACCTTCCAAAGCTACACCTTCGACCCCCGCGACCCATGCCCCACCCGCGGCGGGCGGAACCTGAACCTGCCCTCCGGCCCGCTCGATCAGCGCAAAGTAGAGGCGAGATCCGACGTTCTCACTTTTACGTCCCGCCCCCTTAAAAAACCTCTGGAAGTTACCGGCCGGGTGATCGCCAAAATCTATCTCTCCTCTTCAACGGTGGATACAGATATTTCCGTACGTCTCTGCGACGTCTATCCCGATGGCACAAGCCGCCTTTTGGCCGGTGGTATACTCCGCTGCCGCAAGCGGGAATCGATGTCGAAGGACGTACCGCTGACGCCCGGAAAGATCTACCAGGTCTCGGTCGACTGCTGGTCGACCTCGATCGTTTTCAACACCGCTCACCGCATCCGCGTCTCGATCACCTCGTCCAATTATCCCCGCTTCGATCTTAATCCCGGCACGGGCAGGCCCTGGACTGACGGCTGCACGTTCGTCAGGCAGACCAACAAGATATACTGCGACACGGAGCACCCCTCGCGGATAATCCTGCCGGTGGTGACCCGGAAGTAGTCGCTGCTGCCGTTGCGACTTTGCCCGCGCGTCGGTGACGGGCCCTTGCGGAGTTCGCGATCGCAACTCCTTGTTTTCCGTCCAATCATCGAGGACCATTTTAAGCCTGTTTTGGTCAATAATCGGTCAATATTGAACAGAATCAGCCAATAATGGAGCAAATTCGAGCAAAATCAAGCAAAACCTGGACAATATAGACAATATTCAAAATACAGACAGCTCGGTGGGGCGTTTCGATGGCTTTATCCGACTGTCAACCCCCCTGTCGCAACTCTCCGGGCGGAGTATGACCTGGTGCCGCCTTTCGATTCGCAAACCGCCCAGGGTGCAGGCGTAAAATTTGCTGAAGGCGATAAAACTCCGACATCCGGATCAGCGTCACCGCGCACCGCTGCAACGACCTGCGAAGTTCCACGTGGAACAATGATGCGAGCACCCCGGCGGTTTACATTCCACCATAACGACCGGGACGCTACCGCATCGATATGCCGCCCCTCTGTTCTGCGGCGCCGACACGATCCGCCTTTGCGAAGGTTAGGCAAGATGTCGGAGCATCGCCCTGTCAGAAATCTCACACGACCCATTCGCGCCACGCCGCGGTCTCGTTATTCCAAAATTACTGACCTGATGCCTATCGCCATACACCCGGACCATTTCCAAGTAAGCGACCTTTTTTCTGGCACGGCGAAGTTTTGCGGGTCAAACCTGTTTTTAACAGATAAACAGATATTCCACACAGAGCCTCTGTGTGGAAATCAAAACTGTCGAATACCGAAACAATCCTAAGAATCTTCCTTGCCAGAAAATCCGGTCACATTTCCAAATTGCCGGTTTTTTTCCTTGCAACGTCTTTTTCGCGTGCTATCCTTACCATCTGGTGAATAACGGATGTTCGCTATCACACGTGGAGCGCTCCACGTGGAACATTGCCTTCTGGCCCATAGCAGAAAAGGAGGTCCGCAATGGCCAACGATAAAAAAGCTCGAACCGCCACCGCTACCAAAAAGCGCCGTCTCGGCAGGGGGCTGGCAAGCCTCATCACCCATTCCGCGCCACCGCCCGACGCGCCGCCCGCACACAAACCAATCCCCGTTCCCGTAACTCCAGACGTCGACACTCCCGACGCGACAGAGGCCCAGGCGACCCCCGACGCGACGCCCCAGGAGATCTCCGTCGATCAGATCTCACCAAACCCCTACCAGCCCCGGCGCGACTTCGACAACGAGCAGCTCGCCGAACTTACCGCCTCAGTCCGCGAACACGGCATCCTCCAGCCGCTGCTGGTAGCGCCCAGGGGCGACAACCCCGTCGACACCACCTATGTCCTGATAGCCGGCGAGCGCCGTCTACGCGCAGCCAAGCTCGCGGCCCTTACCAGCGTACCGTGCGTCCTTCGAAACGCCGACTCCCGCCAACTGCTCGAATGGGCCATCATCGAAAACGTCCAGCGATCCGACCTGAACCCCATCGACCGCGCCAAGGCCTACCGCGACTATATAGACCGATTCTCACTGACCCAGGCCCAGGCGGCACAACGATTGAGCCAGCCGCGGGCGACTATTGCCAACTACTTACGAATATTGGATTTGTCGGACGACGTCCAGCAGCTACTCCTCAGCGGGCGATTGTCTTTCGGGCACGCCAAGGTACTCGCCGGTCTCGCCGGCCGACCTGAAATCCAGTTGGCGCTCGCGGGCAAAACCGCCGCCAGAAACCTCTCCGTCCGCCAGCTCGAAGCCCTCGTCGCTTCCGAGAACAGCAGCGACACCAATGACCCGCCCGCCAGGTCCCGATCCACCAAGCCGCCTTACATCCTCGACCTCGAACAGCAGCTCAGCGGAGTTATCGGCACGCGCGTGACCATCCGCACCGGGCGGGCGAAAGATACCGGCGCGGTCACTATCGAATTCTACAGCCTCGATGACTTCGACCGCATCACGCGAGCCTTGGGCGCCAGGGTGGAAAGCTGAATATCAGCTATCAGCTATGAGCTAACGGCGAACGGCACATGGCTAACGAGCTTAAAAACGAGCCTCTGTTTAGGTGACAGGTCAGCGTGGGTCTTGCGCCGTTAGCTGATAGCTGATAGCTGAAAGCCAGGTTTCACTAAACCGATATCCCCGCCATCGCCGATACGAAGTTTAACCGTATTCGCAATGCGGGCGAACCGGAAACTCGAGGATCAGCGCACGTGATTCTTTCAAGGCAAATACTCCGCCTGTGGATAAGATGCCGCAGATTGGCGCGCGGTTTTCGCCGGCCTCGGCGCGCCGCGCGCGTCGCGGGCGCGCCGCGAAATCGTCGCTTATCGCTGGCGGCGGTCCCGGTGGTCCTGGTCGCGGGGGTCTTGGCGGGCTGGTGGGCCTTTCGCCGCCCGGCTGCTCTGGACGAATCCCCGACCCACTATCGTATTCTCGTATGTAGATATGCCGACAAAGCCAACCTGCCCGACGCCTTCGTTCACAAGGTCGTTCTGGCCGAGAGCGGGGGCGACCCGCGGGCGGTCTCGACGGCAGGGGCCAAGGGTCTCATGCAGATCATGCCGGCGGCGGAAGCCGACGTCCTGAAGAAACTCGACCGCGCCGAAAAGGGCGACCTGTTCGATCCGGAGTATAACCTGTTGATCGGCACGACGTACCTCAGGATGCTCACCGACCGGTTCGGCGGCGACGCGCACCTGGTGCTGGGCGCTTATCACATGGGTCCGACGCGGGTGGCGAGATACCGCGCCGCCAATCCGGGCATTTCCGGCAGGGACCTGGTGCGCCGCTTCGCCGGTCCGGCTACACGGGCTTATTGCGCGCGGCTGTTGCAGGGCAGGGACCTGCGCCTGCCAGTGACCCGGCGCTGAGTTCCACCGCCAGGCAGGCGTTCCGATCCGCGGCGGCGGGAGACTCGCAGAACGGCGGCCCGTTGAGTCGCGGACGTTGGGCCCATCTCGGCCGCTGGAGCGAGCCTATACGTTGTAGGCTCGCGGGGGACCGGGTGCGACTTTCTCATGAATCACACCCCGCTTCAGCACAACTGATCGAGTGAGTCTTTTTCGCGATGTTTCGGGCGGGCCGTGCCGGCGCGTGGTGTTTTCGGCGCCCGCACCACCCTGATGCGATCGGGATACCACGTGCCCGCCCCGCGGCGGTTGAAGCGATGCAGGGCACAGAGCGTCTCGGCGCACCGCCCGCCGTCCTGGCTGCAGCGGATGAGTTCCAGGTCGACGGTCCCGTCGGCAGCGAGGAGATATTGTCCGTCGGCCCCGCAGGGATAGCTTGCCTTGACGATTTTTCCCTGGTGCGGGCAGGCGATTTCGACTGTGTTCCGCTTGTTTTGACTCATGTCGGCCTCGCAATATAATTTATCGGCCGCCGGGGGCCAAAATCTGCAAGCCGTCCTCTCTCCACTTCTTTTTTGTCAGGTTCTCGCCGCAACCGGAAAAGCGTTTGCGGTTGTCTAACGCGGTATTCACCGGGGCGCTTGTCTCGGCCGCCTCGTTTGCTATACTGCCCCTGAACGCTCAGGAAAATATTTCGCGGAGATCAGGCCATGGATGGATTCGTTCACCTGCACGTACACTCGCACTACTCGCTGCTGGACGGCGCCAATCGGATCGGCGACCTTGTCGACACGACCAGGGAACACGGCAGCAGCGCCATCGCCCTGACCGATCACGGAAACCTGTTCGGCGCGCCGGAATTCTATCGAGCTGCCGTCGCCAGGGATATCAAGCCGATTCTCGGTATCGAGGCGTACATTTCGCCGACGGATCGCCGGGATCGTTCGATGGGCAACCCGAAGACTGCCGCCTATCACATTGTCCTGCTGGCGATGAACCAGATCGGCTGGGCCAACCTCCTGAGGCTCTCGTCGCGGGCCTATCTCGAGGGTTTTTACTATAAACCTCGTATTGACAGGGAGTTACTAAGCGAATTCGGGGAGGGTCTGATCTGCACGACGGCGTGTCTCGGTGGTGAGGTTCCCAGCGCGTTCCTTTCCGGTCAAGGTGACCAGGCCCGCCGGATCGCCGGTGAGTACCTCGAGATTTTCGGGCCTGAGCGTTTCTTCATCGAGATTCAGAACCAGGGCCTGCCCGATCAGACGCGAGTCAATCCGCAGCTCGTGGCGCTGGCCGGTGAGTTGGGCGTGGGCATCGTGGGCACCAACGACGTACATTTCATGACTCGCCAGGCCAAGGGATCCCATGAGGTCCTGACGTGCATTTCCACGGGCAAGACGCTGGCTGAAGGAGGGGCGCTTGTGTATCCGCCCGAATTGTACCTCAAGAGTCCCGCGGAAATGCGCGAAGCACTGGCGGCCTGGCCCGAAGCGTGCGACAACACGCTTAGAATCGCCGATATGTGCGACGCGGAGATCAATTTCACCGGTCAGTACCTGCCCGTATTCGACACGGGCAACGGGGTATCGGCCGACGAGTACCTTCGCGACCTGGCGTGGAAGGGCCTGCGGAAGCGTTTTGAAGAAAAGGGCGCCGACGTGCCCGACGCGTACGCCGAGCGCCTCGATCGCGAACTGGGGGTCATCGCCGCCAAGAACTACAGTTCGTATTTCCTGATCGTTAACGATTTCGTCCAGTACGCCAAATCCCGGAGCATACCCAACGCGCCTCGCGGCAGCGGGGTGGCTACGCTGTTGGGTTACTCGCTTGGCATCGCGGACGTCGATCCCATCCGTTACGGTCTGCTGTTCGAGCGGTTCACCGATCCGGAGCGCACCGAGGCGCCCGACCTCGATATCGATATCTGCCAGGAAGGGCGCGCCAAGGTCATCCAGTACGTCCGCGAGAAGTACGGGCACGTCGCCCAGATCATCACCTACGGTACGCTCAAGGCCCGCGCCGCGATCCGCGACGTGGGGCGGGTGCTCGATATCCCGCTGGGCGAGGTCGACGCCATCGCCAAACTCATTCCCGAACAGCTCAAGATGACGATCGACAAGGCCCTGGAAATCGAGCCGGCCCTCAAGAAGCTCTACGAGACCGATCCGCGAGTGACGGCGCTGCTCGATCACGCCAGGAACCTCGAGGGCCTGGCGCGGCACGCCGGCGTCCACGCCGCGGGCGTTATTGTGGCCGACATTCCGCTCGAACACATCGTGCCCCTCTGCAAGCAGTCCGACAGCGAAGACGCCATAACGCAGTGGGACGGACCGACCTGTGAAGCCGTCGGGCTGATGAAAATGGACTTCCTGGGCCTGCGGACGCTGACGATCATCCAGCGGGCCCGCGAGTTGGTGCGCGACAGGACCGGCGAGGATATAGACCCCGAGAAGATCCCGCTGGACGATCCGGAAGTCTTCGCGCTGTTCCAGCAGGGGCTTACCGACGGCGTGTTCCAGTTCGAGTCGGGCGGGATGAAGAGCGTGCTGATACAGATGCACCCCGAGGCGATCGGGGACCTGATCGCAGCCAACGCGATGTACCGTCCCGGTCCGATGGAGCTGATCGGTTCTTACTGCGCCCGCAAGGCCGGAAAGCAGGACGTTCCGTCGGTGCATCCTCTGGTCGACGATCTGCTGAGCGAGACTCACGGTATCATGACCTACCAGGAGCAGGTCATGCAGGTGCTCAACCGCCTGGGCAAGCTGCCGCTGAACCGCGCGCTGACGCTGATCAAGGCGATCTCGAAGAAGAAACTAAAGAAAATCGCCGCCGAACGCCCGAACTTTATGTCCGGGGCGCAGGAAAACGGGATCAGCGAAACCGAGGCCGAAGCGCTCTTCAAACTGATCGAAGAGTTCGCCAAGTACGGTTTCAACAAGGCCCACTCGACGCGATACGCCATCGTGGCGTACCAGACCGCTTACTTCAAGGTACACTACCCCCGCGAGTTCCTGGCGGCCACCCTCACCTTCGAATGTTCCGACAGCGACAAGGTCGTGCAGTACATGGCCGAAGCTTCGCGGATGGGTATAAAGATCGCGCCGCCCGACGTGAACACCTGCCAGGCGGATTTCACCGTCGACGGAGAGCAGGTGCGGTTCGGACTGGCCGCGGTCAAGGGCGTCGGTCGCAAGGCCGTTGAAGCCATCATCGCCGGTCGCCGGGAGGCTGAAGGCTTTACGGACCTCTATCATTTCTGCGAATACGTGAACCTGCGTGCAGTCAATCACGGGGCGATCGAGGCGCTGATAAAGTGCGGCGCCTTCGACGCGCTGGGCGCGCACCGCGCGGCAATGTCGGCGGCGCTGGACGAAGCGATGCGCCTCGGACAGGCCGCCGCCTCCAACCGCAAGAGCGGGCAGATGAACTTCTTCGAAACGTTCGGGATGAGCGATTCGGAGCCCCCCGGCCCGCGGTTCCCCGACGTCGAGCCCTGGTCCGAAGCCCAACTGCTGGCCGCGGAGAAGGAGACCCTCGGTTTGTACATAACGTCTCACCCGCTGGTGCGTTACGGATGGGAACTGGCCGGTCTTACACAACCCCAGGCCTTTGCGCTTGGGCGAGCTGAAGACGCGGGCGAAGGGCGCAATGTCAACGTCGGATGCATGATCGCCGGTATTCGACCGGTCATGACGCGCAAGGGCGACAAGATGGCCGTCCTGACGCTCGAAGACCTGTCGGGCAAATGCGAAGCGGTGCTCTTCCCCCGGACATACCAAGAGGTCGTCGAGCATGTCGCCAAAGAGAACATCGTGTTCGTCAACGGTTCGCTCGACCGGCGCAACGAGCGGATGCAGATAATCGTCGAGGGTATCGTTCCGATCGATCTGGCCATCGAGAAATTCACGGATCAGATACTGCTTCGCCTGCCGCCGGGCGCCGGCGGCCCGGAGTTTTTGGAGAAACTCAAGAGTATCCTCGCGGCCCACCAGGGCGCCTGTCCGCTGCTGATCGAGCTGCGCCCGACAACGCGCAGCGACGTGCTGGCGACTGTTCGCCCTGACGCCAAATGGTCGCTGGCGCCTTCACGGGCGCTTGTGGAGGAACTGACCGAATTCCTGGGCGGTCAGGAATACCTCAAATGCCTGCCCAAACCACTGCTCCGACCATCGAAACGCAAGTGGCGCGGAGGACCCGGTAACCAGCAGAAGATGTTCGCGCAGAACAATTCGTCGCCGGGTGTCTCGCCGGCGGTGTCCCGATTCGATTAATATCGCTTATCGATCCGGTGGGAATACGGCAATCAGCGTGCCGCCAGGCGCGTCCAAATCGTTTCCCGGTGCAAATGAAAAAAGAGCGGTTTTTTTTTCGAGGCCTATTGCGCCCACTGCAAGGTGCTTTCCGGCCGACGGCGCCCGCGCAAACCGCGCCAAGTTTTTTTTTGCCTTTGACAGACATCCGGGGCGTCCTTAGAATTCTATTCGTTCGAGGTGATCTGCCCAGGGACGGAGCAAGTCACAGTCACGGAAGTCGACGCACACCGCGATCTCGTTGTTATGGTTTTCAAGAAGCACCTGAGCGCAGGGGCGCACAGTTATCGTCCCGGAAAGGGTAATAGCTCATGCCGACTGTTGAACGCGAGTTGTGGCAGCAGATCATTCAGCAGGTCGTTCTTAAGGGAGGTCGCATCATTCGCCCGTGGTTCACCGAGCTTCAACCTTTGGCGTTGGATAACGGTCTGCTGGAGATCCAGGTTCCCGGCGCCAGGGAAAAGGATTACTGTCAACAGCATGCCACGAAACTCTTTACTGATGCGGCACAGGGGGCTACCGGACGCCTGGTGGGGGTCTGTTTCCTGACCGACGCTTCGGAAGCCAACGACATTGACGACGATGGTGTCGACGCGGTCTGGCAGAGCGATCGGATAAGCGGGCTGGGCAAGGTGGCGTCTGTTTTTCAGGAAGATTATGTCTTTCAAACGTTCGTTATCGGTCCATGTAACCGTTTGGCCCATGCGGCCTCCCTGGCCATCAGCGAACTGCCCGGTACGGTGTATAATCCGCTGTTCCTGCACGGTAGTTCGGGCCTGGGCAAAACCCACCTCCTGCACGCGATCTGCCAGAAGGTGGTCACCGACAAACCGCTGGCCCAGATCGCCGTCCTGTCGTGCGAGACATTCGTCAACCACTTCATCGAAGCGGTCGAGAAAGGCCGGCTCCAGGAATTCCGCTACCGCTACCGGCACCTGGACGTACTGGCCGTCGACGACGTTCAGTTCCTGGCCAATCACGAACAGACGCAGGAGGAATTCTTTCACACCTTCAACACGCTCTACCAGGACCACAAACAGATCATCGTGTCGGGCGATCGAGGCCCCGATGAAATGGCCGGCCTGGAAGAACGTCTTATCAGCCGATTCCAGTGGGGCCTGGTGACGCGAATCGACCGGCCTTGTTACGAAACGAGGTTGGCGATCATCCACAAGAAAGCGCGGTTGAGGACTATCGGCCTGCCGGAGGACGTGGCATGTTTCATCGCCGGGGCCATCGACTCGAACACTCGCGAGCTGGAAGGGGCCATCGCGAAAGTCACCATGCTCTCCCAGGTCACCGGGCGGGCGATCGATCTTCCGCTGGCCCGCGAGGCGCTCGGTTCGCCGACCGAACCCAAGCAGCGCGAAGTCACCATTGAAGACATTCTGTCGGCCGTCACGTCGCGCTACAGCGTCCGCCTTGCGGACCTTCAGAGCAAAAAGCGCAACCGCTCGATCGCCTTTCCCCGCCAGATATGCATGTACCTGGCCCGCAATCTCACCCGCCACAGCCTCGAAGAAATCGGCGGTTATTTCGGCGGGCGCGATCACACAACCGTGCTCCACGCCAATCGTACGATCGAAGCACTCTGCAGTACCGATCCACACCTTCAGGCCACACTCGAACGCCTCAGCCGGGACATTCAGGCGACAGACTGAAACTTGCCCCTGCAGATTTGTCAACAGCCCCGGTGAATAACCCCTGTAAAAGTTGTCTGAGTTTTCAACGCCGTCATCAGTCCAATGCTTTTTCCGGACTGCTCGCCAGGCGCACGAATCACCAACTCCCCGGTTTCGGACATTAACCAACAACATTGTCAACAGCATATTCACAGTGATGCAATGATCCGTCAAACAGGTTAATTCCCTTACTCATTTGCTGTTACCGATAGCGGTTTGCGACAACTCACACAACCGACAGGCCTTACCAGTGTCTATAGACTGGAGTTATTTGGTTATCAATAAAAAGCTGTTAATCACATGCCCCGCCAATCGCCCCAGTTATCGCGCTTACACGTACACGAGTCTTGCCGGTAATCTGCAAGACGATATAATCAGCATCATGCGTGCAGGGTCCGGTAAGGTTCGTTCGCTTGTTTTTCTTCGCCCGGAGCGATCCCTGGCCAAGCGGCTTGTTTGGCCTGTGGCGATTCTGGTGGGTTTCATAATCGTTGCGACGGTGGGTTATTGCCTGCTGAATCCGGAGCGTTCGTGGTTCGATGCCTTGTACATGACGGTAATCAGCGTAACGACGGTCGGGCTTCGCGAAGTTTATCCGGTCAGCGATACGGGTATGGCCTGGACGCTGATTGTTATAGTCGGAGGGCTCGTCACCGGTGCGGTTGTGATGAGTATGATCGTGGCGATGATAGTCGAAGGCCAGGTGCGAACCATTTTAGGGAGACGACAATTGCAGCGAAGAATAGCTTCTCTCAGCGGGCACGTGATTGTGTGCGGGTATGGGCGAATGGGCGGACTGGTCACCAATGAACTCGTCGACGCGGGCAAACAGGTGGTGATAATCGATAGCGATGACGTGCAAACCCGGGCGGCTGAAGCCGCCGGACTGCTCTACGTGCTCGGTAATGCCGAAACCGATGACGTCCTGGTTGCAGCCGGCGTGGAGCGGGCCGATGTCATCGTGACCACCCTCGCCACCGACGCCGAAAACGTGTTCGTGACGCTTTCGGCGCGCGAAATCAATCCCGAGCTCCGCATAATCGCCGTCGCGCGCGAAATGTCCACGCAGGACAAGCTCCTCAAAGCCGGCGCCGACCGCGTGGTCTGCGCCAACACGCTCGGGGCGTCGCGAATGGCGGCGGTCGTGCTACGTCCAGCGGTCGTCGATTTCGTCGAAATGGCCGGGCAGGGCGGGGAGATCGAAATGGACCAGGTCAAGGTCGCTTCCGACAGCCGGCTGGTGGGCAAATCGCTGCAGGACCTTCAACTGCCTCACCGCGTCGGCGTACACGTATGCGCGGTGCAGCGCAGCAGCGGGCAGCCCGTGTATCAGCCCGCGCCGGATTTCGTACTTCAAGCCGGGGACACACTCGTGCTCATCGGCCCGACCGGTTCGGCGGCGGCCGTCGAAACCATGGACCCGGGCGCCTGATCGGCGCACTATCGGCGTCATGCGTATCGTATTTTTGCGATTGAATAAAACGCTCGACCCTGGGTGATATACTTGCGTTCGAAGTTCGTGCCCGCGATTTCGCCGTCGCGGTCGGCCATTGGGGGCATGGGGATCGAGGCCATACCGTTCAGGTCGTTGAGAACAGTGCGAATCTGCAAAAAATAATCCATGTGATCGGTCACCACGATCAACTGCCCGCCGGGCTTGAGCGTGCGGCGAATCTCGCGCGCGAATACCGGCTGGACAAGCCTGCGTCTCCGGTGCCTGCGTTTAGGCCAGGGGTCGGGGAAATAAATATGCACCCGCCACAGCGACTCGTCGCCCAGGCATGCCCGGAAGATATGCCCCGCCTCGGCGTGAAGCATTCGGGTATTGGTCAAACCGCGCCTGCGGAAGCGATCGGCTGCATGGTGGGCATACGAGCGCGAGTATTCGATGCCCAGGAAGTTTGCTTCAGGGCGGGCCGAGGCGCGCGCGACGATGAAGGTGCCCTTGCCCACCCCGATCTCGATTTCGACCGGGCGGTCGTTTGAGAATATTTTCGCCAGGTCGATCGGTCCGCGGGTGACGGACTCGTCGAGCAGCACGCCGGTGGTGTCGGGTCCGGCGTTCTTGTCGCGCCTGAGATATTTTGGCGAGTTCATCCGCATGGCGATGAGAATACGCATTTTTTTGCGCCGGGCAAGGGGGCGCGCAAATCTCGATTTATATGATGCGATCGGGCAAACGAATAGTTGCATGTCTGGACGGCAGATGGTAGTGTCATGCAATTGCGTGACGCCCGAGGCGCCGTTGGCCTTGGCTTAATGAATTCAAAATGTCCTATTGAAGGGAGCAAGCTATGAAACTTGGTGTTATGTCAGCCTTATTTGGCGGGATGAAGCTCAAGGACGCCCTGGCGTACTGTCAGAAGATGGGCCTCGACGCGATCGAGCTGCCCGCGGGGGCGTATCCGGGCGATCCGTGGAAACTCAACGGTATCACGAAGAACAAGAAGAGACTCGCCAGCGTCAAGAAACTGCTCGACGACCACGGTATCGAAGTCCAGGGAATCGCGGTCCACGGAAATCCGGTGCATCCCGACAAGAAGATCGCCAAGGCCCACCAGACCGCCCATCGCAACGGTATACTGCTGGCCGCCGAGTTCAACACCGTCCTGGTCAACTTCTCCGGATGCCCCGGCGGATGCGCCACGGACAAGACACCCAACTTCGTCACCTGCCCCTGGCCCGACGAGTTTGCCAAAGCCGCCGACTACCAGTGGAACAAGGTCATAATACCCTTCTGGTCGAAGGAGAACGCGTTCGCAGCCAAACACGGCGTGAAAATCGCCTTCGAGGCTCACCCGGGCATGGTCGTCCACACACCCGAAGATATCGTCCGCCTCCGCAAAGCCGCGGGTAAAAACCTCGGCGCCAACATCGATCCGAGCCACTGGTTCTGGCAGGGTATCGACCCTGTCGCCGCCACACGCTACCTCGGAAAGAACAAGTGCATCTTCCACGTACACGCAAAAGACTGCGAAGTCATCAAGTACAACGAAGGGCACGTCGGCGTCCTGGATATCAAGAGCTACGGCGACGTCAAGGACCGCGGATGGGTATTCCGCACAGTCGGTTACGGACACGGAGACGACTTCTGGAAACCCTTCATCTCGACGTTGGCGCTGTACGGTTACGATGGCGTGCTGAGCATCGAGCACGAAGACTCACTGATGAGCACCAACGAAGGCTTCGAAAAAGCCGTCGCATACCTCAAGGGCATAATCCTGCGAGAAAAAGCAGGCGCCGCCTGGTGGTTCTAAGCGAAACTGATTTGAAAAACGCCGATTGAAGATCAGCAAGACCAGCAAAGCCCACGGATAGTCATTTTTATCCGTGGGTTTTTTTTGGTCTGGCGGATATGTCGCGCGATCCGGGGTTCCACCTCCGTATCCATTCGGATACACCGGGATCATGTTCCTGATCGAGAAGACACTGACATCGGGAAAGCCTATACAAAGCCCTCGCCCCCGGCGCAAAACCCCGCTTCGAAACCATCGTGAAAGTTCCGCGGAGCCTCGGCGTGCATCTGACCATGACCTCCGCGTGACAAATCAGCCCGCCGGTCAATTGCACTGTTCCGAAGCAACATATCCAAGCGAATGAAAATATTGAACGGGGGTTTGAAGCGTACCGAAAGTGGCGGGAAGTTCGAAGCCGCCCCGCCGGCGAGTGAATTTCCATTCGCCTCAGATCAGTTTTCTCAGGATGCTTTGGACGTACGGTTGGTCGTCTTCGCTGCAGGAAAATGAAAAACATGCCGTGGCGGTGAGCTTGATGTTTGCCCGACCGCTGGGCCCGGCGAAACGGATATTGGCGGCTGTGACGGCCTCGACGTACTCGCCGAGAAAATCCATTCCGTGCTGAGAGTCGAGAAATTTCGGCTGGTACGGGCCGATCATGTAGCTGTTGTGAGAGTAGTCGCTGACGCGCAGGC
>Ga0180430_10002999_pt1 | contig 14756 bp, 10 predicted proteins | sample SS_ome_9_FD_132999 | JGI IMG/M metagenome (GOLD analysis project Ga0180430, IMG submission 132999) | Hypersaline lake sediment archaeal communities from the Salton Sea, California, USA - SS_1_S_2 metaG | ecosystem: Environmental > Aquatic > Non-marine Saline and Alkaline > Hypersaline >... | reverse complement strand
GGTTCGGACGTTGCGCTGCTTGTCGGCGGACCGGAAGGATTGTCGGCTGAAGCCAAGTCGGCCGCGCAGCAGAAATGGTCTCTCTCGCCGCTTACCCTGCCGCACCCACTGGTACGTGTTGTCGTCGCCGAACAGATATATCGCGCCTGGAGCGTGATGCGCAACCACCCCTACCACCGCGCATAAAGGGGGCTACCAAGTATCCTGAACAAACAAGCTGGGCGCCAAATGCTTCAACTTTTTGTTGTAAACCTTCGCAGTAGCGCGCTATTACGTACGGCTTGCGCCTCACTTTGAAACATTGTGCCTCTCAACCTGAAATGTCCAGAGTCCTTGGTAAACCCCTCATCCTTGCCTCGCAATCACCGCGCCGTGCAGAATTGCTGCAACAGATCGGCATCCCCTTCACAGCCACTCCTGCGGAGATTGACGAAACACCTGTGGCGGGAGAAAGCCCGGAGGACTTCGTGCGCCGCATGGCGGTCAGCAAAGCGCAAATGATCCATGCGCAACACCCGCAGGATATCGTGCTTGGCTCAGATACCGCGGTGGTGCTGCACGGCCGTATCCTGGGCAAACCTGATAACCGCGAACACGCCATAGAAATGCTGTTGTCGTTGTCTGGTCGGGAACACCGGGTGTTGACAGGGGTTGCCGTGGTACACGCGGAAACCGAATATGCCGTCTCGGACAACCGTGTGCTCTTTCGCGACATCACCCTGGAAGAGGCCGAACGTTACTGGGAATCGGGAGAGCCTAGCGACAAGGCCGGCGGCTACGCGATCCAGGGCCATGGCGCGGTATTCATCGAACGGATCGAAGGGAGTTACTCCGGCATCATGGGGCTACCGCTGTTTGAAACCGCGCAGTTGCTGGCCCGCGCCGGTGTGACCGTTTGGTCTGATAGCCACCAAACTGCAAACACGAACCATTTCCGTTAGCCGGCCATTCATTATCGGGTAGACTTCGACTCCATGAGCGAAGAAATCCTGATCAACGTCACCCCCCCGGAAACGCGCGTAGCCGTGATCGAGAACGGCGTTGTGCAGGAGATCGTTATCGAGCGCACCGGTAAACGCGGACTGGTCGGTAACATATACAAGGGACGGGTATGCCGGGTACTGCCGGGCATGCAGGCGGCATTCGTCAATGTCGGCCTGGAACGCGCGGCCTTTCTGCACGCGTCTGATATTTCTTGTGAAGAGGGCCAAAGCGACCAGATCACCGACTTGGTGCGCGAAGGTGGCGAAGTGGTCGTGCAGGTGGTCAAGGACCCGCTTGGCACCAAGGGTGCCCGCCTCACCACCAATATCTCCATCCCCTCCCGTTACATGGTCTTCATGCCCAACATGAATACCGTCGGCGTGTCGCAGAAGATCGAGGGTGAGGGCGAACGCAACCGGCTGCGCGACATCCTCAGCCGTTACAGCGAGCAGTCCGATATGAACCCCGGCTTCATCGCCCGCACGGCCGCCGAGGGCGTGAGCGAGGATGCACTATGGAAGGACATGCAGTTCCTCGAACGGCTCTGGCACTCCATCCGGGATCGCGCCAAGGCCGCCAAGCCGACCGAGGCCATCCACGAAGACCTGCCTCTCGCCTTGCGCGCACTGCGCGACCTGATCGGACCCGAGGTGGAGAAAATCCGCATCGACTCGCGTTCCACCTTCGACAAGGCACGCCAGTTTGCGCACAAATTCATCCCCGACAGCGATACCCAGGTGGAGTACTACCCGGGAGAACGCCCGATCTTCGACCTGTACGGCGTGGAGGATGAAATCCAGAAGGCACTCAAGCGCACCGTGGACCTCAAGTCGGGCGGCCACCTGGTCATCGACCAGACCGAGGCGATGACCACCATCGACGTGAACACCGGCGCCTTCGTCGGTCACCGCACCCTCGAGGAGACAATTTTCAAGACCAATCTCGAGGCAGCCCAGGCAATCTGCCGTCAGCTGCGCCTGCGCAACCTGGGGGGCATCATCATCATCGATTTCATCGACATGACCGATGCCGAGCACAAGCGCCAGGTCATCCGGGCACTGGAACGCTGTCTGGCCAAGGACCATGCCAAGACGCATGTCTCCGAGGTTTCTTCACTCGGCCTGGTGGAAATGACCCGCAAGCGCACACGCGAATCACTCGGACACGTGCTGTGCGAATCCTGCCCCACCTGCGGCGGACGCGGCACCCTGAAGACCGCCGAGACCACCTGCTACGAGATCTTCCGCGAGATTCTGCGCGAGTCCCGTCAGTTCGACGTCGAACAACTGCTGGTGCTCGCCTCCCAGGAGGTGATCGAACGTCTGCTTGACGAGGAGTCACAAAACCTCGCCGAGCTGGAACAATTCATCGGCAAACCGATCAAACTTCAGGCAGAGGCCCTTTACACGCAGGAACAGTACGACGTTGTCCTGGTTTGAGCAGGACGGTGCCTCGTCTGCTCCCGCACGGCGGCAGCTTCCCAAAACGCCGGCTACCCGACTTAGCGAGAACCGCATCACATGACAGCCCTCTGGCGCCTGGTCAAGCGGAGCCTGATCATCGTGATCCTCATCTGGGGAACGTTGGTGGTGCTCGTACGCCTGGGTTCGCCACTGCTGGAACATGTACGCGAACCGCTGGCCGAACGTTTCAGTCAACTCAGCGGCCAGACAATAAAAATCGGCAAACTGCGCGCTGACTGGCAAGGCCTCCGTCCGCGCCTCCACATCGAGCAGGTAACCGTGGGCCATGCCGAACAACCGGTGCATCTCAGGCACATCACGCTTGAACTGGCACTTGCAGACCTGTTTGGCGGCAGTCCGCTGAATGCCCTGCGTGTGACCCTGACCGGATTGGAGCTCAGCATGCTCCGTGAGGCAAACGGCCAGGTGCACATGGTGGGTCTGCCAGCCTTCGACCTGGAGTCCGAAGCTGAAACCCGCTCGCTATTGGCATTGCCCGGACGCTTGCTACTGCACGACACGCGGTTGCACTGGCAGGACCTGCGCGTTCAGAGAGCCCGTCCGCTCTACATCGACGATCTTTACCTCGACCTGCAGCGTGATGGTGAGCGCCTGAGCGTGCGGGCACGACTCGACTCGGACCTGGGCCAGGCGCGCCTGGCGGCGGATATCGTTGGCTCCCTGCAACAGACCGACTGGTCAGGAAGCACCTACCTGCAGGTGAATGACCTGCAACTGGCACAGCTGATCAGCGCCTACCTGCCGACCCACTACCGCATGCACGGCGGACGAGTCGATATGCAGATCTGGCAACAATGGTCCGATGCGACACCAATAGATTCACGTGGGCAGTTGAACCTGCGTGATGTGCGCCTCGCCAACGACAATGAAGATCCTCACCAGGTTGTCTTCGAACAGGTTGCCGGCGACTTTCAGTTTGACCGTATCGATGGCTCGCAGTGGCAGCTACAGGTCGACGATATCAGCGTCTCCGGCCAGGGGCATTCCCCCTGGCCCAAGGGACGGATCGCCATGCGGCGGAATTTCGTGGAAGGTCAGTCGCAGGTGGCTGTCGCCGTCGATCACCTGATCATCGATGACCTGGTGGACCTGCTACTGATCCGCGCCCCTACGGCCGAAGCGGGCGAAGCGCTTCGCCACTTGCTGCCACGCGGCCAGGTGAACGACTTACGCCTGCGCCTGCCTCTCCCACAGAAAGACCATTGGGTCGCCAGCGCGGACTTTGAGGGTATCGCCTTCAATGCCTGGAAAAAAATCCCGGGTGTCAGCAATCTGAGTGGTCGGATCAACGCCGATCCTCAGCACGCCAGTCTGGAATTGTATTCTCGGGAGGTCCCCGTCGATTACCCCAGCATGTTCCGCTACCCGCTGCATGCAAAAAGACTGCTCGGCAAACTGCATTTTCGACGACTTGAAGACGGCTGGGAACTGCTGAGTAATGCGCTGCAGCTGGACACCCCCGATGTTCACAGTATGAGTCGCTTCTCGCTGCGCCACAGGACAAGCCAACCGGCGCATCTGGAACTCATCAGCGAGCTGCGCAATGGCAACGTGGCAGCGACCCCCAAGTATCTTCCGACCGCGATCATGAGCGAAAAACTGGTCAGCTGGCTGGATGGCGCACTGAGCAGGGGGCACCTGGAAAAGGCAACGGCACTCTTATCCGGCCCGCTGGATACCTTCCCGTACCACAAGCAGCGCAACGGCACTTTTGAAGTCGAGGCATTGATCCACGACACACCCTTACACTACCGGGAGGGCTGGCCCGCCCTGCAGGATGTCAGCGCGCTTCTGGCTTTTCATGAATACAGCATGGACATCGAGCTGCTCGAAGGCCGCGTCTATAACAGCCCCATCCAGCATCTTCATGCCCGTATAGCGAATCTGTGGCCAACCTCTCCGCTGCATATCACCGGCCGCATTGCCGGCCCCCTCGAGGACCAGCTCAAAGTTCTCAGGGAGGGCGCCTTGCGCAAAGACTTCGGCCACATTGCGGAAGCGCTCTCGGTAGTGGGCAATGCGGAACTGGATTTGGATTTCGAGGTGCCGCTGAGCCAAGTGGGCAAATATCGTCTGGACGGTGCGCTGCTGTTCAAGAACGCGACAATGAGCCTGCCGGAATGGGAGCTGCACGTCAAAAACATCAATGGCGAACTGGCAATCAACCTGGATTCCCTGCATGCCAAAAGCATCCGCGGAGAAACACTCGGAGCACCGATGAGTGTGTCCGTCGTACCCCGTGAAGATAGCGGTACCCGCGTGAGCACCCGCGTTCGTCTCGACAAGTCAGCAATCGCACGCAAAATTCCCCAATTACCCCTGCAGCTGGCTGATGGCAGCTCGGACTTCAACATCGATATCGACATCCCTGGCGTCAGTGCCAAGGCCGGCACACCCACCTGGCTCACGGTGAGCAGTGATCTGCAAGGCATGCGACTGGAACTTCCGGTCCCTCTTGGCAAGACGGCTGATCAGCGTCGTGACTTGCAGGTAAGCGTGCCCATCTCCGAAGAGACGCAGCACCCCATCAGCATCAGCTACGACGGCAAGCTAAGCGCCATAATCGCTGCAGATGGCCAGACTGCGGACATTCGCTACCAGCGTGGCGCCGCGCAAAAACCGGAAAAGCCCGGTTACCGGCTCCGAATCAAAGTCCCGGAGATTGACCTGTCGGTCTGGCAGGCGCTCGCGGGCAAGCTGGGTGATGCGGAAGGCCCCGTTCCTGACTGGCATGCCGATATTGAGACCGAACGACTGCAGCTCGAGGGACTGGCACTCGAGCAAGCCAGCCTGAATGTCATGAGCGTCAACAAGACAATCAGCGGTGGCATCACCAGCAACCAGCTGAATGGCAGCTTCCATTACCCCTCGAGCAAAGGCCAGCCTTTTGAGGTGCGTCTGCAAAAGGCACACCTCGATTACGAGACCGGGAGCGAGACCCAAGACTCCAGGCAAGCGCCCAAACCTGCGACCAAGCCCGATCCCCGCCTGCTACCACCAATTCAGGCGACGTGCGAGGACCTGCGCATCAACCGGGCCCGACTGGGTAAGGCCCGCCTGCAGACCAGGCCAGTGACCTCAGGCATGCGTATAGAAAAATTCAGCTTCGAGGGGCCCGACGGAGAGTTTGCCGCCAGCGGCCACTGGGGATGGCGCGACGGGGTTCAGCACACCGACCTTGCCGGCAGTCTCGAAAGCCCGGACCTTGGCGTATTGCTGCATAGGTTGGGCCACGCGCGCCACATGCGCGACGCCCGCGCAAAGACGAAATTCGATCTCAACTGGCCGGGACATCCCGGGCAAATCCATATGGCCACTCTTGCAGGCTCCCTGGATGCCAAGATTTCAGAGGGGCGCCTTGCCGAGGTCGATCCGGGCATCACGCGAGTGCTCGGGCTTCTCAATGTGGATGCCCTGACACGTCGCCTGAAGCTGGACTTTGGCGACCTGGTCAAGAAGGGGTACAGCTTCGACAAGATAAGCGGCAGCTTCCGCTTCGACAAAGGCAACGCCTTTACCAACGACCTGGTTGTTGGCGGACCCGCCAGCGACATCGAGATAGGCGGGCGCATAGGCCTGCTGGATCACGAGCTCGAGCAACTTGTCAGCGTGACACCAAAACTCGACGCCACGCTTCCGATCATTTCCACCATTGCCGGTGGTCCGGTAGCCGGGATAGCCACCCTGCTGGCACAGGAGTTCATGGCGGACGAAGTTGACCAACTCAATCGTTTCGAGTACGCCGTCAGCGGCAACTGGGACAAACCCAAGCTTACCCCGCTGGACAGTGGCGGTGGCCTGTCGCGCCTGGTCAACACGTTGAAGGGCGAAAAAACCGAAGCCAGGACAGCCGAGCAGGAAAACCTGATCCAGCGCGAGGAGTCTACCAAGCGCGGCCCACTCGGAAGGCTGCTGGACGCACTCCCTGGCGGCGACAAAGAAACTCCGGCGGAGTAGACAGGGTCCGCTGTAGCTGCGTGAAAACCGGACACCTGACAACGCTTTCGGTAACATGCAGGCAGTTATACTTTTCACGTCATTCAGTCATTCGCCGTACATCCAAACATGAGCCAGACACTACCAAAGGCGGCGGCCATCCAGATGGCCTCCGGGACCAACGTCAATGCCAACCTGCTGACCACCGAGAAACTTCTCGAACAGGCAGCCCGCCAGGGCGCACAACTCGTGGTATTGCCGGAGAACTTCGCCTTTCTGGGGGCCAACTGCTCGGACGCGCTGGCTTTGGTCGAGCGCCAGGGCGATGGCCCGCTGCAACAGTTTCTGTCTCGCATAGCATCGCGGCTGGGTGTCTGGATCGTCGGGGGCACTATTCCCCTGGAAGGCAACGATGCCTCCAAGTGGCGCGCCTCGAGCCTGGTATTCAACAGCGAGGGAAAAGAAGTCGCTCGCTACGACAAGCAACATCTGTTCGACGTGACCCTTGTTGAGTCCGATGAGCGCTACAACGAATCAGACAGCATCGAGCCGGGTGACCAGGTGGTCGTCGTGGATACCCCGGTCGGGAGGCTCGGGTTGTCGGTGTGCTACGATCTGCGCTTCCCCGAACTGTTCCGCGCGATGATGGATCAGGGCGCGGAGGTAATCTCGCTACCGGCCGCGTTCACCGCCGTTACCGGCCGCGCCCACTGGGACATCCTGGTGCGTGCGCGCGCGGTCGAAAACCTTTCCTATGTGATCGCTGCGGCGCAAGGCGGGTTTCACGTCCAAGGCCGTGAAACCTATGGCCACAGCATGATTGTCGACCCGTGGGGCAGCGTGCTGGATGAGCGCGAACGCGGCAACGGGTTCGCCATCAGCACCATCAACCGCGATTTCCAAAAGAACACCCGGCGTAACTTCCCTTGCCTGGAACACCGCCACCTCGCCTGTCGTTAAGCCTATGAACCAAGCCCTGAATCTTGCCCGCCAGACCCTGCTGGAAGCGCCCGGCCTGAGTGAAACCGCGCTCTCGCAGGTGATGGACAAACTGCTTAGCCGCCAGGTTGATGCGGCGGACATCTACTTCCAGTATTCACGCCTCGAGTCCTGGGTATTGGACGACGGCATCATCAAGGAGGGTAATCACAGCATCGAGCAGGGGGCTGGTCTGCGCGCCATCAGTGGTGACAAGACCGGTTTCGCCTACACGGATGACCTGATCCTGCCGCAGCTGCTCAATGCCGCCGATGCCGCGCGAGCCATTGCCCACGCAGGCCAGAGCGGTCGCCAAGCCATCGCCTCGCGCGGCGATCTGCCCCAGCTGTATGCGCCAATCAACCCGCTCGAATCGTTGAGTGAAAACGACAAACTGGAACTGATGCGCAAACTCGATGCCGAGGCCCGCGCACAGGACCCGCGGGTGCAACAGGTCACCGTCAGCCTGGTGGCCGTGCACGACACCGTTCTGGTGATCAACGACCAAGGCCAGCTGGCCGGCGACGTGCGCCCGCTGGTACGCATGAATGTCAATGTGATCGTCGAACAGAACGGGCGCCGTGAGCAGGGCAGCAGTGGCGGCGGGGCGCGTCGGGCTCTGGATTTCTTCCTCGAAGAAGACCGGGCGCTGAGCTACGCCCGTGAGGCAGTTCGCCAGGCGTTGGTCAACCTGGAGGCCGTTGCCGCTCCCGCTGGCATGCTGCCGGTGGTGCTGGGACCAGGTTGGCCCGGCGTGCTGCTCCACGAAGCCGTCGGCCATGGCCTGGAAGGGGACTTCAACCGCAAGGGCACTTCGGCCTTCTCGGGTCGTATCGGCGAACAGGTCGCCTCGCCGCTATGCACTGTGGTTGACGACGGCACCCTGCCCGACCGGCGCGGCTCGCTGAGTATCGACGACGAGGGCACCCAGACCCAGAACACCGTGCTGATCGAGAAAGGCATCCTCAAGGGCTATATGCAGGACAAGATGAACGCACGCCTGATGGGTATGCCCGAAACCGGCAACGGCCGCCGCGAATCCTACGCGCACCTGCCGATGCCGCGCATGACCAACACCTACATGTTGCCTGGCGAGCACGACCCGCAGGAGATCATCGCCTCCGTGGATAAAGGGCTGTATGCAGTCAACTTCGGCGGCGGCCAGGTGGACATCACTTCAGGCAAGTTCGTTTTCTCCGCCAACGAGGCCTACCTTATCGAGAACGGCAAGATCAAGGCACCGGTCAAGGGCGCAACACTGATCGGCAACGGCCCCGAGGCCATGACCCGCATCAGCATGGTGGGTAATGACCTGGAGCTGGACAGCGGCGTCGGCACCTGCGGCAAAGAGGGACAGAGCGTGCCAGTCGGCGTTGGCCAGCCCACCTTGAAAATTGATGAAATGACCATCGGCGGTACCGCGACATGAATGCAGGCGATATCGACCAGCTAAAGCAGACGGTTGCCGATCTGCTGGCCGAGGCCAAAAAACAGGGGGCCAGCAGTGCCGAAGCCGGCGTGCATGCGCAGCAGGGCCTCGACGTGACAGTCCGCCTCGGCGAGACCGAGACCATTGAACACACCAACGACCATGGCCTGGGCGTAACCGTGTACTTCGGAAACCGCAAGGGTTCGGCCAACACCACCGACCTGAGCCCCGCGGCAGTGCGCGAGACCGTGGCTGCGGCCTGCCGGATAGCCAAGTACACCTCGGAGGATCCGGCCGCGGGCCTTGCCGATCCCGAGTTGATGGCCACGGATGTTCCCGACCTCGACCTGAATCATCCCTGGGACATCGATGCGTTAAAGGCTGCCGAGATCGCACGCGAATGTGAGGAAGCCGCACGCGGGTTCGATCAGCGGATAAGCAATTCCGAAGGGGCCACGGTGCATACCCAGAACAGCCTGTTCGTGTATGGCAACAGCCATGGCTTCATCGGCGGCTACCCGACCACCAGGCATAGCCTCAGCTGCGCGGTCCTGGCCGGCAGCGGCGACCAGATGCAGCGAGACTATTGGTATACGAGCGACCGGGTGCCCGAGAGCCTGCAAACCGCCAGCGATGTCGGAATCAAGGCGGCGGAACGTACCGTGGCAAGACTGGGCAGTCGCAAGATCAAGACCACCGAATGCCCGGTTCTCTTCAGAGCAGATCTGGCAACTGGCCTGCTACGCAGCTTTTTTGGCGCTATCCGGGGGCCGGCACTGTATCGCAAGGCAAGCTTCCTGCTGGACCACCTCGGCGAAATCATCTTTCCCGACTGGGTGATAGTGGATGAAGATCCGCTAAAACCGCAAGGAATTGCCAGTGCACCCTTCGATAACGAAGGCGTGGCCACTGCACCTCGCAAACTGGTCGATGGCGGTGTCCTGCAAGGCTACGTGTTGGACAGCTATTCGGCCCGCAGGCTGGGCATGCAGACAACGGCCAATGCCGGCGGAGTTCGGAATGCGCGCATCGACAGCACCGGCGAAAGCTTCGAGGAACTCCTGCGACGCCTGGATACAGGTCTGCTGGTCACCGAATTGATGGGCCAAGGCAGCAACACCGTGACCGGTGATTATTCGCGCGGAGCTGCGGGATTCTGGGTGGAAGACGGGGAGATCGCCTACCCAGTCGAGGAAGTCACTGTTGCAGGCAACCTCCGGGACATGTTCCAGGGACTGCTCGCGGTTGGCGCCGACAACGATATCCCCGGAAGTATTGACACGGGCTCCTGGCTGATTGACCGAATGACCGTAGCAGGTGATTGAGGCCCGGCCCGATCGGAACAAGACGCGTTAGACTTGGCGGCAACCGGATACCAAGGAATCAACCATCATGCGAATTCTTCACACCATGTTGCGGACCGGCGATCTGCAACGCTCCATTGATTTCTACACTGAGATCCTCGGCATGCAGCTGCTTCGTCAGAAGGATTACCCGGATGGGAAATTCACCCTGGCCTTCCTCGGCTATGGCTCAGAAGCCGAAAACACGGTGATCGAGCTGACCTACAACTGGGGCGTAGACACCTACGACATGGGCGATGCCTATGGGCATATTGCGATCGAGGTGGACGACGTTTACGCGGCGGCAGACAAGATCAAGGCCAAGGGTGGCAGAATCCTGCGCGAGGCCGGGCCGATGAATGCCGGCACGACGATCATTGCTTTCGTCGAAGATCCGGACGGCTACCCAATCGAGTTGATCGGCAAACGCGAGCGCTGAAAAACGCCGTGTCCGGCTCACTGTGCGAGCAACTCCAGCAAGCCACGCAGCACTGGCTGCAACGTGCCACCCCTTTACTGCACGGTGCCGGCCGCACCCTGCCTGAAATCCCCGTGCTTTGCGACCTGCGTGGCAAATGCGCGGGCCAGGTACGCCACCTGGCCGGCGGTAGGCTGGTGATCCGTTACAACCTCGGCATGGCGAAATTGCAGGCGGATGATTTCATCAACCAGACCGTCCCACACGAAGTGGCGCACGTCGTGACCTGGCTGCTGCATGGCAACAGGGTGAGGCCTCACGGCAGGGAATGGCAGTCGGTGATGGCCTTTTTCGGCCAGGGCAGCAGCCGTTGCCACGAATTTAAAATCCCGACCTCCGGGCAACGCCGCCAACAGCGCTGGGCTTATCTATGTGCTTGCCGGGAGCACCAGCTCAGCACGACCCGTCATCGTCGTATTCAACAGGGCCAGCAATATCAATGCCGCTTGTGTAACAGCATCCTGCGGCCGAAAGATTCCTGAAAAAAAACCTCTCTCAAAAAAAGCCCGCTTTGCAGCGGGCGTTTCGTGCAGCAAGCAACTAACGATTAACGCTTCCTAGCGGTTTTCTTTTTTGCTGTTTTCTTCTTTGCTACCTTTTTCTTGGCCACTTTCTTTTTGGCCGGGGGCCTTTTCACCGCCTTCTTTACTGGCGCCTTTTTAGCCGCGGTTTTTTTGACCACCTTCTTGGCAACCTTTTTCTTGGCTACCTTTTTCGCAGCCACTTCGGTCGCCGTCACCTTTTTCGCGACTTTCTTTGCAGCCGCTTTTTTCACCACCTTCTTCTTTGCCGCCGCCTTTTTGGTGACTTTCTTTGCGGTCACCTTCTTCACAGCCGCTTTTTTGGTCACCTTCTTGGCGGCTACTTTTTTGGCCGTGGCTTTTTTAGCGGCTGCTTTTTTGGCCACCTGCTTCTTTACTGATGCCTTCTTGGATACCTTCTTCGCGGTCGCCTTCTTCACCGCAGCCTTTTTGACGACCTTCTTCGCAGCGGCCTTTTTGGTCGCCACCTTCTTCGGCGAGGTTTTCTTGCTGGGTGCCTTCTTGGCTGCGGCCTTCTTCCTGGTCGTTTTTTTCGCGGCTTTCTTTTGGGGAGCTGCCTTTTTCTCTGTTTTCCTGGCTGCAACCGTCTTCTTGCTCGCCTTCTTTTTGGCCGCAGGCTTCTCGCTCGTTTCTTCGGCTGAGGCTCCTTCAGCTTTGGCGGGTTCTACTACTTCGGGACTTGGGGTTGAATCGATGATCGGCTTGATCTTCTTCCAAAGGGCGTCACCGGGGTCGGTCGCATCCACCCGCTGCAGCTTTTCCGCCAGGTTGTAATACTGCAGCAAAGGCCCCATCTGCGTTTCGTAAACCCGCAGGCGATTGCTGATCGTCTCTTCATAGTCGTCCGGTCGACGACTCACGCGCGCACCGCAATAGTCACAAACGCCGTCGACCATTGGCGGATTGACATACATGTTGTAACTGGCGCCGCATTGGTCACACTGGATGTGTCCGACCAACCGCTCCATCAGGTCGTCTGTGTCGACCTCCAGGTCCAACACCAGGTCGACGGGTTTGCCCAGGTCGTTCAGAACGCTGTCCAGCACGTCGGCCTGGCCCGAATTCTTCGGCATATCGACCATCACGTAGCCCCGATCCAGGTCCATCTTGGGCAGCTGGATACGCAACAGTGCGAGCAACAGCTCGTCTGAAACGCGCGAGGCATCGCGGGCCTCGGCTGCCAAGCGCCCTAACTCGGAATTCTCGGCGGCAACCGTATCGACCACGCTGGTCTGCGTGATAACGGGAATCTTGTATTCGGCGGCAATTCGTTTTGAAAGCTCCGCCTTGCCCGATCCGGGTGGACCAAGAAGAACAATCCGCATGGTGGCTCCTGATTACAGTTTTTTGTTCTCGGCTTCCACCCCTTCGGGACTGAAAACCCTGGCAGCGTCTTCCTCCTCTCGCTGCCCGACCCACCATATGCTATGGGTCGCCAATTTAGGAAATTAGGAATTTCCTATAGGGGCATGCGTGTTTTGCATTGGCTGGCCCCCGCAGCCTTGTCTAAGCTAATCGCACATTTTTTTCGTGTCAACGAAGCGCTTGATTTTGTGTGAATTTTCTCGGGTTTCCCGGCCTATTTTGGCGAAAACCCGGCTTTCAAGGCGCTTTTTTAAGGTGACTGGCCAAATTTTGACCACATCCGTCGACCCTCTCGTTGGCAATGCAATGCGCAAAGCGAATGATTTTCCCGATAATGGCCAACCTGGCAAGGTCGCCAGCATCGGCAAAGGCGCGCACGAACCAAAGAAAACAAGGTTCGTCGCTAAACCATCTTCAGCAGCGCAAGAAACTGCCACAAAAACTTGTGATTTGAAATCAAAATAGCGCTATTTGACGATAAATAGCAGATATATCCACAAAAACACCAGACTTGGAGAATCACCATGCCCAAGAATGCCTTTTACGCACAATCCGGCGGCGTGACCGCTGTTATCAACGCCTCTGCTGCCGGCGTCATTGAGACCTGCCGCAAGCACGGCGATAAGATCGGTAACGTCTACGCCGGACGCAACGGCATCATCGGTGCCCTCACCGAAGACCTGATCGATACCAGCAAGGAATCTGCTGAGGACATCGCCGCCCTGAAAGGCACGCCATCCGGTGGTTTCGGGTCCTGCCGCTTCAAGCTGAAGAGCCTGGAAGACAACAAGCGCGAATACGAGCGCCTGATCGAAATTTTCAAGGCCCACGACATCGGCTACTTCTTCTACAACGGGGGTGGCGACTCCGCAGACACCTGCTACAAGGTGTCCCAGCTGTCTGAGAAAATGGGCTTCCCGGTACAGGCCATCCACGTACCCAAAACCGTGGACAACGACCTTCCAATCACCGACAACTGCCCGGGCTTCGGCTCCGTTGCAAAGTACATTGCCGTCTCCACCCTCGAAGCCTCCTTCGACGTGCGCTCGATGGCCGCTACCTCCACCAAGATCTTCTGCATCGAGGTCATGGGTCGTCACGCCGGCTGGATTGCCGCTGCGGGCGCCCTGGTTGAGGACTACGGCATCCCGGTGGTCACCCTGTTCCCGGAGGTCGAGTTCGACAAGGAAAAATTCCTGGCCGCGGTCGACGCCAAGGTCAAGGAACACGGTTACTGCACCGTGGTGATTTCCGAGGGATGCCACTGGCCGGACGGCACCTTCCTGGCCGAGCAGGGCACCCGTGATGACTTCGGTCACGCCCAGCTCGGCGGTGCGGCACCGGTTGTTGCCAACATGATCAAGGAAGCCCTCGGCCACAAGTTCCACTGGGCAGTCGCCGACTACCTGCAGCGTGCAGCACGACACCTGTCTTCTGAGTCCGACGTGGAGCAGGCTTACGCGCTCGGCGTAGCGGCGGTTGAGAAGGCATTGGAAGGCAAGAACTCGATCATGCCGACCGTGGTCCGTGAGTCCTCCAACCCGTACAAGTGGAGCATCGGCGAAGCACCGCTGAGCGAGGTGGCCAACGTCGAGAAGATGATGCCCCTGGACTTCATTTCTGAGGACGGCTACGGCATCACCGACAAGTGCAAAGAGTACCTCTACCCGCTGATCAAGGGGGAGGCCTACCCGGAGTACGATGACAATGGCATGCCGAAGTATGTAACCCTGAAACTGGAAAGCATCGCCAAGAAGCTGCCGGAATTCGAAGTGTAAGTCCTGACTGCACTCGGATTAAGAAAGCCCCGCCATGGCGGGGCTTTTTTTGTGCGCGCGAGGACTCATCAAGGCAGACCAGAGAGAGCAACTCGGGCTCTTTCCAACAGCATATTGACAATTAAGTATTTGCTTATATACTACTTCCCATCGACGCACTGACTGCCTCGCAGCCAACGTCCCAAGCTTTAAAACCTTTTACATATTCTTGGAGATACCTCATGAAAAAGATCATCGCTATCGCAGCTATCATCGCTTCTGCCCAGGCTTCTGCTTTCTGGGATTCCAACAACGGCTCTTACAATGGTAACTACAATGGTGCTGGCGACATGGTTGGCAACGGCACCGGCGAAGGTGAAGCCACCTTCTCCATGGACTTCACCGGTAAGGGCCGCTCCGCTGGCGACTTCCGTGGCAACGGCAACACCGCCGGTGACTT
>Ga0180430_10002997_pt1 | contig 14759 bp, 9 predicted proteins | sample SS_ome_9_FD_132999 | JGI IMG/M metagenome (GOLD analysis project Ga0180430, IMG submission 132999) | Hypersaline lake sediment archaeal communities from the Salton Sea, California, USA - SS_1_S_2 metaG | ecosystem: Environmental > Aquatic > Non-marine Saline and Alkaline > Hypersaline > Sediment... | reverse complement strand
TCGCTCCACCCGGTCCGTAAATGCAATCAGCCCCACCTTGTCCTTGTTCTTGATCGCCGCAAACGCCAGCACCGCACACAACTCCGCCGCCAGCTCGTTCTTGAGCTTGCCCACCGTCCCGAACGCCCCCGACGCGCTCAGGTCCACCAGCAGCATCACCGTCAGCTCGCGCTCTTCCACGTAACGCTTGATGAAAGGCTTACCCGTCCGCGCCGTCACGTTCCAGTCGATAGTCCGCACATCATCCCCCGGCACGTACTCACGCACCTCGTCAAACTGCATCCCCCGCCCCTTGAACGTACTCTCATACTCCCCCGCAAACACCTCGTTCACGTAGCGGTTCGTATAAATCTGTATCCGACGTATCTGTTGCAGTATTTCCTGAGGTATCATATTCCGCTCACCCGCCCGCGACCTAAAATTGAGAGATTCTTCTCCAGCCCCCGATTATATATCGGAGGATATTAGGTACTCTTACGGCACTTCGATATTGTCAAAAATGTGCTGAACGATATCCTCTGACGTCTTTTCCTCCGCCTCGGCCTCATAGCTCACAATTACCCGGTGCCGCAACACATCCATACCGATCGACTTGACGTCCTGGGGCGTCACATAACCGCGCCGCTGCAAAAACGCATAGGCCTTGGCCGCCACCGTCAGATAAATCGTCGCCCGCGGCGACGCCCCATACGCAATCAAAGGCTTGATATCCAGCCCGTACTCTTCGGGACGGCGCGTCGCATCAATCAGATTCACGATGTAATCCTTGATCCCGTCGTCGATGTAAATCTCGTCGACCACCTCCCGCACCGCCACGATCTCCTCCGGCGTAATCACCGGCTCGACCTCGAACGTCTTGTTCGTCTGGGCCATCCGCTCCAGGATCAGCCGCTCCTGCTCCTTGTTCGGATACGTCACCTTCAACTTCAGCATGAACCGGTCCACCTGCGCCTCCGGCAGCGGATACGTCCCCTCCTGCTCGATCGGATTCTGCGTCGCCAGCACCATCAACGGACTCGGCAGCGCAAACGTCTCATCCCCAATCGTCACCTGCCGCTCCTGCATCGCCTCGAGCAGCGCGCTCTGCACCTTCGCCGGCGCCCGGTTGATCTCGTCGGCCAGAATGATATTCGCAAAGATCGGGCCCTTCTTCGCATAAAACTCGCCATCCTGAGGCCGATAGATCTGTGTGCCGATCAAATCCGCCGGCAACAGGTCGGGGGTGAATTGCAGACGCCGAAAGGACGCCCGAATCGCCCGTGCCAGCGTCGTCACCGTCAAGGTCTTGGCCAGTCCCGGCACGCCCTCGATAAGCACGTGGCCATTCGCCAGCAGCCCCACCAGGAGCCTTTCCAGCATGTATTGCTGGCCGACGATCACCTTTTCCCATTGGCCCATCAGGCTGGCCACGAACTCGCTCTTCTCATCCACCCGGCCCGCAATCTGCTTCACATCCAACGCCATTGGCTACATCCTCACCTGCAAAAGCCTTCCAAAAACAATTCCCGACCCCCTGTCCGAGCCTGACTCGATCCACGGGCGCACCGTCCCACCCCTTGCACCGCTACGACCGTCACCATAAAGATACCGGTCTGGCCGGAATCATACATCCTTTTTCTGAAAATCGCCAGCTTGGCGGGGCAGTTCAGGCGTGCAATCGTCCTGGCACACGCCAGGGGGTCCCCAGAGCTAACCATTTTATTTACAGATATTAACAGCAGTCACCGGCTGGATGGACGCCCCCTTCGCAGGTGTGCCGCTGCCCCCAGGAGGTCTGTTTTTGTGGCCGGCGTCCCATTGTGGCGTACGGACTTGCAGGCCGTTGACGGTCGCTCAAGAGGCACACGCTGTTGACGGAGCAGCAGTATCTTGCAGCCTTGCTCCAAGCCGGGATACGGGTGGGCCGTGGTCTGGAGACAATCCACAGAAGCGATATGCAAGCCACCATAGCAGGGGTGCTGACAGAAACGCGGCGGGAGCAGGTGGTTTTTTGGGCGAAAAACAGGGGTGCGTGCTTCGCCCGTGGCAGAGAAAATGCAAAAAGTTCTGGTAAGATAGGTAAGATGTAAGGGTTAGGCTGAGCGCGATTTGGTCAGCGGGGAGGCAAAAGTGGGGAAAAACTGGGCCAAACTGAACCGTTTTGGGTCCAAACTGACACGTTTTTGCGTCAAACTGACACGTTTTTGGGGTGTTTTTGAGGGGGCATTTCCAGGAGTGCGTACAAACCCACATCACCCAGACCACCTATCTTAACACGGGCATTTTGCACGATTGGCCGACAGAATCGCGCTCAGGATGGGCCAAACCACCGAGTCGCCGAAGCTCCGAATTGAGGCTCACCGCAGAGGCCCGAGGCGGCAGAGCAGAGAAGATATACTTACCAGCAAGAGCTCCGCGGGCACAAAGGAAGAGAAGAGGAGGTCACCACCAAGTCACGAAGCCACCAGGAAGAGAGGCCGTGCGAGTTCAGACGTCAGCGTGAACCATGCAGCGGAACACGCTAAAGCGTGAACTCTTACGAGAAAAGACTCTGGCAGGTTCACTTGCCAGGGACGGTTCGGGTCGGTAGAATTGCGGGGCAGGTCGTTGGACACGAGGTGCTGCCGAGGCTTAACTGGAGTAAGCGGAGTCAGATAACAGGGCGTCGGGCCGATCGGCGGCTGCCGATTGACGAGCGAGCAATCGGCACGGGTAACCCGTCAGGCACCCCACGTATTTGCCATGAAAGAAATCGAGAAGGCATTAGCTCACTATTGGGGATATGACAGTTTTCTGCCGCTGCAGCGACAGGCTATGGAGTGTATACACTGCGGTAGCGATTCGATAGTAGTTCTTCCGACCGGCGGTGGTAAGTCTCTTTGTTTTCAGGCGCCAGCGGTGACTATGGCGGGGCTGGCAGTGGTGGTCTCGCCACTGATTTCCCTGATGAAGGACCAGGTTGACGCTTTGACTGAATGCGGTGTTTCGGCGATGCGGATTGACAGTTCAATGTCCGTGGTCGAACGAGAGAGTGTTATTGCCCAGGTCAAAGAGCAGTCGCTGAAATTGCTGTATTTGTCACCTGAGCGGCTCTTGTCTCACAGTTTCATTGAGGTGCTAAAACGCATACAGCTATCCTTTATCGCTATTGACGAGGCTCACTGTGTCAGTATGTGGGGGCATGATTTTCGGCCTGAGTATCGCCAGCTCGGGTCGCTCAGGCAGGTTTTTCCTGATGTCACCATAGCTGCATATACAGCTACGGCGACGGAACAGGTCCGCAAGGACATTGCCCAGCAGTTGCGGCTCAAAGAGCCCCGGATGCTGGTCGGTTCATTCGACAGGCCTAACCTGGTTTATAAGGTCCGGCCGCGCAAAACGATACTGAAACAGGTTTGCAAGGTGCTGGACCGACACCAGGGCGAATCCGGTGTTATCTACTGCATTCGCCGCAAAGATGTTGACACTATATGTGCTGATTTATCCACGCGAGGTTATCGTGTCGCGCCGTACCATGCGGGTATGGACGATGCGGACCGCAAGAACAACCAGGATCAATTCATCAATGAGAAGGTTGACACCATAGTAGCCACGGTCGCTTTCGGCATGGGGATAGACAAGTCGAATGTGCGATACGTGATTCACACCGGCATGCCGAAATCGCTTGAGCACTATCAACAGGAGAGCGGTCGGGCCGGCCGTGACGGGCTGGAAGCTGAATGCTGTCTGTTTTATTCAGGCAGTGATTATGGTATCTGGAAGAGCCTGATGAGGGATATGCCTGCAGATGCCTACAAGGTCGCCATGGTCAAACTCAGTGGCATATACAGTTTCTGCACAGGGGGCGTGTGCCGGCACCGAGCTATTCTTCGCTATTTCGGGCAGGACCTCGAAGAAGAGAGCTGCGACGCTTGTGATATGTGTATGGGCGAATTGGACTACATTGACGATTCGTTAGTGACCGCTCAGAAGATTCTATCGTGCATAGCGCGTCTTGACCAGCGATTCGGGGGCGATTATACCGCCTTGGTGCTTACCGGCTCAACAGAGAAGCGTATAATGGAGAATGGGCATAACACACTAAGTACGTATGGGTTGCTGAGCGACTATTCGAAGCATATCATCCGTGACTGGATCGAACAACTCACGGGACAGGGCTATATTGAAAAGCACGGCGAATACAATGTGCTGAATATAACGGAGACAGGCTGGCGTGTTTTAAGGCGGGAAGAAACACCGCGGCTGCTCAAACCGGTCGAAAGACCCGTTAAAGCATCCAAGGTCGCCACGGATAGCTGGGAAGGGGTCGATAAGGGCTTATTTGAAGCATTGCGAAGACTACGTTCCACGCTTGCAGGCAGGAAGAAGGTTCCTGCTTACGTAGTGTTTGGCGATGCAGCACTGCGGGATATGGCCCGGCGGAGACCGTCGCTTGTCGATGGTTTCCTCGAAGTGAAGGGCGTGGGCAAGAAGAAATGTGAGCAATATGGTGATGTTTTTCTGGCAGCCATCAAGGATTACTGCGAAGCCCATGCGTTGGCGGTGGATGTTGGAGGGAGTTGAAGGACAATCGATCTTAAACCGCCAACAGACGGGTCGTGAACGTATTCGACGTTGCAGGACTGAGAACGAGGTGGCGTTATTAACGGTTATGGGTATAGATTAGATGGGGGGAGGGGACGGTTTTATGTGGGGGAGCGGGACAAACGGTGGCAAGAGGGGGGGCGGGGAGATGCGGCGATTTAACAGCGGGGGTGGGATGGGGAGGACCCCCGGTTGACACCGGGGGCTTTGGGAAGTGGGGTATCGGGAGGACAAGGTGGTCGGGAGGTTGAGATTGCCACGTCGGGCCAGGAAGCCCTCCTCGCAATGACAAGAAGCGAGGACAGGGTGAATGAGCGATTGTCCCACAGCAGTGCTGCGGGCTTTGTGGATCGCTGGCGTAGTGTTCGCACAAGGTGGTTACAGGTCTGGGTTGCCATGTTCACATGGATGACATGTTGAGGGGAGCGCCCCTGCCACTTTAGTCGGCGTGGATGGGTTTGAGGGCGTGCATGTGGCGGATGTTGGGGAAGATGCCCTGGACGTTGGGTTGGTAGGCCATGATGGTGACGTAGTAGTAGAGGGGCAGGATGGGGATGTGGTCGTGCATGAGGAGTTTTTCGGCTTGGGCGAGGGTGTCGAGTCGTTTTTGGGGGTCGAGGGTGTTGGCGGCCTGGGTTATGAGGCGGTCGTAGTCGGGGTTGGAGAAGGCGGAGTCGTTGTTGCCGTTGCCGGTGACGGCGAGGTCGAGGAAGGTGGTGGGGTCGGAGTAGTCGCCGAACCAGGAGCCTCGGGCGATGGTGAAGCGTTGGTTTTTGCGGTCGTCGGCGAAGGTTTTTGCTTCTTTGCCGCGGAGGGTGACGGTGGCGTTGAGCTGTTGTCGCCACATTTCGGCGATGACCTGGGCGGGTTCTTCGTGTTTGTAGCCTGTGTTGTAGAGAATTTCGATGGTGGGCAGGCCTTTGCAGTCGGGGTAGCCTGCGTCGGCGAGGAGTTGGCGGGCGCGGTCGGGCTGGTTGGAGGGCGCGGGGGGGCAGAAGTAGTTGGGGATGCTCTCGGGTGGGACGAGGGTGTTGGCGACGGGGGCTCCGATTTTGGTGACTTTGTCGACGATGGCTTGTTTGTCGATGGCGAGGGCGAAGGCGAGTCGGACGCGTCGGTCGGCGAAGGGGTTAGGCGAGCCGTCGGGAAGTGTGTCTTTGCAGTTGAAGTTGTAGAAGTAGGTGCCAAAGGTGGGGGTGACGTGGATGTCGGGTCGTTGGCCTGAGCGGGCCTGCTGGACGAGGCTGGGGGCGAAGTCGACGCGGGTGAGGTCGTCGAGCCAATCGATTTCGCCTTGTTCGTAGGCGATGAAGGCGGTGTTGGGTGAGGGGATGATGCGAGCCATGATGGATTGCGAGGGGACGTTGTCGCGGTCCCAGTAGTGGGGGTTTTTTTCGAAGAGCATGTGGCGTTTGAATTGCCAGTCTTTGAGGCGGAAGGGGCCGTTGGAGATAAGGCCGGGGTAGCCGTTGCGTTGGGGGTAGGGTTTGACCCAGTGGGGGTCGTAGACGACGAGGGTGAGTTCGGAGACGGTGGGGTCGTCGATGACGCGCATCATTTCGACGGAGCGGTGGATGGGCAGGAAGGTGGACCAGGCGGCGAGTTCGAGGAAGAAGGCGGTGGGGCGGATGAGGGTGACGCGGAGGTGGTGGTCATCGAGGGCTTTGATGCCGACGTGGGCGAAGCGGGCGTCCATGGCGGCAAGGTGGTTTTGGCGGAAGGTGTCGGCGATGGCGGGGTAGTCGGGTTGGGGGTCGTTGAGTCGGGGCAGGTTGAGGGCTTGGAGGAAGGCAGCGTCTTCCGGTTCGAGGGTGCGTTGGCGGTGGAGGTCGCGGAGGAGGGTGAGGGTGCGGACGGCGTTGTTGCGGAAGTCGGTGTATTGCTGGGCGCCGACGATGTTGTCGGTGAGGAGTGCGGCGTAGTCTTTGGCGGTGCCGGGCTCGATGGCGCGGCGCCAGGCGAAGACGAAGTCGTGTGCGGTGACGGGGTCGCCGTTGGACCAGCGGGCGTCGGGTCGGAGGGTGAAGGTGTAGACGGTGGCGTCGGGGCTGATGTCTGGGGGGAGGTAGGCGACGCCGGGGATGGGCTGGACGGTTTGGGGGTGGTAGGCGGCGAGGCCCTCCCAGAGGCCCAGGGCCATCTGGTTGTCGTAGTGCCAGGACATGCGGGCGGGGTCGAGTGTTTCGATGGAGCCGCCGATGGCGTAGGTGAAGTCGGCATGGGGCAGGAGGCCCTGTTGGAGGGCGAGGGTGGCGATGGCGACGAGGGCGACGCAGATGAGGAGGGCGGAAAGCAGTCGGATCATGCGTGCTCCAGGTTTTTGGTGGCGAGCCGGGGAACAGGCCGGCCATTAGCCTGTCTAACTCATTGGTCAGTCCTAAGATAGCGGGGAGGGGGGCTTTTGGCAAGGCCGGGGGGGAGTTTACAGGAGGGCGATGATTTTCTGGTAGAGAGTGGGGAAGGCGAACCGTTGGTCGGCCTGGATGTAGAGGCCTTGGCCGTTGAAGGCCTGGGGTATGCGAGTGAGGACGCTTTTCTGGTCGCGGAAGTAGTAGCAGGGGGCGGCGGGGTCGTTCATGGCGGAGGGTTGGTGGACGCGCATGTCGAAATCGGCGGTGAGGATGTTTTTGGGAGGTGCGCCGACGTTGGCGGCCATGGAGACGGCTTTGAGTAGGACTTCGGGTCCGGTGACGGCGCTGGCGAGGTTGAGGACGACGCCTCCGTTGTTGAGTTGTGTGACGTGTTGGGCGTAGATGAGGAAGTCGCGTGCGGAGGCAGCGCCTTTGGCGGCGCCGTCGAAGGAGGGGTGCTGGTCGATGACGTCGGTGCCGATGCCGACGTGTATGGTGCAGGGGATGTGGTGGCGGTAGCAGGCGGCGAGGACGGAGACTTCGGGGTGGGCGAAGCGGACAGGGGTGTCGGGTTGAGGGAGGCGGTCGAGGATTTGTTTGAAGAAGGGGGGTTGGCAGATGGCACGGCCTAGGGTTTCGCCGAAGGCGAGGTGTTGTTGCTGGGCGATTTTGAGGGCGGTGTTGAGGTAGGCGAATTCGTAGGCCATTCCGAACTGGCCTTTTTCGAGGGCGTCGGGCACGTCTTCGCTGGTCTGGCCGATGAGGGCGAGTTCGAAGTCGTGGATGGCGGTGGCGCCGTTTCCGGCGACGAGGGTGATGAGGTCTCGTTCGAGGAGTTCGATGAGCAGGGGGCCGAGGCCGTTCTTGATGAGGTGGGCGCCGGTGAAGAGGATGACGGGTTTTTTTTGTTGGCGAGCTTCGACGATATTTTCGGCGAGGGTGGTGAGCAGTTTAACGGTGGGGGCGGGGAGGTGGAAATTGACGTCGGCGAAGTCGGCGCCAGCGTGGAGGTTTTGCAGTTTGACCTTGTTGCGTCGTCGGCGGAGCGGGTAGGGGCGGATTCTGGCGGGGTCGAATATTTCGTATTTGCCGTTATATTCCACCTATTTCCTCCCAGTGGCGTGCGGCTGCATGGCAAGGTTGTGCCGTGCATTTGAGCGAACAAGGCCCCGGGCGCCGCCTCGTCTGCCAGCTCGAGGGGTTGTTACAGATGGGGCGGCGTGGCCGATTGGGATGGCGCTATGGGGTATTTTTTGCTTTTTTCTCGTCGAAGTAGTCGAGTTGGCTTACGGGCAGGATAACCGATGTCGAGATATTGACCATATGGGCGGCGATTCTCTTGAAGTAGCGGGCGATGAGGCAATAGCAGACGCCTTCATTGGTACTGAGGTCGCTTTTGGCCAGGTCGGCGAGAATGGCATCACATTCTTTGACCAGTTTGCTTTCGAGGCGGAAGGAGGATTTTGCCTTGCTGTCGTCTTCCTGGACGAAGGCCTCTTTGGTTTGTTTGAAGAGTGTGAGGATATGTTTGTCCATATCTTTGAAGTAGGTATCAAAGGTGTTCCGGTCGACGGGTTTTTCGAGGAGTTCGATGACTTCGTAGAGGTTTTTGGCGTAGTCACCCAGTCTTTCGGCATCTTTGACGACACTCATCAAGCGGAGGCACAAGGAGGTATTGACGGTAGGCTGCAAGGTGAGGTGTTCGATGATTCTTTCGCGAATGGCTCTTTCGAGGCGGTTGATTTTTTTGTCGATTCTATAGACGTTTTCTTTGAGTTCTGTGGACCGTTTATTTTCGAGGAGGGCCTGGGCCACCATCGTGAAGAGGTCCTCGGCGTGATCGAGCATTTGCTTAAAGTCGTCGAGGACCTGGGTGAGGAAGTCTTTACCTTTCCAGAAGCCCATTAGATTTTTAAACATGGTGACACCTCCTATGAAAAGAGCTTAGAAATAAGGATCAAGAGTGATGGCAGTATGAAGAAGACGCCCACGACATAAACGAAGGCGTAGAGTCTTTTTCTGGAGGCGATGACGCCGAGGCCGTGGGCGAGCCTGATGGGTATTCTTTTGAAGAGGGGGATGGGGTAGAGGCAGACGACGCCGACGAGATTGAAGAGGAAATGAACAAATGCGATGGTGATGGCCGCGATATTTCCGGTGGCGAAGGAGGCGAGGATGGCGGTGGTGGTGGTGCCGATATTGGCCCCCATGGTGATGGGGAAGACGGATTCGACGGTGAGTATTCCGGCGGCGACCATGGGGATCAGCAGGGAGGTGGTGATGGAGGAACTTTGGACCAAGATGGTGAAGAGGAGTCCGGCGAGGAGTGCGAGGTGTCCATTTTTGCTGATGACGTTATTGAGGACGATTTCGGCGCGTTCGACGACGAGCGACTTCATTACTTTGACAATGAAGTAGAGAGCGAAGAAGAGGATGATCGCCGAGAGGGCAAGCATGAAGACATAGGCGACGTTTTCTGACTGAAAGACCTCCACGGATGTGGCATGTATGGCCTTGACGACGGGCTTAACGATGGTTTTGATGGGACTGGTGAACTTGATGCCACCGGCATTTTGGAAGGCGCCGCTGAGCCATGTGGCGCTCTTTTCCAGAAGCCCCTCTCCCCATAGGACTCTTGTCAAGAGCTCCAAGGGGAACATGATCGTAACGCAGATGAGATTGAAGAAGTCGTGAACGGTAGCGGCTCCGATAGCTCTTCGGAATTCTCTTCGCCTTCCGACATGGCCCAGGGAGACGAGCGTGTTTGTTACGGTGGTGCCGATATTCGCACCCATGACAATGGGGACGGCATTTGCCACGGTCAGCCCGCCGGAACTGACGATGCCGACGACAACGGAGGTGGTGGTGGAGGAGCTTTGGACGATGCTGGTGGCGAGGATGCCGATGAGCAGGCCGACGAAGGGGTTGGAAGTCGTCTGGATGAGGTTTTCGGCGAATTCCCTGCCGAAGCCTTTGAAGGCGGCGCCCATAAGGCCGATGCTGAGCAGGAAGAGGTAGAGCAAGGCGGCGACGGAGACGATTTTAGCAGCGGTCTTAAGGCTGTTTCTCATTATTGACTTTCAGTCGTTTTAGGCTGTGTCGGGGTGCGGCTGGGCATTCCAGTCGCCTGCGTGTTTTCGGGGTACGGTCAGCCCGGCGTCCGTGCATGGCGCCGGTGTTACGGGCCCCTATCACCAGCTGACAACGCGCTAATTAGACTGTAAGAGGGGGTGCGACTGCAAGTGTTTTTGTAATTTTTGTGGTTTGCTGGGGGGGGGAAGGTGTGTCATGGGGAGTTGGCGCGGTCAACCGGTGGTGAGGCGTGCGTAGACGGGGTATACGGCTTGGGTGAGAGGGGTGGGGGTTATGGGTCGGGGACGCGGCTGATGAGTTTTGCGCGAGGCATTTCGGGGGGCGTTAGATTCTTATCGTTTTTTGAGGCGTTTTCGGGCGCGTTTGCCTGTTGGTTGGCGGCGTCGAGGAATCGTTGGAGGATGATGCGGTTGACGGGGGCGTCAAGGGCGGATTCGGGGTGCCACTGGACGGCGAGGCCGAAGGGGAGCTGGGGTATTTCAATGGCTTCGACGATGCCGTCTTCGGCGATGGCGACGGCGAGGAGGCCTTTGCCGATCTGTGCGAGGGCTTGCCGGTGGTGGGTGGGAACGACGATCTGGTCGGTGTGGAGCCATTGGTGCAGTTTGCTCTTACGTCTGATGCGGATGGTGTGCGTGCAGGTTTTGTCGGGCTCTTCGGGTTCGTGGTCGATGGTTTGGTCAAGGTCGGTAAGGCACTGGTGGAGGGAGCCGCCGTGGGCGACGTTGATGGTTTGGATGCCGAGACAGATGCCGAAGATGGGCAATCGACGTTTGCATGTCTGTTCATAGAGCATGAAGTCGAAGCGTTGGCGTCGGGGGTGGACCAATTCGGTGTCGGGGTGCAGAGGCTGGTTGTAGAGTGCGGGGTCGAGGTCGAGGCCGCCGGTGAAGAGGACTCCGTGGAGGTTGCGGAGGATGGCTCCGAGGAGGATGGTATTGTCGGTGGGTACGATGGGGATGGGCACGGCGCCGAGTTCGGCGATGGCATCGAAGTATTTGGCGTCGAGGTAGGCGCGTTCGCCCCCTTCGGAGGTGGTCCGATAATTCATACTGATACCGATGCGTGGTTTCATGGCGTGTTTCCTCAGAGGGGGCACAATGTGGTTTTGCTCAATTGTACGTTTCAGGAGGGGCCGAGGCAAAGGCGTGTATGTGTTGGTGCTATTTTTGGTCGGTTTTTTTGAGGAGTTCGGGTTTGGAGGTGATGATTGTAGTGGTAGGCACGGAGCCGAGGTACTGTTTGGCGACCTGTCGGACCTTGTCGAGGTTGACGGCCATGACGCGGTCGGCGTAGTCTTTTGACCAGTCGAAGCCGAAGCCGTAGAGTTCGTCCAGGGCGGCGTCGGCGGCGGCATCGGCGATGGTCTGCTTTCTCAGGATTTCGGCATTGATGCGTTTGCTTTTGGCTCGTTGGACCTGTTCGGGGGTGAAGCGTCCCTGGGCGGCCTGTTTGAGCAGCTCGGTCATGAGGGCCTGTACTTCTGGTGCTTTTTCGGGCTCACACTGTGCGGTGGCGGCGATGTAACCGGGGAGCAGGCCCATGAAGTTATCCATCCAGGTCGAGTATACGAGGCGTTGTCCGCGTAGGGTTTCAAAGAGCCAGCCGGTGCTGGTGCTGGAGCCGATGATTTCGCTGACCACCTCGAGGGCATAGCGGTCCTGGATGTTGGTGAGGTTGATGCCGGGGAAGCCGATGTAGATGCTGGCGCCGGGTTTGTCGGTTTTCATGACGGCGAGACGGGGCTGGTCGGCGGGGGGCCAGGGCTGGGGCTGGGTGAGTGTCAGGGTCTGGCCCTTGGGCATCTGGCAGAATCGTTCGCGTGCGGCGGCTTCTGCGGCGGGCAGGTCGATGTCGCCGAAGATGGCCAGGACGGTTCTGGAGGCGGCGATGGCCTGTTTGTGCAGTTGAGTGATTTGTTCGGTGGTAATGGCCTTTATGTTATCGGGTTTTCCGAGGGTAATGTTCTGGTATGGGCTTTTTCGGAAGAACTGGCTTCTGAAGTAGCGGCGGGCCTGGGCGGACCAGGAGTTTTCTACCTGGTCGAGAGCGGCGGCGACCTCTTGCTTGAGTTTGTCGAGTTCATCCTGGGGGAAGGTAGGCTGCTGTACGATTTCAGCTAGTATTTCGAGGCTTTTGGGGAAATCGTCGGCGAGCACTTCGGCGGAGTAGACAAAGGTGTTGTTTCCGGAGATGGCGTCGAACTGGCCGCCGACGGTTTCGAAGTAGTCGATGATCTGTTGGGCGTTGTAGTGGCGTGTTCCCTTGGTGGAGAGTTTGGCCATGAGGTTGGCCAATCCGCTATTCTGGTCGGGCTCGACGAGGAGTCCGCCTTTGAGGTAGAGCTGGATGGTGACCAAAGGGACGGCATCGTTGCGTTTTAGGAGGACGCGTAGGCCGTTGTCGAGGGTAATTTTTTTGATTTCGGATTCGCCGGTGTTGTTGGCGGCTTTTGCCGGGGGCTGGGGCAAGGGCGTAGGCGTGAGAGCCAAGGTGATTTGGCGATCGGGCTGGAGGTAGCGTTGTGCGGCAGCCTGAACTTGATCGGCATTGACGGCCTGCATTTTTTCGACGTAGTGTTTGGAGAAATGGGGGTCGCCAGTCGAGATGAAGTCGCGAGCGAGTGCGGCGGCCTGTTGTTCGGCGGTCTGCTGCTGACGTACGTGGTCGACCTGGAGTTGTTTTTTGACGCGGGAGAGTTCGTTTTGGTCGACGCCTTTTTTCTGGAGTTTTCGGATCTCATTCCAAACAGCCTGTCGGGCGGCGGGGATATTTTCTGGCAGGAGTTGGCCGTGGATAACGAAGGTGCCGTCGGCGTAGCTGGGGGTGGCGTTGTAGGCGCCGATGTTGACGACGAGCTGCTGCTCCTGGCGTAGCTGTCGGTAGAGTCGGCTGCTCTGGCCCTGGCCGAGGATAGCCGCGACGACATCCAAGGCGTACAAATCATCGTGCTGTAGTTTAATGGAAGGGAATCCGACTTTGAGCTGTGCCGGGCCCTGCATGGAGGGCATGACTTTGACGGAATCGCGAGGGGCCATGACGGGTGGTTCTTTGGGCAAGGTGATCATTTTTTTTGGTCTTGGGGCGAAATCGGCAAATTCTCGTCGGATGGCATCGAGCATTTGGGCGGCGTTGATGTCGCCGGCAATGGCCACGACGCAGTTTTCAGGGACGTACATTTGTTGGTAGTAGTCGAGGATGGTCTGGCGGGTGACCTGCTGGACGACCGCTTGATAGCCGATGATGGGGTATCGCGCGGGGTGTACGCGGTAGCGTAGTTCGTTGAAGAGGTAGTATCCCTGTCGTTGGGGGTCTGAGGCGTTCATTTCGAGTTCGCGTTGTACGACGCCCCATTCGCGATCGAAGGCGGCTTGCGGAAAGGTGGGTCGAGTGACCCAGTCGGCGATGAGGTTGAGGGCGGTGCCGACGTGCTGTGCCGGTGCGGTGAGGAAATAGCAGGTGTGGTCGGTGGTGGTGTAGGCATTGTAGCGTGCGCCGATTTGCTGAATGAGGTCGGCGGATTGCTGCTCGGTGCGTCGAGAGGTTTCGCCACCGACGAGTAGGTGTTCGAACATGTGGCTCAGTCCGGCTCCGAGATGGGTGTCCTCATAGATGCTGCCGGCGCGGACGTATAGTCGCACGGCGGCGACGGGGGTGGTGTGGTCTTCTTTGACGATGGCGACCATGCCGTTTTGCAGTCGGGTGACGATTTCGTTGGGCTTGTCGACCAAACGGATTTCCTGCGCGGTCCATGGCGTCGGGTTGGCGGGGGCTTTGGGTGGGGAGTCGGCGGCGGTCAGTTGGAGGGAGAGGGCCAAAGGCAGTAGCCAAAGGAGGGGCGTGTATAATTTCATACTATGTGGTCCTTATAGTGTTGATTCAGGTCGAGCCTGGGGGCCTGCGCCACGTTTTGCGTCGGGGCTCCAGGGCCTGGCCAATACATCCCCCGCAGGCGTGGTCAGGAGGTCGTTTCGGGACGGTCCTCGCCTTCCAAATCGGAAAGGTAGGAGAGGGTGCGTTCCAGCTCGCTTTTGAGGTGACAGACGCGTAGGAGACTCTTGACGCGGGCGAGCAGTTCGAGCTTATTAATGGGTTTGCTGAGGAAGTCGTCGGCGCCGCTGTCGACACCTCTTTCGACGTCGGCCAGTTCGTTGAGGGCGGTGACCATGACGATGGAGATGTCACGTGTGGCGGGGTCGCTTTTGAGACGTCGGCAGACTTCGAAGCCACTCATGCGTGGCATCATGATGTCGAGCAAGATAAGGTCTGGGGGCTGTTGGGCGACCATTTCCAGGGCCTCGACGCCGTCGCGTGCGGTCTGGACATTGCATTCGAGTGGCTCAAGGTAGGCCTGCAACAATTCGGCATTCTGGGCGTTGTCGTCAACGATCAAGATGTTGCTGGACTTTTGCGTGTTGGGTGCCGGGGCCTGATTCATGGGCTATATAACCTGTTTTTTAAGAGGAAGTACCATCCGTGCGCAAACATAGGCTTACCCATTTTATACCATGAGCGGTTGTCGGAGTCCACTACCGATTGGGGCAGGTGGTGGTTAAGGGGGGCCGGTGGGGCAGGCGGTGGGCCGGGGCGGGGTCGGCGAGCGTAGTCTGCATAACATATTACAGGGCAAGGGTTTACCGAAAGGCGTACGGGTAGTGTGACGTCTTAATGTTGCAGGGGAAAAGGTGCCGGTTTTGGTGGGGTCATGGTGTCGTCTTGTAGTGGTCGATGGCTTCGCGGACGGCGGGGAGG
>Ga0180430_10002996_pt1 | contig 14780 bp, 5 predicted proteins | sample SS_ome_9_FD_132999 | JGI IMG/M metagenome (GOLD analysis project Ga0180430, IMG submission 132999) | Hypersaline lake sediment archaeal communities from the Salton Sea, California, USA - SS_1_S_2 metaG | ecosystem: Environmental > Aquatic > Non-marine Saline and Alkaline > Hypersaline > Sediment... | reverse complement strand
GGGGAGGGGCGGACGCTGCTGGTCAATGGCCACATGGCTCTCATGCTCGGCTGCGAGGAGAGCGAGTTGGCGGGGCAGTCGTTTTTCCGGTTCATGGACGAGGATGCCGCCGCTCGGGCCGAGAAAGAGCTCGACAATTGTCGGCGCGGCTTGTCTCCCTCATTCGACCAGAAGTTTCGAGGGAAGGAGGACCGTGAAATCTGGACCATCGTTTCCATGACTCCCGTGTTTTCGGGAGACGGGAAGTTTCTCCACGCCTTGGCCATGGTGACGGACATCACCGAGCGAAAGCTGGCGGAGGAAAAGCGGCGGGAGCTGGAAGCCCGATTGCGCCACGCCCACAAGATGGAAGCCGTGGGCGTTCTGGCCGGGGGCGTCGCCCACGATTTCAACAACCTCCTGCAAGCGGTTCACGGCTACGCCGAGCTCCTTTTGCTGGAGCACGCGGAGCAGGGGCGGGACACTTCCAATCTGCTTTCCATCAAGAGGGCCGCCGAGCGGGGGGCCGAGCTCACCCGACGACTGCTCGCTTTCGGAGGCAAAGTGAAAAGCGATCTGCGTCCCGGCGATCTGAGCCGCATCGTCGGGGAAGCGTGCGAGCGTTTGGAAAAATCGCTTCCCTCGACGATTCGCGTGGAGATTCGTTCGGAGCCCGGAGTGGAAGCGGTTTTCGTGGACAAAGCTCAGATGGAGCAGGTCCTGACGAGCCTGATTCTCAACGCCCGCGACGCCATGCCCGCCGGGGGAAGGTTGATCGTCGAGACGGCCAGCGCGGAGCTGGACGAAGCCTATTGCCGTCGGTTCGCCGAGATCTCGCCTGGAAGATACGTCTCGCTTTCGGTTTCGGACACGGGGTGCGGCATCGAGGGGAAGGACCTGGATCGTATTTTCGATCCTTTCTACACCACCCGGGAAGTGGGAAAGGGCACTGGGTTGGGACTGGCCATGGTTTACGGCGTCGTGAAAAATCACGGGGGGCACGTTCTCTGCGCCAGCGAGCCCGGAAAAGGGGCCACCTTCACCATTTACCTGCCCTTGAAGGATGTCGCGGAGTAGCGGCGTAAAGGACGGGCGGAGCGGACCCTTGGCGGAGAGACGAAAAATCTTTCGCCCCTTTCGCTTCTTCGTCGATTGGGCTATAAGGTTTCGTGGGTCCGTTGAAAGGGACGGAGGAAGCCAGGGAACCGAAAATACACGGTTTCGTTCACGATCCTTTCGAGATCGGTCGAGGCTTCGGGAAGATTTCCGGGGGCTCGGCCGTTACATGAAACGTTGCGTGACGATATGAACGACTTGTTCGGGAGAGCGCCCGCGAGGTGGCTCCTTTGCGCGGGGCTTTTCGTCTTTGGGTGGGCGGCCTCCGCCTCGGTCGCCCTGTCCGCGGAACGGGTGGTGCTTCAATTGAGAGGGGACCACGAGTTCCGATTCGCGGGGTACTACGCCGCCCGATGGTACGGCTACTACGCCCAAGCGGGACTGGACGTGGAGATCCGTCCGGCGGCGCTTCCCGACGGGCGCTTTCTGGAAGCGGTGGACGAGGTCGCCGGGGGGAGCGCCCAGTTCGGCGTCGGGGGGGCGGACATCCTCTTGGAATCGGACAGAGGAGCTTCGCTGGTCGTTCTCGCGTGCGTTTTTCAACAAAGCGCGACCGCCTTTTACTCCCTGGAAAGCACGAAGCTGGAAAGCCCCGCCGATCTGACGCACCTCGAGGTGGGGCGACACGTCAACGACCCGGTGGACATGGAGCTCCAGGCCATGCTCCTGGCCGAGGGAATCGATCCCTCCTCGGCCCCGGCGCATCCCTTCCCGCCCTCCGTTTCCCCTTTGCTGGACGGTACCCTGGACGTCCTTCCCGGCGAGGTCCTTTCCCTTCCCTACGAGGCCCGTTCCCGGGGGGTGTCCTTGAAAGAGCTTCGCCCCCGGGACTACGGCGTCGATTTCTACGGGGATTCCCTTTTCACGACCCGCCCCATGGCGAACCGAAATCCCGACTTGGTGGAACGGTTCACCCGAGCCAGCCTCGGTGGCTGGAGATACGCCTTGGAGCACCCAAGGGAAGTGGCTTTGCGCATCGCTCACGAGCTGGCTCGCCACTCCCCCCTCGCCGACGCGGCCGAATACAACCGGTTTCAGACGGAGGCCGTTCGCGCCCTCGCCCTGTACCCCGCAGTGGAGCTGGGCTACGTCAATCCCCGTCGGTGGCGGCGCATGCACGACCGTTTGAGGGAGCTCGGCTTGGTGAAGAACGATTTCCGCGAGGAAAGCTTCGTTTACGATCCTCGCCGCCGCGAATTGGCCGAGATTCGGGAGGACCGTCGTCTTCTCGTCGCGGGGCTGGCGGGAGTGTCTCTGGCGGTCTTCGCCGCCCTTGCGGGAGTGGCGGCCCTTCGCCGCACCGTCAAATCCCGCACGAAAAAGCTGCGTTTCAGCCAAGAGCGCTATCGGCGGCTGGTGGAGGACGCCAACAGCATCATTCTCCGCATGGATGCGGAGGGGACCATTCTGTTTCTCAACGAATACGCTCTGAAATTCTTCGGCTACCAGGAAGAAGAGATCGTCGGCGAGAACGTGGTGGGCACCATCGTGCCCGAGCGGGAGAGCACGGGGCGCGTGCTGGCGGATATCATGGAGAAGGCCCTGGCCGATCCCGATCGATACCACGAATACGAGAACGAGAACGTGCTCAAGGATGGCCGGCGGGCTTGGGTGGCTTGGCGGAACCGGCCTCTTTTCGACGACCGCGGGCGATTGAAGGAGTGGCTGTGCATCGGGGCCGACATCACCGCCCGGAAGGTTGCCAGGGAAGCTGAGCGGGAACAGGACGAGAGGTTCAGGACCATCGTCGAGGCGTCGCCCATCGGCATCGCCATGGTTCGTCTCAAGGATTACACGCTCCTGGAAGCCAATCCCGCCTACTGCGGGTTTCTCGGCTACAGCCGCGAGGAGCTTCGGGAGAGAAGCATCCACGACGTCACCCATCCCGAAGACCTGCAGGAGAACCTGCTGCTCCAGCGAAAGCTGGAGCAAGGGGAGATCGACCATTTCGAGCTGGAGAAGCGCTTCGTCCGCAAGGACGGCAAGATCGTGCGCGGAGTGTTGACGGCCAGCCTCGTCCGCGATTCCCGCGGCGCTCCTCTCTACTTCGTGGGCCAAGTGCAGGACGTCACCTCGCACAGGCGGACGGAAACGGAGCTGGCCGTTCACAACCGCATCCTCACGGTCTTTCTGTCGAGCCCCAAGGAGCGGGTTTTTTTCGATATCCTGAGCATCGTTCGGGAAACCTTCGCCAGTCCCTACGGTTTTTTCGGCTACATCGACGAAAACGGCAATCTCGTCTCTCCCACTCTGACGGGGGAAGTCTGGTCCAAGTGCCAGATGGGCTGGAAGGTCCCCGTTTTTTCCAGGAGCGAATGGGGTGGCGTTTGGGGCCGTTCTCTGGAGGAGCGGCGAGTCCTTTATCGGAACGACTCGCTGAAGCTTCCCCGAGGCCATGTTCGGTTGAAAAGCGCGTTGAGCGCCCCCATCGTCATGCGCGACCGGCTCATCGGGCTTTTCCTCGTGGCCGACAAGCCGGGCGGCTACGACGAAGACGACGCTTCCTTGATGGAGAGCATCACCGGCCACGTGGCGCCCTTCCTGCGCTCGTGGCTGGAAGACGAGCGCCATTCCAGGGAAAGCAAGCGGCTGGAGACCCAGTTGCGCCAATCCCAGAAAATGGAGGCCATCGGGACCCTGGCCGGCGGCATCGCCCACGACTTCAACAACATTCTGGGAGTCATCATGGGATACGCGGAGATGCTGCAGAATTTCCAGCTTCAAGCCGACAGCCCGTTGAAGCGCAACGTCCAGCAGATCATCAAGGCTTCCCATCGTGCCAAAGGGCTGGTGCAGCAAATCCTCACCTTCAGCCGCCAGCACGAGCAGGAGCAAAAGCCTCTCAACGTGGCCTACATCGCCAAGGAAGTGGTCAAGTTTCTGAGACCTTCCCTGCCTTCCACCATCGAAATTCGCCAGGACATCGACAAGAACGCCGGGGCCGTTCTGGCCGACGCCACTCAGATCCACCAAGTGATCCTCAACTTGTGTACCAACGCCTATCACGCCATGCGGGAGACGGGAGGAGTGTTGGAGCTGAGCCTCGCGGCGGTGGACCTTCGTGCCGACGACTTTCCTTCTTCCGGGGAGCTCAAGCCCGGCCCCTACGTGCGCCTCACGGTGAGGGACACCGGCCGCGGCATGCTCCCCGAAGTCGCCGAGCGCATTTTCGAGCCCTACTTCACCACCAAGGAAAAGGGAGAGGGAACGGGGCTGGGGCTGGCCGTGGTCCACGGCATCGTCAAAAGCCACGGAGGGATCGTCCGCGTGGAGAGCGCTCCCGGGGAAGGGGCTTGCTTTCAGGTGGACCTTCCCCGGGCGAAGAAGGAGGAGGAGAAATCGGTTTTGGCCCTCGTCGAAGACGTTCCCAAGGGGCAAGGGCGGGTGCTGTTCGTGGACGACGAGCCCGAGCTGGCCCGTCTGGGGAAGCTGATGCTCGAGCACCTGGGCTACCAAGTGACCACGGCCGTCAACGGCAGCGAAGCCCTCGAGCTTTTTCGGGCGGACCCCGAAGAGTTTCACTTGGCCATCACCGACATGACCATGCCGGGGCTCACGGGGGAGAAGCTGGCCCGCGAGCTCATGGGCATCCGTGCCGATCTGCCCGTGATCCTCTGTACGGGCTACAGCGAGCTCATTTCCGAAGAAAAGGCCGTGGAGCTGGGCATCCGGGGATTCTTGATGAAGCCTTTGGTGATCCAGGACCTGGCCGGGGCCGTGCGAAAGGCCCTGGACGGTCCCCTTGACTCCGCGTAGCGAAAAACCCGCGGCAAAAAAGGAAGGAAGCGTCATGTTCCAAACAGGCGGTCCCGACGGCTACGAAGAGGTCCTTCCCGGAATTCGGCGAAAAACTCTGGCTTTCGGCCGCAAGACCCTCATGGCGGAATTTCTGCTGGAGAAGGGAAGGGTGCTGCCGCGCCACAGCCACCCTCACGAGCAGACGGGCTGTCTCGTGCGGGGGAAATTGCGTCTCTTCATCGGGAACGAAGCCTTCGAAGCTCTGCCGGGGGACGCCTGGTGCGTCCCGGGGGACGTGGAGCACGGCGCGGAGATCCTCGAGGATTCCGTGGCCGTGGAAGTTTTCGCTCCCGTCAGGGAAGACTACCTGCCTTCGGCATGAGGCGGTTTCCTTGCTCGTTTTGCGAAATGGAAGGCTCGCGAGCATCCGTTGCGCCGTTTGCCAGCGTGAAGCGCTTCAGGAGCTTCTCGAGGACGTCTGCCTGGCCGGAAAGGAGCTGGGCCGTGGAGGCGGTCTCCTCGGCGTTGGCCGCGTTTCTCTGGGTCACTTGATCCACTTGTCCCAAGCCTTCGGCGATTTGAGCTACGCCCCGGGCTTGCTCGTTGGAGGCTGCGGATATTTCACCCACCAGGCTCGCTACCTGGGCGACCTTGTCCACAATGGTTTCGAGGGATTCGGCCGTTCGGGCGGCAATGGTCGTGCCTGCCTGCATCTTGCCCGACGAGCCCTCGATGATTTCGGCTGTCTCTCGCGCGGCCTTGGCGCTGCGACCAGCCAAGTTGCGCACTTCCTCCGCCACCACGGCGAATCCTTTGCCGTGTTGACCCGCCCTGGCCGCTTCCACGGCCGCGTTCAGAGCCAGCAGATTGGTTTGAAAGGCGATGTCGTCGATAACCTTGATGATCTTGGCGATGGATTGGCTGGAAGCTTCGATCTCCTTCATGGCCTGGATCATCCCGGTCATTTCGGCCGAGCCGGTCTCGGCGGCCCTCTTGGCTTCCGCGGCCAGTTTGTCGGCTTGGCTCGCATTCTCGGCATTGGCTCGAGTCTGGGAGCTGACCTCGTGAGTCGAGCTGGTGATCTCTTCCATGGAGGCGGCCTGTTCCGTGGCTCCCTCGCTCAAAGCCTGGCTGGTGGAGGCGATTTGGTCCGAGCTTGAAGCCACGGTTTCCCCCGCTTCGCGCACTTCGCCCATCAATTCGCTCAGGTCCGCCACCATTTTGGCCAATACCGGATTGATGCGGTCCTTTTCCCCCAGAGCCCTCACTTTGACGGAAAGGTCTCCGTTGGCGATCCTTTCGAGGGATCCCACGATTTCCTGGAGCTCGTGGGCGAAGGTGTCCAGGTCCCGGGCCATGAGCCCCACTTCGTCTTTCTGCGCCAAATTCGCTCGGCGAGTGATATCCCCTTTGGCGATGTCGCCCATGGCCGCGGATATTTTCTTCAAAGGCACGGTGATGGAGCGCGAAATGCCGAAGGCCAGCGCAAAAACCGAAAAGATCGCGAACAGAGTGAACCCGCCGATGGAATACGACACCCTCCGAAAAACGGTCTTGGCTTCATTCTGTTCCTCTTCGGCCACTCGCAGGTTGATCTCCGTCAGTTGGTCCAAGTAGCCTCGCATGACTTCGAACTTCTCTTGCGCCTTTCCCAGCGCTAGGTCCAAAGCCAGTCTACGCCCTTGGCGAGTATCGGCTTTGCGGCCTTCCACGATCCGAAGGGAAGTCTCCTTCCAATCCTCTTTGGCGGCTTCGAACCCGGGAACGAGCGCCTTTTCCTGCTCGGTCTCGACCAGATTCTTATACTTTTCCCAGCGTTCCTCCATTTGGCCCATGTTTTCTTCGTAGGCCGTCACCAGAGCTTTGAACTCCTCGCTCTCCACGTTGGCAAAAATCATGGAGCGCTCCGCCACCAGAAGTTGGTGCAGGTCGCGATCCGCTTCCAACAGGTAGTCCATGCCCGCGAGCCTTACGGCAAAGATATTTTCCAGATTGCTCTGGATTATTCGAGCACCGTAGTACCCGATGGCTCCCGTCGTGCATAAGAGCACGAGCATGAGCAAAAAGCCCACGATGAGGCGCTTGCCTATCCCGATTCTCGTCCACATGGCTTTTCTCTCCCGAAATGTCGAGACGTGGGCCCAATCTCGGGGCCGAAGGGATCGCCCACTCATCTAAAAACGAACCTGACAGGTCACTGCTCCACTTTGTCCACATCGATTCCAAAAGTGATGGCGCCAATGGCCGCATCCCCGTCCATCACGGGCACTGAAACCTGCACCAGATAGGCTTGAGCGGAGTCGTCGAATTCCACTTCGTCCACGAACACGGCTCCCGTCCCGCCCGCGAAGCTCTCTTCGAACTTGGCCTCGTCCCCTTGCCAGTAATCGGAAGTCTTGTGGGTCATGCAGACGTTGGCTCCTTGGCTGTCCATGACGAATATCTCGGCGTAGAAATCCTTGGAATTCAAAATTTCATTGAGCTTGACCGCGCAGTCGTTTTCCATGAGAGGCTTCATGTAGTCGGTTATGCCGGCGTCGGATTTCCATCTTTCATCCATGGCTTTGACGTCGTCCAGACTCCGGTCTTCGGCATTGGCTTTCTTCACCGCCGCCACGATGACGGGGTCCTTGCCCATGGCCGCCAGCTCGGCGCCGGCCAAATCCTTCACAACCCGCGGTGCTTCCTCGGCCGGAACCGTGCCCGTGAATGCCCACATGCATGCCAAAAGAGCGAAAAAAATACGTGCTTTCATGGTTTTCCTCCTTGTAGAATCGCTTTTCGGGATCTCTTCCCGAAGAGTCGAAGGATAAAGCGAAGCCATCTCCTTCCACTCGCGGGAATTGCCATTGAAGAAAGACTTTTCTCGCTTCCAACGGGAGCTGTTAGGTTGTAGGAAATCGCTGTTTCAAGATTTCTCGATAGCAGGTGCCGGCGGTACTGTCAACGCCATTTTCGTGCCGATTCCAGGCCATCGACGACAAGCGGCGCCAAGGCGTGGCGACCGCGCCGGGCGCATGATCAGCACGTCTCGACGCACCTGGAGCTTGGCGCCTGGTTGGCTGACAAAGCTCCCGCACGGATCGAATCGTTCGATTCGAACCGATTTCGTTGCCCCGGAATGCAAATCTCTATACTATCGAGTCGGGAGCGGCTTCCAGCCGCTTTGGAAAGATCCCCCTGAATCCTCCTTTACGAAAGGAGAATCTTGTCGGAAAATGCGTGCTCAAGTACTTGACCGACGGTCCGCGGGGCCTTCAATGGCCCAATCCCGGGCTCTTTCCCATTGGCCCCCCAAGCCTCCGCAGTGAAAGAAGGATTCGGCAGGGGGGCGTTCCGCTGGCAAGGAGAGCGAGTCATGAAAGCCATGGTGCTCAACGAGCTGTGTCTTCTTCGGGACAATCCCTCGCCCCTGGAAATGGTGGAGCTTCCGGTGCCCGAGCCGGGAGAAGGGGAGATACTGATCAAGGTGTCGGCATCGGGGGTTTGCCACACGGAGCTGGACGAGATCGAAGGACGGACCCCTCCGCCCCGGCTCCCCGTGGTGCCGGGCCACCAGGTGGTGGGGCGGGTGGAAAGCGCGGGCTTGCAGGCCCGCCGCTACCGGCCGGGAGACCGCGTGGGAGTGGGATGGATCTTTTCCGCCTGCGGGCAGTGCGAATTCTGCCGTTCGGGCGACGAGAACCTGTGCCCCCGGTTCCGGGCCACCGGCCGGGACGCCAACGGGGGATACGCCGAGTACATGACGGTTCCTCAGGATTTCGCCTATCCCGTGCCCGACGTCTTTTCGGATGCCCAAGCGGCCCCCCTCCTTTGCGCCGGGGCCATCGGGTATCGGTCCTTGAGGCTCGCGAAGATGAAAAACGGTGGAAGGCTGGGGCTCACGGGATTCGGCGCTTCGGCCCACCTGGTCTTGAAAATGACGGCCCATCTTTATCCGGGCTCTTCCGTTTACGTTTTCGCTCGCAGTGAAAAGGAGCGCGACTTCGCCCGGGAGCTGGGGGCCGTCTGGGCGGGGGACACCGCCGACGAATCCCCCGGGAAGCTGGACGCCGTCATCGACACCACTCCCGTCTGGAGGCCCGTGGTGGAGGCCCTGAAAAACCTCCGGCCGGGCGGGAGACTGGTGATCAACGCCATCCGCAAGGAGGACGCGGACAAGGAGGAGTGGCTGCGCCTGGACTATCCGGAGCACCTGTGGATGGAAAAGGAGATCAAGAGCGTGGCCAACGTGGCCCGCCGGGACGTGAGCGAGTTTCTGCGACTGGCGGCGGACATGGGCGTGGAGCCCCACGTGCAGGAATTTCCCCTGGAAGGGGCCAACGAGGCCCTCGTGGAGCTCAAGGAGCGCAGGATTCGGGGAGCCAAGGTCCTGATCCTGGAGTGAAGCCGCCCGCTCAGGCAAAATCCGAGTGATCGAATTTCTAAGATCCAAAACGATTTCGGAGTCCCGTGCGGCCGTTTTCGGGCGGGCTCTCGTCAAGCCTGTGGTGAAAAGGGAGGAGAACGGGCTTTGGGCTTCCGGCGCGTCAAAAAGTGGTGGCGTCTGCTTCGGGGATGGATTTTCGGGAGAAGAGAGAGGGAAAGAACGGGCGCGGTCCCCGAATCCGCTCCTTCGGGACCGGTTTCCGAATCCCCGGGCAGGGGACGGCGCTTCTGGCTTCTGGACGTGGAAAAGAGGGGGGAGACCGTCGAGGAGATCGCTTTGGCCGAAGGGCTGGCGGGAGAGGAGGTCCACGAGTGGAAGCGGGGCGAAGGATGCGGAGCCTCGGAATTCCTCGGTCGCCACCTGCAAGGGAGCGACGTTCTCGTGGGGCACAACATCGCGGACTTCGACGTTCCTGTCCTGGCCGCCCTGCACGGCCCCGTGGCGAAGCTGACGGCCATCGACACCCTCTCTTTGAGCCGTTTCTCGCACCCTTTTCTTCCCTCCCGTCGTCTCTTCGATCTGTTGCGCTGTTCGTCCGTGGCCGAGGAGCGCTATCGAAGCCTCGTTCCCCATCGGGCCCGGGACGATGTCCGGGCCAATTTCCTGCTCATGGGCCCCCTCGGACGCGCGGTGGAAGCTTTGCACCCTCTTGCCGCGGGGCTTCTGAAGACGGCCATGGGGACCGAGGCTTTCGACGCTCTGGCCGAGCTGTCGGGCTTCGCGCCCGACGCCGTGACCGCCGAAAAAGTCGGTCCCGAGGTCCTTCGAAGGCTTTGGGAGCGCGGCGTCGCTTCGGCCGTTGGGGCCTTCCGCAAGGAACGGGACCGCCGGGTGGAAGAGGAAGCGGTCCGGCTGGCTCGCATCCCCGGCACGGTGGCGGTGGAAGCCAACGACGCGCGGGAGGAGCTGAAGCTGGTGCTGGCGGCCCTGGCGTCCGGGCGAAAAGGATTCGTCCTTTGCGAGGACGCCCTTGGATACGCCCGGCTTTTCAAGACGGCCCCGGAGCTGGAGCTTCTGGTGCCCTGGGTGGCTCGCCCCGACGAGTGCTGGTGCTTGAAGCGGGTGGAGGCATTGGCGGAGCGTCCCCGGGAGGCGGGCCCCCACTGGCTCCATGTCCTGGGAGTGGCTTGCGGCGCTCCGTTTCCGGGCCCTCGACGATCCTCTTTGTTTTCCAGGGCCATGCGCTCCCCGGAGCCCGACTTCGCTTCCGCCAGAAGGCTTCTGGCCCGCCTCGCCGCTCCCGCGGAAGGCGGGTGCGACGATTGCTCCTACGAAAGCCTGTGCGGCAAAAGGGCCAAGCCGGGGGGCTTTTTCCCTCTGTTGGCCGTCTCTCCCGACAATCTTCCCCAAGACCTTTCGACGGAGCTTCTGCTGTGGACCTCCTTTCACCCCTTGTCCGACCGTCTTGGGGCGGACCCTCGCTTCACTCTGGATTTTCCCGATCTTTCGACGGATCCCCGGGAAGAGGGGCTGGAAGGGCTGGCGGATTTTTTCCGCGGGGAGCTGAAGCTCGAGGCGGGCGAGACGGCGGAGCTGGAGCTGGAGCTGTTTCGGGGCCGATTCGGAGCCGCCCTCGAGGAGTCGGCGAGAAATTCTGCGGCAAGAGACCATCCTTTTTGGAGGGTCCTTCTGCACGAAGATCTTCCCGCCGAGAGCTTCGTCTGGGCCAGGGTGTCGGCGGACCCTTTGGGCATCCGGTTGCGCGGCGCTTTCACGGACCTCGCCGCCTGGATGTCGAAGCTCGCGGCGTCCTGCGAGACCCTGTTGCTTTCGGGCATGGGGCTCTGCGGCCCGGAAGGGGCCGAAGACGGGCCCCTTGCCTTTCCGTTGGGTTTGAAGCCGGTGGAGTGCGTCCGGAAGCTCCGGCCCAAGGGGACGCTCTCGCTGTACGGTCTCGAATCGGTTCGGCCTCCGGGGCCTCTCGGCTTGGCGAGCCGCGCCGAGGAATTGCTGGGGCGCATCGAGGCCCGGGACGACGGGCTCCAATTGCTGTGCTCCAACCGGGGGCTTCGGGAGGTCCTGGCACGGGCCTTGGGGCGATTCCATGCGGATCGGGCGGTGGTCCTGGCTCCCGAAAACCGGGAGCGATGGCCCCGGGAGCGGGAGAAAATCCGCGAAGGCTCCCTGATTCTGACCTCCTCCCGTCAGGATCTCCGCCGTCCGGGGCCCGAGAAGGTCCTTTGGGCGGAGCGACTGCCGTATCCCTCTCCCCACGGTTTTCCCTGGTCCGCCCGCATGCGCCGCCTTGTGGAAGCGGCGGACACGGAAGCCCGCATGGCCCGGACGAGCCGCCTGGTCCCTTTCAAAGCCGCCTTGGACTTTCTCTTCCAGGACCTTCGGTTGCAGGACGCCCAAGAGCTGGAGGTTCATCTGCTGGACCCCCGGTGGAAGCCGGCGATGGAGGCCGCCGGGTCCCTGCTGGAAGGCTGCTTCCGCGTCCAGAGAGGAAAGGACCTGCCGGCCGGCGTCCTTGCTTCCTCTCGGCGGGAGTGGCTCCGCGAGCGGCTCGGGGGAGGGCCCGGCGGCATGAGCTTCCGGGAGGCCCGGGAGCTTCTCGCTCGCATCTGGGGGCACGGGAGCTTCAAGAGCTACGGGGGCTTCGATCAGTGGGACGTCATCCGCACGGTGACGGAGGGGCGGGACTTCTTCATGGTGGTGTCCACGGGGGGCGGCAAGTCCGTGTGCTTCCAGATTCCGGCCTTTCATTGGCAAAAGGACTACCCTCCCTCCCTGGCCCTGGTGGTCTCCCCCTTGCAAGCCCTCATGGACGATCAAGTGCGAAATCTCGAGGACCGGGGCGTTTTCAGCGCCACTTTCGTCCATTCCGCCCTTTCCCCCGCCGAGCGCCGCCGCCGATTGTCGGGCATCCGCCACGGACTGTACTCCTTGGTCTATCTGGCCCCGGAGCAGCTTCGCAACGAACGGACCGTGGAGGCCGTTCTCTCGAGGGAGACGGGGTTTCTGGCCATCGACGAGGCCCACACGCTCTCCCAGTGGGGCCACGATTTCCGCACGGATTTTTTCTACATCAAGCCCTTTCTGGAAGATCGACTTCTTGGCGGCAGGCCCCGGGATTTCCCCGTTCTGGCGGCCACGGCCACGGCCAAGGCCCCCAGCCGTTACGAATCCCGAATGGAGAGCCATGCCCGGCGGGATGTCGTGAGCCAACTGGGCTTGCGGGTGCGCGAGGGGGAGAGCTTCCGCGTGGGGACCACGCATCGGGAGGAGCTGGTCTTCGATGTGGAGGACCTTCGGGAGCCCCGGGAGGCTTCTGCCGAAAAGGCCCGCTGGGAGGACGTGGACGAGCGCAAGGCGCGATGGCTCCTGCGGGAGCTGCCCGGTGGCCGATGGGGGAGAAAGGGGATCGTCTATTGCGCTTTCGCCGCGACGACGGAGGCTTTGGCGGCGGTCCTGCAACGGGACGCGAGACTGGACGCGGCCCCTTTCAACGGAAAAATGGATTCCGGGCGCAAGGATCGGGTCCTGGCTTGGTTCCGCCGGCCGGCGACGGAAGAAAAGGTGAAGGTCCTGGCGGCCACCAACGCCTTCGGCATGGGCATCGACGTGGCGGACATCGGCTTCGTCGTCCATCACGAACTGCCGGCCAATCTGGAAGCCTACTATCAGGAAGCGGGACGGGCCTGCCGGGACCCCCGACGGGTGGGGCTGGGCCGGTGCGCTCTCCTCTACCATCCTTCGGATGCGGGCAAGCAGCGTCTTCTTCTTCGCTCCAACCAGTTCACTTTTCGGGAGATCGGCGATGTCCAGCAGTGGCTGGCTCGCAAGGGCAAGGGGCGATTGACGGTCCCCGCCGCCTATTTGGCCGGGGCGGCGGGAGTGACCGAAGACCGCGTCCACCGGATTCTCTTTTATCTCGAGTATCGGTCCCTTTATCGCGCCAACGGCGAAATCCTTCCCCTGGTGCGCTTCAAAGGGGTCCGGAACCGGACGATCGTCCTGAAAATGGACGAGGGGAGGGCCGGGGACGATGCGGAGATACGCCGGTTGGCCGAGGAGCTGGCTCCGTGGCGGGGCGAGGACGGTCTGTACCGGGCGGAGCTGGGCCGGTTGAAGGCCTTTTGGGGGCTGCAAGGCTTCGATGAAGCGGAGGGCCGCCTTCGGTCTTTGCAAAGGGCGGGGCGGTTGCGCATCGAGCCTCGGTCCTTCGTGGAATTCCTCGCCCCCCTCGAGGAGGGCCGGGAAGTCCTCCAGGACCTCGTGAGCCAGATGATGGGCTTGCTCGCTCAAAAGGGGGCGGCCTATGGAAAGGAAGTGGTCCTGGGGGCGGCGGAGCTGGCGGGGCAAAGGGACCGGCCGGGATACGGGCGCCGGGAGACCCTGACGGCTTCCGTGGCCGTGAGGCTGCTTCGGGGCATGAGGATCGAGGCGGAGCGGTGGCTGGACGACAAGTCCCTTCGAGTGGAGCCGACGCGGGTGCGCTTCAAGGTCCTGAGCTTCGACCAGGGGAAGCTTCTCAAGACCCTGGATGGCTTTTGCCGGAAGGTGGCCCGCCACATCCACGATCCCGTCCGGCCGGGGCGGCGCTATCCCTTGGACAGTCTCGATCTGTACCCGCTGCGGACCCGCGGTTTCTTCGATCTCCTGTCCATTCTGGAGGAGCGGGGGCTGGTGGACGTCGAGTGGGGGGAGGACTTCGCGGGACGCTGCCTGGATCTGGAAGTCCCCGTTCGGGAGGTCGCGGAACGGAGGCATTTGGACTTGGCGGCCCTGTACGGCAAGCACGGCTTGGACGAGGCTCGTCTCCAGGCCATGAAGCGCTACGCCGAGACCGTGGCCGCCTTGCCCGCCCCGGAGCGCAACGAAGCCGCCCGCCGGTTCATCGCCGATTACTTCGAGGGGCGGGAGGACGTGGCCCCTGCGGTGGAGTCGCCTCACCGGTTGAGCCCCCGGCAGTTGGAAGCCGTGGCGTGCGACGGGCCCCTGCACGTGGAAGGGACCGCCGGCTGCGGCAAGAGCGAGATCGTCGTTCACAAGGTGCGCCACCTTCAAATGCGGGCCGTGCCTCTGGACGGCGTCGTCGTCACCGCTCATTCGAGCCACGGAGCCCGGAATCTCGAAGACCGCTACCGCGAGCTTTTCGGCGGAGGGGCCCGCTTTCGCGTCGTCACCGTGCATGCCCTGGGCATGGGCGTCGTCCGGCGGAGCTTCCGCCGCCTGGGCTATCGTTCCGTGCCTTCCCTCGCTTTCTTTGGGGCCAAAGAGCTGGATTGGGTGGTGGAGCGCCTCCCCGGCTTCTGCCGGGACGTGAGCCGCCGGTGGATCGCCGCCCTTGCCGGCGACCATGAAGCGGACAAGGGAAGGGGAAAAACGGTGGAAAAGACCTTCCTCCATTACTGGCTCGCCGCTTTCCCCGACGAGAAGATCCGGCGGGATGGCGTGGAAGCGGCGGCACGGGCCCCTTTCCGCCCTCTGGAAATGTGGACGAGGCTCGTTTCCCGCCGTCCTCCCCGGCCATCTTCCCTGGACGCCCTGAAGGACCCTCGGAGCTGGGCCGACG
>Ga0180430_10002993_pt1 | contig 14802 bp, 12 predicted proteins | sample SS_ome_9_FD_132999 | JGI IMG/M metagenome (GOLD analysis project Ga0180430, IMG submission 132999) | Hypersaline lake sediment archaeal communities from the Salton Sea, California, USA - SS_1_S_2 metaG | ecosystem: Environmental > Aquatic > Non-marine Saline and Alkaline > Hypersaline >... | reverse complement strand
GCTCCGTGGCGGTATCGTAGCTGGGCAGAGTGACTTCGGCGACGGAGGCTCTGGAGAAACGCATGGCGCATCCGGACATCCCCGTGCGCCGCCCCCCCTCGCCGGGAGGGCGGGGGCGGGAGGACGGGGCTTGGTCGATTTCCTGTTGCAGCTTCAATCGGACGAGGGAAATCCCTTCCAGAGTCTCCAGCTGTTCGACGATCCATTGCTGCAAAGCCGTGGCGTCGGGAGCGCCCGCCGTCCGGTTGTACATCTGGATCCATTCCTTGGGACGGCTGAGCCTCATGTCCACCCGGTGGGCGGCCCGCTGGAGCTTGAGGATGGCCGCTTCCCTCCATTGGGCCAGCAGGCTGTTGCGGGCATAGATGAAGCCCACCAAGCCCATGGTCACAAGAAGCAAGGCGACGGGAAGGATCAGGAAGGCCATCAGTCGCTGACGCAGGCTGGTGAATCGGATCATGCGCTTTCGTTCCCGGGGAAAGCCGGCAGGGTCAAGATTCGGGGGATATTTCTTGCTCCCGAAGCCAGCTTCGGATTTTTTCATCGATTCGGTCGCGGATTCGGCGGAAAGCCTCCAGTTTTTCTTCGTCGGAGCCTTCCACCGCCGCGGGATCTTCGAAAGGCCAGTGAAGCCTCCGACCCACTCCGGGGAAGACGGTGGGGCACTTGGCTTCGGCGTCGCCGCATACCGTGACGAGATAGCCGAAATGGATTTTCCCCATGTATTCCATGAGCCCCTTGGAATACTGGCCTTCGGTGTCGATGCCCGCTTCTTCCAGCACCCGGAGGGTGTGGGGGTTGATTCGCGAAGGCTCCAAGCCCGCGCTGAAAACTTGAAAACGGTCGGCGGCGTAATGGCGCAGCAGGGCTTCGGCCATCTGGCTGCGGGCGGTGTTGCCGGTACACAGGAACAGAACGTTGGCTCGATTCATGTCCGAAACCTTTCCACCCTGCACGGGCGTGGTACAAGACGTCACTGGGAAAGGGATTGGCCGGCGGGGTAGCTTTCCCCGCGCACCAAGTAATAAACGTGCTCCGCGATGTTGGTGATGTGGTCCCCCATGCGCTCGACCCCTCGGCCGGCGAAGATGAGGGTGGTGCAAGGCTCCACGTAATCGGGATCCTCTCGCATGTGCTTGCGAAGCAATTCGAGAAGCTCCGCATAGCGAGCGTCGATCATATCATCTTTTTTCATGACTTCAAGTCCCAGATCCACCGAGGACTCGTTGTAGGCCTCCATGGCTTCCTTGAGCATTTCCTGGGCGATACGAACCATTCGGGCGACGACCTCCATGGTGTCGCCCAGGGGAAAGGTGTCCAAATCTCCCAGGTGTTTGATGATGCCGGCCGCATAGTCGGCGATGCGCTCCAGTTCGCTTCCGATCTTCAAAGCCGACACGATGGTGCGAAGATCCACGCCGACGGGCTGGCGCAGGGCTAGCATGCGCACGGCGAGGCGATCCAGCTCGTGTTGAACCCGGTTCACTTCGACATCGCTTTCGATGACTTGCCGGGCAAGCTCGGAATCTCGATTTCCGAAGGCTTCCAGGGAAATCTCCAACTGGGATTGAACCAGCCGGCCCATCTTGAGGACCTGCCGATGAAGGCTTTCCAGCTCCTTGTCGAAAGATCTGGAAACGTGGTCGATAGCCATGGCGTATCCTTTCGAAGATTTCGTGGCTCCCGATGCTCTTCCTGTTTGAAGGCTTTCAGAGGATTTCCGTTCTCTCTCGCTCTCGAAGGTTGGATTGACGAGAATGAAGGGATAGAATCTTTTTCCTCCTGCCGCCGCTTAATGCCTCGCGTCTTTTACGATATCGTGACGCGAAGGTTACGGAAGTGGCAAGAATGGAGAGTCTCGGGAGTTGGCCTTTTCATGGACGCATGATTCGAAAGGAGCGGGAATCTCATGAGTCGCTACTTGCTGGTGGACGTTGGAGCCGGAACCATGGATGTGTTGTACTACGACGATTCTTCGGACCTCCACTACAAGGCCGTCGCGCGCTCCCCCGTGCGCTCCCTGGCCGAAAAAGCCCGAAGCTTGCGGGGAAGCCTGCTGGTTGCGGGAGGGGAAATGGGAGGGGGGCCCGTGACCGAGGCGCTTGCGGATCGGGCCAAGGAGGCCCGCGTGGTGGCGACGAGCTCCGCGGCCCGCACGCTGCACCATGATCCGGACCGGGTGCGCTCGTGGGGCATCGAGATCGTCGGCGATGGCGAGACGAGCCCTTTTCTCGAGGACCCGGACTTTTCGGTTCTGACGTTGACGGACCTGGAGCCGGAGAGGCTGCGGAGCTTGGTGGAAGGGCTCGGCGTCCCGTTCGAGGTGGACGTGATCGGCGTTTGCGCCCAGGATCACGGCATGCCTCCCCCGGGCGTGTCGCATCTGGACTACCGGCACAAGCTTTTTCAGGCGAGACTGGACGAGGCTCCCTATCCCCATGCGTTGTTGTACCGGGCCCAAGAGGTCCCCCCCGCCTTCAACCGCCTCGCATGCATGGCTCGAAGCGCCGGGGAGCTGCCGGCCCGGGAAGTGTACGTCATGGACAGCGGGATGGCCGCCATCCTGGGGGCCTCCCTGGACCCTGCGGCTCGAGACAAGGAGCGCGTCCTGGTGCTGGACGTGGCCACGTCCCATACGGTGGGCGCCGCCTTGCGGGGGGACGAGCTCCTCGGGTTTTTCGAGTACCACACCCGCGACGTCACCCTCGAGAGGTTGGAAAGCCTCCTGCGGGACTTGGCCCGGGGAAATCTGGAGCACGAGAGAATTCTCGAGGAGGGGGGGCACGGGGCCTACCTGCGTGGAAGCTTCGGGTTTGAAAACGTCGAAGCCGTGGTGGCCGCGGGTCCTCGGCGCGGGTTGGTGAAAGGCTCGAGCCTGCCCGTCGTTTTCGGGGCCCCTTGGGGGGACAACATGATGACGGGAACGGTGGGGCTTCTGGAAGCCGTGCGGCGCCGCTGCGGTCTTCCCTCGCTTACGGTTGTGTGAAGCAAACGGAAAAACGCGAAACGGAGTGGTCCGTCAAGAAAGCTCGTTTGCCCGATCGCTATCGTTTCGGTGCCGTGCATTGCCGGGCGTCGGCGAACCGAAAATCGGGCGCCTCGGGAATGCCAGGCAATTTCTTTGACGGACTGCGGAGTGGCTAGCCGACTTCGCTTCAATCCGTCATTCCGGGCGAAGCGAAGCGGAGACCCGGAACCCGGGGCGTCCTCGGCAGACGGCGAAATTGTATTCTTGACGGTCCATGCCTTTCCTTTTACAATGGATTCTATGATAGATGGATGCAGCTTCGCGGGCGGTCTCCGAGTCGTCGCTCCGTGGAGGACTATTCATGAAAGCCACGGCCATCGAGCAATCCCCTTGGCGAATCGGGGTCCCCCAGCTTCCCGCGCCCGTCGAGGAAAGCAAAGGCGGTCCGTTCCGCAAGGAGGCCCGCGAGGATCCGCCTGCCGGAGAAAAGCCTCGCCCCGGAGGCGCTTCTCTTTCCGAAGCCGAGATCCAGCAACTGGAAGAATTGAAGCAGCGGGACCAGGAGGTCAAGCGCCACGAGCAAGCCCATTTGTCGGCGGCGGGATCCTTGGCTTCCGGGGGCATCCGGTATCGCTATCAACAAGGACCCGACGGCAGTCTGTACGCCGTTGGCGGTCGAGTCAATTTGGACGTCTCTCCCGAGCAAGAGCCCCGGGAAACCATCGCCAAAGCTCGAACCATACGACGAGCGGCCTTGGCTCCCGCCAACCCTTCGGCCCAGGACCGGTCCGTGGCTTCCCGGGCCTCCCGCATGGAAGCCGAGGCGCGTCAGGAATTGCTTCGGGAATCCTCCGAGCGGATGGAGGAGGGCGTGCCGTCGTCCCTTTCCGAAGCTTCCGTTTCCCAAGGCGCCCCAGCCCCCGGCGCCGGACCTTCACACCTCGACACCCCCTCTTCCCGAACGATGCCCGTTTTGCCCGGCCAGTGGAAGATGCTCGTGGCGGCGTATCGACCCCCTCCCTTGGCGACGTCTTCTTTTTTGAGCTTGTTCGCCTGACCTCTTCTTTCAGGCCGGAGATCCCCTCTTGGAGCATAGCGAGATACCGTCCGATCGATGAAATATCGTCGATTTGGTCGCGCTTCCTTTGCTCCTTGAACGGGCGCTGGCGGGCCGAAGAAATTTTTCCCATAAATTTCGAACCCTTGTCTGCCGCATGGTGAGTCCTTGAAGAGGGCCCGCTTCTTGCCAAGAAAGGGGGCAAGTACCAAGAAAGGCTCGAGTCCCCGGAAAGCGAAAGGAGAAGGGTCATGAACAGGGTTGGAACGGAAGGAAAGAAAGGGTTTTGGAGCAAGTTCGGGTGGAGCGCTTTCAAGGCTTCGGTGGTCGCAGGGGCGGTTCTGGTGGGAATCGAATACGCTCATGCTTGGGGCTACCAGATTTTCGGGGAGTACGACCGGTTCCTGGCCGCCATTGTCGCCTTTCAGATGATCGAATGGCGTGAATTGAAGAAGTCTCTGGCTTTGTGCCTGTAGGAAAACGCTGTCGATTCTTCGGAAACGAGAGGCCGCTTTCCGTCAACCCGTGATGACACGGTGGAGGACTTGGCCCAAATCCTCCATTTCGAAAGGCTTCTTGATGACGGACAGGAATCCGAATTCTTCGTAATGGGAAATGGCCCGGTCCCTGGAATAGCCGCTCATGACGATGGTCCTTGCCGCAGGGTCCATGGCCAACAGCTCCTTCACGGCTTCCTTGCCTCCCATGCCCCCTCTCACGGTGAGGTCGAGAAGCACGGCGTCGAACGGGGCGCCGTCTTCCTTGGCTCGCCGGTATTGCTCCAGGGCTTCTCGGCCGTCCCGGGCCAATTGGATTTCATAGCCCAGGTGCTCCAGCATTTGAGAAGCCACTTCTCTCACCACCTCTTCGTCGTCCATGAGCAAAACCCGGCCTCTGCCCATGTGGGGGGAGGGCTTTGCCGGGGGGAGCGCGACGGGCTCGCGCGAGGCGGGAAAATACAGGTGGAAGGTCGTGCCCTCTTCCGGGGAGCTGTTCACCAGGATGTGGCCCCCGTGCTTCCGAACAATGGAATGGACGATGGTCAACCCCAATCCCATGCCCTTTTGCTCCCCTCTTTCCTTGGTGCTGAAGTAGGGATGGAAAATCTTGGAGGCCGTTTCTTCCCCCATGCCGATTCCCGTATCCCGCACGGAAAGCTTGACGTATCTTCCCGCTGAAAGGGAGGGAATTTCCCCCGGGGAAACGACGACGTTGGCGGCCTCCACGGAAATGACGCCTCCTTCCGCGGACATGGATTCCCGGGCGTTGATGACGAGGTTGTTGACGACTTGGTGAATCTGGCCCGCATCGCAGTCGATGGGCCAAAGGTCCTCGGAAATGCTCAATTGGCACTCGAAGGAGGAGCCCGTCAGGGCCAGAAACGTTCCGTTCTTGACGATTTCTCCGATGCGCTGCACTTTCTTGGCCGGAACGCCTCCTTTGGAGAAAGTGATCAAGTGCTGGGTGAGATCTTTGGCCCTGAGACAGGCGTCGGTGGCTCGCTCCAGGCTTTCCCGGATCTTTTCCACGGGGCGCGAGGGCAGTTGAGCGCAGGAAACGTTTCCCAGGATGGCCGTGAGGAGGTTGTTGAAATCGTGAGCGATGCCCCCGGCCAGGGTGCCGATGGCCTCCATTTGCTGGACGTGGAAAAGCTGCCGCTGAAGCATCCTCTGCTCGGTCACGTTGTGGCCCACGGACATCTTGGAGACGGTCCCGTCGTGGTGGCGAATGGGCGCATTGTAGAATTCGAAGATGGCGCCGTCGGGAAAATGCTTTTCGAATTTCAGAGACTCTCCCGCGAACACCCGGTCGTTTTTGCAATCGGGGCAGGGGGTCTTCCTCTTGGCCATGGCCACGTAGCACTTTTCCCCCCTTTCCATGGGATCGTACCCCACTCGCTCCTTCCATTTGCTGTTGACGAATTTGATGCTGAAATCCTTGGCCACCATGTAGATGTGCGCGTCGGTGTGCTCCACGATGGCCCGGTATTTCATCTCGCTTTCCTTGAGGGCGGCCTGGGCCTCCCGGATCTCCCGAAGATCGTGGGCCACGCAGACGCTGCCGAGATTGCGGCCGTTTTGGTCTTTCACCAGACTGAGGGACAGATCGAGGGCTATGCGGGCCCCGTCCTTTCGCTTCAAGACAATGGGGTGGTTGCGGATAGTCCCCTCTCGTCTCAGCTTCTCGAGCATGGTCTCGAGAGAACGGGGATCCTCGTAAAGATCGAAGACCTTCATGCTCTTCAATTCTTCGTCGGAGTAGCCCAACAGTTCCATGGCCTGACGATTGAGCTGGATGAAGCGTCCCCGGGCGTCCACGATTCCCATGGCGTCGGCGGAGCTTTCGAAGACGTTTTTGAGGTAGTCCCGCTCGTTTCGGAGGGCTTCTTCCGTTTCGACCAAAGCTTTTTGGGCGACGTTGCGTTGGCGGATCTCTCTTTTGAGCCTTCGGTTGAGGACCATCAGGAAAGTGGCGCTCAAAGCGATGAGGCAACTGATCGCAATGGCTGTGTAAGCGGTTTTCTTGAGCCTGGAAACGTCGTTGGAGAGGTCCGGATCGTAGAGGAACCCTTCCAGCGAGCCTTTGGACTCCACCCATCCGAAGCGAGCGAAGGTGTTCGCCATGTGCTCCCATCTGCCCGGGTTCATATGACCGATATCCACCAGCTCCGGCATGATCAGCTCCCGCACGGCTTCCGCTTCGAACCGGAGGTGCTCGCGGGACTTTTTCGTGTTATAGCGGGTGGCGACGAGGTCGATGATCTCCTCGGGATGAGCCATGGCGTACCGCCAGCCTTCGAGGGTGGCTTCGCGCATGGCTTGGGCCCGGCGGGGGTGCCTCTCGATCTCCTCCTCCGAAGTGAACAGGCAGTCTCCGTAAAAGTCGATGCCGTAGGAGGGGGGGCGGATCAAGGAAAAGGGCGTTTTCGCTTTTCGGAGATAGAAGAGCTCGTTGGTCAGGTAGGCGCTGACGGCGTCCAGGGATTCGTCGAAGTAATCTTCGTAAACGGCGCTGCCCTCCACCAGTTGGATGCGATCGAGAGCAACCCCTTCGTTGGCCAGCATGGCGTGAAGCTCCACGTCGCGGCTCTGGCGCGTCATCTTCACCCGCTTGCCCGCCAACTGCTGGGGATTGTTGATCCCGGCTTCCCCGCGGGTGACCATGACGAGGGGGGAGTGCTGGAAAATGGCGGCGAGGACCACCACGGGCTCGCCCTTCAATCGATTCAGCAGGATCTCCGCATTGCTGACCCCGTACCGGGCGCGGCCCGCCAGCACCTCCTCCACGGTGTCGATGCCGTATCCGCCCGGCACCAGCTTCACCTTCAACCCCTCCGCTTCGTAGAAGCCCTTTTCCGCGGCGGCGTAATATCCGGCGAACTGGAACTGATGAAGCCATCTCAATTGAACGACGACCTCGTCCAGCGAGCGGGGCTCTCCCACGGCTTGAGCACCGAGGCTTTTCGGAAGCCCGCACACGGCGAGGAGCACAAAAACCGCTGGCGGAAAAAGCTTGACGACTGAAAGGACCGATGGTTTTAAGGAGATTCGCATGGAAGTTTCCTGGCTTTTTTAAGACGTTCGCACCGGGGATGACTCGGGAAGGAGAGAGAGGAGGCTGCAGCGTCGCCGGCCGGGAGCGTCCAGGATAAAAAAACGCCTCAAATAGGCAATTAGACTATCACAATTGCCATTGTTTCTCAAACGATTCGATGCCTGCGTCGTCGCGAATTCCTTGTTCGGGGTAAATTCCCCATACATTTCGGCAAGAAGGAGAGGGCATGGCTGAAGATTTGAAAAAAATGTATCGCACCGTCATGGAGGATCACTTTCCCGGGACCCTTCGCATCGCCTTCGGCGATCAGGAGCTGACCTATCGCAAGCGCACCTGGAAAATTCCCGATGAAAAAAGCGGGGAGCTTGTCGAAAAGGGGCTGCGCTACGGGGAAAATCCCGGGCAGGAGGCGGCATTGTACGAACTGGTCGGCGGAAACCTCGTGCTGGGGGATTGCCGCTTCATTTCACCGGGCAACGGGCTGGTGAGCGCCATCGCCGAGGAGGACATGCCGCAAGCGGGCAAGCATCCGGGCAAGACCAACCTCACGGACCTGGACAACGGCCTCAACATCATGAAATATCTCATGGAAAAGCCCGCGGCGGTCATCCTCAAGCACAACAATCCCTGCGGGGCTGCCCATGGAGCCACGCCGGCGGAGGCCTACGCCCGGGCCAACCGCGCCGACCGAGTGGCGGCCTTCGGGGGGTGCCTCGTCCTCAACCGCCCCATGAGCAAGGGCGCGGCGGAGCTCGTGGCCCGCAACTATCTGGAAGTGGTGGCGGCCCCGGAATACGAGGAAGGCGCCCTGGACATCCTCAAAAAGCGGGGAAATCTCAGAATCGTCCAGGTGGGTCGCATGGATCGCCTGGCGGATTTTCTCTCGTGGAGGTCCCTTGAATTCAAATCCCTCATGGACGGCGGTCTCGTCGTGCAGCAATCGGCCGTGAACCGGGTGTCGGGCCCTGCGGATCTCAAGCCGGCCGAAGCCGTTCACAAGGGGGAAGTCGTTCGCATCGGGCGGGAGCCTACGGAGGCCGAGGCGAGGGACCTTCTGTTCGGATGGCTCGTGGAGCAGGGCGTTACGTCCAACTCGGTGCTTTATGTCAAGGACGAATGCACCGTGGGCATCGGCACCGGGGAGCAGGACCGGGTGGGGGTGGCCGAGATCGCCGTTTACAAGGCCTACCGGAAATACGCCGACGCCCTGTGCTTCGAGCGCCACGGTCTGTCCTACAAGGAGCTGGAGCTGGCCGTGGAAAAAGGCGAAAAGCCGGCGAGCCTCAAGGAGGCCATCGACGCCGAGACCCGCGAAGTCAAAGGGGGCCTCCAAGGCTCGGCCATGGTCTCCGACGCCTTCTTCCCCTTTCGGGACGGAGTGGACGTGGGACTGCGCCAGGGAGTGACGGCGGTGGTGCAACCGGGGGGATCCATGAGGGACTGGGAGGTCATCGGGGCCTGCAACGAAGCCGGGGCCACCATGGTCTTCACGGGGCAGCGGGCCTTCAAGCATTAGAGGGGCCCGGTGAGCCGTCAACTTTGATTTTACGACTTTTTCCGCCCTCTCGTCATTCCAGCGAAAGCGGGAATCCGTGAGGAAACGTCTTGATTTTTCCACGCCTTCTCAGGGGGGAGCGCGCGAGCTCGCCCCCTAAGTCGTTTTCCCTCCGCTCAAAATCCAGCCCAGCATTCCCCAGGTGAGATTATGCACGTTCCTGTAGCCCAGTCTTTTAAGGCGGTAGGCGACGACGGGGGAGCGATGGCCGGTCATGCAGATGACCAGCACGGGCTTTTCCCGGTCCTCCTCCTCGAGCTTGGCGGGGTCCTTCAGAAGATCCGGGCGGTTGACGGCTCCCGGGATGTGGAGCCACCGGTATTCCACGGGAGTGCGCACGTCTACCAAGGTGAAGGGGGAGGTGCCGGAGCCAAGCAGGGATTTGAGTCGCCAGGGCATGACCGGCTCCACGCCCAGAATCCACCACAGCACTTCCCATGCTAGGATAAGGATCGCCAGGACCACCCCAACCTTGAGCCATGCCGTCGTGAGCGGGCCTTTTAAGGCGGCTTTCAAGAAAGGTCCTCCGGACGAAAAAGATTCGATGACCGGATCCGGATCACAGCTTCACCTGCCGGGCCATGAGGATGTCGGGGTGGGCCAGAAGGGCTTCCAGGGCTTCGGCAGGGGCTTCTCCGTCCAGCCTCATGATGGCGATGGCCCGGTCCTTTTCGGGGGTGCGGCTCAAGTGCATGTTGGCGATGTTGAGCCGATGGTTGCCCAGGGTGGTCCCGATGAAGCCGATCATGCCGGGCTTGTCCAGGTTTTGGACGATGAGGTTCGTCCCTTCCAGCTCCGCTTCCAGGCGATAGGTGTTGAGGCGCACCAGACGGATCTCGTCGCCGGGGAAAACGGCTCCCGTGGCCGAATAGCGCCCGTCGGCTCCCTGGGCTCGAACGGTGATGAGGCTCGTGTAGCCTCGCTTGTCCGACGTGGTGGAAGTGAGCAGGCGGATATGGCGCTGCTCCAGGAGCAGGGAGGCGTTGACCAGGTTCACCTTCTCCGAAAGGATGGGATCCAGAAGTCCTTTGACCACCGTTTGCGTCAGGGGCTGGAGGGGCAGTTGCAGAAGGTCCTCCCCGCTGTATTCGATCTCCAGTTGCTCGATGCGGGAGCAGAGCTGTCCTTGCAGCCCGCCCAGGCGCTCGGCCAGCGTCAGATAGGGACGGATGCGCTCGTGGTCCCTGGAGCTGATGGAGGGGAAGTTCACGGCGTTGCGGATGAGGTTTTTCTGGAGGTAGTCCAGGAGCTGGGACGCCATGGCTCGCCCCACGTTGGCTTGAGCCTGGACGCTGGAAGCCCCCAGGTGGGGCGTGAAGACGGCGTTTTGCAAGGAGAGCAGCGGGTGGTCGGCGGGGGGCTCCTTTTCGAAAACGTCCAGGGCCGCCCCGGCCACGCGACCGTCCACCAGGGCTTCGTGGAGGGCCTCTTCGTCCACGAGCCCCCCGCGGGCGCAATTGACGATGCGGACCCCCTTTTTCATGAGTCCGATGGAGCCCCGGTTGACGATGTGACGGGTTTGGTCGGTGAGGGGGGTGTGGAGAGTGATGAAATCCGAGCGGGCCAGCAGCTCCTCCAGAGGGACCCACTCCACTCCCATGGTGGCCGCGGCGTCGGCGCCGATGTAGGGATCGTAGCCCAGAACGTCCATCTTCATGCCCAGGGCCCGGTCGGCCACGATGGCCCCGATGCGCCCCAGCCCCACCACTCCCAGGGTCTGGTGGTAGAGCTCCGTCCCCATGAAGCGCTTTTTCTCCCACTTCCCTTCCCGCAGGGATTGGGTGGCTTGGGGAACGTGGCGGGCCAGGGCCAGCATGAGGGCCATGGTGTGCTCGGCGGCGGCCGTGGAATTGGCTCCCGGCGTGTTCATCACCAGGATGCCTCGCGAGCTGGCGGCCTGGATGTCGATGTTGTCCACTCCCGTGCCCGCGCGACCCACCACTTTGAGCTTCGTCGCGTTCTCCAGCATGCGCGAGGTCACTTTGGTTCGACTGCGCACCACCATGGCGTCGTATTCGGGCAGATTTTCCCGGACGGCGTCGGCGCTCCATTGCTCCGGAGCGTCCACCTCCACCCCTTCCGCCGAGCGCAGCAGCTCCAATCCGCTTTCGTGCATGCCGTCGCAAACGAGTATTCTGGTCATCGCTTCTCCCCCCTGAGACCGTGTTCGAGGTTCGGTTCTTGCCGAGGGCCTGTCCGGGAGGCCCGTTTCGATGGCCCGCAAGGGGCGAGGCCGCCGGGGTTTTCGGGCAGGCTCCGGGGACTTGCTTTTCCGGCCTTTCTACTCCATTTCCATGGCCGAGCACAAGGCGGGAAAAGAAGAGACGGCGCATGCGACATTTTCGTTCCGTCGCAAAGCCTCCTTTCGATCCTGAAAGGACTGATTTGCAAGGGATTTCAAGAGGGGCCGCCGGAAGAATTTGCCTTGTTCGTCGGCCTTGCCTGTGGTATTCACTTGGTCTCGCAGTCCCGGGTCGGACCCGTTCATGCTTCGGCTTGCTTGTTGGTATCGGCATGGAGCCTTCCGTGGAGGCGGCACGGAAGGCGGGGTGTGGGGCATATCGCCCGAAAGCTATCGACTTGTCAGGAAAGGAGAATGGAATCATGCGGAAAGGATCGTGGGTTCTTGTTTCGTGTCTGGCGCTTTCTCTGCTGGTTGCACCTCTTGCGTGGGGGGAGACGACCCTCAAGGTGGGTATCAACGCGCCCATGACGGGTGACATCCCCAAAGTGGGGGAAGGGTCCAAGTTCGCGGCCCGGATGTGGCTGGCCGACGTCGAGGCTGCCGGGGGATTGGAAGTGGGCGGCGAGAAATACCCCGTGGAGCTGGTGATCGAAGACAACGAGGCCAAGGCGGAGTCCGCCGTCAAGGCCAACACCAAGATGATCACCGAAGACGAGGTGCTGGTCATCGTGGGGCCTCAATCCTCCAAGCAGGCGGTTCCGGCCGGGGACGTGGCCAACAATTGGAAGACCCCCATGATCAGCCCCTGGTCCACCAATCCCGACACCACCAAGGACCGGCCCTACGTGTTCCGCGCCTGCTTCCTGGACCCCTTCCAGGGACCGGTGCTGGCCAAGTTCATCACCGAGGAGCTCGGTTTCGAGAAGGCCGCCGTGCTTTACGACGTGGCCAGCGACTATCCCAAGGGGCTTGCGGAGTTTTTCAAGAAGGCGTGGGAGGAGCTGCACGGCGAAGGGTCCGTGGTGGCTTTCGAGAGCTTCACCACCAAGGACGCCGATTTCAGCTCCCAGCTCACCAACATCATCAAGTCCGGCGCCGACGTGCTCTTCACGCCCCAGTACTACAACGAGGTGGCCCTCATCGTTCAGCAGGCCCACGAGCTGGGCTGGAACAAGCCCATCGTGGGCAGCGACAGCTGGGGATCCGCCGAAACGGTGGAGCTTTGCGGCAAGGACTGCTACGGATTGTTCTTCAGCACTCACTACGCCGCGGCGGGGGCCAAGGGGGCGACCAAGGAGTTCATCGACCGGTACGAGAAGGAGCACGGATACGTCCCCGACGACGTGGCGGCTTTGACCTGGGACGCCTTGCACATCGTTCAAAGGGCCATCCAGGATTGCGGCCAAATCACCGGGGACATCGAGAAGGACCGCCAGTGCGTGCGGGACGCCATGGCCAAGGTCGAGGAGTTCGACGGCATCACCGGCAAGATGACCTTCACCGACGAGGGTGATCCCCGCAAGTGCGCCGTGATCGTGAAGATCAGCGACAAGGGCGAGTACGAGTTCTACAAGTCCGTTTGTCCGTAAGGACCGGCGCTTCGGGCCGTGAAGGGGTCCGAATCTGTAGTGCTCCGGGAAGGCCGAGGGCCTTCGGAAAAAGACGCGGGCCAGGGCTTCGAGCCCTGAGCCCGCTTTCTTGAGCGAACAAGGAGCCGGTTCGATGACGTTTTTCTTCCAGAACGTGGTCAACGCCCTTCAGTGGGGGAGCTTCTACGCCCTCATCGCCTTGGGGTATTCCATGGTGTACAGCATTTTGATGCTGTTCAACTTCGCCCACGGGGACATCTTCATGGTGGGGGCCTACATCGGGTTCGGGGTCGCCACGGGGCTGCTGGCCCTGGCGTCCTTGGGGGGACTGGCCCTGCCCGGATGGCTGATCCTGGTGCTGACCATTCTTTTTTCCATGTTCCTGACTTCTCTTGTGGGAATCCTCGTGGAGCGGGTGGGCTACCGCCCCCTCCGGGACGCGCCCAGGGCTTCGGCCGCCATCACGGGTCTGATGATCGGCATCATTCTGGAAACGGGAAACCTGGCCCTCATGGGGGCCCGCCGGGTTCGGTTTCCGTCCCTCGTCGAATCGGTCACCTACGACGTGGGCGGTGTGTTCGTCACCAACAAGAAGATCATGATCGTGGTGGTGTCGTTGCTGTTCATGCTGGCGCTGCACCTGTTCGTGAGCCGCACCAAATGGGGGATGGCCATGCGGGCCATGGCTTACGACTACGTGGTGGTGCCTCTCATGGGCGTTTCCATCAACGCCGTGGCCCGGATGACCTTCGCCATCGGGTCGGCCCTGGCCGCCGTCGCCGGCATTCTGTTCGGCCTCGCCTATCCGGTGCTGGACCCCTACATGGGCATCGTCTTCGGGTGGAAGGCCTTCGTGGCGGCCATTCTGGGAGGGCGGGGCTCCATCATGGGGGCCACCCTGGCGGGATTCATGCTCGGGTTCATCGAGATTTTCGTGGCCATGACCTTTCCTTCCACCCTGCGGGACCTGATCGCCTATTCCATCATTCTGCTCATTCTGGTGTTCAGGCCCCACGGGTTGTTCGGAGAGCCCTACAGCGCCCGGTTGAGGCTCTGACGGACGCGGCCCGAAACCTCCTCGTTTCACTTCCACGACCCCATCCATTGAAGAGGCGAGAGACCGACATGGGAGGAATCAACGACAAATCTTCGAACAGGAGCCTTCCGTCCCGGATTCGGGCGCCCTTTTCCCGGGTCCCCCTCCTGGGCTGGCTTGCGGGGGCGTTGATCGCCGTGACCCTGGAGCGCTTCGGAGGCGAGGCGGTGGCCCACGCCCTGGGGATGTCCAAGGTCCCCGTTCTGTTCGGCCTGGTGCTCATGCTCAAGGAGCCCGTCATGATCCCCGGGGCCCTGGGCTACGTGCTGCTCATCTACGGGCTTCCTTTGATTCTGGTCGCGTACCTGAGCCGTTCGGCGGCCAACGGGGCGGCTTCGTTTCTGCTGCGCTTTCCCGTGACCGTTTCCGTCCTGGCCCATTTGGCGCTGCTCTACGCCGTGCTGCATATTTGGTCGGACATGAGCGCCTACCGGGTCCTCACCCTCAAGCTCACCCTCATCGCCGTCATGCTCACTTTGAGCCTCAACGTGGTGAACGGGTACATGGGGGAGTTTTCCTGCTCGCACCCCGGCTTCATGGCCTTGGGGGCCTACGCCGCTTCGGCCTTCACCCTGGCCCTTTTCGTGGACGACAAGGTTTTCGGGGCCCCTGTGCTGCCGGAGGCGCTCGGGCCTTTTCTGTTTCCCGCGGCCCTGGCCGCGGGAGGATTGACGGCCTCTCTGGGGGCCCTGGTCATCGCCATTCCCTCCTTCAGGACCCGGGGAGATTACTTGGCCATCATCTCCCTGGCCTTTCTGTTCATCGTCAAGAGCCTCATCGAGAACCTGGAGATCGTG